>Ga0102832_1000415_pt1 | contig 75307 bp, 69 predicted proteins | sample EBPBio282013_DNA_FD_88942 | JGI IMG/M metagenome (GOLD analysis project Ga0102832, IMG submission 88942) | Wastewater treatment Type I Accumulibacter community from EBPR Bioreactor in Madison, WI, USA - Reactor 2_5/28/2013_ DNA (Illumina Assembly) | ecosystem: Engineered > Bioreactor > EBPR >...
ATCTTCGGCCGCGCCCTCGGCTTCGGCACCTACAAGCTGAAGTACGGCCACCGCGGCATCAACCAGCCGGTGATGGATCTGGCCACCCGCAAGGTCGAGATCACCGCCCAGAACCACGGCTTCGCCGTCGACGCCCCGCTGACCGGGAGCACGCCGACCGCCTGGGGCGACGCCCGGGTCTCGCATGTCTGCCTCAACGACGACGTGGTGGAGGGCCTCGAACTGCGCTCGCCGGAGGGCGACCTGCTGAGCTTCTCCGTCCAGTACCACCCGGAGGCGGCCGCCGGGCCGCACGATTCGGCCCATCTGTTCGACCGGTTCATCGACGTGATGACCGCCCGCCGCGAAGGGAAGGACGCCTGATGCCGCGCCGTACCGACATCTCGTCCATCCTGGTGATCGGTTCCGGGCCGATCGTGATCGGCCAGGCCTGCGAGTTCGACTACTCCGGGACGCAGGCCTGCCGGGTGCTCCGCGAGGAGGGGTTCCGGGTGATCCTGGTGAACTCCAACCCAGCCACCATCATGACCGACCCCGAGTTCGCCGACGCCACCTACGTCGAGCCGATCCAGCCCGACTACCTGGAAAAGGTGATTGCCACCGAGCGCCCGGACGCCCTGCTGGCCACCCTGGGCGGCCAGACCGCGCTCAACGCCGCCGTCACGCTGCACGAGACCGGCGTCCTGGAGAAGTACGGCGTGGAGTTGATCGGCGCCTCGGTGGACGCCATCCAGTCCGGCGAGGACCGGGAGAAGTTCAAGGAGATCGTGCTCGGCCTGGACGTTCCCGGCGTCGACGTCGGCGTGGCCAGGTCGGCGATCTGCCACACCATCGAAGAGGTGGTGGCCGCGGCCGGCGACCTCGGCTACCCGGTCGTTGTGCGGCCCTCCTTCACCATGGGCGGGGTCGGCTCGGGCTTCGCCCACGACGAGGCCGAACTGCGCCGCATCGCCGGCACCGGCCTGGCCGCGTCACCGCTCACCGAGGTGCTGATCGAGGAATCAGTGCTCGGCTGGAAGGAGTACGAGCTGGAGCTGATGCGGGACAAGGCCGACAACGTCGTGGTCGTCTGCTCGATCGAGAACCTCGACCCGATGGGCGTGCACACCGGGGACTCCATCACCGTCGCTCCCGCCATGACGCTCACCGACCGGGAGTACCAGAACCTGCGCGACGTCGGCATCGCCGTGATCCGCGCGGTCGGGGTCGACACCGGCGGCTGCAACATCCAGTTCGCGATCCATCCGGAGAACGGTCGGATGATCGTGATCGAGATGAACCCGCGGGTCTCCCGCTCGTCCGCGCTGGCCTCGAAGGCGACCGGCTTCCCGATCGCCAAGATCGCCGCCAAGGTGGCGGTCGGCTACACCCTGGACGAGATCCCCAACGACATCACCGAGCAGACCCCGGCCTCCTTCGAACCCACCCTCGACTACATGGTGGTGAAGGTGCCGCGGTTCGCCTTCGAGAAGTTCCCGACCGCGGATTCGACGTTGTCGACGCACATGAAGAGCGTCGGCGAGGCGATGGCGATCGGCCGCAATTTCACCGAGGCCCTCGGCAAGGCGCTGCGTTCGCTGGAGGACGCCAACGCCGGCTTCGACCTCACCGGCGAGCTCACCCAGACCCTCGACGAGGTGCTGGCAGCCGCGTCCCGCCCCCACGACGGACGACTGAAGCTGGTGATGAACGCCTTCCGGCTGGGCGCGACCGTCGACCAGCTGCACGAGGCCACCGGCATCGACCCCTGGTTCCTGGATCAGATCCTGCTGATCCACGACATCGCGGTGCGGGTGCGCGACGCCGACGCCCTGACCGAGCCGCTGCTGCGGCTGGCCAAGCGGCACGGCATCTCCGACGGCCAGCTCGGCCGGCTGCGCAACCTCTCCCCGGACGTGGTGCGCGGGCTGCGCTGGGCGCTCGGCATCCGCCCGGTCTACAAGACGGTGGACACCTGCGCCGCCGAGTTCGCCGCCCGGACCCCGTACCACTACTCCAGCTACGACTCCGAGACCGAGGTCGAGCCGCGCACCAAGCCGGCGGTGATCATTCTGGGCAGCGGGCCGAACCGGATCGGCCAGGGCATCGAGTTCGACTACTCCTGCGTGCACGCCACGCTGGCGCTGCGGGAGATCGGCTACGAGACCGTCATGGTCAACTGCAACCCGGAGACCGTCTCCACCGACTACGACACCGCCGACCGGCTCTACTTCGAGCCGCTCACCCTGGAGGACGTGCTGGAGGTCGTGCACGCCGAACGCCAGGCTGGGCCGGTGGCCGGGGTGCTGGTGCAGCTGGGCGGGCAGACCCCGCTCAAGCTCGCCCAGGCGCTGAAGGACGCGGGCGTACCGATCCTGGGCACCTCCCCGGAGGCCATCAACCTGGCCGAGGAGCGCGGCGCCTTCGGCCGGCTGCTGGCCGAGGCGGGCCTCACCGCCCCGGCCTACGGCATGGCGGAATCCTCGGCGCAGGCGCTGCAGATCGCGCACACGATCGGCTACCCGGTGCTGGTGCGGCCTTCCTACGTGCTGGGTGGACGCGGCATGGAGATCGTCTACGACGACGCCTCGCTGGCCTCCTACATCGAGCGGGCCACCGACATCACACCGGCCCATCCGGTGCTGGTCGACCGCTTCCTGGACGACGCCATCGAGATCGACGTCGACGCCCTCTACGACGGCACCGAGCTCTACCTGGGCGGCGTGATGGAGCACATCGAGGAGGCCGGCATCCACTCCGGCGACTCCGCCTGCGCGCTGCCCCCGCTCACCCTGGGCAGCGAGGTGATGGACGTCATCCGCGACGCCACCACCAAGATCGCCGCCGGCGTGGGGGTGCGCGGGCTGCTGAACATCCAGTTCGCCCTGCTCGGCGACCTGCTCTACGTCCTGGAGGCCAACCCGCGGGCCTCGCGCACCGTCCCGTTCGTGTCCAAGGCGACCGCCACCCCACTGGCCAAGGCCGCCGCGCGGATCTCGCTGGGGGAGTCGATCGCCGACCTTCGGGAGGCCGGGCTGCTGCGTTCGGGAGCCGACGGCACCGCGATCATCGAGGCGGCTCCGATCGCGGTGAAGGAGGCCGTGATGCCGTTCAACCGGTTCCGTACCAGTGACGGCAGCTGGGTGGACACCCTGCTCGGCCCGGAGATGAAGTCGACCGGCGAGGTGATGGGCCTGGACGCCAGCTTCGGCGCGGCCTTCGCCAAGAGCCAGTCGGCCTCCTACGGCGAGGTGCCGACCTCCGGCACGGTCTTCGTCTCGGTAGCCAACCGGGACAAGCGGCACGCCATCTTCCCGATCAAGAAGTTGGCCGACATGGGCTTCACCGTGCTGGCCACCGAGGGCACCGCGCAGGTGCTGCGGCGCAACGACGTCGACGTGACGGTGATCCGCAAGCACTCCCAGGGCCGTGGCCCGAACGGGGAGCCGACCATCGTGGAGGCCATCCTGGCCGGTGAGGTCGACCTGATCTTCAACACCCCGCACGGCCAGTCCCGCGACGGCTCGCCGCGGCGGGACGGCTGGGAGATCCGTTCGGCGGCGATCCTGGCCGACGTGCCGTGCGTGACCACCGTCCAGGGCCTGTCGGCCTGCGTGCAGGGGATCGAGGCGCTGCAGCGCCACGAGATCGGGGTGCGTTCGCTGCAGTCGTGGAGCGACGCGGTGACCGCCGAGTTGCGCGGCTGATGGGACTGCCGGCCGAGTTGCTGCGGGGCGGCTACGCCGGGCTGCTGCGTCCGGTGCTGTTCGCCAGCCACGGCGGCGACCCCGAGGCGATCCACGAGCAGCTGATTGGCCTGCTGGCCGCCATCGGCGACACCCCGCTGTTGCGGGGGATCCTGGATCTGGTCGCGGCCAGCTCCGGCGTGGCCACCGAGGTGGCCGGCGTCCGGTTCCCCAACCGGGTCGGCCTGGCTGCCGGCATGGACAAGGACGGCCTGGCGGCCCGCGCCTGGGCCTCGCTGGGTTTCGGGTTCGCCGAGGTGGGGACGGTGACCGCCCAGGCCCAGCCCGGCAACGATCGTCCCCGGGTCTTCCGGCTACGCGAGAGCCACGCCCTGATCAACCGGATGGGCTTCAACAACCACGGCGCCGGCGCCCTCGCCCAGACCCTGGCCGAGGCGGGGATCCGCCGCGGCAACGGGGGCGCGGGGATCCCGATCGGGGTCTCGATCGGCAAGACCAAGCTGGTCGCCGTCGAGGACGCGGTCGCCGACTACCTGGCCAGCCTGGAGGCCGTGGCACCGCACGCCGACTATGTCGCGATCAATGTCTCCAGCCCGAACACCCCGAACCTGCGCACCCTGCAGGACGGCGGTGCCTTGGCCGGCCTCACCGCGGCCCTGGTCGCCCGAGCCGCGGAACTCGACGCGAACCCGGTCCCGATCTTCGTCAAGATCGCCCCCGACCTGAGCTGGGAGCAGATCGACGAGGTGCTCGCCTCCTGCGCGGCGGCAGGGATAGCCGGGCTGATCGCCACCAACACCACGCTGGGACGCGACGGACTGGCCCCCTCCGACGCCGGTCTGGCCGACCAGGCCGGGGGGCTCTCCGGCGCGCCGCTCACTGCCCGCGCGCTGGAGGTCGTCCGCTACGTCGCCGAACACACCGGCCTGCCGGTGATCGGGGCGGGCGGCATCATGACCGCCGACGGCGCGCAGCGGATGTTCGACGCTGGCGCGGCGCTGATCCAGCTTTACACTGGCTTCATCTACCACGGGCCGGGGTTGATCGCAGCGATCAACGCCGCGGATACAAGGAGGTACCCCAGGTGACGACCTACTGGCGTCGGTTGCGCGAGATCGTCTCCGATCGCGGACCGCTGTGCGTCGGCATCGATCCGCATCCGCCGATCCTGAGCGCCTGGGGCCTACCGGCGACCGCGGCCGGCGTGGAGCGGTTCAGCCGTCACCTGGTGGAGACCCTGGGTGACCGGGTCGCCGCGTTCAAGCCGCAGTCGGCCTTCTTCGAGTGCTACGGGTCGGCGGGCATCGCCGTGCTGGAGCGGGTGCTCGCCGATATCGCGGAATCCCCGGCGCTGAGCATCCTGGACGTCAAGCGGGGCGACATCGGCTCGACCATGGCCGCCTACGGCCAGGCGTACCTCGCCGACGGGGCACCGCTGGCGGCGGACGCGATCACCGTCTCGCCCTACCTCGGCTTCGGCTCGCTGCAGCCCACCATCGACCTGGCCCACCGCTACGAGCGCGGCATCTACGTGCTGGCGCGCACCTCGAATCCCGAGGGCGGAACCGTGCAGCTGGCCCTGACCGAAGACGGTGAGGGCTCGGTCGTCCAGTCGATGATCGACGCCGCCACTGCCGTGAACCGGGAATCCCGGCAGAAGGCGGTCGGCCTGGTGGTGGGTGGCACCCACAGCTCGCTGGGCTGCGATCTGTCGGACTTCAACGGTTCCATCCTGGTGCCGGGAATCGGCGCCCAGGGTGGCCGGATGGAGGATCTGCCCTCCCTCTTCGGCGACGCGGTCGACCAGGTGCTGGCCGTCGTGGGACGCGGGGTGATCGGCGCCGGTCCGGATCCGCAGGCGCTGCGCGCGAAGGTGGACATGCTGGTCGGGTGATTTCCCCGGAATTCCTGCGAAGCTCCTAGTTGGGCGTTAGATTGACGACATCAGCCAGCTATTTCGTCTGCCGGAGAATCTTGTGACCATTCCACAGCTCACCAGTGAGCAACTCGAAGCCGCCCGGGCCGCAGCCACCCAGGCCCGCCGTGCCAGGGCGGAACTGAAGAACGACGTGCGCTCCGGCAAGGTGAGCCTGGCCGAGGCGCTGGACGCTTCCGCCGGCGACGACGTGCTGGCCCACATCAAGGTGGTCGATCTGCTCAAGGCGGTGCCGCGGGTGGGGGAGAAGCGGGCCACCGTCGTGATGGAGAAGCTCGACATCGCGCCGAACCGGCGGATCCGCGGCCTCGGCCGGCACCAGCTGGCCGGGCTCAGGGCGGAGTTCGGTGATCGGTGACGTCACCATCGTCTGCGGGCCTACCGCGGTAGGCAAGGGAACGGTCGTCGCAGCGTTGCGCGATCGGTACCCGCAGGTGTGGGTGTCGGTGTCGGTGACCACCCGTCCGCCCCGTCCCGGAGAAGTGGACGGCGTGCACTACTGGTTCATCGATGATGCCGCTTTCGACGAGCTCATCGCCACCGACGGGCTGCTGGAGTGGGCGCTGGTGCACGGCGTCCATCGCTATGGGACGCCCTCGGCGCCCGTGGAGGATGCCGTGGCGGCCGGCCGCCGGGTGATCCTGGAGATCGACCTGCAGGGGGCCCGGCAGGCGCGGGCCAAGCTGCCCGGCGTGCGCTCGGTGTTCATCGCGCCGCCCCGCTGGGAGACGCTGCGCGAGCGCCTGCTGCAACGCGGAACCGAGGACGAGGCAGAGATGAATCGCCGGCTGCAGACCGCGCAGGCGGAGCTGGCCGCCGCCGGGGAGTTCGATCACGTGGTGGTCAACGACGATTTTTCGACTGCGGTCGATCAGTTGGTAGACTTGCTGGGCCTGTGAACAGCCGTCCGGCTGCAGGGCAATGTTCTCCCAGACCGGGTTCTCCCAGACCAGAAGGCACATCTTGAGCACACAGACTCCCGAGGGGATCACCAATCCGCCGATCGACGACCTGCTGACCAGGGTCGACTCGAAGTACCGTCTCGTGCTGTACGCCGCCAAGCGAGCCCGTCAGATCAACGCCTACTACTCGCAGCTCGGCGAAGGCCTGCTGGAGAACGTCGGCCCGCTGGTGGACATCGGGATCCAGGAGAAGCCGCTGTCGATCGCGCTGCGCGAGATCAACGCCGACGTGCTGGAATGCACCGACATCGACCCCGAGGCGGAGGCCGCCGCTCGCGCCGAGGCCGAAGCCGACCCCGATTTCTCGCTGGATCCGTTCGGCACCGACGAACTGGCCTGAGCCGGCGCCATGAGCCGGATCGTGCTCGGTGTCGCCGGCGGGATCGCCGCGTACAAGGCGTGCCTGCTGCTGCGCCGTTTCGCCGAGGCCGGCCACGAGGTGACCGTGGTGCCCACCCGCAACGCGCTGGAGTTCGTGGGCGCGACCACCTGGGCGGCACTGTCGGGCAAGCCGGTTGCCGCCGACGTGTTCACCGGCGCCGAGCAGGTGCCCCACGTCCGGCTGGGCCGCGAGGCCGACCTGGTGGTGGTAGCCCCGGCGACCGCCGATCTGCTCTCCAGGGCTGCGACCGGACGAGCGGACGATCTGCTCACCAACGTGCTGCTGACCGCCGGTTGCCCGGTGCTGATGGCGCCGGCGATGCACACCGAGATGTGGCTGCACCCGGCCACCCGAGCCAATGTGGCGACGCTGCGCTCGCGCGGCGTGGTGGTGCTGGAGCCGGCCGAGGGCCGGCTGACCGGCGCCGATTCCGGCCCGGGGCGGCTGCCCGAACCCGAGGACATCGAAGCGCTCGCGCTCGCGCTGCTGGACGCCCCCGGGCTGGCCGAGCGGATGGCCGCCCAGGATCTGGCCGGGCAGAAGGTCGTGATCTCGGCCGGCGGCACCCGGGAGGCGCTCGATCCGGTGCGGTTCGTCGGCAACTCCTCCTCGGGCCGCATGGGCGTCGCTCTCGCCCGGGGCGCCGCGGCGCGGGGCGCCGAGGTGACGCTGGTCGCGGCCAACCTGGCCCTGCCGCTGCCGTCGGCAGTGAGCGGCGTGCCGGTGGGATCCACCGCCGACCTGGCAGAGGCGATGTTCGTCCACGCCGCCGATGCCGATCTCGTGGTGATGGCCGCCGCGCCGGCCGACTACACACCGGCCGCGCCGAGCCCCACCAAGTTGAAGAAGGACGGCGACGCCGGCCTGACGGTGGAGTTCACGCAGACCACCGATATCCTGGCCACGCTCTCCGGACGCCGTCCCCCGGGGCAGGTGATCGTCGGCTTCGCCGCGGAGACCGCCGGTTCCCGCAACGAACTCCTCGCGCTGGGCCAGGCGAAGCTCGCCCGCAAGGGCTGCCAGCTGCTCGTGCTCAACGACGTCTCCGGTGGCCGGGTCTTCGGTTCCGACGCCACCGAGGTGATCGTGATCTCCCCGTCCGGCGTCGTCGCGGAGGCGACCGGCAGCAAGGCCGCTGCCGCGCACGCCGTCCTCGATGCTGCACTCGCTCTCAGAACCGCCGAAAGGAAGCCAGCGTGAGCCGCCTCTTCACCTCCGAATCGGTCACCGAGGGGCACCCCGACAAGGTCGCCGACTCGGTCTCCGACCACGTGCTGGATGCCCTGCTGCGCGAAGACCACCGCAGCCGGGTCGCCGTGGAGACCCTGGTCACCACCGGGACGGTCGTGGTCGCCGGCGAAGTGACGACCTCGGGCTACGTCGACATCGCCAAGCTCGCCCGCGACCGCATTCTGGAGATCGGCTACGACTCCTCGGAGAAGAGCTTCGACGGCGGCTCGTGCGGCGTCCTGGTGTCCCTGGGCACCCAGTCGCCGGACATCGCGCTCGGCGTGGACACCGCGCTGGAGGCCCGCGCCGAGGGCTCCCGCGATCTGCTGGATGCGCAGGGGGCCGGCGACCAGGGGCTGATGTTCGGGTACGCCTGCAGCGACACCGCCAGCCACATGCCGTTGCCCATCGACGTTGCCCACCGGCTGGCCGAGCGGCTGGCGGAGGTGCGTCAGCGGGCCGACCTCGACTTCCTGCTGCCGGACGGCAAGACGCAGGTGACCGTCGAGTACGACGGCGACCGTCCGGTGCGGATCGACACGGTGGTGGTCTCCACCCAGCACATCGAGGCGGTCAGCCAGGCCACCATCGCCGCCGAGGTGAAGGCCCGGGTGATCGAGCCCGTGCTGGCCCGCTATCCGATCCCGCACGACGGCCTGACCGTGTACGTGAACCCGACCGGGAAGTTCGTCGTCGGCGGCCCGATGGGCGATGCCGGCGTGACCGGGCGCAAGATCATCGTCGACAGCTACGGCGGCATGGCCCGCCACGGCGGCGGCGCGTTCTCGGGCAAGGATCCGTCAAAGGTGGATCGCTCGGCCGCGTACGCGCTGCGCTGGGTCGCCAAGAACGTGGTGGCGGCCGGGCTGGCCGAGCGCTGCGAGGTGCAGGCCGCCTACGCCATCGGACGTGCCCACCCGGTCGGCTTCTACACCGACTGCTTCGGTACGGAGAAGGTGCCGCTGTCGCAGATCGAGGATGCCGTGCGCCAGGTCTTCGACCTGCGGCCGGCCGCGATCATCCGCGATCTCGACCTGCTGCGCCCGATCTACTCCCGGGTGACCAACTACGGCCACTTCGGTCGCGAGCTCGACGTGATGACCTGGGAGCGCACCGACCGCGCGGACGCGCTCGCTGCAGCCGTCAAGGGCTGACGCGCACCGCTCCCGCGTTCGCCCGGGTCGACGTCGGAGCCGGGCTCTACCATTCACGTCATGGAGCAGGTGCGGGTGGCGAGCGTGGCGGTGGACATGCCGCTGGCCAACCTCGACCGTCCGTTCGACTACCTGGTGCCGGACGAGCTGGCCGAGGCCGCGGTGGTCGGTTCGCGGGTGCGGGTGCGTTTCGCCGGACGGCTGCGCAACGGGTTCGTCCTCGAACTGCGAACGGACTCCGCTCGCGACAAGCTGCTGCCGCTGCAGGGGGTGCTCTCGCCGGAACCGGTGCTGAGCGCCGAGGTGACGCGACTGGTGCGGGCGGTCGCCGACCACTACGCCAGCAGCTTCGCCGATGTGGTGCGGCTGGCGGTGCCGCCTCGGCACGCGCTGACCGAGCGGGCCGAGCCCCCGGCCTACCCGGCGCCGCGACTGGAGCCGGCACCTCCCGTGCTCGGCCGCTACCCCGACGGCGAGGTCTACCTGGCGAAGCTCGCCGAGGGCGGCCGGCCGCGTGCCACCTGGACGACCGCACCGCGACCTGACGGGGTGGGGGACTGGGCCGGCGGGCTGCTGGACGCCGCCGCCACCACCCTGGGTTCGGGCAGGGGAGCGGTGCTGCTGGTACCCGACGCACGCGACCTGGCCGAACTGGCCGAGCGGGCCAAGGAACGTCTCGGTGCCGGCAGCTTCGTCACCCTCACTGCCGAACTGGGGCCGGCGGCGCGCTACCGGGCCTTTCTGGCCGCTGCTCGCGGGCAGGTGCGGCTGGTGCTGGGCAATCGCGCGGCGGTCTTCGCCCCGGTGCACGACCTGGGCCTGATCGCGCTGTGGGACGACGGGGACGACTCCTACGCCGAGCCGCGGACTCCCTATCCGCACGCGCGGGAGGTGGCCGTGCTGCGCGCCCATCTGGCCGGCTGCGGGCTGTTGCTGGCCGCGCGCTCCCGCACCGCGGAGGTGCAGCGACTGGTGGCCACCGGCTGGCTGCACCCGCTTCAGCTCAGCCCCGCCGACACCCGGGCCGTCTCCGCAGCGGTCCGCGTCACGGCCAGCGACGAGACCCGGCTGCCCCGGGAGGTTTTCGCCACGATCCGCACCGGGCTGACCCACGGCCCGGTTCTGGTCAGCGTGCCGCGTGCGGGCTACCACCCGGTGGTGGTGTGCGCCGGCTGTCGCGAGGTGGCGCGCTGCGCGAAGTGCGGTCAACCGCTGCGTCACACCAGGGCGGGGCTCGCGTGCGCCTGGTGCGGTCCGCCGCAGGCGGGCTGGCGCTGCCCGGAGTGCGGTGACCGGCGGGTTCGCACCCCGGTCGCCGGCGTCACCCGCACCGCCGAGGAGTTCGGCAAGGCGTTTCCCGGCGTACGGGTGCTGTCCTCGTCCGGCGATCACCCGGTCGGCGAGGTGGACGAACAATCCACGCTCGTGCTGGCCACCCCCGGGGTGGAGCCCCCCGCGCGCTTCGGGTACGCGGCGGCCGTCCTGCTCGATACCGCGGCGACCCTGGGACGGCCCGAACTGCGGGCCGGCGAGGAGGCACTGCGACGCTGGCTCGCGGTGACCGCGCTGGTGCGCCCGGGGGAGGAGGGCGGCACCGTCCTGGTGGTGGGGGAGGCCGCGGATCGGCAGGTGCAGGCGCTGCTGCGGCTCGATCCGGTCGGTTTCGCCGAACGTGAGCTGGCCGACCGGGCGGCCGCAGGGTTCCCCCCTGCGGTCAAGCTGGTGGCGCTGGAGGGTGAGTTCGCCGTGCTGCACGACGTGCTGGGCGCGCTGCAACTGCCCCAGGGCGTGCAGGTGAACGGTCCCTTCGAGACCGCCGGCGAGCCGCGGGTCACGCTGCGCTGCGCGCTGCCGCTGGCTTCCGAACTGATCGCGGCGGTGCGCACGATGCTCTCCCAGCGCGCCGCGGCGAAGACCGCTGGTGCGCTACGCGTCCGGGTCGACCCGCAGGTCGTAGGCTGACGCCCATGCGTCTCGTCTTCGCAGGCACCCCGACCGTCGCCGCGCACACCCTGGCGCACCTGCTCGATCGCACCGATCACGAGGTCGTCGCTGTGATCAGCCGGCCGGACGCACCGGTGGGACGGTCGAAGCGTCCGGTGCCCAGCCCGGTCTCCGAGCTCGCTCTGAGCCGCGGCATCGAGCTCCTGCGGCCGACGCGTCCCAGCGAGGCCGTGGCGCGACTCGGCGAGCTCGCGCCGGACGCCTGCCCGGTGATCGCCTATGGCGCGCTCCTGCCGCAGCGCGTACTGGACGTCCCGGCCCACGGCTGGCTGAACGTCCACTACTCGCTGCTGCCACGCTGGCGCGGGGCGGCCCCGGTGCAGCGCGCGATCCTGGCCGGTGACGAGGTGACCGGCGTCAGCGTCTTCCGGCTGGTGGCGGCGATGGACGCCGGTCCGGTCTTCGCGACCTCCGCGGTGGCGATGGAACCGGGGGAGACCTCCGGCGAACTGCTGGAACGGCTCACGCCGCTCGGCGCCGCGCTGCTGGCCGAGACCCTCGGCCAGGTGGCGGAGGGAAGCGCGGTGGCCGTCGAACAGCCGGCGGACGGCATCACCATCGCCCCCAAACTGACGGTGGCGGAGGCACGCCTGGAGTGGGCTGCGCCGGCGGCGGAGCTGGCGCGACTGGTGCGGGCGTGCAACCCGTCCCCGATGGCCTGGGCCGGCCACGGCGGCGAGCGCTTCCGGGTGCTACGCGCCGAGCCGGCGGCCGAAGCGGTGCCTGGCCTGGCGCCGGGTGAGCTGGCGGTCGGCCGCAGGGAGGTGCTGGTGGGCACCGGCGACGGCGCCCTGCGGCTGCTGGAGGTGCAGCCCCAGGGCCGGCGCGGCATGCCAGCCACGGCCTGGGCCAACGGCCTGCGCGGCGATCCCGGGGTGCTGGAGTGAGCCGTTCCGCCGGACGTCGCGCCGATCCCGCACGGCGCGCGGCCTACCGGGTTCTGCGCCGGGTGAGCGACGAAGACGCCTACGCCAATCTCGCGCTCGCCCACGAGGCGGCCGGCCTCTCACCGCGGGACGCGGCCTTCGCCACCGAACTCACCTTCGGCACCTGCCGGGCGCTGGGCACCTACGACGCGATCCTGCAGGCGGTCTCGAAGCGTCCGCTGGCCGAGCTCGACCCACCCGTACTCGACCTGCTCCGTCTGGGCAGCCACCAGCTACTGGCCATGCGCGTGCCGCAGCACGCCGCCGTGGATTCCACCGTCGCCCTGGCGAAGGCCGAGGTGGGCCCGCGGATCACCGGCTTCGTCAACGCCGTGCTGCGCAAGGTCGCCGGCGACAGCCTGGCCGGCTGGGTGGACTGGCTCACCGCCGACGCCGATCCGCGCGACGCGCTCGCGCTCGCCACCCAGCACCCGCGCTGGATCGTGGACGCCTGGGCCGATGCGCTCGGCCAGCCGGGGGAGGCCGAACTGCGCGCCGCGCTGGAGGCCGACAACAGGGCGCCGGTCAATCATCTGGTGGTGCGTCCGGGCCTGGCCGCCGTCTCCGAATTGGGCGGCGAACCCGCTCGCTACTCGCCGTTCGGGGCTTACGCCTCCGGTGCGCCGGGTGGCGTCCCAGCGGTCGCCGAGGGCCGCGCCGGGGTTCAGGACGAGGGCTCGCAACTGGTCGCGCTCGCCCTCAGCCGCGTGGCTGCGCCCAGCGGCCCCTGGCTGGATCTCTGCGCCGGCCCCGGCGGGAAGGCCGCGCTGCTGGCTGGGCTGGCGATCGAGGCCGGAACCAGGCTGGTGGCCGGCGAACTCCAGCCGCACCGCGCCCGCCTGGTCGCGCAGAACCTGGCGGGCTACGCGACGGACGCGAATGCCCCGGTCGCCCTCGTCGCCGACGGCACCCGCCCTGGGTGGGCACCAGGGAGCTTCGCCAAGGTGATGGCCGACGTCCCGTGCAGTGGGCTGGGCGCCCTGCGACGACGTCCGGAAGCCCGCTGGCGCCGGCAGCCCTCCGACATCGACGACCTGGCCGGGCTGCAGATCGCCCTGCTGCACTCGGCCCTGGCGGCGGCCGCTCCGGGCGGGGTGGTGGCCTACGTCACCTGCTCGCCCCACCTGGACGAGACCCGCGGGGTGCTGGCCACCGCCGGTGAGGCGGAGATCCTGCCGGCCGCCGACTACCTTCCCGAGGTGCCCGACGCGGCGGTGGGAGATTTCGTGCAGTTGTGGCCGCACCGCCACGGCACCGACGCGATGTTCCTGGCCCTGTTGCGGGTCGGCGGCGGCTGACCTACTCCCTCAGGAGGCGGCCGGCCCGGTTGCCCGCAGTACCCGGTCGAGCCGCTCCGGAGCCAGCAGCGCGTCCGAGACGAGGAAGGCCGCACCGATCACCCCGGCCGATTCGTCCAGCCTGCTGAGCGAGATGTTGAGGTCCTTGGTGGCCAAGGGGAGAGACCGGCTGTAGACCAGTTCGCGCACGCCGGCCATCAGCTGGTCGCCGGCGCGGGCCAGCTCGCCCCCGATGACGATCACCGCCGGGTTGAGCAGGCTGGTCGCGAAGGCGACGGCCTCGCCGAGGATGCGCCCGGCGTCGCGGATCAGGGCCATGGCCTCGGGCGCGCCTCGCCGGACCGTGGAGACGACGTCGCGCGCGGTCATCACACCGTCGTATTCGCCGCTCTGCAGGAGGCGGAGTTCCCTGGCCATGGCCCAGCCTCCGGCCAGTGCCTCGAGGCACCCCCGGTTCCCGCACCGGCAGACCGGATCGCCGTAGCCGGCGATCCGGGCGTGCCCGATGTCTCCGGCGGCACCGAGCGAGCCGCGGTTGATCCGGCCGTCGACGACGAAGCCACTGCCGATGCCCGTTCCGGCCTTGATGAACATCAGGTGGGACTCCTCCGGCCACACCAGGCGGTGCTCGGCGAGGGTGAGCAGGTTTACATCGTTGTCGACGAAGACCGGGACGTCGAACTCCGCCGCGAGATGCTCGCGGACCTCGTACCCTTCCCAGCCCGACATGATCGACCAGCCCACCGTGCGTCCGGTGGCGAAGTCGACCGGGGCGGGCAGGCCCACCCCGATGCCGCCCAGCCGGTCGCCCTTCACGGCACGGGACGCCAGGAGTTGCCGGCCCGCCTCGATGATCGTGGCGAGGACGGCCTGCGGGCCGTCGCTGACGCGCTGGTCGAGAACGGTCTCTTCGATGATGGTGTTGCGCAGGTCGGCGATCGCGACCCGGGTGTGCACCTCGCCGATGTCGACGCACAACGAGACATAGGCGCGCGGCTGGAACTCGTAGACGGTGGCGGGGCGGCCTCCCGAGGCGACGCGACGATTGGTCTTGTGGATGAGCCCGGCGGCCGACAGCGTGCGAAGGCGCTCGGTGACGGTCGGGCGGGACAGCCCGGTGAGCGATTCGATGGCCGAGCGAGTGCAGTCCGCGTTGTCCATCACCACGGCCAGTACGGCGCCAGGACCAGGGCCGGCGGTAGGTGGCTGGCGCGTCGTCGTCACGGCACCAGTGTAGCTTTGGTAAATCATTGTTACTAAAGAGTAACGTTATTTGTTTGACAGCATTGCGTAAGGCTGCCAATCTGATGCCAGAATCGCAGCTGCGCCGTCGGGCCAGGTGTGATGGGCCTTCCGGACGGAGGAGCCCCACAACGTCGTTAGGAGAACGCAATGAAGCTTCGCCAGACCAGGGCAATGCATCGTTGGAGCGCCTTCGTGGGTTCCGCGGTGGTTGTCAGCAGCTTGGCTCTCGTCGGGTGTTCTACTGGTACGCCCGCCCCCTCCGGTACGCCAACCTCCGGTACCCAGACCGCCACCCAGCCCCCGGCGGCCGAGACCTACACGATCGGCATCGTCGAGCAGCAGCTCGCCAATCCGTTCTTCGCCAAGCTCCAGCAGGCCGCCGTCGACGCGGCCAAGGCCGCCGGGCTGGAGGTGACGACGGCCGAATCCAAGACGGCCGGCGACTCCGCCACCCAGGTGGATGCGATCGAAAACATGATCGCGCGGGGAGTCAAGGGGATCGTGCTCGACCCGGCCAACGCCACCGCGCTGGTCGACGTCGTGCAGCGGGCTCGTGACGCCGGGATCCTGGTCGTCACGGTCAACACCTCCCTGGAGCCGGTGGACGCCGCCGACGCCTCCTTCGAGACCGACAACCTCGCCGGCGGACGCCTGATGGGCCAGTGGGCGAAGGCCGCGCTGGGCGATCAGGAGCCACGGGTCGCCATGCTGGACTACGACCTCTCCGACAAGACCGCCGCGGCCCGTCACAACGGCTTCCTGGAAGGATTCGGGCTGACCGAGGACTCCCCGGAGATCGTCGGAACGGCGCTGACGAAGTCGAACGTCGAGACCGGCCAGACCGCGATGGAGAACCTCCTCTCGGCGCACCCCGACATCAACGCCCTCTACACCATCAACGAGCCGGCTGCCCAGGGCGCGTTCATCGCGATCAGCAACGCCGGCAAGCAGGAGCAGATCGCGATCACCTCGATCGACGGCAGCTGCTCCGGCGTCCAGAGCGTCGTCGACGGCGAGATCGGCGCGACGGTCATGCAGTTCCCGAGCCGGATGGGCGAACTGGCCGTCCAGGCGATCGTCGACTACGTCGAGAGTGGCACCAAGCCCTCGGGTGTGATCGACTCTGGTACTGCCCTGATCACCGACCGGCCGGTCGAGGGCATCGAGTCGCACGACACCGCCTGGGGCCTGCAGAACTGCTGGGGCGAGTGACCGACCTTTCCTGGGGTCAGGCCGTGTCCTGGCCCCAGGAAGTCCTGAACGAAAGGGGGAGGCGGTGACGGATCCCAAGGGGAGCGTTGACCGGCTACGGGGCTTCCTCACCACGCAGGTGGCGGGGCCGCTCGCGGCGCTACTGGTGGCGATCGTCGTGTTCTCCGCCACGACGGACACCTTCCTCAACCCGGCGAACTTCTCGCTGATGCTGCAGCAGTCGGTGGTGATCGGCACGTCGCCCTCGTCGAGGTTGGACGCCTTGAGCTCGGGCATCTCGCCGTAGACCTTGCCGCCCTTGATGCCGCCGCCCATGAACATCGCGATGTTGCCGTGCCCGTGGTCGCTGCCGCCGTCGCCGTTCACCTCGGCGCGGCGACCGAACTCACTCATGGTCACCACCGTGACGCTGTTCCAGCGGGTCCCCAGGTCCTTGCGGAACGCGGCGATCCCGGTGGCGAAGTCCTTGGCCTGCCGGGTGAACCAGCCGTCCGCGTCCGTCGGGGCGCCGATGTTCTGGTGCATGTCCCAGTTGCCGTAGTCGATGCACGCCACCTCGAGGCCGAGGTCGGCCTTGTGTAGCCGGGCGATGTCCTGCAGGCCCTTGTGCCACTCGGAGTCCTTGTCGTACTTCGCACCACCCTCGGGGGCGTAGGTCTTCTCGCGGAGCGTGCCCAGGCTGGTGACGGCGTCGATCGTCGCCTTGGCCTGGGTCTCCAGCACGCCGCCCGCGTCCCCGTAGACGATGCCGAGGTCGCGGACGAGGTTTGCGCTGTCGTTCCAGCCCGACTCGAGCTTGAAGGAGTCGACGCTGGACATGGCGAGCGCCTGGTAGCCGGTGGTGGTCAGCGACAGCACCACCCGCTGGTTGCCCATGGTGATCGCGCGGAACGTCCCGGAGGAGGCCGAGGACGAGACGATGTGGCGTCCGATCCACCCCGACCGCTGGTTGGCGGACGCGGCGCGTTCGCACATGTCCTGGTCCTCGAAGTGCGACCGGGTGACGGCGGGGTGCCCCGAGCCGAGCACGACCGCCATCTGGTTGTCCTTCCAGATGTCGCCGAGCGCGGAGAACCCGGGGTGCAGGACGTAGTCCGACGACAGCTTCAGGCCGCTGGTGACCCGGACGTTGCCGCGCAGGTCGTGGTAGTAGTTGTCGTTCACTGCGCCGAGCGCGGCCAGGCCGTCGAAACCACCGCGCAGGAACACGCAGACGAGCAGGTCGCGTCCGCTCCCGGCGGCGAACGAGTAGCGCGGCACCGCGGAGGCGGCCAGGAGGCCACCGATCCCGATCAGCGAGCCCTTGAACAGGCCGCGCCGTGCGAACCGGGGTCCCGTCGGGACGTGTTCGACGCCGGGGTCGTCGACCCGGGTGTTCGGACGCAGCGTGGTCACCAGCCGGTTGGCCTCGTCCGGGCTGACCACGCGCGAACGACCGCCGACGGTCGCGATCAGCTTGTTGTGGGCCTCGTCGTGGTGGTGCAGGGGAGTGATGAGGTCCTCGTGCAGCAGGGCCTCACCGCGGAGCAGGGAGGCGTCCAGGTTCTTGGTCATGGCGTGAACGACCTCTCAGCGGAGCTTGAAGTAGGGGGAGCAGAAGACGAAGTCGAGCGCGATGCCGAGGTTGTACTTCAGTTGGTTCGCACTCAGCGTCTCGACGGTGGCGTCGCCCTTCAGGCGTGCCACCACGATGTCGAGGTGTTCCTGCTTCCACGTGTAGCCGGTGAGGTCGCGGGTGATCTTCTTCGCCGCGTCCGTGGCCAGCATCCCGGTCTTCAGGCCGAGCGCCGACCGCCACGACCCCGACTTCGACGGCCAGTCCTCGTCGTTGCCCCAGTTCGTGCGGGCATTGGCGGTGTACCAGGAGCTCAACAGCGCGGCCGTCCCCATCCAGGCACCGGCCTTGTCGGGGTAGCCGTTGACCACGGGCCACATCCGGGGTTGGTGGTCCTCCAGGTAGAGCAGCCACTGGGCGGTCCCGGTGATGTTCCACAGGTTCTTGGTCTGGGTGTCGTTCTTCCCGGTCTTGATCTTGTACGGCTTGCGGGCCTTGATCATCGTCGCCAGCGTCTCCTGCGGACGGCGCCACTTGGAGCCGACCTCCTCGGCGAACTCGTCGCTGAGCAGCAGCGCCCGCAGCACCGCCTTCAGCGAGGTGCCGTTCGCCTCGTACACGTCCGCGAGCTTCGAGATGAGCGCGGTGGACGGGGTGTCGGAGACGTACCGGGTGGCGAGCCGGCGCGCGATGTGCTCGGCGGTGCCGCGGTGGGCGGCGAGGTCCCTGAGGTAGGCCTTCAGGGTCGCCGGCCCGTCGCCCTCGGCGTTGGCGTAGGTCTTGCCCATGATCGTGAGCTCACCGAAGTGGTGCTGGTCGGCATGGAAGGCGTAGGTGCGCTTCTGCCAGTTGTAGCCGTGGCCGGTGAGGAGCAGCGCGGAGGCGCGGACGTCGTCCTCGGTGTAGCGGGGGTTGCCGTCCGCGTCCTCGACCCCGACCGTGTGGAGCTCGAGGAGTTCGCGTCCGAGGTTCTCGTTGGGGTTGTCCGCGGAGTTGTACTGGTTGTCCAGGTAGACCAGCAGCCCGGGGTGCCGTACCGCGGCGTACAGCATGTCGGAGAACTTGCCGAGCGCGTACTTGCGGATCACCGACCAGTCGAACCAGGCCGCGAGGTCGGACGCCTTGCCGTCGGCGCACACGTAGAGGTGGTCGGCCATCGTGTCGACCATCGACTCGTACAGGTAGCGCTTCGTGAACACCTGGCGGATCGTGCGCGAGGTGCTCAGCGCCTTGCCGCCGCGCCACGCCTCGTTCTTGCTCGCCTTGACCAGTTGGGACGCGGTCATCGTGGTGAAGCTGAGGTGCTTCTTGATCAGCTTGTCCGCGGTCTTGTCGCTGATCTTCGTCCAGTTCAGCTGCTTGTCGATCCAGGCCGTGGTGCCGAGCTCGGCGATCTGGGCGACGATCGCCTTCGTCGGCGCCGGGCAGACCCGGCGGGCGAGGTGCCACTCCTTGGTCGAGGTGAGGTCGAGGCTCTTGGCGAGGTCGCCGATGACCGCGGGGAGCACCGGCGACATCGGGTACACCGGAGCGGCCTGTGCCGGGGTCGCCCGTCCGAACGCGGTGAGGGCGAGTCCACCTCCCGCAGCGAGCCCGAGGGCGGCCCGTCGTGAAGGTCCGGAAGCCGCCGGGGGCGGAACTGTGGGCAGTGCAGTCATCGGACCACCTGATGTCAGAGGGGGCATGGGGGAGCCTGAACGGCGCTAACCATAACGGATCCTGAGAGTTTTGTTAAGACTATCTGAGACTGGGTTGTGCAAGTCCCCTTTCGGGTGACAGCCAACGGGGCCGAGCTGGCCGACCTAGCATGGGTGCGTCGGAGGAGGGCCATGATCCAGGTCGAGATCGCCAGTGTCGCGGTCGATTCGCGGGGCCAGCCGGTGATCGTGCTCGCTCCCGTCGGCGCCGAACCGGGTGCGCGGCGGCTGCTGCCGATCTGGGTCGGCGTGCCGGAGGCGGCCGCGATCATGATGGCGATCTCGGGCGAGGCCCCGGCCCGGCCCCAGGTCTACGACCTGATGGCGACGCTGGTCGCCCGCCTCGGCGCGGCGGTCGAGAAGGTGGTCGTCACCCGGCTCGAGAACAGCACCTTCTTCGCCGAGCTCAGCCTCGAGACACCGATGGGGAGCCAGGTCATCGACGCCCGGCCCTCGGACTCGATCGCCCTGGCCGTGCGCGCGGGTGCGCCGGTGTTCGTGGCCGAAGCGGTGTTCGCCGAGGCCGGCATGCCGGACGCCGAGGCCGCCGGGGACGAGCAGGCCGAGATGGCGGCGTTCCAGGAGTTCCTCGCCGACGTCGAACCGGATGATTTCACGGGCTGAGGAGATTGGTCACCCGGAAGGGGTCTGACCATTTCGAGGCGCGTCGCCTATGGTCGAGGAAGGCCTCTCTCGGCGGATCCGCCAACCTCCGGGAGCACGAAGGGCACGGCGACCTGATCTGGAGGGGGCAGGTTGGCGTGGTTCGTGTCTGTCGTGGTGGCGCCACGAATTGGGTAGGGCCGTGAGCGCCCCCGGCAGGGCCGTGGCATCGATGGTGACGGCGTCGCCGTCGAGGCCGGCCCAAGGGCCCGGCGGACCATGCTCAGGCCTCCTCGGGCTCCACCCCGGTTTCGATCACACGACGGGCGACCTCACGCAGCTTCAGGTTTCGGTTCTGGCTGGCCGCACGTAGCCGCTGGAACGCCTGCGCCGGCATCAACCGGTGGCGTTCGACGAGGATGCCGATCGCCTGTCCGACGAGCCGATGGCTCTCCATCGCGGCCTGGAGGTTGGCCTCGCGGTCGGCGGCGCGCTGCGCGGAGATCACCCGGTCGACGGCCAGCGCCAGGGACTGCGCGAGCAGGTCGGCGACGATCATCTCGTCCGGGCCGATCGCCCGCGGACGGAGGAACTGCACCCACGCGCGGACTCCGGAGGCGCTGCTCCGCGGCACCAGCAGGATGCCCGGACGCCGGCCGCGGGCCTCGCTGCCGGGGTCACCGGCGAGGCCCGCGCGCACCTGCTCGGGAAGGCTCTCGGCCGTGACCGTGACGCCGCCGCTCAGCAGCAGCTGGTGGGTCTCGTCGAGGTTCAGCTGCACGGTGCTCCCGCCGTCGAACAGCACCCCCAGGCCGTGCTCGGCGACCGCGAGCAGCGTGTCGAGCTCGTCAATCGAGCTGAAGTCGGCGCTGACCTGCGCTGCCGCCACCCGGCGCTCGCGGGCGACGTGCTCGCGGGAGATGTCGCGCAGCGTCCGCACGGTGGCGGTGAGGCCACTCTCGCGGTGCCGCACCTGCGCGCCGGTCGACTCGACCCACACCGGCTGGCGGTCGCGCCGGTAGAACTCGAACTCGCCGGTACGGTCCTCGCCGCCCCGGGCCTCCTCGTAGGCCGCGGTGATCACCGCGAGCGCCTCGGCGTCCTCCTCCTCGGTGGGCCACCACGGGTAGGGCGGGCGGAACGGCCCGTCCGCCATGGTGTAGCCGAGCAGGTCGCTGAACGCCTGGTTCATCTCCAGCACCAGGCCCTCGGCGTCGAAGATCACCAGCCCGTCGTGGATGGCGGTCATCACCGCGCGCCGCCAGGCCGTGTCGAGGGAGCGTTCGCGGGCGCGCTCGAGGTTGGCCGCGATGCGCGCCTTCAGGTCGACCAGCGTGAAGGGCTTGGCGATGTAGTCGTCCGCGCCCTCGCCGAGTCCCGCGGCCGCCGCGTCGTCGCTGCCGCGGGCCGACAGCAGCAGCACCGGCAGGCCGCGCAGCGAGGGATCGTCGCGGATCAGCCGCACCAGTTCGAGCCCGTCGACGCCGGGCATGGCGAGGTCGCTCAGCACCACGTCGGGCCGGTCGCGCCGGATCGCCTCCAGCGCGGACGCCCCGTCGGCGGCGGTCTCGACCACGTAGGAGTCACTGAGGCTGTCGGCGAGGAACCGCGCCAGCTGTGCGTCGTCCTCGACCGCCAGCAGCCGTGGGCGGTCGGTGCGGGCGGACGCCGGCGCAGACGCCGTCCACTCCGCGAACTCGGCCAGGAAGGACGGCGCACGCCGCGGCGTGATCGAGTCGCCGGTGCCCGCCGGCTCCGGCGGCTCGAACGGCAGCCGGACGGTGAAGGTGCTGCCCTCGCCGAGCGCCGAACGCAGCGCGACGGTGCCACCGAGGAGTTCGGTGAGCTGTCGCACCATCGCCAACCCGATGCCGGCCCCGACCGGCGCGCGGGTACCGGACGGGGGGCCGAGCCGCTCGAAGCGGGCGAAAACCCGGTCGTGGTCGTCGGGATCGATCCCGGACCCGGTGTCGGTGACGGTGATCGCGTAGCCGGTGTCGTCGGAATCGAGGCTCAGCGTGACCGAGCCGGACGGGGTGAACTTCACGGCGTTGGAGAGCAGGTTGAGCACGATCCGTTCCAGCACGTCGTGGTCGACGAGGGCCGGCCGGGCCAGGTCGGGCACGTCCACGACGAACTCCAGCCCGGCGCGTTCGAGCGTCGGGGCGAAGGTGGCGGCCAGGCCGCGGACGAGCGTCGTGACGTCGCAGCGGCGCAGGCGGGGCACCAGCCGTCCCGCCTCCATGCGGTTGAAGTCGAGCATGGCCTCGACGAGCCGGGACAGGCGGGCGACGTTCGCCTGCACGAGGGCCAGGTCGGCGCGGGTGTGGTCGTCGAGGTCGCGCGCGAGGATGTCCTCGACGGGGGCGGAGATCAGGGTGAGCGGGGTGCGCAGTTCATGGCTCATCCCGGTGAAGAACTGCGACTTCGCGGCATCCAGGGCGGTGGCGCGCGCGACCCGGTCGCGTTCGGTCCACAGCTCGGTGCGGGTCAGGAGCGCGGCGGCCAGCGAGATCGCGAGCAGCGTCAGGTAGCTGTCGAGTTCGGCGTCCCACGGCCGCGCGGCGTGGTGCCGGATCACCAGCACGTGGGTGGGGGTGTGGGTCTCGGGTTCGAGGACGGGGTAGGCGTGCAGGCGTGCGGCCGCCGTGTCCTCGCCGTTGTCGTGGTGCGGGGCCGAGTCGGCCAGGCACGCCCGTGCAAGCGCGCCGGCGCGGTCGTGGTCGATGGGCTCGCCGAAGCTCGCCAGCGCGGCCCCCACGTCGTCGCCGGAGCGCGTGGCCCGGAACAGGGCGCCGGCCGGGTGGTCGGCCGCGTTGGAGGCCAGCACGGCCATCGCGAGTTCGGCCAGCTCGGTCTGGGTGCTGCTGTCGACGATCTCGCGTCCGAGGCGCTCGAGGCAGCGCAGGCGCCGGTCGGCCAGGACCTGCCAGGTCGACTCGACGACGACCGACATGACGCCGCTGGTGCGTCCGTCGTCCTCGACGATCGCGGAATGGCTGAAGGTGAAGTAGCACTCCTCGCCGGGCAGGGCGCGGTCGAGGTGGACGCCGCGGTCGACGGCGAAGAAGGGTTCCCCGGTGGTGACCACCTGCTCGATCAGGGCGCGGGACTCGGCGTCCGCCTCGGGCCAGACCTCGTCGCTGCGCCGGCCGAGGGCGGCGCTGAACCGTTCGGGACCGAAGACCTCGCGGCAGGCGTCGTTGTAGAGGACGATCAGCTCGTCGCCCAGGCGCAGCGTCATCGGGAACAGCGAGCCCAGGCACAGCACGACCGCGCCGCGGGCGGCCGCGGGCCAGCCGGTGATCGGTCCGAGGCGGGTGCCGGCCCAGTCGAAGGACGCGACCTTGGCGCCCATCTCGCCGCGGGTGGAGATCCACCGCAGCCATTCGGGCGGCGACGACACCGGGCCGGGCGGGTCCGCGGCGGCGATCTCAGGCGTCATTCGGCTCCATCGGGCAGGGCCGCGGCAGGCGCGGACCTCTCAGAACTGCGCCTCAACCCTAATACGGTCGGCAACTCCGGCGACCGCGAACCCCGTCCGACGTGCGGTGGCGGTGTGCCGGCTGTTGGCTCAACCGACACACCTGGTCCGGTGGCGACCCGGGTGGCCATCGGACCTTGCCCCGTGGGCAATTAGCACTTACCCGAGATGCTCCCCGGCATTCGTGGCCCGGGAGTACGACCGTGCCAGCCTCCGCCCCCGACCGTCAGCCGGTGGTGGCGAGCCGCCGGGCCGCGTCCGCGATGGAGTGGCCCAGCGGTCGCCAGGGGGTGGGGGCCAGGCCCTGGTGTCGTCCGCCGACCCAGAGGGTGAGGTCGGCGATGTCGGCGAGTTCGGCGGCGACCGGGGCGAGCCGGTCGGCGTCCCGGCGCCGGTGGAGCGAGCTGACCGCGTGCCGCGGTCGCACGGTGGTCACGGCGTGGCGCCAGGCGTCCGCCGGCACGTGGCCACCCAGGTAGATGGTGGACAGCCCTGCGCGGCGGGCAGCGGTGGCGAACGCGAGCAGGCCGATCTGGTGATCGACGTCGGGCGGCGCACCGATCAGCACCGGCCGCCCGGCGGTCCCGCGTCCGGCCGCGTCGTAGGCGTGCGCGAGCCGGCGCATCACCACGTTGCTGACGAGGTGCTCCCCGGCCACGGAGACCTCACCTCGCGCCCACGCCTGGCCGAGCCGGAACAGCGCCGGCATCAGCCAGTCGTCGACCACCGTCTCGAACGAGGCCAGGGCGAACTGCTCGTCGAGGATGCGGGCGACGTTGTCGGCGTCCAGCGCCATGGCGGCCGGCACGAGGTCGTCGGACGCGGGCGCCGCGGCTGGCAGGGCGCGCCGGGTGGACTCCACGGCCGCGTCCCGGGCCGTCCACCCGGTGTCGACAAGGCCTTTCATGGTGCGGATCGTGTCCAGCGCGCGCAGGTCGTACGTGCGATAGCCGCCTTCGGTACGGGACGGGTCCACCAGCCCGTAGCGACGCTCCCAGGCCCGGAGCGTGTGCTCGGGGACCCCGGTCAGCTCGGCTGCCTTCTTGATGGTGACCATGTCAGGTCGAGGATACGACCCTGGACGGCGCGAGCCCAGCATTGTGCGCACTTTTGTCCAATGTTGCGCCGGTGGCTTGTCCAATGTTTGGTGCCGCTGACAGACTCAAATGTCAAAGGTTGGAGATGAGGGGAGGCGACATGACTGATCGCGTGCGGCAGCTCGGTGTCACAGCGAGTGCGGTGTTCATGGTGGTGGGAACCCTGTTCGGGATCGGTGTCCTCGGCACGCGGGTCGAGGAGTCGTCGGGAGGCAGCCTGTCGGCGACCGCCACGCTGCTCGCGCCGGCCGTCCGGGCGTTCTCGATCTGGTCGCTGATCTACGCCGGCCTGATCGCCTACGTGGTCTGGCAGTGGCTCCCGTCCAACACCGCCTCCCCGAGAGCCCGTCGGATCGGCTGGCTCGCGGCGGCGTCCATGGTGCTCAACGGCGCGTGGCTCCTCGTCACCCAGGCCGGCCAGCTGTGGCTGAGCGTGGTCGTGATCGTGGCGCTGGTCGTGGTGCTCGGCGTGCTGATGCGCCGCCTCGGCGCGCCGCAGTCCGCAGGTCAGGTCGAGAAGCTCATCGTCGACGGCACCTTCGGGCTGTACCTCGGCTGGGTCTCGGTCGCCACCGTCGCCAACATCACCGCCACCCTGGTGGCGTCCGGGGTCGACCCGGGCCACGAGGTCGCCGAGCTCTGGGCGGTGGGCGTCCTCGCGGTCGCCGCCGTGATCGGCGTGGTCCTGGCGATGGTTCTCGGCGCACGGATCGGCGTCGCGGCGGCCATGGTGTGGGGGCTGTCGTGGATCGCCGTCGGACGCCTGGCCGGCGAGCCGGCGTCCAGCCTCACCGGCGTCGCGGCCGCCGTCGCCGCCGCAGTTGTGCTGACCGCGACCGGGTTGATCTGGCTGAGGAGGGCCGGTCAGCTTGTTCCTGTCCACGTCCACCACTGAGGGGCTCCCGGGATGACCGCTGGCGCAACTGACGACCTCGTGGTGCTCCTCGACGAGCGCGACCGCCCGATCGGGGAGGCGGCACGCAGCCGCGTCCACACCGACCGGACGCCACGCCACCTGGCCTTCTCCAGCTACCTCTTCGACGACCACGGACGCGTGTTGCTCACCCGCCGCGCGCTGACCAAACGCACCTGGCCGGGCGTGTGGACGAACTCCTGCTGCGGGCACCCGCGTCCGGGTGAGGCCGCCGAGGACGCCGTCCGTCGTCGGGTCGCCCAGGAGCTGGGCGCCGTCGTCGAGGACCTCGAACTCGTCCTGCCCGACTTCGGCTACACCGCCACCGACGCCTCCGGCATCGTGGAGAACGAGTTCTGTCCAGTGTGGGTGGGCCGGCTCGGCAGCCTGCTCGACCCCGATCCGGACGAGGTCGGCGAGACCAGCTGGATCGACTGGGACGATCTGGTGCGCGTGGTCGCGGTCTCCCCGTTCCTGCTCAGCCCGTGGTGCGGGTTGCAGGTGCCGTTGCTGGACGAGGCGCTGCGCAAGGCGGGTGCCGCATGACCCTGATGAATTCCTCGGCCCGGCGCGGCGTCGGTCGCGACCGATCTCCCGGCGCCGATGACACCACGGTGGCCGCGGTCGAGTCGGAGGTCGCCCGGACCCTTGGCTCCCTGCGGGCGAACTGGACCGATCTCGCGGCCGCCGTGGTACCCCGGGAGGGGGTGCTGCGCACCGACTCGGTGCTCGACCTGCTCGAGGAGATGGTTCGATCGGGTGGCAAGCGGTTCCGTCCGCGGATGGCCCACTGGGGCTGGGTGGCGGGCGGCGGTCACCGCACCGGGCGCGGTCGCGACGACCTGGTGCGGGTCGGGGCCGCGCTCGAACTGCTGCACGTGTTCGCGCTGATCCACGACGACGTGATGGACGCCTCCGAGACCCGCCGGGGACGTCCTTCGGTGCACGCGAGCGCCCGCGACCAGCACGTCGCCCTGAACGGGACAGGCGACCCGCGGCGGTACGGGGAGAACATCGCGATCCTGGCCGGCGACCTGGCGCACAGCGAGGCCGGACTCCTGGTGGCGGAGCTGCCGCGGCCGCTCCAGGAGCTGTGGCGGACGCTCATCATCGAACTGATGGTGGGCCAGGGTCGCGATCTCGTCGGGGCGGCCAACGGACGCCGGGACGTCGCGCACGCCCGGGAGGTGGCGCGGGCCAAGTCGGGTGCCTACACGGTGTGGCGGCCGCTCCAGCTCGGCGCGGTCGCGGCCGGCGCCGGACCCGACACCCTCGCCGCGCTCGAACGCTACGGCGTGGCGGTGGGGGAGGCCTTCGCGTTGCGCGACGACATCCTCGGCGTGATCGGCGACACCCGAGCCACCGGCAAGCCGGTCGGCGACGACCTGGTGGCCGGCAAGCCGACCGTGCTGATGGCGCTGGCCAGCCAGCGGTTCTCGCCGCGCTGGCGCCGGGCCCTCGGCCGGGCCGCGCGCGGACGCGCGTCCCGTGGCCTGGTGGGTGCGCTCCAGGCGGAGCTCGTGGCCTCGGGGGTGATCGGCGAGGTCGAGGAGATGATCCGTGAGGCGGTCACCGCCGCGTTCGGGGCGCTCGCGGACGAGGCGATCGACCGTGACGCGGCCGCGGGCCTGGAGGCGCTCGCCCGCCGGGTCGCCTGGCGGGAGACGTGAGCCGGGTCGCCGTGGTCGGTGCCGGCCTCGCCGGGCTGGCCGCCGCGGCCAGGCTGGTGGGCGACGGCCACGACGTGGTGGTGCTCGAACGCGGCGGCGAGCCCGGCGGGCGGGCCGGGACGTGGACGGCAGCCGGCTTCACCTTCGACACCGGGCCGACGGTGCTGACCATGCCGCACCTGCTCGACCAGGCGTTCGCCCGGTTGGGACGTGACCGGGCGGCCGACCTGCCGCTGATCCGGCTCGACCCCGCCTACCGTGCGGTGTACGACGACGACTCGGAGCTGCTGGTGCGCGCCGACCCCGCCGACCAGGTCGCCGAGCTTCGCCTGCGCGGTCTCGCCGCGGACGCCCGGGCGTTCCCCGGCTTCGTCGACTGGCTACGGGAGTTGTATGACGTTGAAGTACCGAACTTCATCGAGCGCAACTTCGACTCGCCCGTTGACCTGCTCACCCGGCCGGTGCCTGCGGCCAAGCTGGTGCGCCTGGGCGGTTTCGGCAGCCTGGAGAAGGCGGTCTCCCGCCACTTCGCCGACCCGCGGCTGGTGCGGCTGTTCACGTTCCAGGCGATGTACGCCGGACTGGCCCCTGCCGAGGCGCTGGCGATCTACGCGGTCATCACCTACATGGACTGCATCTCGGGGGCCTACTTCCCGGTCGGCGGCATGCACCAGGTGCCGCGCGCGCTCGCGTCCGCCCTCACGAGCGCGGGCGCGGAGGTGCGGTACGAGCACCCGGTGACGAGCCTGCTCACCGATGCGACCGGCAAGCTGGCCGGGGTGGTCGCGGGCGGCGAGCGGATCGCCGCGGACGCGGTCGTGATCACGTCCGACCTGCCGACGGCGTACGCCGAACTGCTGCCGCAGCTGCGCCCGCCGCGTGCCCTGGGGGGCGCGGACTGGTCGCCGTCCTGCCTGGTGTGGCACGTCGGGGTGCGCGGCGAGCCGCGTCCGGGGGTCGCGCACCACAACATCCACTTCGCGCGGGCGTGGGCGGAGTCGTTCGACCAGCTGATCACGCGCAAGGAACTGATGGGCGACCCGTCGCGGCTGGTCACCATCCCGAGCCTGGACGCGCCGGGCATGGCGCCGCCGGGGCACAGCGCCCTGTACGTGCTCGAGCCGGTGCCGCACCTGGGCGGCTCGGTCGACTGGACGACCGAACGCGGCCCGGCACGCGAACGGCTGCACGGCTTCCTCCAGGCCAACGGCTACCCCGACGACATCGTCACCGAGCACCTGGTGACGCCGCTGGACTGGCGTGCGCAGGGCCTGGCGATGGGCACCCCGTTCAGCCTCGCGCACACGTTCGCGCAGACCGGGCCGTTCCGTCCGGCCAACGTGGAGCCGCGCCTGCCGGGGGTGTTCTTCGCCGGCTCGGGCACCACGCCGGGGGTGGGGGTCCCGATGGTGCTGATCAGCGGCGAACTGGCCGCCGACCGCGTCCGCGACTACCTGGGGGGTGGGCGATGACCGACGAGCTGGCCGCCGGGTACGCCGAGTGCGCGCGCCTCACCCGCGCGTACGGCACCACCTACTACTGGGGAGCGGTCCTGTTGCCGAAGCGGCAGCGGCGCCACGTCCATGCGATCTACGCGCTGTGCCGGCTGGCCGACGACATCGTGGACGCCGATGGCGCCACCACGCAGCGGGGCGCGGCGACCAGACGCGCGCTGGCCGGCTTCCGCGCGTCCTTCGAACGGGCGCTGGCCGGCGACCCGGCGGACGCGACCCTGGCCGCGATCGCGCGCACGGTGCAGGTGACCGGCATCGAGCACGAGTGCTTCGACCGGTTCTTCGACGCGATGGCGATGGACCTGCGGGTGGCCGGCTACGACACGTGGAAGGACCTGTGCGGCTACATGGAGGGGTCGGCGGCGGTGATCGGGGAGATGATGCTGCCGGTCCTGGAGCCGCTGTCGCCGGCGGCGAAGGAGCCCGCGCGGGCGCTGGGCTTCGCGTTCCAGCTCACGAACTTCCTGCGCGACGTGGGGGAGGACCTCGACCGTGGCCGGGTCTACCTGCCGGCCGACGACCTGCGCCGCTTCGGCGCCGATCCGTGGCGGCGGCGGGTGGACGACGCATGGCGTGAGGTGCTCGCGTTCGAGATCGCGCGCAACCGCGAGCTGTACGCGCTGGCCCGCACCGGCGTGCCGCTGCTGCCCCCGGCGTCCGCGCGGTGCGTGGGCACGGCGCTCGCGCTGTACTCGCGGATCCTCGAACGCATCGAGGCCCGCGACTACGACGTGTTCTCCGGACGTGCCCGGGTGCCGACGTGGCGCAAGGCGGTTACGGCCGCCGGGTTCCTGGTGGCCGGGCCGAGGGCGGCCGCATGAGGTTCGAGTACCTGCTCCTGATGGCGGCCTGCCTGGCGGTGACGCTGCCGCTGGAGTTCTGGCTGCGGGCGCGGGTGTACCGGCGTCCACTGCGGCTGTTGCTGGCGATCGTCCCGGCGCTGGTCGTGTTCTACGTCTGGGACGCGGTCGCGATCGCCCGCGGCCACTGGACGTACAGCCCTGCGCACACCACCGGCTGGCTGCTGCCCGGCGCCGTCCCCGTCGAGGAGGTCGTGTTCTTCATCGTGATCCCGATCTGCGGCCTGCTGACCTACGAGGGGGTCGGCACCGTCCTGCATCGCCGCGCCGTCCGAAAGCCCGCAGAAGAGGGACCGTCCCCCCTTCTGCCGGGGCCACCGAAACGAAAGGGGACTGTCCCCTTTCATTCCGGCGCGGACCAAAAGGGGACTGTCCCCTTTCGGTCCGGGGAGGGGCGGTGACGATGCCTGAGTACACGCTGTACACGCTGGTGGCGGTGGTCGTGGTCGTCGCGATCGAGCTGCTCTGGGCGCGCACCGGCATCTTCGCGACCGCGCAGTACTGGATCGCGCTGGGGATCGTGTTCTTCTTCCAGGTGCTGGTGGACGGCTGGCTGACCCGGCTGGTCGACCCGATCGTGCTCTACTCGCCGCAGCACTTCCTCGGCGTCCGGTTCCCGTTCGACATCCCGATCGAGGACTTCGGGTTCGGCTTCGCCCTGGTCACGCTGGTGATCGTGTGCTGGCAGGTGGCCGGACGCCGGGAGCGGCGCGCATGAGCACCTGGCGTCCCGGACGCGACCGGCACGCGGTCCGCCACCCGGCGTCCCCTCCGGTGAGGGGTACGACCACGCCCGACTCGACCGTCGTGGTGGTCGGCGGCGGCATCGCCGGGCTCGCCGCCGCGACCGGGCTGGCCGAGCGCGGCGTCCGCGTGGTGCTGCTGGAGGCGTGCGAGACCCTCGGCGGACGCGTCCGCGCCTGGCCGCTCGACCTGCCGGACGGGCAGCGCGGCACGATGAGCCGCGGCTTCCACGCATTCTTCCGCCAGTACTACAACCTGCGCGCCCTGCTCCGCCGCGCCGACCCCGACCTGTCCCGGCTCGTGCCGGTGGCCGACTACCCGCTCCAGCTCGCCCCTTCCGCCGGCGGTCCGCCGGTCGTCGACTCGTTCGCCGCCGTGCCCCGCACCCCGCCCTGGAACCTCGTCGGCTTCGTCGCCAAGAGCCCGACCTTCTCGGTGCGCGACCTCAGCGGCGTCGACGTCAAGGAAGCCCTGGGCCTGCTCACGGTGGCGTTCCCGCGCACCTACACCGACCTGGACGGGGTCAGCGCGGCCGAAGCGCTCGACCGGCTCAACTTCCCGCACTCGGCGCGGCACCTCGCGCTCGAGGTCTTCGCCCGCAGCTTCTTCGCCGACCCCCGCGAGTTCTCGGCCGGCGAGCTGGTGGCGATGTTCCACACCTACTTCGTCGGCTCGGCCGAGGGCCTGCTGTTCGACGTGCCCAGCGACGACTACGACACCGCCCTGTGGGCTCCGCTGGGGCAGTACCTGGCCCACCTCGGCGTCGAGGTCCGCACCAGCACCCGGGCGCTCGGCCTCACCGACACCGCGGACGGCGTCGAGGTCGCCACGACGTCCGGAACCGTCACCGCGGACGCGGTCGTGCTCGCGCTCGACACGCGCGCGCTTCAGTCCCTGGTGGCGGACGCGGCGTGGCTCGGCGACCCCGACTGGCGCGACCGCGTCCACGCCCTGGGCAGTGCGCCACCGTTCGGGGTGGGGCGGCGCTGGTACGGCGGATGCCTGCCGGCGCTCGGCGCCTTCCTCGGCACCAGCGGCTACGGGCCGCTGGACAACGTCAGCCGGCTGGACGCCTTCGAGGACGGGGCGGCGCGGTGGAGCGCCCAGACCGGCGGCAGCGTCGTCGAGGTGCACGGCTACGCGCTCACCGACACCTCTCCGGGCACCCGCGACCGGCTGTGGCACGAAGCCGCCCGCGTCCACCCCGTGCTGGGCCGGACGCCGGTGGTCGCCGAGCAGTGGCTGGTGGCCGACGACTGCCCGCTGGTCGACACCAGCCCGTGGGAGCGGCGTCCGACCGTCCGGACGCCCGACCCGCGCGTGGTGCTGGCCGGCGACCTGGTGCGGTGCGACTGGCCGGTCGCGCTGATGGAACGGGCGGCCACCACGGGCTGGCAGGCGGCCAACGAACTCCTCAGCGGCTTCGGGAAACGCGGTCACGACCTGTGGTCGCCGCCGCTGGAGGGGCTCCTCGGACGCCGATCCTCCCGAGCCTGAGGCCGGCTCAGACCAGCGGCCAGGGCACCCGGTAGCCGCTGAGGTCGACCGGCAACCGGCCGGCCGCCAGCAGCCGTCGTGCCCGATCCCGCAGGGCGTCCAGCTCCCACTCGTCGAGGAGCGTGGACAGCCCCGCCGGCACCTCGTCGGCCAGCGGCGCGAACCCGTCGAGCAGGTCCCGCCCGATCGGCTCCCCGGCGAAATCCCAGATCACGGTCCGCAGCTTGTCGTCGGCGGCGAAGCACAGGCCGTGGTCGATGCCCTGGATGCGTCCGTCCGGGCCGAGCAGCACGTGGCCGCTCTTGCGGTCGGCGTTGTTCGCGAGCACGTCGAACACCGCCATCGCCCGGAGTGAAGCCAGGGTCTCGGGTGCGCTCTCGTACAGCGTGAAGTAGTGCTCGGACGGGTCGGCCTCGATCCAGAGCTGGAGCGACCCGACCCCGGCGGGGGCGTCGTCGCGCACCACCGTCGGCGGCACCAGCCCCCAGCCGAGCGCGTCGCTGAGCAGGTAGGCGGCCACCTCGCGGCGGTACAGGCCCGGCTCGAAGTCCCACAGCGGACGCTCGCCCGCCTCCGGCTTGTAGACCGCGGACACCGTCCGCTCCCCGCAGCTCACCCGCACCAGCAGGGCGTGGTTGCTGCTCGGCACGATGCGGGCCACCACCTCGACCTCGCCCGTGGTGAGCAGCTCCAGCACCGCGTCGTCGCCGGAGGCGGCGATCTTCCGGGCCATTCCTCAGGCCCCGCCCTCGGCGCCGTCCAGCGGCCCGTGCCGGGAGTTGATCGCGAACACCACCGGCGGCGCCCCGACCGGGTAGCGGATCGCCGAGATCGACCCGGGGGTCACCGCCACCCGGTGGAACGACTCCAGCGGCGCGCCCAGGGCGAAGGTGAGCGCGGCCTGGATCGGGTCGGCGTGGGAGAAGCAGGCGACGACCTTCCCGGGGTGCGCGGTGCGGATGCGGTCGAGCGCGGCCACCGTGCGGGCCTCCAGCTCGGCGAAGCTCTCCCCGCCCGGGAACCGGAACGTGGACGGCGACGCGTGCACGGCCCGCCACTCCGCCCGCCGGGCCAACGATGCCAGCGACAACCCCGTCCACTCGCCGGTGTCGCACTCCAGCAGGCCCGGCTCCTCGACCGGGGTCAGGCCGGTCGCGGCCGCGGTCGGTTCGGCCGTCTCGCGGGCCCGTTCGAGCGGGGAGGTGTAGACGGCGGCCAGGGGCAGGCCGCTCAGCCGTTCGGCCACCTGCTCGGCCTCGCGGCGTCCGACGTCCGACAGGTGCAGGCCCGGCGCGCGTCCGGGCAGCACCGTGCCCGTGGTGGGGGTGGTCCCGTGGCGCACCAGCAGCACCAGGGTGCCCGGCGGCCTGCGCGATGCCATGGCGGTGAGCGTAGCTCGCCGGCCGGGGTGCACAAGCGGGCAGGACTACGGTCGTTACCGACGGTTGCGCACCGGGTTAGCGTGAGGACGTGAGCGAAGCCCCAACCATCTCCACGGTCGGCGAACTGCGCGCGTCCGGCCACGTCCACAAGCACCTCCACGACGAGATCTGCGACAACCTGCTGGCCAGCCTGGCCGCCGGCGAGAACCCGTGGCCGGGCATGCACGGCTTCAGCCGGACGGTGCTGCCGCAGCTCGAGCGCGCCCTGATCGCCGGCCACGACGTCGTCCTGCTGGGGGAGCGCGGCCAGGGCAAGACCCGCCTGCTGCGTTCGATGGTCGGCCTGCTGGACGAATGGACGCCGGTGATCGCCGGCGCCGAACTCGGCGAGCACCCCTACGACCCGATCACGCCGGAGTCGCGGCGCCGTGCCGCCGAGCTGGGCGACCAGTTGCCGATCACGTGGCGGCACCGTTCGGAGCGCTACTCCGAGAAGCTGGCCACCCCCGACACCTCGGTGGCCGACCTGGTCGGCGACGTCGACCCGATGAAGGTGGCCGAGGGACGCCAGCTCGGCGACCCCGAGACCATCCACTACGGGCTGATCCCGCGCTCGCACCGCGGCATCGTGGCGATCAACGAGCTGCCCGACCTCGCCGAGCGCATCCAGGTGTCGATGCTGAACGTGATGGAGGAGCGGGACATCCAGATCCGCGGGTACGTGCTGCGGCTGCCGCTGGACGTGCTCGTGGTCGCGTCCGCCAACCCCGAGGACTACACGAACCGGGGACGGATCATCACCCCGCTGAAGGACCGGTTCGGGGCCGAGATCCGCACCCACTACCCGATCGAGCTCGACGACGAGGTGGCGGTGATCCTCCAGGAGGCCCGGCTGGTGGCCGAGATCCCCGACCCGATCATGGAGATCCTGGCCCGCTACACCCGCGCGCTGCGCAGCTCCGACGCCATCAACCAGCGGTCGGGGGTGTCGGCCCGGTTCGCGATCGCCGGTGCCGAGACGGTGGCCGCGGCCGCGCTGCACCGGGCCACCTCGCGCGGGGAGCCGGAGGCGGTCGCCCGGGTCGTCGACCTGGAGTCGGCGGTGGACGTCCTCACCGGCAAGCTGGAGTTCGAGAGCGGCGAGGAGGGCCGGGAGTCCGAGATCCTGGGCCACCTGTTGCGGACGGCGACCGCGGAGACCGTCCGCCTGCACTTCCGCGGCATCGACCTCGGCCCGCTCGTCGGGGCGCTGGACGGGCACCTCACCGTCACCACCGGCGAGCAGGTGACCGCCCGGGAGTTCCTCTCCGGCCTGCCGTCGCTGGACGGCGCGGACGTCTACGACGTGATCTGCGAGCGCTTCGGCGCGTCCAGTGACGGCGAACGGGCCAGCGCGATCGAGCTCGCGCTGGAGGGGCTCTACCTGGCCCGCCGGATCTCCAAGGAGTCCGACGAGGGCCAGACGATCTACGGCTAGGCAAGGACGGACGCGCATGGCTCGGACCCGCTCCCGCTACGGGCGTTACGTCGACGGCCCGGACCCCCTCGCGCCCCCGGTGGACCTGTCCGAGGCGCTGGCGGCGATCTCGGAGGACGTGATGGCCGGCTACTCGGCCGAGCGCGCGTTGCGGGAATACCTGCGTCGGGGCGGCCAGAACCGGGAGGGGCTGGACGACCTGGCCGGACGGGTGGCGCGCCGTCGGCGCGAGCTGCTCACCCGGCACCGGCTGGACGGCACGATGGCGCAGGTCAAGGAGCTGCTGGACGCCGCGGTGCTGGCCGAGCGCAAGGAGCTCGCCCGCGACATCACCCTCGACGACACCGACCGCGACTTCCGCGAACTGCGGCTGGAGAACCTGCCGGACTCGACCGCCGCGGCGGTCACCGAGCTGGCCGACTACGACTGGCGCTCCGCCGAGGCCCGCGCCGACTACGAGAAGATCAAGGACCTCCTCGGACGAGAGCTGCTCGACCAACGCTTCGCCGGCATGAAGCAGGCGTTGGAGAACGCCACCGACGCCGACCGGCAGGCGATCCAGGAGATGCTGTCCGACCTCAACCAGCTGCTGGACGCGCACCGTCGCGGCGAGGACACCGAGCAGGACTTCGCCGACTTCATGGACAAGCACGGCCAGTACTTCCCGGAGAACCCGCAGAACGTCGACGAGTTGATCGACGCGCTGGCGAACCGGGCGGCGGCCGCGCAGCGGATGCTCAACTCGATGACGCCACAGCAGCGCGAGGAGTTGCTGCAACTCTCGGCGCAGGCGTTCGGGTCGGCGGAGCTGATGGCGCAACTCGGACAGTTGGACGCGAACCTGCAGGCGCTGCGTCCGGGGGAGAACTGGACGGGCTCGGAGCGGTTCGGCGGCGAGGAGGGCCTGGGGCTGGGCGACGGCACCGGCGTGCTCCAGGACCTGGCCGAGCTCGACTCGCTGGCCGCTCAGCTGGGGCAGGGCTACGGCGGCGCCCGGATGGACGACATCGACCTGGAGGCGCTGGCGCGCCAGCTGGGGCCGGACGCGGCGGTGTCGGCGCGGACGTTGGCGGAGCTGGAGAAGGCGCTGCGCAACGCCGGCTACCTCAGCCGCGGCGCGAATGGCGACCTGCGGCTCTCGCCACGGGCGATGCGCCAGCTCGGGCGGACGTTCCTCCAGGAGGTCGCGGAGCGGATGAGCGGTCGCACCGGCCAGCGCGACACCCGCCTGACCGGGGCCGCCGGCGAAATCACCGGCTCCACCCGACAGTGGGCGTTCGGCGACACCGAGCCCTGGGACGTGACCCGCACGATGCTGAACGCCATGCGCCGCACGGCGTCCGACCCCACGGTCCCTGAGGAGCGTTCTAGAGCGCAGCGTTCGGACCCCACTCCCACGGTCCCTGAGGAGCGTTCTGGAGCGCAGCGACCGAACGCGTCACGAAGGGCCGCCGTCCCACGGTTCCGCGTCGAGGTGAGCGACGTCGAGGTGACCGAGACCGAGACCCGGACGCAGGCCGCGGTCGCGCTGCTGGTCGACACGTCGTTCTCGATGGCTGCCGAGGGACGTTGGCTGCCGATGAAGCGCACGGCGGTGGCCCTGCACCACCTGGTCTCGACACGGTGGCGCGGCGACCAGCTCGAACTGGTCACGTTCGGCCGGTACGCGCAGGCGATGGGAGTGGCCGAACTCGCGGGGCTGCCGGCGCTGCGCGAGCAGGGCACGAACCTGCACCACGGGCTGTTGCTGGCGGAGCGGATGTTCCGCAAGCACCCCACCATGCAGCCGGTGGTGCTGGTCGTCACGGACGGCGAGCCCACGGCCCACCTCACTCCGGAGGGCGACGCCTGGTTCAACTATCCGCCGGACACAGCAACGATCCGCGCGACGGTGGCGCAGCTCGACCGGCTGGGCCGGTTGGGGGCCAGGATCACGTTCTTCCGGCTGGGAGACGATCCCGGGCTGGAGCGGTTCGTGCGGCAGATGGCCGATCGGGTGGACGGACGCGTGGTGAGCCCCGACCTGGACGATCTGGGGGCGGCGGTGGTCTCGGAGTACCTCAGCGCGCGGCGTGCTTCGTGGAACCGGTACCCCGGCTGGGACGTGTGAGTGAGGTTCGGCACGCGCACCCTCGGGGGGTGGCCCCCCACGTCCACCCACACCCGAAGGGCCTGCAAGCGCTGCCCGGTCGACCTCCCCATCCCCCCGAACGAGGTCCTCGACCGACGTAAGTAAGTCTACCACCAAAAATCACCAATCGGTGAAACTGGTCAGTACTGGTCCGTACCGGCTTGTCGCGCGCTCTCACGGCGTGTTCGCGAGGCGGGTGAGGGCTCGGGCGACCTCGTCGCGGTGCTTGGCGGTGACCATCCAGGCGGGGAACTTGTCGGCGAGTTGGCGGTTGCCGGAGACGCTGGGGAAGTCGGCGCTGCGGTTCCGGGACGCGACGAAGGCGAGTTCGTAGGCGACGTGGTCCTCGTCCAGGGCCCAGAGTTGGTGGCCGCCGCAGCACTCGGCCACGAACCAGAGTTCGAGGCCTGCCTCCTGGACGACCCGGCGCGCGGCGGCGAAGGAGAGCGGCCAGTGCTCGGGCCAGGTGCCGAGCACGTCCGTCCGGCCGCACGCTGGGGAGGTCAGTCGCACCTCGGAACCGAACGGGGCGACGGTGGCCCGGCTGCCGCACGTGGGGCAGTGGACCCGCACCTTGTGGCCGAAGGCGGCGTCAGGCTGGACCGGCGCGGAGTGTTCCATCTCTGGGAGGCTAGCGCCCGGTCCCGGGAGTCGGAATGCCCGCCGGCGGCACGCAGGGGCGACGATGGACCCATGACTTGGACCGCACCCCTGGTGACCCGGCGAGAGTTCGCGCTCGACCTGTCCGACCGCCAAGCGCTCGAGGCCTTCATCAGCTGGCACCGGCAGACCCTGCTGTGGAAGGTGTCGGGGCTGACCGGTGAGCAGTTGGCGAGCCGGCCCGTCCCGACGTCGAACCTGAGCCTGCTGGGCATCGTCCGGCACATGGCTGAGGTGGAGCGCTACTGGTGGCGACAGCGGGTGGCGCGCGAGGACGTGGCGAGCCTGTACCTCGACGACGACGAGTGGGACCGGATGGACCCCGAGCGCGCCGCGGAGGACTACCAGCAACTCCTCGACGAGTGGGCCGAGGTGGACGCGGTCGCGCAGACCTACGACCTGGACCACACCTTCGACCGGCGGGGCGAGACGTGGTCGATCCGGACGCTGTACCTGCACCTGATCGAGGAGTGGGCGCGGCACAACGGGCACGCCGACCTCCTGCGCGAGGCGATCGACGGACAGACCGGCGAGTAGCGCGTCTCGAGGGTGTTCTACGCCAGACGTTGCCGTTTGCTCCTCAGCAGCACGAGCGCGCCGCCGGCGATCAGCATCGGAATCGTGGAGACCATCGCGATGGCCGAGAGGGCCTGCCAGAATGCTTGCGCTCCGACCGGGATCCCACCTTCGACATCACCGCCCGCGACGAGGGCCAGGAGGAACACCAGGTACGTGGCGACGCCGGCCGTGCAGACGACTCGTCCCCAGCGGTCGAGGTCGGCATTGCGCCATTCGAGCGCAAGGATGATCGCGGCCCCGACGATGAGCACCGGCGCAGCCAGGAAGAGGATCGCGACCCTGAGGCCAGCCGGCAACGGGATGCCGCCAACCAGGCAGAGTCCGCCAAGGAGCGCCATCCAGCCGATCGCTGGTTGAGCCCAGGGGCGTTCGGGCGAACCGTCCATGCTGCAAGTGTGCCTTCCGCAGGGTCGCGGACGCGGACCGGCGGACCGGCGCCCTGTTGCTCGCCGGCCCGGCCCCTGGAGTGGACTCAGCCGCAGTCCCAGGTGTAGAGGACGTTGGAGAAGTCGCAACGGCTCAGGCGTTCGGGCTCGATGAGGAAGCAGGCCACGCCCATGTCGCCCCACATGATCTCGCCGGAGGGGTCATCGAGAGACGAGTCGAGCTGCAGCAGCGCGGTGTGCCCTTGCAGCGACTGGTCAAGCGGGTGTGTCAGTGCTTCTCGATGCTCTCGCGAGGGCTGCCAGTTCGAGGCGTAGCGCGCTTCGCAACGGGTCGTGCACAGCGCTGAGTTGGTGATCGGGGTCCTGCCAGTTCTCGGGCGGGTACAGCCAGACCGGCTTCCCGACCAGACCTGCGGGCTCCCAGTCGTACCTGGGCCATACGTGCGCGTGGAGAAACGGGTCGGTGTTGCCCAATATCTCGATGTTCACCCGCCTGAAGCCGCCGTCGCCGGCAGCGCAGACCCGTTCCACTGCGGTTGCCAGCAGGTCCACGTCAGCGAGGTAGCGAACTCGCTGCGCCCGAGGCAGATCGGTTAGCCGATCCACACCCCGGACCTTCGTCAGCGCCAGGCAGTATCCGGGCAGGAACTGCACATCGCCGATCACTGCGAAGGCTGAGTCGAGCTCGCTGAGAACGGTCGGATTGTGTCCCTCGATCGCGGCGCCCACGCGGTCCGCTCGCCAGTCCTGCACGGCCGCGAGGTTAGCACCACCCACCCGGGGCCATCTCAACCTCCGCGGCATGATCGGACGTCGGCTTGGATGTGCCTCCGCCAGGCACGGACCCCGTGAGCGGACGCCCCTCCGGCGCGGTGCCCTTCCTACGTTCGTTCAGGAGTTGTCGGTGAGGGGAATGTCGAGGTCGTAGGCAAGGACGATGGCTCGGGCGAGCATGCGGTCCTGCCCGGAAGTCAGGTAGCCGACGGTTCGCCCAAGGGCCGTCGCGGGGATTGTGATCGGCCAGCGGCTCCGACGCCTGGGGCACTGGGAGGTTCGAGGACTACCGACCCTAACTTGTAGACCGCGACCAGCACGGCAGTTCCAGACGTGGCGAAGCCAGTGTTGGGTAATGACGACTTCGATCGTGCAGCGGGGTCCGGTGGATCTGGCGAGACGCCGATCGCCGGTGAGCAAGGGCACCTGGAGTGCTTCGGCCAGGGCGACGTAGGCGGCGTCGTAGATCGTGAGGTTGTCGCGGAGTTCCCAGCAGCGGGTCAGGAAGGCGGTGTGCTCCACCCGCTGGATCGGCAGGTCCTGCAGATCGTCGAGCGCAAGCCCGACCCGCCGCGGATCCAGATGTCCGGCACGGGCCAGCCCCCGCCACACCGAGACCACCTCGAGGTCGATCAGGGCCGGAGCGGCGAGCTGTTCACCGCGCAGTCGCAGCCGGGCCGCGTCGCCGTCTTGGCCGTCGTCGAGCAGGGCGACGGCCAACACGCTGGCGTCAATGACGAGCACGGTCGAACCGCAGCGCGCCCACCGCATCTGCCAACGGCAGCGACCCGCCGGCTCGGCCACCGGCCCGGGCCAACACCTCGTCCACAGTCGGCCGGGCCGCTTCGGCGATCAGCCTCGAGCGCAGGTACTCCTGCAGCGACTGGTGCGCAGCGCTGGCCCGCTGCCGCAAGACCGCGTGAGTGTCCTCGGGCACGTCCTTGATCTGAATGTTCGGCATGGAGCCATTGTGGCTCCACAGGCACCAATGTGGAAGCGCGCGCAGATCGGCAAATCCGGTCGTATCGCGTGCATATGCCGACGGGCGTTCGCAGCTCGGCTGGCCCGTAGGTCTGACGCCTGTTTCAGGCGCCCTGCTCCAGGCTCGCCTCCGCGTCGGCGAAGGTTCCGGCGAGTGCGGCCCGCCACGACGCGAGGTCACCGGCGAGGGTCTCCCAGGTCAGCGCCCGGTCGATCTCGTCGTACTGGTGGATGAGCCAGTTGCGATTCGCGATGGCGTCCGTCCAGAGCACACCTTCGGGTGGCTCGATGTTGGCTCTGGCGAGGCGACCGGCCGCCTCGCCGAGTTTCATCATGAGGGAGTCGCCGGCCTCTTGCAGCAACGGGTCGTCCTGATACGCACCCCGGCCGTGGTCAACGATGTCGCCGGCGCGTGTGAGCCAGTCGCGAATGTGCAGGAACTCCTTGGCGACTCTCCGGTCCATCACAGGAGCACCGCCTCTCGTCGGATGTCGTCGTCCAGCCCGGCCTTGAGCCCGCCGTACGTGACGAGGTCGACGGGACGGCCGAGGATCTGCTCGAAGGTGACTCCAAGTGCGAGCAGCTCCTTGATTGCGGTGCCCGCAGGAGCATCGACCAGGAGATCGATGTCCGAGTCGTCTCGGGCCTCCCCTCGAGCCACCGATCCGAACACCGCCAGGCGCTCGAAGCCCTGAGACCTTGCGACGTCCACCAGAACCGGTGCCGCGGCCCTCACCAGGTTCTCCGGATGCACCTTGGTCAGGTCTCGCGACGCCCTGAGTTGCTGGCTCACGGCCGGCTGACTGATCCCGAGCTTCGAGGCCACGTCGCGTTGACTGGAACCCGTCGCGAGCAGGGCGCGTAGCGCCAGCATCCTTCGCAGTCGCGAGCTTTCCTCGTTGGCCCGCGCGTCGCGGTACTCGGCTACCAGGCTCATAAGTACAGCTTATCACCGCCGGACCGCTCCACCGAGCGGGGTGGGGCGACGGGGTCGAGGCGGGTGACTTTGGGCAGGCCGGCGGCGCGTTCGGCGGCGAGGTCGTGAGCAGACTTCATGGCCAGCCAGGCGCGGGCCGTGCCGACACCGGCCTCTTCGAGACGGACGGCGAAGTTGGGGCTGATCCGGGCGTGGCCGTGCAGGACGCGGCTCAGGGTGACCCGGGAGATGCCGAGCCGGGAGGCCGCTTCGCCGACGCTGAGCCCGAGGTCGGCCAGGACGTCCTCGCGGAGGATCTCGCCGGGGTGGACCGGGTTCTTCATCACCATAGTGTTCACCTCCTCAGTGGTAGTCCTGATGACCCTGTGGAGATCCTCGACAGCTTCCGCGTCCCGATCGACGTCTTCGTTGGCGGGTCGACGTGGCCCTAGAGTCTCACAGGAGGCTCAGGGCACGCGTCCGCGCCTAGGGCACGATAGGTGCACGCGGGGGTAGTCCGGGAAGACCCAAGGTGGGCTTGACTAGGGGAAACACTAGGTGGAGCTAACGGGATTCGAACCCGTGGCCTCTTCCATGCCATGGAAGCGCGCTACCAACTGCGCCATAGCCCCAGCGTCCTGCGGACGGGTCCGTACTCTACCCGGGCCGGGGCGACGAAGGGAAATCGGCGGCGGGCGGCAGTTCCCGCGGCGCGCGGGGAGCGATCCGTCGCCGCAACAGCACCTGGTGGACGGTGATCAGCAGAGCCAGCCAGGCCAGGCCGAACAACCAGGCGAACATCACGTCGGTGAGCCAGTGGTGGCCGAGGAAGACCCGGCTGAGCCCGATCGCCACCGCCCAGAGTGTGGCTCCGACCACCGCGAGCACCCGGGCCCACACCCGCGCGGACAGCCACACCACCAGATAGGCCAGCATCCCGGCCACCACCGTGCTGTTGAGCGTGTGGCCGGACGGGAACGAGAAGCTCTGCTCGTACGGCGGCACGGCCAGTTCCAGCGGCGGACGGTTCCGTCCGACCAGCGCCTTGCCGACGATCGTGAACGTGACCGAGCCGGCCGCGGCCACCAGCATCAGGACCCAGATCGTCCGCCGGCGGTACCGGTAGTACAGGGCGCCGGTCAGGAGCAGGCCGATGATCACCATCGAGAGCGTGTCGCCGAGGTTGGTGAACCCGGTGACGAACGCGTCCAGGAACGGGGTGCGCAGCCGGATCGCCGCGTCCAGCACCGGCTGGTCCAGGCCGGCCACGCCGTCCGCCTCGGTGACCGCGTCGTAGATCCGCTCGGCCGCGACCATCAGGCCCAGGAACACGCCGCCGCCGATCACGCCCGTCCACACCAGCGCCCGGTTCGACGGTGCCTCGACCACCGCGGGCGGCGTCGGCGCCACCGGTCCGGTGAGTTCGCCCTCGTCCGACATGGGCCGAGAGTACCCACCGTCCGACCCGACAGCCGGAATAGGCACCGTGAGACCTCCGTTGGACGTGGGTAGAACCCACGCAGCAGTGGACCCACCAACGAAAGGCGCCACCATGACCGTTCGCTCCGCACAAGCCCACTGGGAAGGTTCCCTCATGGAGGGCCAGGGCGAAGTCGAGTTCCTGAACTCCACGCTCGGCAGCGTCGAGGTCGACTGGCGCTCCCGCGCCGGCGAGACCGAGGGCAGGACCAGCCCCGAGGAACTGATCGCCGCCGCCCACTCCGCCTGCTACTCGATGGCCCTGTCCCACGCGCTCGCCCAGAACGGCACCGTGGCCGACACGGTCGACACCAAGGCCGACGTCACCTTCGTCCCGGGGGAAGGCATCACCGGCATCGTGCTCACCGTGCGCGCCGCCGTGCCCGGCCTGACCGCCGAGCAGTTCGCCACCTTCGCCGAGGGCGCCAAGACCGGCTGCCCGGTCTCCCAGGCCCTCACCGGCACCAGGATCACCCTGGACGCCGCCCTGGTGTGACCCCGCGGCTCACCTCGCGCACCTGAGAGACCGCTGTCTGGGCGCAGTCTGAGAATTGCGCAAGGTATTCCCGCGGCCCTTCCCTGCTCTGACAGGCAGCGCAATCATGGGAGCGACGCGAGAGGGGAAGCTCGTGCAGCCAAGGCACGCCTACCACAGCGTTCCCCGGCATGCTTCCAGCCGGCCAGCCGCCCGTGGTGTCGGGCATGCGGCGCCACGGCGAGCCGCGGCCGTCGACGTCCTGGGACGCCGCTCGGCCGCAGGCTCCCTGGTGATCCGGGCCGTCCAGCGCGCCGTCCTCGTCGGCTTCGTGGCCGTCGCCGCGGGCAGCACCGCGTATGCGTCCGTCCCGGTCCCGTCGGCGGCCGCGCCGGGGCTCGCGACGGTCGTCACCGCCGCACCCGTCGTCGTCCCGTCCATGGCACCCGTGCCCGGTCTGGTGGCCGGTCTGATCGACGGGGACGACCTGGTCACCGACCCCGAGGGCATCTCCACCGTGCCGGTGGTCGGCGTGGACGGTGCCCTGATCGGCTGGCCGGTCAGCGACCACACCCCGTCCACCGGGTTCGGCTACCGCAGCGACCCCTTCACCCACAAGCAGCGCTGGCACGACGGGGTCGACCTCGGCCAGCCGTGCGGCGACGCCGTCCACGTCTCGCTCGACGGCACCGTCGCCTTCACCGGATGGGCGGGTGGCTACGGCAACCGCATCATCGTGCGGCACGCGGACCGCGGCGGGCACACCTTCTCGACCACCTACAACCACCTGAGCAAGATCGAGGTGACCGCGGGGCAGGTCCTGAAGCAGGGCGACGTGATCGCGCGGATCGGGTCGACCGGACGCTCGACCGCCTGCCACCTGCATTTCGAGGTGATCCTCGACGGCAGCTACGTCGACCCGATGCGGTTCCTCACCGGCGACCAGTCGAAGGCGTCGCTGAGCCGCCGGGTGGGCAGCTACATGCCGTCCGGACTGCCGTCGCCACACGTGCCGACGACCGTACCCAGCATCCCGTCGGGCACGACGGACACGTCCACGAAGACGCCGAAGTCGACACCCACGCCGACGCCCACGCCGACCACCGCGTCGCCGTCGCCCACCCCGACCACACCGGCCCCGACCACGCCCGGCGCGTCCACAACCAGCCCGACCCCGACGCCCACCGACACTCCGACGGCCACCACGACACCCGAGTCCGCGTCGCCGGGCAACACAGCGAGTGCCTCGCACAGCGCGACGTCCACGACGGCGTCGACCGCCGCGACACCGTCCGCCGCGCGCAGCGGCACGCCGACGGCCGACAACTCGCCCACGTCCGGCAGTACCGCCTCGCCGTAGACTCGGTTGATGAGCCGACTCGCCGCTGGCCTCGCCGCGTTCGCGGTGCTGCTCGCCGGCTGCACGGGGTCGACCCCGTCCGTCACTGATCGGTCGCCGGCGTCGACGGCCACCTCGTCCAGTGGACGGCAGGTGCTCGCGTCCGGCCTCGACGTGCCCTGGGACGTCGCCGTCCTGCCCGACCACAGCGTGTTGGTCACGCTGCGCGACCGGGCCGAACTGGTGCGGGTGATGGACGGCACCACCTCGGTCGTCGCGACGGTCGACGGAGTCGTGCCGGCGGGGGAGGGCGGTCTGCTGGGGATGGCGCTGTCGCCCGGGTTCGCGTCCGACCAGCTGCTGTACCTGTACTACACCGCAGCACAGGACAACCGGGTGGTGCGGTACCGCTACACCAGCACCGGGCTCAGCGATCCTCACGTCGTCCTCGCCGGCATACCCAAGGCGTCGAACCACAACGGGGGCCGCATCCGGTTCGGCCCGGACGGCAACCTCTACATCGGCACCGGGGACGCCGGTCGGCGCGAGCTCGCGCAGGACACCAGCGCGCTCGGCGGCAAGATCCTGCGGGTCGCCCCGGACGGATCGATCCCGTCCGGCAATCCGTTCGGCAACGCGGTTTGGAGCTACGGGCACCGCAACGTCCAGGGGCTCGCCTGGGACGACGCCGGCTCGCTGTACGCCAGCGAGTTCGGCCAGGACCGGTTCGACGAGCTCAACTTGATCACGGCGGGCGGCAACTACGGCTGGCCGGGCAGCGAGGGCCTCACCACCGACCCGGCGCTGGTGTCGCCGCTGCTGGTGTGGGCACCGTCGCAGGCCTCGCCCAGCGGCATCGCGATCCGTCGCGGCGGCTCGATCTACATCGCGGCGCTGCGCGGCGAGCGGGTCTGGCGCACCACCAACGACATCGAGAGCATGGCCGAACCGGACGTGTTCCTCGACGGCCTGGGACGTATCCGCGACGTCGAGGTGGTCGGCGACCAGCTCTACGTCCTCACCAACAACACCGCCCGCGGCACCCCGCGTCCCGGCGACGACCAGCTGATCGCCGTCCCGCTCTCCTGACCCGGGGGACGGTTCCTAACTCGGTCCCGGACCGAAACGGGGACGGATCCCGGCGCGGTCCACCTGAGAATGGACTGAGTTAGGAACCGTCCCCAATTCGGGCCGTGGAGGTCAGCGGTCGGGCGTGGCCCCCCAGATGCGGCTGAGGTAATCGCGCATCGAACGGTCGGAGGAGAAGAACCCGCAGCGGGCGACGTTGCGGATCGCCGACTTCGTCCACGCCTCCTTGTTCAGGTACGCCTTCTCGACGTTCGCCTGGGCGTCCATGTACGACTGGTAGTCGGCCAGCGCCATGAACCGGTCCTGGTAGAGCAGGTTGCTCACCACCGGCTCGAACGCGTTGCGGTCGCCGTCGCTGAACACGCCGGACGAGATCAGGTCGATCGCGCCCTTCAGCATCGGGTTCGCCTCGTAGTACTCGCCCGGGCGGTAGCCGGCGGTCTGCAACTCCTCGACCTGTGGTTCGGCCATGCCGAACAGGAAGAAGTTCTCATCGCCGACCAGCTGGCGGATCTCCACGTTCGCGCCGTCATCGGTGCCGATCGTCAGCGCACCGTTCAGGGCGAACTTCATGTTGCCGGTGCCGGACGCCTCCATGCCGGCCAGCGAGATCTGCTCGGACAGGTCCGCCGCCGGGATCAGCTTCTCGGCCAGCGTCACGTTGTAGTTGGCCGGGAACGCGACGCTCAGCCGTCCCTTGATCCGGGTGTCGGCGTTGATCGTGGCCGCCACCGAGTTGATCAGGAAGATCGTCTCCTTGGCCATCCGGTAGCCGGGGGCGGCCTTGGCGCCGAACACCACCGTCCGCGGCAGGATCGTCGTCGGGTCGACCTCGCCGGAGATCAGCTGGTTGTACAGCGTCACCAGGTGCAGCAGCTTCAACGACTGCCGCTTGTACTCGTGCAGCCGCTTCACCATCACGTCGAGCAGGTGGCCGTCGGGCAGGTCGATGCCGTCACGGTTGCGCAGCAGCCGGTACAGCCGGGTCTTGTTGTCGTCCTTGGCCTTGCGGAAGGCGCGACGGAAGTCCTCGTCCTCGGCGTACGGCTCGAGCTCGGACAGCCGTTCCAGGTCGGTGACCCAGCCGGGGCCGATGGTGTCGGTGATCAGCTCCGACAGCCACGGGTTCGCCATCCGCACGAACCGGCGCGGGGTGACGCCGTTGGTGACGTTGGTGAACTTGTCCGGCCAGTAGCTGGAGAAGTCGGGGAGCACCTTGTCGGCCAGGAGCTGCGAGTGCAGGGCGGCCACGCCGTTCACCTTGGTGCCGGCCACGGTGGCCAGATACGCCATCCGGACCGAACGCTCGGGGTAGTCGGCGATGATCGACATCCGGCGGGCGCGCAGTTCGTCGTCGGGGTACGCGGCGCGCACCTGCTCGAGGAACTCGTCGTTGATGCGGTAGATGATCTCGAGGTGGCGCGGCAGCAGCCGTCCCATCAGCTCGGTCGACCAGGTCTCCAGCGCCTCCGGCAGCAGCGTGTGGCAGGTGTAGGCGAAGCACTTGCTGGCGACCGCCCAGGCCTCGTCCCACTCCCACTTCTTCTCGTCCACCAGGATCCGCATCAGCTCCGGCACCGCGATCACCGGGTGGGTGTCGTTGAGCTGGAAGTGGATGCGGGACGGCAGGTCGTGCAGGTCGAAATCCTCCTCGACCATCTGCTCGATGAAGTCGCGGATCGAACACGCCACGAAGAAGTACTGCTGCTGGAGCCGCAGCTCCTTGCCCTGCGGGGTGGAGTCCTCGGGGTAGAGCACCTTGGTGATGTTCTCGGCGAACGTCTGGGCACGGACGGCCTCGGCGTAGTCGCCGGCGTTGAAGATCGACAGGTCGAACGCCTTGGTGGCCTGCGCGCTCCACAACCGCAGCGTGTTCACCCGGCCGTTCTGGTAGCCGGGGACCATGTAGTTGTAGGGGATGCCCAGGACGTTCCAGGCCGGCACCCAACGGGTGCGCTCGACGCCCTCGTCGTCGTAGGTCTCGGTGTGGCCGCCGAAGTCGACCTGCACAGCCGCCTCCGGGTGCGGGAACTCCCACGGAGCGCCCAGCGCCAGCCACGTGTCGGGCTGCTCGACCTGGCGGTTGTCAACGAAGGTCTGGCGGAAGATGCCGTACTCGTAGCGGATGCCGTAGCCGATGCAGGGAACGCTCATCGTCGCGAGCGAATCGATGAAGCACGCGGCGAGCCGTCCGAGGCCGCCGTTGCCGAGGCCCGGCTCGACCTCCTGCGCTCGCAGCGCGGTCAGGTCGAGGCCGCAGCTGGCCAGCGCCTTCTCGGCGACGTCGTTGAGGTCGGTGGCCATCAGGGCGTTGCCGAGCTGGCGTCCGAGCAGGTACTCGGCCGACAGGTAGCCGACGTACTTGGCCTTCGACTGCCGGTTGTGGCGCAGGGTCTCGAGCCAGCGGGCCATCAGGTAGTGCCGCACGGTGCGGGCGAGGGCGAGGTACTGGTCGTTCGCGGTGGAGCGGGAGAGGGCGACGCCCTGGCCGGTGTTCAGTTCACGCAGGAACTCCCGGACGAAGCCGTCGACGGAGTGCGGGGGAGCCGAGACCGGGGCCAGGGCGAGCGGATGGGTGGGCGTGGTGATCGGACCGACGCGATGCGTCTCGGTGATCGGGGATTCGTCGGTCGGGACGGGGGCCGGGACGACAGTCGAATCCGGCACGGTGTCAGCGCTCATTGGACCACCGTAACCAAACTCCCTGAGGACCACGAAAACGTCCAAACCGACGGCTCGGGTCGACGCCGGTCGGGGTGGTGGGTTGACCGGCGCTGACAGGATGGGCGCCATGACGGAGCACCGCAGTGACGTGATCGTGATCGGCGCAGGACTCGCCGGGCTGCAGTGTGCGCGCGTCCTGACCGCCGCCGGGCTCGGGGTGACCGTGCTCGAAGCCGGGGACGCGGTGGGCGGACGGGTCCGCACCGACCTGGTGGACGGGTTCCGCTGCGACCGTGGCTTCCAGCTGCTGAACCCCGCCTACCCGGACGCGAAGACCCAACTCGACCTGGGCGCGCTGGCCCTCCAGCCGTTCGGACGCGGGCTGGCCGTCCGCGACGACGACGGCGTCTCGGTGCTGGCGGCGAACCCGCTGAGCCTGCTCGGGGCGGACGGGTCGCGCTACCTCACGCCGGCCGCCGTGGCCGCGCTGGCCCGCTGGGCGGCGCCCGCGTTCGGCCCCGTGCCGCGCCTGCTCGCGCGCCCGGACCTGACACTGGCCGAGTCGCTGGACGCGGCCGGGCTGTTCGGGCCGCTGCGTGACCGGGTGATCGAGCCGTTCCTGGCCGGGGTGCTCCTGGAGGACAGCGGACGGACGTCGGCGCGGTTCGTCCGCCTGCTCGTCCGCTCGTTCACCCTCGGCGTTCCGGGACTGCCCGCGCAGGGGATGGCGGCGATCCCCGTGCAGCTGGCCGGACGCCTGGCCGCCCCGGTCGAGCTGGGCACGCCGGTGGACGCGGTGGTCGCCGACGGCGACCGCTGGGTCGTGCACACCCCGGACGGGGAGCGCGCGGCGTCCACGGTGGTGGTCGCGACCGATCCGGGCACCGCCGCACGGCTTGTGCCCGGGGTGCCGGTGGCGGCGATGAAGGGCGTGATCACGTGGTGGTTCGCCGCCGCGTCCGCGCCCACGGACAGCCGCTTCCTGCTGGTCGAGGGACGCTCCGGCGCCGGCCCGGTCGTCAACACGGCCGTGATGTCGAACGTGGCGCCGAGCTACGCCCCGGCGGGCCGGCACCTCGTGCAGGCCTCAGCCCTGCTGCCGGCGGACGCCGAGCCGCCGTCGGTCGACGTGGTGCTCGACCAGCTGGCGTCGCTCTACGGGCGTCCGACGGACGGGTGGCGGCTGCTGGCCACGCACGTCATCCGCGACGCGCTGCCCGAACTCCCGCCCCCGGTCGAGGTGCGGCGGCAGATCGCCTTCGGACGGGGCCGCTACGTGTGCGGCGACCACCGCGACACCGCGTCCATCCAGGGTGCGCTGGTCTCCGGCCGCCGCACCGCGGAGGCGATCCTCGACCGCCTCTGAAACGAAAGGGGACAGTCCCCTTTCGTTTCGCCCCGCAGGAGTGGGGGACAGTCCCCTTTCTGCGGCCGGAGAGCTCAGGCGCCGGCGTAGTCCAGGCCGATGTCGAGGACGCGGACGGAGTGGGTCAGCCAGCCCACCGAGATCAGGTCGACGCCGGCCTCGGCGATCGCGACGGCGGTGGCCGGGGTGATGCGTCCGGACGCCTCGGTGATCAGGCGGCCGTCGACCATCGCCACCGCCTCCCGGAGCAGGTCGGGGGGCATGTTGTCGAGCAGGACGGCGTCCGCGCCCACCTCGAGCAGCTCGGTGAGCTGGGCGAGGGAGTCGACCTCCACCTCGATCTTCACCAGGTGCCCGACCCCGGCCTTCGCGCGCGTCACGGCCTGGGTGACTCCGCCGGCGACGGCGATGTGGTTGTCCTTGATCAGCACGGCGTCGTCCAGCCCGAAGCGGTGGTTGCTGCCGCCGCCCGCCCGCACCGCATGCTTCTGCAGCGCCCGCAGGCCGGGAATGGTCTTGCGGGTGTCGGCCACCTTCGCCTTGGTGTGCGCGATCGCGTCCGCGATCGTGGCGGTGCCGGTCGCGACGCCGGACAGGTGGCCCAGGAAGTTCAGCGCCACTCGCTCGCCGCTGAGCAGCCCGCGGGCCGGGCCGGACGCCGTCCCGATCACCGTGCCGGGCTGGACGCGGCTGCCGTCGGGCAACAGGTCGCTGACCACGATCCGGGGGTCGACCAGCTCCCACGCCAGCCGGGCGCAGTCGGTGCCGGCGATCACGCCCGGCTCCCGGCTGACCAGGGCGACGGTCGCGTGCGCGTCCGGGCTGAGGATGGCGTCGGTGGTCAGGTCACCGGCCCGCCCCAGGTCCTCCAGCAGCGCCGCCCGCACCAGCGGCTCGATCACGATGCGCGGCAGCGATCTCATCGCAGCCCCCCAACCGCCGACTTGTCAGACGCTGGTTGCGCTATAGCGCAACCACGTTCTGACAACTCGGGGAGGGTGAGGGTGTGCACGGCCTCGGGGTCGGTGGACGGGAAGTCGAGGCGGGTGTGGCCGCCGCGGGACTCCTCGCGGCGCAGAGCCGCCTCGACCACCAGGTAGCCGACCAGGCCGGTGTCGCTGCCGCGCAGCGGCTCCAGCTCGGCGAGGGCCGCGCGCAGCCCGCCCGCCTCCCGCAGGACGCCCGCGCCGGCCGTCACCACCTGCCGCACCTTCGCGATCACCGGGTCGGGCGGACCCTGCTGCCAGGCGTCCGACCAGTTGTGCGCGAGCGGGGCGGGCGGCGCGCCCGCGTCCACGCCGTCGCGGCGCCACTGCTGGGCGACCCAGCGTCCGCACACCACGGCCTCGAGGAGCGAGTTGCTGGCCAGCCGGTTCGCGCCGTGCAGCCCGGTGGAAGCGACCTCGCCCGCGGCGTACAGGCCGTCGATCGTGGTGCGTCCGGCGAGGTCCACCAGCACCCCGCCCATGTGGTAGTGGGCGGCCGGACGCACCGGCAGCAGGTCCTTCTCCGGGTCGAGCCCGGCCTTCATGGCGGTGGCGTAGATCGAGCCGAACAGCTCCGAGAACCGCGCGCCGGGGTCCTTTCGGGCGTCGAGGAACACCTTGTGCCCGGCCTGGAGCTGGGCCCACTCGGCGCGCGAGACCACGTCCCGCGCCGAGAGCGGGTTGCGCAGCACCCACTCGCCGAGTTCGTTGACCAGGATCGCGCCCTCGCCGCGCACCGCTTCGCTGACCAGCGGCATCGGGTCGATGCCGACCTCCAGGGCGGTGGGGTGGAACTGCACCATCTCGATGTCGCGCAGCACCGCGCCGGCCCGGTGTGCGAGCGCCAGGCCCTGGCCGCGGGACGACAGCGGGTTGGTGGTGTGGGTGTACAGCCCGCCGATGCCGCCGGTGGCCAGCAGCACCACGTCCGTGCGCAGCTCGACCGGGCCATCGGGGGTGCCGACCAGGACGCCGGTGACGCGCCCGTCCTCGGTGAGGATCTCCAGCGCCGGGGAGTGGTCCCACAGCGAGACGGACGGCAGCGCGCGGGCCGCGTCCACGACCGTTTCCAGCAGTTCGGCGCCGGTGCGGTCGCCGTGGGCGTGGACGATGCGGCGGCGTCCGTGGGCCCCCTCCAGGCCGAGGCGCAGGGTGCCGTCCGGTGCCCGGTCGAAGTCGGCGCCCTGCCCGGAGAGCCAGGCGATCGCGCCCGGGGCGGCGGCGGTGATGGCCCGCACCACGTCCGGGTCGCACAGGCCGGCGCCGGCGGCGAGGGTGTCGAGGGCGTGCAGTTCGGGGTCGTCGTCCGGGCCGACCGCGGCGGCGACGCCGCCCTGGGCCCAGCCGGTCGACGTCCCGGTGCTGACCGCGCCCGCGCTGAGCACGACGCAGGGCAGCGGGCTGAGTTCGATGGCGGCGGTGAGCCCGGCCAGGCCGGCGCCGATGATCACGGGGCAGCCGGCGTCCACGACGGTCGTCACTTGCCCACCGCCAGCATCTTCTCCACCGCCAGCCGCGCACGGTCGGCGACGTCGTCGGGCACGGTGACCTCGTTCGTCATGGTCTCCAGCGCGTGCCGGATCCGGGCGAGCGTGTTCCGCTTCATGTGCGGGCACAGGTTGCAGGGCCGGACGAACTCGAGGTCGGGGTAGGCCTGCGCCACGTTGTCGCTCATCGAGCACTCGGTGATCAGGGCCACCTTGAGCGGACGCCGGGCCTCCACGAACTTCACCATCTGGGCGGTGGAGCCCGCGAAGTCGGCCTCGTCCACGACCGCGGGCGGGCACTCGGGGTGGGCGAGCACGGTGATGCCGGGGTTCTCCGCCCGGACCTGCTGGATGTCGTGCGGGGTGAACCGCTCGTGCACCTCGCAGGCGCCCGGGTGGACGATCACCTCGACGCCGGTCTGGCGGGCCACGTTCGCGGCGAGGAACTGGTCGGGGATCATGATCACCTTGGGCACGCCGAGGCTTTCGATCACCTTCACCGCGTTGCCGGAGGTGCAGCAGATGTCGGACTCGGCCTTCACCGCGGCGGACGTGTTCACGTAGGTGACCACCGGCACACCGGGGTGGGCGGCGCGCAGCGCGCGGACGTCCTCGGGGGTGATCGACTCAGCGAGCGAGCAGCCCGAGCGCAGGTCGGGGATCAGGACGGTCTTGCCCGGGTTCAGCAGCTTCGCGGTCTCGGCCATGAAGTGGACGCCGGCGAGCACGATCACGTCCGCCTCCACGTCGATCGCCTCGCGGGCCAGGGCGAGGGAGTCGCCCACGATGTCGGAGACGCCGTGGAAGATCTCCGGCGTCATGTAGTTGTGCGCCAGGATCACGGCGTTGCGTTCCTGCTTGAGCCGCATGATCGCGTCCACGTCGTCGGCCATCGTGGCCCATTCGACGCTCGGTATCACGTGCGCAACCTTCGGGTAGAGGTCGGCGGCGGTCAGGGTGGTCATCGGTCGTCCCTTCGTTGACACCCTTATGCTACAACTGAGCAAAACCCCGTCAAGCGCATTCCCGACCCGTGGACAGCGTGCGAAGGTGCGGGCAGTGGTCAGCGGGAGCGGGTGGTGGGCAGCGTGGTGCCGGCCACGTGGCGCTCGTGCAGCACCTGGCGGCGGAAGCGGTAGAGCCGGGCGGGACGGCCCCCGGTGCCGGCGTGCACCTCGCCGGTTTCCTCGACGAGGTCCTGCTGCTCGATCAGGCGACGGAAGTTCTGGGTGTGGACGGCGCGTCCGGCCAGCGCCTCGACGCAGTCCTGGAGTTGGCGCAGGGTGAACGCCGGACTCATCAGCTCGAACACCACCGGGCGGTAGCCAATCTTGGCGCGCAGCCGGGCCAGCCCGGTGGCGAGGACGCGGCGGTGGTCGCCGGCCATCCGGTCGCCCGGCACCAGCTCGGCGTCCGCGCCCCGCCAGGAGTCGGGCGACTCGGGCACCAGGCCGCTCTCGTAGAGCAGCTCGTAGCGCTGGAGCACCAGCTCGGGCTGCCAGGTCTCGCCGGACAGGCCGAACGTGATCTGCACCCGGCGGCGGCGCTCGGCGCGCTCGCCGGTGTCGGCGTCCACCCACTGCCACAGTCGGGGGGCGATCACGTCGGTCAGCAGCCGGGTGTCGGTGCGGGTGTCCTCCCAGGGCAGGAACGAGTACCAGTCGCGCCACCCGCCGATGCCCGGGCTGCCGGGGGTCGTGAGGCCGAGGTACGACACCGACATCGGACGGCCGCCGTCGCCCTCCCGGTCGAGGTCGGCGAAGGTGTAGAGCTGCTCGAGGTAGCCCAGGCTGCGTCCGGTCTGTTCCTCGACCCAGGCGCGGGTGGCGGCCTGCAGCGAGCGGTGGCTGGGCAGCAGCGGGCCGGACGGCAGCCGCGGCGGCTCGCCGAGGGTGAGGACGGACGGGCGCCCGTCCACCAGGGCGACGATGACGGCGAGCAGTTCGGCCGTGACGGCCTGTCCGCTCATCGCCCACCTCCTTCGTGGCGTCAGGATAGCGATCGGCCGGACGTGGCACCCGGCCGAGCTGGGCGGAACGCCACCGTCCACCCCTCTCGGCCCGCTGGCGCGATCTGGCCGCTCTTGCGGTCCCGGGCGTCCCACTCGTCACACCCGGGCACGCGGGCGGCCGGATCGCGACACCCGTCTGGGTGGCGCGTGGGGCACCCGCGCCCGGGTGGCGCCGCGACCTCGGCAGAACCGTGACGCCATCGGTCCACCGAACCACTCATCGGGGGCTGCTGGGACAGGCGGGACGCAGATCGTGGCCGGATCGCGACACGGGGCGCAGCCGCGCAGGGCCTGCGACCTCAGGGATCGACCGGGGTGCCGATGTTGTTAGGCTCGAAGGCATGAAGCGGCTCGGGATGGCCCTGTTCGCCCTGGTGCTGGTGGTCGCACCGATGTTCCTCGCGCCCACGCAGGCGCGCGCGGACGTCGGGGACGGCACCATCACCGACTACCGCGTCGTCGCCACCGTCGACGCGGACGGCAACGCGAGCGTGCAACTGACGCTGACCTATGTGTTCGGCAGCGACGGCGGGCACGGGGTGAAGCTGTTCCTCCCGCTGCGGCAGGAGATCGGCAACGACCCCGACCACTGGCGCATGCTCGACACCACGATCGGCCAGGTGACCAGCCCCAGTGGCGCCAACGCGGAGGTGCAGACCGACGAGGAGGACGGCAACCTCCTGGTGCGCGTGGGCAGCGAGAACCAGATCTTCCACGGCACGCAGACCTACCAGGTGAACTACACGATCCACGGCCTGATCGCGCCGAACCAGGCGACCTCCGGCCTCGACGAGTTCAACTGGAACGCGGTCGGTGACGCCTGGGAGGTGCCGATCGACTCGGTGCAGGTCACGGTCAACGGCCCGGCCGCGATCACCCGCGTCGCCTGCTTCTCCGGCTCCGACTTCAGCCGCCCGTGCGACGCCGCCATGAGCGGCACGGCCGCGACCTACTCGGCGCGCGGGGTCGGCAACGGTTCCGGCGTGCAGGTCGTCGCCGGCTTCCCGGCCGGCACGTTCACCCAGGCCGCCCAGCCGCGCCTGGAGCGCCGCCTCAGCGTGGGCAACATGTTCCCGCTGACCCCGTGGACGGGCGGGGCGGCCGCAGCCCTGTCCGCGCTCGGCCTGGCGGCCGTGTTCCGGCGGACGCGCCGCGGCGCGCGCGACCAGGTCTACCTGGGTCTCACCCCCGGCGTGGCGCCCGCTCCCGGCCAGGAGGGCACGGTCGGCTACCAGACCCAGGACGTGCCGGTGGCCGTCCAGTTCACCCCGCCGGCGGACGCCCGTCCGGGCGAACTGGGGACGCTGACCGACGCCACCGCCGACAACAAGGACATCACCGCCACCATCATCGACCTCGCGGTCCGTGGCCACCTGCGCATCGACCAGACCGGCAAGAAGGACTGGCGGTTCACCCGGCTGAACGGCGGCGACCAGCCCGTCGGCTACGAGTCCAAGCTGCTCTCCAAAATGTTCTCCGCCGGCGACCAGGTGACCACCGACGACCTGCGCGAGTCCCGCTACGCCGGGATGCTCACCGACACCCAGGCTGCCCTGCACAAGCGGGTCACGACCGACCTGAAGTGGTTCACCCGCAACCCTGCCACCGTGCGCGGGCTGGCCCTCGCCGCCGGGCTCGGCCTGATCGTGGCCGGCGTCGGGCTCGGGCTCCTGCTCGGCCTCGTCGGGTGGGGCCTGGTCGGCGTCGCCGGCGTCCTGACCGGCCTCGCGGTACTCGTGATGAACAACAAGTTCGGCCACCGCACGGCCGCCGGCTCCGCGGTACTCGCGCAGACCCGGGGCTTCGAGCTGTACCTGACCACGGCCGAGGCCGACCAGATCAAGTTCGAGGAGGGCATCGACGTGTTCTCCCGCTACCTGCCCTACGCGATCATGTTCGGTGTCGCCGAGCGCTGGACGAAGGTGTTCGCCCAGCTCGCCGAGCAGGGTCGCTACACCTTCGCGCCGTACTGGTACACCGGCTACGGCTACGGGTTCAACTACTCCACCTTCAGCTCGTCGATGGACTCGCTGGCCAGCACGATGTCGAGCTCGATGCAGCACGCCACGGCCGCGACCAGCGGCGGGTCCGGCTTCTCCGGGGGTGGCGGGTTCGGCGGCGGTGGCGGCGGCGGTTGGTGACCGTCCGGGCGTCCCACGGCCGCTAGGCTCAACAGCCATGAGCGAGGTGTGGGCCGGCTGGACCGTGCCGCGCGCCGCGCTCGCCCTGAGTGCCGTCGCGACCGTCGTCGTCGTGGCCTCGGTGGTCGCGGGCTACCTGCTGGGCGGCGTGCCGGCGGCGCTGTGCATCGGCCTGGGCTTCATGACCGCGCAGCGTCCCGCCCTCTACCTGCGTCCGGCCCACGCCCTGGGGCTCATCGTGCCGACCGTGATGGCCGGCGTCGTGGCGGTCGCCCTCCGCGGCCAGCCGCTGGCCGCAGCCTGCTTCGTGGCGCTCTGCTGCCTGCTGGTCGCGCCGGCCGGGATGCTCTCGGACGGGCTGCTGTCGGTGCTGCCGACCAGCGTCGCCGTGCTGGTGCTTGTCCCGGGTGACGTCGAACCGGGGCCCACAGCGCTCTGGCTGCTGGTCGGCGCCGTCCTGATGGTTGCGATGGCCGCCCGGCTGCCGCGCCGCCCGCGGGCGCCCGGCATCGAGCAGCGGCGGGCGTGGCGGCACGCGATCGTGATGGCGCTCTCGGCAGGCCTCGTGGTCTACCTGGTGGGTGTGTGGGACGTGCCGCACGGCTACTGGGTGGCGCTCACGCTCACCGTCGTGCTCCGTCCGTTCGACGACCAGACCATGACCCGCGCCTCTGAGCGGGTGCTCGGCACGATCGCCGGTGCGCTGCTGGCGCTGGTCGCCGCCCTGTTGCTGCCCCTGCCCGCGCTGCTCGTGCTGCTGATGGGGTGCACGGTGCTGAGTTTCGCCTACGCGATGAAAGGGGACTACGTGCGTCAGGTGCTCTTCCTCACCCCCTCGGTGGTGCTGATCGGCTCGGCGGGCGGCAACGCCGCGCTGCTCGCCTCAGAGCGGGCCCTGGCCACGCTGGCCGGCGCCCTGCTCGCGGCCGGGATCGCTCTCGCGCTGGCGCGATTCGACACCCACCGTCGAGTGGAGGTGTCCTGATGGGGACGGTTCCCGACCTGCCGGCGCTGTGGCTCACCGCCGGGGCGCTCCCGGTCGTCCTGCTGGTGGCCTGGGCATTCGGCGCCGTCGCCCGGCTGCTGCTGCGCGGACGGGCCCGGCTGGGCGTGGCCACCTCCATCGTGATCTCGATCCTCGCCACGTCGCTGGGCATGTTCATCGCGGGCTGGATCAACCCGGACGCGCCGCTGTGGAGCGTGCTCTCGCTGCTTCTGTGCCTGGGCCTGTCGGTCGCCGGCATCGCCCTGTACGGCGCGGTCGCCGCCCATTTCCAGCACCCCCAGCGGGAGACGGTCGCGGAGCTGCTGGCGGCGGGGGAGTCCGACCGGGTCGAGTTCAAGTCGACGGCCCGGGTGAACCTGCGCACCGGTGCGCGGGACGACCGCATGGAGCAGGTGATCGCGAAGACCGCCTGCGCGTTCCTGAACGCGGACGGCGGCACGCTGGTCATCGGGGTGGACGACCTGGGCACGCCGCTGGGCCTGGACGCCGACCTCGCCACCATGAAGAGCCCCGACCTCGACCGGTACGAGCTGTGGCTGCGTGACCTGCTGACCACCGCGCTCGGCCAGAACGCCGCCGCCGGCGTCAGCGTCGAATTCGCGACCGTGCCGGACGCCGCCGAGCAGCCGGCGACGGTCTGCCGGGTGACCTGCGTGCCGTCGCCGCGTCCGGTGTACCTGCGTCCCAGCAAGGCGGCGACGCCCGAGCTGTGGGTGCGGTCGGGCAACTCCACGCGCCAGCTCGGCGTGGACGAGGCCACCGAGTACGTGATGCACCGCTGGCCGCTGAACCTGGGCTCCAGCATTGCCGCCCAGCTACGGGCGGCCGTCCGCTTCTCCGAGGTGCGCTGAGGCGCCGGGTGGCGTGGCAGGCGCCCGTGTGATGGGGAATTCGGCGACACCGGATAGGCTGGCCGCCCCATCGCCCCTCTGACGGACAGGTCGGCTTTGATCCACTCGATTCCGCTGGTCATCCCGGGTCTCAACTTCGGGGAGCAGAACATCCCGCTCGCGATCGGCATCGTCGTCGTCGCGTCCTTCCTCTTCGCCGGCGGATCGACCATCCAGCACCTCGCGGTCAGCGGCACCGTGGAGAAGGACGCGGAGAACCGGTCGATGGGCCTGCGCCAGGTGCTCAGCCTGCTGCACAACCCCCGCTGGCTGCTCGGCCTGGCCACCGTCGCGGTCGGCGCCAGCATGCACATCGTCGGGCTGATGCTCGCCCCCGTGACGGTGGTGCAGCCGGTCGGCATCCTCGCGGTGCCGTGGGCGGTGCTGCTGGCGGCCAAGATCCACGGGTTCCGGCCCACGAAGGTGATCTGGGGCGCGGTTGCGCTCACGATCATCGGCATCGTGGTGTTCACGCTGTTCTCGGCGTCCACGGCCGCCCCCGACACCCAGCTGCCGCCGACCCGGATCGTCGTCGCCTGCCTGATCGTGTTCGCCTGCGGTGGCCTGCTCGGTTTCTTCGGCCGGTTCGGGTCCCCGGCGGTGCGGTGCCTGATGTGGGCTTCGGGCGGCTCCTTCTTCTACGGGCTGTCCTCGGCGATGGTGAAGTCGGTCTCCGAGCTGGTCCGTGAGCCGAACTTCACCGACCGCCCGCTGTTCTGGATCGTGGCGGTCTTCCTGGTGATCTGCTACGTCGTGGGCGGCTGGATGGTGCAGCAGGGCTACGCCAACGGGCCGGCCGAGATCGTGGTGGGCTCGATGACCACCACCGACCCGATCGTCGCGGTCACGTTCGGCCTGGCCGTGCTCGGCGAGGGCGCCCTGCTCGGCCCCGGCGACGCGGTCGGGATGGCGATCAGCGGCGCGGTCGCGGTCGCCGGCGTGGTGATCCTGTCGCGCTTCCACCCCGACGCGCAGACCAACCAGCCGAAGCCGGTCGCCGAACCGCTCGTACCTGCCGAGGAGTAGGACGGACGCCGCCCGCGTCCGGGTCGTTCGGGCTCAGCGCGTGCTGTGATGGGCGTCGATCGCCCGGCGGCAGACGTCGAGATACGCCTGCGCCATCGCGCCGGCGGTCAGTCCGCGGCCTCGCTGCCTCGACGCCGCCGACATCGCCTCCAGTCGCTCCGGGGCGGAGATCAGCTCGGCCATGCCGGCGGCCAGCGACTCCGGCTCGGGGCCGGTCAGCAGCGCGTTGTCGGGGCCGACACCCACCGTGAGCCGGTCGTCGCAGTACAGGATCGGCGTCCCGGTCGCGGCGGCCTCGGCCAGCACCATGCCCTGGGTGTCGAAGCGGTAGGAGCCGAGGACGAACACGTCGGCGTCGGCGATCTCCTGGGCGATCAGGTCGGCGTCATCGAAATGGCCCAAGAAGCGGACCTTGCCGTGCCGCACCCGGGACGCCTGCTGGCGCAGTGACGACTCGGCCGAACCGGTGCCGACGATGTGCAGTTCCGCGTCGTCTCGTCCGAGGCGGTCGAAGGCGTCGAGGATCACGTCCACCCGCTTCTCCGGGCCGAGCCGCCCGCAGCTGAGGAACCGGGTCACCGGACCGCGGGGCCGCTTGCGCTGTGCGCGCACGAACGCCTCGGCCACCCCGGACGCCACCACGGTGCCGCGATCGGCCAGCGCGCCGCCGGAGGCGTCCACGATCGAGTCCACGACGTAGCCGGCCGGCGAGGTGAACCCGTCCACGGCGGACGCGAGACGGGCCAGGCTGCGCCAGTCGCGCCCGGCGAACACCGAATCGGTGGACGCCTCCGGGTCGGACGGGTGCCCGACGGCGACCTCGCTGCCCTGGCCGGCCGCGCGGCGCAGCCAGCGTCCGGACCAGTCGAGATAGGTGAGCGAGTTCAGCCCCGACCACATCGGCGTGGTGCGGTGGGTGCCGACGTAGTTGGAGTGGAACGTGTGCACGTGCGGCACATCCAGGGCCTTGGCGACCGCCGCGGCGAGGAAGATCGAGCCCCGCTCGTTCTGGGAGTGCACCACGTCGAGGCGGTGGTCGCCGGCGATGCGGCGGGCCAGCCGTCCGCCGACCTGGAGCGAGCACACGTGGCTCGGGGTGCCCGGCAGGTGCCAGTACGGCAGCCCCTCCCACGCGCACTCCGTCGGCGGGGTGAGGTGCAGGGCGGGGGCGAACAGCGTCGGGCGGTGCCCGGCCGCGCTGAGTTGCTGCACCTGCAGCTGGATCGAACGTGCGACGCCACCGGATTCGGGGTAGAAGTCGTCGGTGAACAGTCCGATCTGGAGTTCGGCGTCCGGCTGCGTCACCGCTTCACCATAGCGGCTGGGAGGCTCCGCTCAGCCGGCGACGGCCAGGGCCGACATCTGGTTGCCGCTCGCGGTGGCCAGGATGATCGTGGACGCGCCCCGCTCGAGCGGGAAGAACAGCCAGCCGGTCGCCTCCTGGCCGGTCTGGAGCGGCAGGCCGTCGAACTTCGGGTTCTGCGAGCCGGGCGAGGCGTTGGTGGCCTGCACGTCGTTGTTGCCGAACGCCAGGAACGAGTACGAGATCGGACCCTTGTCGGCCGCGAGCCGGATCTCCACCTCCAGGCCCGAGTCCGTCCACTGGTGCCGCAGCACCTCCCAGCGGCCGTTGTAGCGCTGGTCGGGGGTGACGAACGGCAGGCCGGACGCGGTCGACGTCGCGCCCGGCGAGGACGCGGACGGTGACGGGGACGAGCCGGCGGTGATGTCCTGCTGGCCGCGCCAGGCGGTGCCGGCCCAGATCAGGCCCGCGACCAGGAGCGCCACGACGACCACGACCAGCGGCAGGCGCGAGCGCGGCGGGGCGAACTCGTCGATCTTCACCGACGAGAGCTGCCCACCGATCGGGGTGCTCCGCGGCGGCGCGACCTGCGGCTCGCGGGCCACGGACGGACGCCCGCCGTCGGACAGGGGGGCAGGGGCCCACCCCGACGGTGGTGCCGAGTGGCCGGCGCCCGGCTGATCGGCGGGACCGGTGGGGAAATGCTGCTGGCTCATCGCCGCCAAGGTTACCCGTCGTCCCTGACCGGTTGCTGTGGATAACCTGCCGCGGGGCCGGGGGCTGTGGACGGGTGACGTCTCTGCGGCACCCCTGCCGAAGATCCGGGTGTGAGTGTCTCAGAACCGCTGGCCCGGTTGGCCGTCCGCAGTATCGAAGACCTGGTGGGGCTGGTGCCCTACCTGATCGGGTTCCATCCCGAGGAGTCCCTGGTGGCGATGGTGCTCGAGAACGGCCGGGTGGCGGTGACCGCCCGGATCGACCTCGACGCGATCACCGACGCCGGGGCGCTCGACCCCCTGCTGGCCCGGTTGTTCGGGCGCTTCCCCGGCGCGGAGGCCTGGTTCCTCGCCTACACCGACGATGATGACCTGGCCTGGCAGGTGCTGGCCGACTGCGTCGAGCTGGCCGGTCTGGTTCGGCTGGGCCGAGTGCTGCAGGTGGGCAGCCACCGGTGGCGTGCCGACTGCCCGGACGGGGATTCCGGACGCCTGGCCGGCGTCAGCGCAGCGGCGGCGCAGGCGGCCGTGCTCGGCCTGCCGGCACGCTCATCGCGCCGTGAGCTGGCGGTGGGGATCGCCGGCCCGCCCGACGCCGAGGTCGAAGCCCTGGTGCGCGAGTTCGATGCGCGGTCGACAGAGCTGGAGGCGATGGGTGTGGTCGCCCGGCGGCGGCTGTTGAAGCGGTTGTTGGCCCAGAAGCCGCCGCTGGCGTTCGCCGACTGCGTCCGCCTGGCCGTCCTGGTGACCAGCACCGAGGGCCAGCTCGCCGCGCTGCGGGCGATCCGCTGGCGCAACGCCGACCAACAGCTCGAACGCTGGACGCAGGTGGTGCGCCACTGCCTGACCGGGTGCCGTCCGGTCGTGCTCGGCCTGCTCGGGCTGGCGGCGTGGCAGACCGGGGACGGCGCGCTGGAGGTGGTGTGCCTGGAGGAGCTGGAGAAGCTCGACCGGGGTTCGCCGGTCGCGTGGCTGCTCGGGTGGGTCAACAGCGAGGTGGTGCCTCCGCAGGAGTGGGAGGACCAGCGCGAGGCGTGGCTGAGCGCGATCGCCGCCGAGCTCAGAGCTGGCGACCGACCACCCAGCCCACCGCGTAGGTGAGGCCCATGGCCAGGGTGCCGACCACCACGTTGCGCACGACCGCCCGCCACGTCCCGGCGCCGCCGAGCCGGGCGCTGACCACACCGGTGATCACCAGGGCCACCAGGACGGCCGCCACGGTGACCGGCAGCCGCACCGCCGCGGGTGCGGACACGATCGCGACGAGCGGGATGACCGAGCCGGCCAGGAACGCCACCAGCGATGCCCGCGCGGCCGCCCAGGGCGAGACGTGGGTGCCGGCGTCCAGGTTCAGGAACACCTGCGCGTGCGCGTCCAGGGCGGCGTGGGCGCTGAGCTCCCTGGCGACTTCATCGGCCAGTTCGGGGGAGAGGCCGCGCTCGGCGTAGTGGTCGGCCAGCTGGCGCTGCTTGCCCTCGGGATCGGTGGCCAGCTCGGCCTCCTGCCGGCGCAGGGCGGCGAGCTCGCTGTCCTTCTGGCTGCTGACCGACACGTACTCGCCGCCGGCCATCGACAAGGCGCCGGCCACCATGCCGGCGAACCCGGCGATCAGCAGCGCGATCGAGTCGGTGGTGGCGCCGGCGACGCCAAAGACGATGCCGGCGGTGGAAACGATGCCGTCGTTGGCACCCAGCACGCCCGCCCGCAGCCAGTTCAACCGGTGCGACAGCGACGGCGTCGAACCGGAGGTCGAACCGACCTCTGCGGTGCCCACGGTGAGTGCCATGACACCATCGTTCGCCGGTATCACCCCTAGTCGCAAGCAAGGAAAGGCTTGCCTTACCGGTGTTCGGGGGGCGTCGAACGCTCCGGTCGTGGGGAATTGTTGGCAGTCGACGCCGGCCGGGCAGGCCCGCGGGACGACGGCGTCCACGCCCGCGACGGGCGATCCGTTACCATTGACGGGTGCACCACGCATCCCTGCTGCTTCGATAGCCGCGGCTGCTTTCGCAGTCGCGGCGGCCCCTGGCGAGCCTGACGGCCCGCGGGGGCTTTTTCATGCCGGTGATCAGGGAGATGCGCAGATGAAGGAGAAAGCGGAAGTGACCATCGAACGGGAACGGCTGGGCTACGACGCCGCCGCCGCGCAGGAGAAGTGGCAGCGGTTCTGGGAGGAGGACGGCACCTTCACCCCGCTCGACGACGGGACGAAGGAACGCCGCTACATGCTCGACATGTTCCCCTACCCGTCCGGCGACCTGCACATGGGCCACGCCGAGGCGTTCGTGATGGGCGACATCGTGGCCCGCTACTGGCGCCTGCGCGGGTTCGACGTGATGCACCCGATCGGCTGGGACTCCTTCGGCCTGCCCGCCGAGAACGCCGCCATCGCCCGTGACGCGCACCCCGCCGACTGGACGTACGCCAACATCGAGACCCAGGCCCGCTCGTTCAAGCGGTACGGCCTGAGCTTCGACTGGTCGCGCCGGCTGCACACCTCCGACCCCGAGTACTACCGCTGGACGCAGTGGCTGTTCCTGCGCTTCTACGAGCGCGGCCTGGCTTACCGCAAGGACTCGTTCGTCAACTGGTGCCCCAACGACCAGACCGTGCTGGCCAACGAGCAGGTGGTGCAGGGGCTGTGCGAGCGCTGCGGCGCACTGGTCACCAAGCGCAAGCTCACCCAGTGGTACTTCAAGATCACCGACTACGCGCAGCGGCTGCTGGACGACATGGCCGCGATCGAGGGCCACTGGCCCGACCGCGTGCTGGCCATGCAGCGCAACTGGATCGGCCGCTCCGAGGGCGCGTGGGTCGACTTCGCGATCGAGGGACGCGAGGAGCCGGCCCGGGTGTTCACCACCCGTCCCGACACCCTCTACGGCGCCACGTTCTTCGTGGTCGCTCCCGAGGCCGCCCTGGCGTCCGAGATCGTGACCGACGCGCAGCGTCCGGCGTTCGAGGAGTACCTGGAGGTCACCAAGCGCGCCACCGAGATCGAGCGGCAGAGCTCCGAGCGTCCCAAGACCGGGGTGTTCCTGGGCGTGCACGCGATCAACCCGGTGAACCAGGAGTTGCTGCCGGTGTACGCCGCCGACTACGTGCTGGCCGAGTACGGCACCGGCGCGGTGATGGGCATGCCCGGCCACGACCAGCGCGACCTGGACTTCGCGCGCGCGTTCGACCTGCCGGTGCGGATCGTCCTGGACACCGGGGCGCCGCACCCGTCGGAGACCGGCATCGCCACCAGCGGCGACGGGGTCTACGTCGACGCCGGCCCGCTGACCGGCCTGACCAGTGTCAAGGAGGCGGTCGCCCGCACCAACGAGGTGCTGGCCGAAGCCGGCACCGGCGAGGCGGCGGTCACCTTCCGGCTGCGCGACTGGCTGCTGAGCCGGCAGCGCTTCTGGGGCTGCCCGATCCCGATCGTGCACTGCCCGGCCTGCGGCGAGGTGCCGGTGCCGGACGACCAGCTGCCGGTCACCCTGCCCGACCTGCGCGGCGCCAGCCTCCAGCCCAAGGGCACCAGCCCGCTGGCCTCGGCCACCGACTGGGTGAACACCGAGTGCCCCCGGTGCGGCGGGCCTGCCAAGCGGGACACCGACACCATGGACACCTTCGTGGACTCGTCCTGGTACTTCTTCCGCTACTGCTCGCCGAACTACACCGAAGGACCGTTCGACCCGGCCCAGGTCGCCACCTGGATGCCGGTCGCGCAGTACGTCGGCGGGGTCGAGCACGCGATCCTGCACCTGCTGTACTCGCGGTTCTTCACCAAGGTGCTGCAGGACCTGGGCATGGTCGACTTCGGCGAGCCGTTCCTGCGGCTGATGAACCAGGGCCAGGTGATCAACCAGGGCAAGGCGATGAGCAAGTCGCTGGGCAACGGTGTCGACCTGGGCGCCCAGATCGACGCGTTCGGGGTGGACGCGATCCGCACCACCGTGGTCTTCGCCGGGCCGCCGGAGGACGACATCGACTGGGCGGACATGTCGCCGGGCTCGTCGCTGAAGTTCCTGCAGCGCGCCCACCGGCTCGCGCAGGACGTCGCCAGCCCGGTCGGCACCGACCCGGCGTCCGGTGACGTGGCGTTGCGGCGGGTGACGCACCGGGCGATCGCGGACCTGACCGAGTCGCTGGAGAGCCACCGCTTCAACGTGGCCGTCGCCCGCATCATGGAGCTGGTGAACGCCGCGCGCAAGGCGATCGACAGCGGTCCCGGTGCGGCCGACCCGGCCGTCCGCGAGGCGGTCGAGGCCGTCGCGATCGCGCTGAGCACGGTGGCGCCGTACGTCTCGGAGGAGATGTGGGAGCTGCTGGGCCACGCGCCGTCGGTGGCCAATGCGACCTGGCCGAGCGTCGACGAGGCCCTGCTGGTGGCCGAGTCGGTCACCTGCGTGGTGCAGGTGCAGGGCAAGGTGCGGGCGAAGCTGGACGTGCCGCCGTCGATCACGGAGGCCGAGCTGCGCGAGGTGGCCCTGGCCGATCCCGGCGTGCAGCGTGCGCTGGCCGGACGCGAGGTGCGTCAGGTGATCGTCCGGGCGCCGAAGCTGGTCAGCATCGTCCCGGCCTGATCGGGAGCCCGCTCAGGAGAGCTGCAGCTGCACCAGCAGCCCGAGGTGGTCGGTGCCCGGCACGCGCAGCGTGCGGAAGCCGGTGACCGCGAACTCGCGTGAGACCAGCACGTGGTCGATCTGGATCAGCGGCGGGTACCAGGCGTCCGCCGGGAAGGTCGGACGCCAGCCCTGCCCGGCGACGGTGTCGGCGAGCCCCGTCTTCGCCAGCAGGGTGCGCAGCGTGAGGTGTTCGCCGGTGGCGTTCAGGTCACCGGCCAGCACCATCGGCCCGTTGGCGCGACCCATCGCGAGCCGGGTCAGGGAGTCGGCGTCCTTGAGCCAGGTGCCGACGCCGTACTGGGGGTTGGCGGGGTGCGCGGCGACCAGCGTGAACGGGTGACCGGGCAGTTCGACGCGGACCGCGAAGGTGCTGAAGCTGGTGTCGTCCGCCCCTTCGAAGTGGGTCACCGGGTAGCGCGAGGCGACCAGTGTGCCGCGGGGGTCGCCGACGCTGTCGGCGGTGTCGTAGTCGTGGCCCGTGGTGCCCACCACGTACGGGTAGCCCTTCGCCCAGGCAGCCCGGCGCAGGGTCTTCTCGGTGGCGCGCGTGGCCTCGGCCAGCACCAGGACGTCGGGACGGCCGGCGGCGACCTGCGTGCCGAGCGCGTCGGGGTCGGCCAGGCCGTAGCGCAGGTTCAGCTCGAGCACGGTCACGGCGGTCCGGGAACCGGCGGACGCGCGAGACGGCTCGGGCAGGTAGGGGGCCAGGATGCCGGTGTGCAGGGCCAGTCCGAGGGCCAGCGGGGCCACCACCAGACGGGTGCGGCCGCGGGCGCCGGCCAGGCCGAGGACGACCGCGGCCAACCACGCCAGCCAGCCGTACGGGGCGAACGAGGCGGCCATCGCCAGCCACTGGTGGCGTCCCTGGAGTTCGGGGGCGGCGTCCAGCACGAGCAGGAACAGGCCGATCGTCGCGCAGACGGACGCGGCGACCAGCAGCCACCGGACGCTGCGGGGCTCGCCGCCGGGGGCCGTGCCCTTGCCCTCGCCCTTGCCCTCGCCCTTGCCCTTGCCCTTGCCCGACGGTCCGCCCGGACGTCGGGTGGCCGGACGTCGGGTGGCCGGAGGCGCTGTTGTGCGCGGACGCCCCGGGCGCGGGCGCGCCGAGGTGGGGCGGGCGGACTGCTTCACTGATCCAGCCTTGCAGCAGCGTCCAACGAAGACGGCCGCGACGTGCCGTTCAGCGCCGGGTGAACTCCAGCCGGTAGGTCTCCGGGCCGCGCTCGAGGTAGTCGAGGTCGAAGGAGTCCGGGGCGACCCGGTTGAGCTGCGTGAGCAGCGGCAGCGGGTCGTGGTTCACCACGAGCACCAGCTTCTGGCCGGGCTTCATGCTGGTGAGGCCGCCGATGATCGCGCCGTGGCGGATGATCTTCGGCAACGAGCTGACTACGAGTTCCGGCGTGCTCTCGGCGCCGCTGCACCCGCAGCCGCAGCCGCCGGAGCGGGTGGCCGCGCCGGCAAGGGAGATGTCGATGGGCATGTGGTTCCTCAGCTCGGGGGTACCCCCAGAGGGTACCCGCCCGGACGAGCCGGCACCGAACCGGGTTGTGCACAGGGCCGGGTTTTCCACAGGTCGACCGATCGGGTGACGCGTCGGAGGCCCGGCTGCCGATAGTGCAGGCATGAAGGTGGCAGCGGACCCGGCGATGAGCGAGGTGGTGCGGCAGCGGTTGGAGTTGCTGCTGGCCGAGGTGGGGCCGCGCCACGCGATCGAGCCCCTGCTGCCACCGTCCGTGGACGCGGACGGCGAGCGGACGCCGGAGAGGCCGCCCGACGACGACCGGGCGGCGCGGCGGGTGCGGCCGCCGCCCGGTGGGCTGGCCACGCAGGCCGTCCAGGCTGCGCAACGGGTCCGGGAGTTCACCCGCGAACACCTGGCGGCGGTGGTCCTGGTGCTGGTGGTGGGCTGTGGCTGGACGGTCTACAGCCTGTTGCAGGCACGGTCGACGCCGGTGGCGGTGGCGGCCGCGATCCCGTCGGTGGTCGCCAGCCCGACGCCGACACCGACGGACGCACCGGCCGTGCTGGTGCACGTGATCGGCGCGGTGCACCGTCCGGGACTGGTTGAGCTGGCCGCCGGCAGCCGGGTCGCGGACGCGATCGCGGCGGCGGGTGGGCTCACGGCCTCGGCCGACCCGGCAGAGTTGAACCTGGCCGAGGTGGTCGTGGACGGTTCGCAGGTGGCGATCGGCACCAAGGCGAAGCCGCGCGGTGAGGTGCGGGCGCCCGGAGCGACCGGGTCGGGCAGCGCCAACGGGTCGTCGGCGGCGAACGGCTCGGCACCGCTCTCGCTGAACACCGCCACGCTCGCGCAGCTGGACACACTGCCGGGCGTCGGCCCGGTCACCGCCCAGAAGATCCTGGACTGGCGCACCAAGCACGGCCGGTTCAGCGCTGTCACCGAGTTGCAGGAGGTGGACGGGATCGGCCCAAAGACCTACGCCGAGATCGCTCCGCATGTCACGGTCTAGGCGCGGCGACGATGGCGACGATGCTGCTCCCGGGCTCGACTGGAGGGGGCCCGCGATCGGGGCCTCGACCTGGCTGGGTGCGTGGGCGGGCACCTCCGGCACCTCCTGGGTCGTCGCCGCGACGGTCGTGACGGCTCTCGTTCTCGGCGGGGTCGCGCGGTGGCGACGGAGTCGGCTGCTCGCTGCCTGCGCGCTGGTGGTGCTCGCCGCGCTCGGGGTGAGTGGCGCCCGGTCCTGGTTCGCCGGGACCGGCCCGGTGCCGTCCTGGGCTCGCGAGGGCGCGGTCGTCACGATCGAGGTGCGGGTGTCCGGCGGCCGGGTGGCCGACAGCGGTCCGGGCGGGCCGCTGTGGACGGCCGACGGTGTCGTGCGGACGGTCACGGGGCGTGACCAGGTCTGGGACAGCGGGGTGACCGTGCGGCTGTCGGCGTCCGGAGACCTCACCCGGGCGTGGGCTTCGCTCCCGGCGGGAGCCACTGTGCGGGCGGTGGTGCGGCTCAGCCCGGCCGCGGTCGACGAGCCGGTGAGCGCCTGGGCCCGGGCCCGGACACCGCCCGAGGTGGTGGTCCCGCCCTCGCCGGTCGACGCCGCGGTGACGACCGTGCGGGCAGGGCTGCGGCAGGCGGTGGCGGGGCTCCCGCCCGATCCGCGGGCGCTGGTGCCGGCGCTGGTCGTCGGGGACACCGACGGCATGACCGCGGAGCTGCAGGCCACGTTCCGGGCGACCGGGTTGACCCACTTGACCGCCGTGTCGGGGGCGAACCTGACCCTGATGCTCGCGGCGATGCTGTGGTTCGCCGGGCGGCTCGGGCTGTCCGGGTGGTGGCGGCGCGGGGTCGTGCTGGTCGGCGTGGTGGCGTTCGTGCTGCTCTGCCGGGCCGAGCCCAGCGTCCTGAGGGCGGCCGCGATGGGCGTGATCGGGCTGGCCGCGCTCGGCTGGGGCGGCACGCGGCAGGGCCTGCGGTACCTGTCGTGGGCGGTGGTGCTGCTCGTGCTCCTCGACCCGTGGCTGTGTCGCTCGACCGGCTTCGCGCTGTCGGTCTGCGCGAGCGGGGGCATCATCTGGTGGGCCGGACGGTGGGCCCGGACACTGGAACGCTGGCTGCCGACCTGGCTCGCCGAGGCGGTCGTCGTCCCGGTCGCCGCGCAGGTGGCCACCCAGCCGATCGTGACCGCGATCTCCGGCCAGATCAGCATCGCCGGCATCGCGGCCAATGTGGTGGCGGCACCGCTGGTCGGGCCGGGAACGGTGCTGGGGTTCCTGGCAGCGGGCCTGTCCGTCGTGGCGCCGCCCCTGGCGAGCGTCGCGGGCTGGCTCGCCGGAGGCTTCGCGCAGGCCCTGTGCTGGGTGGCCGAGGTGGGCAGCAGCCTGCCCGGGGCGGTGTTCACCTGGCCGGACGGACCGTTCGCCCTGGGCGTCCTGACCGCCTGTTGTGCGGTGGCGCTGCTCGGACTGCCGCTGCTGTGGCGGCGTCCCTGGCTGGCCGTGGCGCTGGCGGTCGCCATGGTCGGGGTGCTGCTGCGGCCGGTGGCGGTGCCGGGCTGGCCGCCGCGGGCCTGGCAGTTCGTCAGCTGTGACGTCGGGCAGGGCGACGCGTCCGTCGTGGCGGCGGGGGACGGGCGCGCGATCGTGGTGGACACCGGCCCCGATCCGCGGGCGGTCGACCGGTGCCTCGACCAGTTGGGGATCAGCGAGGTCGCGTGGCTGGTGATCACCCACCTGCATGCCGACCACGTCGGCGGCGTGGCCGGGGTCGCGTCCGGCCGGCGGGTCGACAACGTGCTGTACTCGGGCATCACCGAGCCCGAGGGCGGCTGGCGACTCCTCGCCTCGGCCCTGCCCGGCGTGCCTCGCACCGTCGCCGAGCCCGGCCTGGTCGTCGCCGCCGGTCCGGTGCAGCTCGCCGTGCTGGCGGTGAAGTCGTACGTCGCCGGCGGCGCAGTGGGCGAGGACTCCGCCGACCAGAACGACAGCTCGGTGGTGATGCGGGTGACCTCGGGCAACCTGCGGGTGCTGCTCGGAGGCGATGTGGAGGAGGCCGGTCAGAGCAATGCGGTGGCCACCGCACCGGACCTGTCCGCGCAGGTGCTGCTGGTGCCCCACCACGGCTCCGCCCACCAGTCACCGGCCTTTCTGGGTGCGGTGGGGGAGAGCGTCGCTCTGGTCAGCGTCGGCAAGGACAACGACTACGGACACCCCGCCGCGCGCACCGTCGCCACGGTCGCCGACACCGGGGCCAGGGTCTTTCGCACCGATGTGAACGGCGCGATCGCCGTCGCCCTGGACGGCGACACCCTCGTGGTCACCACGCAGCGCACCCCGTGAGCCAGCGGGGTCAGGGCTGCGGTCAGGCGGCGCCCGCGGGCACCCCGACCAGGGCGCCGATGCGGGTCGCCTCCTCGGTGAAGAACGCGCGTCGCAGCTCCGGGTCGTCGTCGATCACCTGGTGGAGGTGCCCGAACAGCTCGAACGACACGCTCCCGAACAACAGCATCCAGGCCATCAGGCCCTGGATCAGGACATCGTCCGACAGCCCGGCGGGCATGAACTCCCGTGTGGGGCCCAGCGCCGCGCGCCAGCCGTCCCCGGCCCCGCCCGTTGCCGTCACGTCCGGGGCCGCCCCGTCCGATGCCGAGGCAGGTGCGGCCGGGAGGTCGGCGAGCACGCCGGAAAGCAGCGCGGTCACCCGCGTGGCCGGCCCGACGGTCGTCGGGGGAGCCACGTAACCCGGCACCGGCGAGCCGTAGATCAACGCGTACTCGTAGGGGTGCGCGAGTGCCCAGTCCCGCACGCCGTGGCAGATCGCCAGCCACCGGTCGGTCGTCCGCTCCCGCGGCACCGGTCGCTCGGCGTCCTCCGCCCAGGCGCCCAGCGCGTCGAAGGAGTCGATGATCAGCAGCGTCAGCAGGTCGTCCCGGCTGGCCACGTAGCGGTAGACCGCCGAGCTCGCCATGCCCAGCTCGCGGGCCACCGCCCGCAGCGACAGGCCCGCTGCCCCGACCGTCGAGAGGTGGCGACGGGCGACCTCCACGATCTCGGCGGTGATCTCCGCACGGGCGCGGCGTCGGACGGCGCGGGGGAGCGATTCTGGCTGCGTCACGGTCTCCATGGTGCCACATGTGAGAGCACCGCCAACAGTAGAGAGCACTGCTCTTGACGCGGGAGGGCGCATGCGTCACCATCACCGTGTGAGCACTGCTCGCAAATCGAACCATTGCTCTTGATCGGGAGGGTTTCATGCAGGCAGCCAGTCACGTCGTGGTCGGCTCGGGAGTGATCGGACGCGAGGTCGCGCGGCTGCTGGCCGAGCGGGGCGAGCGCGTCCGGATCGTCACGCGGTCGGGTTCGGGACCGGAGCACCCACTGATCGAACGGGTCGCAGCCGACGCCGCGGACCCCGTCCGGCTCACCGAACTCACCGCCGGCACGGCCGCGCTCTACAACTGCGCGAGCCCGGCGTACCACCGGTGGGCGACGGACTGGCCGCCGCTGGCGGCGTCCCTGCTCGTCGCGGCCGAGCGCTCCGGGGCGGTGCTGGTGACGATGTCGAACCTGTACGGCTACGGGCCCTGCCCGATGCCGATGACCGAGCGGACGCCGCTCGCGGCGACCTCCGTGAAGGGGCAGGTGCGCGCCCGGATGTGGCGTGACGCGCTGGCCGCCCACGAGGCCGGACGGGCCCGGGTCACCGAGGTGCGCGCGAGCGACTACCTCGGGGTCAGCCCGAACAGCTTCGTCCACGGCCGGGTGGTGCCGGCGCTGCTCGCAGGGCGGAAGGCCCAGGTGTTGGGCGACCCGGACGCGCCGCACACCTTCACGTGGACGCGTGACATCGCGCGCATGCTCGTCACCGCCGCCGGCGACGAGCGTGCGTGGGGCCGCGCCTGGCACGTGCCCTCGCACGATCCGGTCACGCCGCGCGAGCTGGTCGCCGACCTGTGCCGGGCGGCCGGGGTGGCGCCGGTGGAGGTCACCACGCTGTCGCCGTGGGTGTTGCGCCTCGGCGGGCTGTTCTCCCCGGTGCTGCGGGAACTTCCGGAGGTCGCCTACCAGACCGCACAACCGTTCATCATGGACTCCAGTGCGGCCACCACGACCTTCGGGCTGGTGGCGTCGCCGTGGGACGACATCCTCACCGACACCCTCGGCAGGTCCTGAGCCGACCGCCGTCCCGTCTCGGTGCGGACGTGTCGGCGCGGGCTGGCATGCTAAGCCCGTGGACGACGCCAGCCCGTTCGGGCGAGTACTGCTGGTCACCGGACCCGAGTCGCTGCTCGCCGAGCGGGCGGCGGCCGAGTTCGTGGCCGCTGCCGGCGCCGCGCGTCCCGACGCCGCGGTCACCCGGGTCGAGGCCGGCCAGCTCGACGCGGGGTCGCTGGCCGAGGCGGCCGGCGGGTCGCTGTTCGCGTCCGCCACCGTTCTGGTCGTCACCGAGCTGGGCGACCTGCCCGCCGAGGTGGCCGACCAGCTGGTCGCGCTCGCGTCCGACCCCGGCCCTGACCTCGCGCTGGCGCTGGTGCACTCCGGTGGCAACAAGGGCAAGGCGGTGCTCGATCGGCTGCGCAAGCTGAAGCTGCACGTTCGCGACTGCCCCTCGATCAAACCGTGGGAGCTGCCGCAGTTCGTGGCCGCCGAGGCCCGCCGGTTGAAGGGACGGGCCGACGCGGCCAGCGCCGGGGTGCTGGTCGACGCCGTCGGCACCGACACCCGCTCGCTGGCGGCCGCCGTCCGGCAGTTGCTGGACGACTCTCCCGACCGGCTGCTCACCGAGGCGGCCGTGCGCCGCTACTTCGGCGGACGCGCCGAGGTCACCAGCTTCGCGGTGGCCGACGACGCCCTGAGCGGACGCACCGACGGTGCGCTGGGCAAGCTGCGCTGGGCCCTGTCCACCGGTGTTGCGCCGGTGCTGATCACCAGCGCCCTGTCGAACAACCTGCGCAGTCTCGGCAAGTACCTCGACGGGCGCGACCAGCGCATGGGCGACGCCGACCTGGCCCGCGCGATCGGGGTGCCGCCGTGGAAGCTGAAGGACCTGTCCCGGCTGGCCCGGGACTGGGCGCCGGCCTCAGTGGCCCGCGCCATCCAGGCGGTGGCGGTGGCCGACGCGCAGGTCAAGGGCGCGGCCAGCGACGCCGGGTTCGCACTGGAGCAGGCGGTGCTGAAGGTGATCGGCTGCCGCGGGCGCCGCTGACCCACCGGCGACCGGGGGCGCGACCCGATCAGTGTGCGGAGACGACAAACGCCGCCCGGTCTCCCGGGCGGCGTCTGACGAGGAAGGTCAGAGCGCGGCGGCCTTCGCGGCGATCGCCGACTTGCGGTTCGCAGCCTGGTTCTTGTGGATGACACCCTTGCTGACGGCCTTGTCCAGCGCGCGGGTCGCGGTCTTCGCGGCCTCCTGCGCCTTGGCGGTGTCGCCCTCAGCGAGGGCCTCGTTGAACTTGCGGACGTGCGTGCGCAGGCCGGACTTGACGGCCTTGTTCCGCAGCCTGGCCTTCTCGTTGGTCAGGATCCGCTTCTTCTGAGACTTGATGTTCGCCACAGGGCTTGCCCTCTTCGCAGGTTGTGCTTGGTTGTCGCGCCGCGCAGACGCGACTGTGAACTCTATCAGCGACCCGGCGAACCCCTCAAATCGTCCCCCGCCCCCCGACTTGTCAGAACGTCAGCTCGCTCTGGCGTCCCCAGGTTCTGACAAGTCGGAGGGTGGGGGACGCGAGGGCGCGTCCGGTATCGTGTGCTGGCTAGTCCACCGACCGAAGAATGTGCATGCCGACTCCCGCTCCTGGCAAGACGCCGCCCGCGATCATCCGCAACTTCTGCATCATCGCGCACATCGACCACGGCAAGTCCACCCTGGCCGACCGCATGCTCCAGTTGACCGGGGTCGTGGACGCGCGCTCGATGCGCGCGCAGTACCTCGACCGCATGGACATCGAGCGCGAGCGCGGCATCACGATCAAGTCCCAGGCAGTCCGGATGCCCTGGCAGGTTGACGGCACCGACTACGTGCTGAACATGATCGACACCCCCGGCCACGTCGACTTCACCTACGAGGTGTCCCGGTCGCTGGCGGCCTGCGAGGGCGCCATCCTGCTGATCGACGCCGCGCAGGGCATCGAGGCCCAGACGCTGGCGAACCTTTACCTGGCCCTGGAGGCCGACCTGCACATCGTCCCGGTGCTGAACAAGATCGACCTGCCCAGCGCCCAGCCGGAGAAGTACGCCGCCGAGATCGCCCACCTGGTCGGCTGCGACCCTGACGACATCTTCCGGGTGTCGGCGAAGACCGGTGAGGGCGTGAAGGAGCTGCTCGACCACATCGTCGCCGACATCCCGCACCCGGTCGGCGACCCGGACGCGGCGCCGCGCGCGCTGATCTTCGACTCCGTCTACGACACCTACCGCGGGGTCGTCACCTACGTCCGCGTCGTCGACGGCGAACTCAGCCACCGCGAACGGGTGCTGATGATGTCGACGAAGGCCACCCACGAGACCCTCGAGGTGGGCGTGATCTCGCCCGACCCGGTCAAGGCGAACGCGCTGGGCGTCGGCGAGGTCGGCTACCTGATCACCGGTGTGAAGGAGGTGCGCCAGTCCCGGGTCGGCGACACCGTCACGTCCGCCGCGCACCCGGCCACCCGCGACCTCGGCGGCTACCGTCCGCCGCACCCGATGGTCTACGCGGGCCTGTACCCGATTGACGGCGCCGATTTCCCCGAGCTGCGCGAGGCGCTCGACAAGCTCCAGCTCAACGACGCGGCCCTGGTCTACGAACCGGAGACCTCCGGCGCCCTCGGTTTCGGCTTCCGGGTCGGCTTCCTCGGCCTGCTGCACATGGAGATCGTCCGGGAGCGGCTGGAGCGCGAGTTCAACCTCGACCTGATCTCCACCGCGCCGAACGTCGTCTACCGGGTGGTGATGGAGGACGGCACCGAGCACATCGTCACCAACCCGTCGGAGTACCCGGAGGGCAAGATCGCCGAAGTGCACGAGCCGGTCGTCCGGGCCACGATCCTGACCCCGTCCGACTTCATCGGCACCGTGATGGAGCTGTGCCAGGCGCGCCGCGGCGAACAGCTCGGCATGGACTACCTGTCGGAGGACCGGGTCGAGATCCGGTACCTGCTGCCGCTGGCCGAGATCGTGTTCGACTTCTTCGACGCGCTGAAGTCGCGGACGAAGGGCTTCGCCTCGCTCGACTACGACGAGGCCGGCGAGCAGGTCAGCAAGCTGGTCAAGGTCGACATCCTGCTGCACGGCGAGCCGGTGGACGCGTTCAGCTCGATCGT
>Ga0102832_1000418_pt1 | contig 74832 bp, 88 predicted proteins | sample EBPBio282013_DNA_FD_88942 | JGI IMG/M metagenome (GOLD analysis project Ga0102832, IMG submission 88942) | Wastewater treatment Type I Accumulibacter community from EBPR Bioreactor in Madison, WI, USA - Reactor 2_5/28/2013_ DNA (Illumina Assembly) | ecosystem: Engineered > Bioreactor > EBPR >...
ATCAGGACGCACCAGAAGGTCAGCCGCGCCGCGTCGGGGTGAACCGGCAGGTCGCGCATCACGATCGAGAAGGCGAAGATGAGCGTGCCCACCGCCACGACCGCGTTCATCAGGGCGATGGTCTCGACGCTGCCCACCAGGAGCGAGAGCGCGGTCAGGAGCGAGTAGACCATCGCCCGCGAACCATCCAATGACCGCTCTCCGCCCGGCTGCACCAGAGCCGGCACTTCAGGATCGGGCGCTGGTTCCGGCAGCGCCAGATCCTCGCCGAAACCCAGGGTCTGGACCACCGCGACCCCGCGTTTGATGTAGTGCGCGCTGTCGGTATAGGTCAGTAGCCCGCCATTCGCGACGAAGACCCAGAGCGTCGTCGCAATGGCCATGAGGATCAGCGCGATCAGACCGCGTGACTGGCCACTATGCGGAGCTTGCAATGACCGGGTCTCCATTCACCTCGACCCATGGATCAGCGGCATCGCGTCGGTCGCTGCCCGCATCCGCACCCGTAACCCGAAGAATGCGGAAACCGTGCGCTGCACGGAAAGTCCTAGTCTCCGACTTGTCGCCGGACAAGCAGCGAATTCTCGCCAATTGCGGCCATTGTCGCATTCTCGCGAATCTTGCCTTTCGCGAACCATCATCGCAAAGTCCCCGCAGGCGCGGGAGGCAACGTCAAGGTCGTGGGAAAATGCCTGTGTTTCCAACAATGTCTCCGGCGTCCTGGCCCGATTTTCGGAGCACAGACAGAATAGGCGTGACGTTGGCAAGAGAGGGTAGCGGCCGCGAAAACTCCCGTCAACGCGCCCCGTTCATCGTCATGGCTTTGATCGACGGCGCACGCGCAGCCGCCGTTGCCTCAATATCGTTTGTCTTTCAGGCTGAACCTGTGTTCGATAATGTGTACTAACATCAGGTGACAGATATTCGTAATCCGTTCCCCATAGTCTCATGCGTGTGTCCGTCGGTGAAGAGGGTGCAAGTTTCGGCACGTGGCTGGCAATGAAGCCGTTGCGCTTCCTGTTCTTCACGACGTTTTACCCGCCTTATTCCTTTGGCGGTGACGGCATCAGTGTGCGTCGCATGGCGCGGGCGCTCGTCGCGCGCGGTCACGAGGTGACGGTGGTTCACGATCAGGATGCCTATGTGTCGCTTGCCAAGTCCGCCCCCGGCAATGTTGAACCCGAAGCAGATGGCGTCCGTACCGTTGCGCTGAAGAGCCGCCTCGGGATCCTGTCGAACCTTCTGGTCCATCAGACCGGACGGGCAGTGGTACATGGCCTGGAACTGGCGTCTCTCGTCCGTGACATCAAGCCGGACGTGATCTGGCACAACAACGTTTCACTCATGGGAGCACCGGGAATCCTCGACCTTGAGGCCCCGCTCCGGATCTATGAGGCGCACGAGCACTGGCTCGTGTGTCCGATGCATGTGCTCTGGCGCCACGGTCGCGAACTCTGCGAGTCGAAGCAATGCCTGCGCTGCACCATCGCCCACCGGCGGCCACCGCAGCTCTGGCGCTATACGGGCCTGCTTCATCGCAAGCTTGCCGGGATGGACCTCATCATCGCGAAAAGCGAGTTCAGCCGACGCAGGCACCGCGACTACGGGCTGCCGTTCGACATGGAGGTTTTACCGCTCTTCCTGCCGCCATTGACGGCGGCGGAACAACCGGACCTGGACGCCGCGCCGGTTCATCCGCGGCCATACTTCCTCTTCGTTGGCAGGGTCGAAAGGATCAAGGGCGTTCAGGATCTGATCCGGGCGATCATCCGTCGCAACAGCGCCGATCTGTTGATCGTGGGGACCGGGAATCATGTCGATGAACTGAAGGCCCAGGCCGCCGGCCATCCGGGGGTACGATTCCTTGGGCATGTCGCGCAGGAGGACCTCGCGCGCTATTACGTCGGCGCACTCGCCTGCGTCGTGCCCTCGATCGTGTACGAGACGTTCGGTTCGATCCTGATCGAAAGCTTCCGCATGGGAACGCCCGTAATCGCACGCCGCCTGGGCCCGTTTCCGGAACTCATCGAAGCCTCTGGGGCGGGGCTGCTATTCGAGACCGATGACGAACTCGTATCGGCCATGGCTGTGTTGCAGGACGATCCCGAGCGGCGCGCAGCATTTTCCGGCGCGGCTCTCTCTGCGTTTGACGTGCATTGGCGCGAGGACCGGGTGATCGCCCGCTACGGTGCGGCTCTCGGCGCGGCGGCGCGGCGCAAGGGCAACCCCGACCTCGCGGAGAGGTTCGAAGCCTCGCTTTGCACCCCGTGATGCACCCGCACATCAACCCCGCCGAGAAGCCCGTCAGGCGTTTCGTTCGCATGCCCGTCCCGCTCGTCCGCCGCAAGCAGATAACCGCGGACAGCTTCGGAGTGGCTTGCTTCACGGTCCTCGCCGACGATTGGAAGAGTGGCAGTGAACGAGGGCGCCGAAGCGATCCCTGACAGGGCCTGCCACAGCGCGGCCGGCAGGACGGAACTCCTGATCGTGCTCAGGACTCCTTTCGAGACGGCGAAATGGAGCAGCCAACGGGCAGCGGGAAGGCCGGCAAATGGACGATCATTCAGCGGCACGCCCGGCGGCGGCCAGAGCTTCAGCCTGTCGTGCTTCCAGCGCTGGAGTACCACGAGCACAAGCTCCCGGTTCGCGCAGGGTTTCTGCGACCAGTTCCTTGATCCGGTCCTCGGGTTTGTGCTGCGCCACGGATAAGCGATATGCGAAAGCCATCGCAGCGGCTGGCAGAACCGAAGCGGAGCTCATGGGAAGAACTCAGGATAACGGATGAGGAGTTTCTGGCGGTCTGCTCCCTCCAGCCGCTGAATCGGCAGCGGTGTTCTGCAGACCTTCGAGCGTTCACGTGGTTTCATGGCGCGCCGCGTTCCAATCGACCGCGTTCAGCCTGTGCCGCGCGAATTCGGTCCGGCCAGGTTGATCGGATGTAGTCCAGAACGGCTTCGATGTCGTTTTCGGTCAGCTCATCTCCAAATCCGGGCATACCGGAGGAGAAGGCGACGCCCATGCTGTCCAGTACTGCCTGGCCGCCTCGGCGGATGTAGTCCGTCAGCATCTCGTCCCCGTGGTGCCAGGTATGGCCGGTTTCGTTGTGTGGCGGGGCCGGATAGGTGCCGTCCTCGTTCCCCGACTGCCAGTTCGGCTGCCCCTCCAGATTGGCGCCGTGGCAGGATGCGCATCTTGCCTCGTAGATCGCACGTCCGCTTTCGATGTCCGGCGCGCCATGAAAGAAGGCCTGGGCGGGCAAGGCCAGCATCATGACGGTGGCCGAAGGCAGCAGGGCCGTCAGGCGGAGCGGGCAAGTCTTCCGGTGAAGGTGATGCATCATGTGCGGTTCGCCGCAGGTGTCGCGCCGTCCGGCGGCCGGATTCGTTCAGACAACAGTGCGACATTCTGCCCGCCGCGCCCGTTTTGCAATGCAGGATAGGCGTCGTGGGACGGCAGGCCGAGGTGCCGAGCGAAAGGCAGGATGTCTCGGTCGGTCGGCGAAACAAGTGCGAAGCCCTCGCCAGTATGGGCGCTGCTCTTGTTGCCGATAAGCCATCCCTGCCCGTGCTGTTCCTGTTTCCAAGCACAGGACCGGTCGTTGCATTGGGTTATTCCAGGCAGCGGCAGATCGTGTTTCTGGTCAAGTCCCTGCCGTTCGTTCATGGCGAAGAAGCCATCTGTGCCGATCCGCTGTGCGACCTCGAAGTAATGGACGTCGGCGTCCACAGTGTTTACTCGGCCCTGCCTGCCTTGCTTCCGCCGATGGAACCTGCGGCCAGAAACCTGAACGAAGCCGCTGCCGGAGACCGTTTCGGTCGAGTCCGGGAGGCTGCTCGGAACAGAGGCCGGAAGTTCGCCGCTGGTCACGTCCATCCCTATCGCCGCCGCATGAGTCGCACCGCCAGGACATTTTGGGACCGGAACGTCGTATTTCTCGACATCGCTTGCGCGCATCTGCCACATCCACGTGCCAGGGATGTCCAGAAGCCTACTCATCGACCCCAAGTTGAGATGTCCTTCACATCTCCTTCTTTCCAGCCCAAGCAAGTTGCTGTCAGACCGGCGCAAGGGACCCGCCTTTCCGTGCCAACCCGCACGTGATCGAGGGTCCGTTCACCCACGACGGATCTGAATTCGTTGTCATTGCAGCCCCTCCTTTGGGTCGATGATCCCGGCCTGCACATCAATTCCGACGTTCTGGAAGTCGCGAAAAGCGCGCCAGGCGTGGCAGGCGGCGAAACCCATCACGATGACCCCGACCGCCGCGAGGACGGGTCGGATCGGGTCGAACCAGGCAAGCAAGGCCGGGCCGCCGAAGATCAACATCAGGATCTTGTTGCAGGTCGGGCAAGCGATCCCGAGAAAGCTCGCGATGCCGCCCGCCCCGGAAGCACGCAGCCTGCACCGGGGAACCCAGAGCGCGGCCGTTACCCCGGCGAGCAGCGCCGTCAGGAGTGTCGCGCCGAACTCCCAAGGGCCGACCGGGGTCATTCGGACAAACAAGGGGTTCGCCCACACCGCCGTCACCGTGCCAAGGACTGAAAACAACACAATGCCGACGACCGTCCCGCGCAGCCCCCTGCGAAGGGCGTCCTCGTGCCTTGCCTGATCTGCCGCCGTGTTACTCGACATCGAACTCCATCTCCACGAAATCCTCGCCGAAGCCGACATTGACGACCCAGCGACCAGCCATCGGCAACTTGAAATTGGCCCGCCAGATGCCGGACCCGATCAATTGAAGAGGAGGATCGAACCCGTCCATGTGCATGCCGACCATCGCGAAGTTGACGTCCGGGCGCATGGCGGCCATCTCGACCGCATCTGCGTTGGGACTGAACTGGATCTCAAGCCGAACATCCTGGTTTCCAATTGCGAAGATCTGGGCGTCCAAACGGCCATCCGACAGAGTATCGGAAACCGATGCGGTTGGCGCCGCACCCGCAGCGGATGTTTGCACCGACACCGGAGGCCGGAGTGCCGCCCACATGAATGTACCGACGAACATGAGGACTCCGATGGCCAAAGCGATGGCCAAAGCTCTAGTTTTCACTTGTCATATCCATCTGCGAATGATCCATGCCACCATCCGTGTGTCGGTCGGGGGAAGAGTTGGCGTCGGGATGGCGCCCCTGCCTTCGGGGTCGAGCAGGTAGGTTGCGATGGCCGCGCGGTCGACGTCGGTCAGGTATGATGTGCCCTGGGCCACGACCTCGGCCATGCTGCCGCCGAAGGCGTCCCCGTTGGGCAGCAGCCCCGACTGGAGCGCATAGGTCAGGCTCGCGACTGTCCACCCCCGTCCGATCAGTTCGGCCGCCAGGATCGAAGGCGCCTTGCTGCCGCCCGGAAGGCTGTCGTTTCCGGCAAGCCGGGCGGCTTCGTCCAGTCCGCCGCCAAGCGTGCGGCCGGTGTGGCAGGCCGCACAATGCGCCGCGCCTTCAACCAGCAGGCGCCCGCGGTTCCAGGGTGACGATGTGCCCATGAGCGCATCGGTATCCGGCGCGTCGAGGTAGGCGGCGCGCCAGAGCTTCAGCCCCGAGCGGAAGCTGAAGGGAAACCCCACGTCGTGCTCAGGGGCTTTTTCTGCGACCGGCGGAACGGTGCGAAACGCCTCCCACAGATCGGCGATGTCCTGGTCGGTGAAGCCTGCATAGAACGAATAAGTGAAAACCGGGTGGTAGGGTTCACCCTCTGGCGAGACCCCTTGGCGAACAGCTTTGGCAAAGTCCTCGATGGTCCATCCCCCGATCCCGGCGACGGAATGCGGGGTGATGTTCGGGGGAACAAAGGTTCCGAAAGGTGTGTCGAGCGGCGCACCCCCCCGCCAAGGCAGGCCCCTCAGCGGTCGCATTGGAGTGGCTGGACACGCAGCCACTTGCGCGGGCCAGATAGGCACCGCGTTCCACGTCGCCCGGCGGGAACGCGGCAGGTTCGGCCACACCGATGGGCCAGAGAGCCAGGACCCCGGCACCGAGGCCCGCCCCCAGGGCCGGGAAAACAACTGTGAAGCGGATCAGGCCTCGCATCGTCAGGTCCGGCCCGCGCGGAACCGCGAGTGGCAGGACGAACAGGTGGCGCTGATCCGGGTGAAAAGATCGTTGGCCGCCAGCGTTGTCAGGTCGACCGCCAGCATTGCAGGGTTCGACGCGCCGCGCGCAACCGGGATCTCTGGGGTCTTGTCGCCATAACCCATCAACTCCGCCACCGTGAATCTGCGGTTCGCCTCTGGTTCGGGGGCCATGGCCATGGCGGAATGATCCATCCCAGCCATGCCGCCGCGCGGCTGCGGCGCCGGCTCCAGACCGTTCGGAGCCGCCTCCGCAAACGCGTCGGCGTAAGTCTTCAACTCCTTGGCAAGGTCTGCGAAGTCCTGCCAGTCGGACCAGATTTCCGGCCTGGCATGGGTCACCCCCTCAAGGCTGCCTTCCGGGAACAACGACAACATCGTCTCGCCCGCGTGGCCGGCAATGACGCCCGCGCCCTCCGAAACGGCGAAAGCGTCGTAGGGGACCGCGCCCTGCATCATCGGCGCCAGCACCGCCACCGTGTCCCGCATCGCCGTCATCCCGTTCATCCGTTCGAGGACCACTCCCATCGCCCCGTTATGTGCCAGCGCCACTGCCGCGACTGCGGAAGCGGCAAGCGCCAAAGCGCCCGTCCATTGTGGTTTCATCTGCCTGACTGCCTTTGGTCGTTTTGGTTTATCCGTCGACGCAGCCCGCCAATCCGGCGGGTCGCGCGCTGCGCAATGGTCTGATGTCGGGCTGTAAAGAAATCGAACCTTCGAAAGCGCTGCGGACAGCACCAACGCGCCATCGGACGACTGTCCGGCCTGACCGTCAGGTCTGGGGTCGGGGGGGCGGCAGGGTAACGGACGGGCCGCCAAAACCATGTTGGGACCTTGTCAGGTCCGGCCGCAGAACAATTGCGATTGACAGGGACAGTGCCGTGACCGGCCCCTCAGGCAAAACGAATGCAGTGCAGGCGAGGCTTGTGTGGCACGCGGGCGCGGGCGCTTTCTTTTGCGCGGCGTCGCTCGCGACCTCAATCGACATGCCCGGTCGATGATTTTCAACCGACCCGGCCTCTGCCGCCTGTCCGAGGATCAAACCTAGCGCCAGTACCATGGACAGAAGCCACATCGACACAACCCGAAACAACCCGCATGATAGCGGGTCATGGCGAGCGATTCCTGGGGTCGGCGACGGCTTCATCTGGCTAGATCAACTTGACCTGGGTCCCGACCGGGGTGCGGTCGAAGACCTCTTCGATATGTTCATTGAAGAGACCGATGCAGCCGTTGGACGAACGCCGACCGATCTTGCGCGTGTCGTGGCTACCATGTCTCCGGTAACACTGCCACGAGAGATAAAGCGCGCGGGTGCCGAGGGGTTCGTGGGGCCACCGCCCGGCACGAACGTCGGCCATTCCGGGTTGCGCTCCCGCATCGACGGGGTCGGTGCCCAACTCGGGCTGAACTTTTTTCGACAACATCGGTATGGTCCTGGCGGGTCAGCTCGTCCGTCAGCGGGACGGAGGTCGGGTAGAGATACATCTGCCCATCGCTTGTCCAGTGCTGGAGGGTCTTGGCCGTAGTATCAGAGATGATGATCCCGACACCGAGAACGTCGAATTGATCCTGCCACTCAACGCTCAGGTATGCGGAGATGTTGCTGCGGACCGGGTCCTGACTGTCTTCCGACGCGATAACGGCACGACCGGTCACAGAAGGCGCAGCAAGTGCTCCGGCAACAAGATGGTGTAGACTGAATCGCATGTCCTGCTCGCGCTCTTTCAGAAGGTCTCACTCCTTCCAGCGTGGGAAGGTCAAACGGCTTTGCATCGCGGCTGGGTCACAAACAGGTGAATGCGTGGCGCTTTCGCCGATCCTGCAACGAATTTCGCCAGTCACTCCGATGTGATCGCTCGGCATCGAGGTGCGGGATGCTATGCTGAAACGATGCGGACGATCATTGCCCTCCTGTGCAGCTTTCTTCTGCTCGCCATCCTATTCGGACTGGCGCATCCTGAGATTTCGCCGCAAGGGACACATGTTGACACCCTTTACGCCCAGCCCCTGATACCGGACGCTGTTTGCGGCGAGGGGTCAGGACATGGGACGTGTCAGCTTGTCATCTCCGACAGGCCTTTGCTCTTCAGCCTCACGTCGGTTGTCGGATCGCCGCATTTCACGATCACGCCGGTTGCGGCCACCAGCCGCAGCTTTGGCCCAGTTACCCCTCCGCCGCGGCGCGTCATCTGAGCGAACCTGGTTCTTGTCGTTCCTCTCAGGAGACAGCATGATTTCCCGACGTTTCCTCATTGGCGGGGCCGCAATCGCGGCAGCGTCCTCGCCCACTATCCTGCGGGCCCATACCGAAGTGCCCTTCGTGTTGCCCGACGAGTTTCAGCCGCGCGAGGTGCGCGTCCGCGAGCAGCACGCGCCAGGACAGATCCTCGTGTTTCCGCGAAACTTTTTCCTCTACCACGTCTTCGATAACGAGCTTGCGATGCGCTACGGCGTCGGTGTCGGCAAGGCCGGGCTTGCCTTCAGGGGATCCGCGATCATCGAGCGCAAGGCCGAATGGCCGTCCTGGCGACCGACGAACGACATGATCCGCCGCAATCCTGACCGTTATGCCAAGTTCGCCGACGGCGTGCCCGGCGGGCCAAACAATCCCCTCGGTGCGAGGGCGCTTTATCTCTACCGGGAAGGGCGGGATACCTACTTCCGCATCCATGGCACGACCGAGCCGTGGACCATCGGCCAATCCGTGTCGAACGGTTGTATCAGGATGCTGAACGAGCATGTGATCCAGCTCTACGAACAGGTGCCGGTCGGCACGCCCGTGACCGTGGTGTGACGGTGAAACGCCGCGACCTTTTCATATTCGGCGGGATCCTCGCCCTGGTCTATGGTCTGCGTGCCATGCCGTGGGACCGGCTTCCGGGACGCGGCCCACGCTATGTTGATCTTGCGGATCTGCCGCCGTTTCGCCGTCTTGAAGGGGCCGGCCAGATGTCCGGAGCAAGCCCGGCCCTGGTCGGACTCGAACCGGCGTCAGGCGATGCCGACCTGCGCCGCGCGCACGCCGATGCGGTGCGAGCCAACCCCTGCCCTGCCCTTTTTGGCACCAACGGACCGCAGGGGGTCGTGCCGATTGCCTATTTCAGCGAGTTTCGCTGCCCCTACTGCCGCGTACTTGAGCGCGACCTCGACACGCTGGTGACTGATTATCCCGGCTCTTTCCGGCTGGTTCAGCATGAACTGCCCATCTTTGGGCCGCCCTCCGAACTTGCTGCGCGCGCCTCGGTCGCGGCCGCGCGGCAAGGCAAGCAGCAAGAGCTACGGCGTCGCTTCATGCGAACACCTTTGGTGGCCGAGGAAGCCACTGTCTTGCGCGTGGCGGCCGACATCGGTCTGGATGTAGACCGGCTCGCCCGCGACATGGCATCGCCGGAAGTTCAGGCAGACCTCGACCGTACCCGGGCGCTCGCCGATGTCTTCGGGTTTGTCGGCACGCCGGGCCTTGTGGTCGGACGGACTGTCCTGAACGGCGCGATCCCCTATGCGCTCCTTCGCCGGATTGCAGAAGACGAGACTTCCATGCCGGCCCCGGTATGCTGAGGACATGAACACGCCGTCGCACATGCTGATCGGGGCCGCCGTATTCGCCCGGCCTCTGGTTCCGGCAACGCTGGTCGCAGCGCTTGCGGGCGGGCTTGCCCCGGACTTGCCGATGTTCGTCATGGTCGTCTGGTCGACCCGCCTTGCCGGCGTGCCGGAGCACGAGGTCTTCAGCACGCTTTTCTTCTCGGAAAGCTGGCAGACGGTCTTTGCGGTGGACCATGGCTTTCTGGTCTGGGGGGCGTTGCTGGGGTTGGCGATCTGGCGTCGGGACCTGATACTGCGCGCTTTCGCTGGCGCCGGGCTTCTGCATGCGGCAGTGGATTTCCTGACCCACAACGACGACGCCCGCCGCCAGTTCTGGCCGGTCTCGGACTGGGTGTTCCGAAGCCCGGTCAGCTACTGGGACGCGCGGTTCTACGGAGACATCTTCGGGGTGTTCGAGGTGACGTTGGTGGTGGCATTGACCGCCGTCCTGTGCTTGCGGCTGGGCCGATGGCGGGAGCGCGTGCTGCTCATCGCCATCGCAGCACTGGTTGTTGTGCCGATCATGGTTACCGGCGGCCTGCATGGCCTGCACGGCATGGGCTGATCGTCAGATGCTTGCCACCACATCGGCGAGCATTTGTCGCACCTGACCCGCAACCTGCTTCAATTCGTCATTCGGAATAGCGGTCATCGACGCCACCGGATCGATCGCGCTGACCTCGATCCCGCCCGGCACCTCACGCAAGATGACGTTGCAGGGCAGCATGGCTCCGACCTTCGGTTCCATCCCCATGGCCTGATGTGCCATGCCGGGATTGCAGGCCCCGAGGATGCGGTAGCCGGGAATGTCGACGTCCAGCTTCTTCTTCAGCGTCGCCTGTGCGTCGATCTCGGTCAGCACGCCGAAACCTTTTGCCGTCAGCGCCGCCCGCGTGCGGGCATCAATATCCGCCATGCTGGCACCGGGAAAACTGCGGTCGATGGTATAGCTCATGGTTCTCTCCTCAGGTTGCCTGATAGCGCCGCAGAAGCTGGGCGTTGATCGCGACGATGATCGTCGATGCCGACATGAACACCGCCCCGATGGCCGGGGTCATCAGGAACCCGGTGCCGAAGGTGATGCCCGCCGCCATGGGGATGGCAAAGGCGTTGTAGCTGGTAGCCCAGATCAGGTTCTGCACCATCTTGGCATAGGTCGCCCGCGACAGGCCGAGGATCGCCTCGACGTCACGCGGATCGGAGCGGACGAGCACGACATCGGCCGATTCCACCGCGACATCCGTACCCGCGCCGATGGCGATGCCAAGGTCGGCCTCGACCAGCGCCGGGGCGTCGTTGACCCCGTCGCCGACCATCGCAACCTTGAGGCCGCGCGCGCGCAGCTCCTTGACCTTCTGCGCCTTCTGATCGGGCAGGACCTGCGCGAAATACTCGTCAAGGCCAAGCTCGCCCGCCACCGATTTCGCCACGCCCTCGGCATCGCCGGTCATCATGATCGAGCGCACACCCTTCGCCTTCAGCCGCGCCACCACATCGCGCGATTCTGCCCGCACGATGTCGGCCAGCGCGAAGAGCGCATGCGGCTTGCCGTCCCTCACCAGAACGACGACCGTCTTGCCCGCCTCTTCCAGCGCGGCGAGGCGCGGCTCGGTGACAGGCGTGTTCTGGCGGCGCAGGTGGCCGGGGCTGACGATGGCCACCTCCTGCCCGTCCACGCGCGCGGTGACGCCCGCGCCGGTGATGCTTTGCAAGCCCTCCGGCGGCGGAAAGTCGATACCCCTGTCCTTCGCGGCCACGACGATGCCCTGTGCGATCGGATGTAGCGACTGGCTTTCGACCGAGGCCGCGAGGCGCAGCGCAGCGCCTTCGTCGCCGCCGTCCAGGAGCACGATGTCGCTCACCCCGAAGCGGCCTTCGGTCAGCGTGCCGGTCTTGTCGAAGACCACCGCATTAAGATCGCGCGCCCGTTCAAACGCGGCGCGGTCGCGGATCAGGAGGCCGTTCTTGGCTGCCAGAGAGGTGGACACGGCCACGACGAGCGGCACTGCAAGGCCAAGCGCGTGGGGGCAGGCGATGACCATCACCGTCACCATCCGCTCCAGCGCGAAAGTCACCGTCTCACCCGCCCAGGTCCAGTACAGGAATGACCCGATCCCCACCGAAATGGCAATCCAGGTCAGCACCGTTGCCGCGCGGGTGGCCAGGTCCTGCGTCCGCGACCGGCTCGCCTGCGCCGCCTTCACCATGGCGATGACCTGCGACAGATAGGTCGCCTCGCCCGTCGCTTTCACCTCGATGGTGACCGCGCCCTCGCCGTTGACCGCCCCGCCAATCACTGCTTCGCCCGCGGAGCGGGTAACGGGCTTTGACTCTCCGGTCAGCATCGCCTCGTTGAACGAAGAGGTGCCTTCGGTGATCGTGCCGTCCACCGGCACCTTGGCGCCGGGGCGGATCACCACGCGGTCGCCCGCGACCAGAGCAGCCACCGGCACTTCCTCGGTGCCGCCATCGGCATTGACCCGCAAAGCGCTGTCGGGCAGCAGGCGCACCAGCTCCTCAAGCGCCCGCGAGGCGCCGAGGACCGAGCGCATCTCCAGCCAATGCCCAAGCAGCATGATGGTCACGAGCGTGGCCAGTTCCCAATAGAACGGCTCGCCCCCCGGCAGGCCGAACGTGACGGCGGCGGAGTAGAAATAGGCAGTAGAGATTGCGAGCGCGACGAGCGTCATCATCCCCGGACGGCCACTGCGGATCTCGGGCAGCGCGCCTTTCAGGAAGGGCCAGCCACCCCAAAAATAGATTACCGACGAGAGGGCGAGCGCGACCCACTCCTCGGCGGCGAACAAGGGTGCCATCCCCTGCCCCGCAAAATCGCGCACCATGGGCGACAGGATCAGAACGGGAACCGTCAGAACCAGCGAAACCCAGAACCGGCGCTGAAAGTCGGCGACCATGTCGCCATGTCCGGCATGATGCCCGGTGTGGGTACTTGCCGTCGGCACGGCTGCGCCCGAGGCACTTGGCTGAACCGCAGCGAGGCCGGAGTCCGTCGTCATCCTATGAGCGTGCTGGTCATGCTTGTGTTGTTGCGCATCCGACATCGTGGTGTTCCTTCTGTTTTGGCAGGCCGGATCAGGACCGTCTGCCAGTCGGGCGGCGGGATGGCCGGGAGCAAGCCACCCCGCACGCCACGGAAGAGCCTTACAAGCCGCGTGCCGCGAGCCAGGCCTTCATCTCGGCGATCTCGGCCTCCTGGGCCGCGATCACTTCTTCCGCGAGCTTGCGGATTTCCGGGTCGGTGCCATGCTTCAGCTGGACCTGCGCCATGGCGACGGCCGCTTCGTGATGCGGGATCATGCCGCGCACGAAATCGACATCGGCGTCCCCGGTATAGGGCACCATCATGTCGGCCATCATCTTGTCCATCGCGGCGGCATAGGCCTGCGCAGACGGATTGTCGGCCAGTTCCGGCGGGATCAGTGAGGTGTGGCTCATCATGCCCATGTCTCCCATTCCGCCCATCTTGGAATGGTCCATCCCTTGCATGGTCTGGGCAAAGGCAACGCCGCCTGCGACCGCAACGGCCACGGCGGACAGCACAAGGGTGCGCTTTTTCATGTCTTGGTTTCCTTAGTTTTTGGGATGTCTTCAGGCCGGCGCGTAGCCGGCCTCGGTCAGCGCCGCCGTCAAACGCTCGCGGGAGGCGTCGGACTTGACGTCAACCTTGTGGGTGCCGGGATCGGCGCTGACTTCGGCGTCCGGATCGACCGACCGGATGGCCTTGGTCACGCTGCGTATGCAGCCGCCGCAGGTCATGTTCTGGATGTGAAATTGCATGATAGACTCCTTGGGAATTGCCTCATGCCAAGTCAGATAGGGCTTCCAGCGGCTGTAAGGTCAAGCACACAAAGCCGTGATCTTCACATCGAGATTGGCTTTTGCCTTCCCATGATGGGAAGCCCTATCTCAATCTGCGCAAGAACCCTGCAAGGAGTCCCGCGATGAACATGCCGGCCTTGCAGCGACCCGTGTCCGGCACGGACCGTGTCTTGATCGAGGTCGAGGGGATAACTTGCGCTTCCTGCGTGGCGCGAATGGAGCGCACATTGAAATCAGTGCCGGGAGTTGTGTCCGCCGACGTGAATCTCGCGACCGAGCGAGCCACGGTCGCAGGATCGGCTTTTCTTGAAGCGCTGACCCTTGCGGTTGCGGACGCAGGCAATGAGGCGCGCGCTGCTACCGCGGCCATGGCTGTAACGGACGATGCCGCGGCAGAGAAGGCCGCATGAAAGGATATCATCAAGCGCGACGTCCCGCTCGCCGCGGCGCTGACGTTGCCAGTCTTTGTGCTTGAAATGTGGGCGCATCTTTTTACCTGGGCCCGCATGTCAGTGGTGAATTCCATCGGGATGCAGAACAGTCGGTACCTCCAGTTTGCCCTGACCTCTGCCGTCTTCTTCGGCGTCAGTCTGCGATTCTTCCGCAGGGGCATGCCCGCGCTCGCCCGGCTGGCGCACGCATGAACTCTCTGGTCGCGGTCGGAACCTCGGCGGCCTACGGCTATTCGCTGCTCGCAACCTCTGCCCTCGGCGACCTACCCGCCGGAAGCACCTTCGTCTGCTGCGGGGCAGCGGCGGTGATCGTGACGCTGATCCGGTTGGGCCGCCACCTCGAGGCCAGCGCCAAGGGCCGTACGTCGGAGGCAGTCGAGCGGTTGGTGGGCTTGCAGGCCAAGACCGCCCGCGTAGCGCGGAACGGCAAGTCGGTGGAGGTTCTCGTGGCCGAGGTCCGCCCTGGCGTGGTGGTCGAGATCCTCCCCGGCGAACGTGTGCCGGTCGGTGGCGAGGTGACGGACAACAAAAGCTGGATCGACGAAAGTACGATCCCGGGCGAACCGCGCCGGTTGAAATGACTACGGGCAACACCGTCACAGGCGGCACCGTCAACCAGACCGGCGCCTTAAGCTTCCGCGCGACGGCATCAACGATGCCCCGGCGGTGGCCGAGGCGGACGTGGTGCTGGTGAGCGGGCGGCTAACCGCCGTGCCCGACGTCATCGCACTCTCAAAGGCGACACTGCGCAACATCCGGCAGAACCTATTCTGGACTTTTGTCTGCAACGCCGCCCTGATCCCGGTCGCCGCGGGCATTCTGTGGCCAAGCTTCGGCCTCCTGCTGTCGCGGTTCTTCGCCGCCACCGCGATGGCCCTTTCATCCGTCCTTGTGCGCGGAAATGTGCTGCAACTGCGGCGGTTCGCGCCCGCAACCGCCAACTGAAGGAGGCACGATCATGAAAATCGGTGAAGCCGCAAAGGCCTCGGGCGTGTCGGCCAAGATGAACCGCTACCAGGAAACCTCTGGCCTGATCCCGGCCGTCGGGCGGACCGCGTCTATTCCGCCACCGAAGCACAGATGCTGCGCTTCATCGACCGATCCCGCGACCTGGGCTTTCCGGTCGATAAGATCGAAGTGCTTCTTGCCCTCTGGCTTGACCAGACCCGCCAGAGAGCGGATGTGAAGCGTCTCGCGACAGAACAGATCGCTGGCCTCGAACGCAAGGCGCGCGAGATGCAGGCGATCATCGGCACCTTGCGCCGCCTCGCCGACGCCTGCTGCGGCGATCACCGGCCGGACCGCCCGATCCTTCGTCACGAGGCCTTCGAATACTTCGCCTTCGTGATTGATCGCCCGACACGGGTGATGCCGCTCGCCGTTGATCTTCCCGAGAACCTCGTCGAGATGCCACCACCAGCGACTCGGGCGCATGGCCAGAACGCGCCGCTGATGGATTTCCGAAGCAAACTCCGGCCCAAATCGTTGCCACCAGAAGCGGACCGTTTGGTGGCAGATCCCGCTGCTCCGTTTGTGGAGCGGGTCTTCCGCGCTGCGGAATAAGGGCGGCAAGCGAAGTAGATCATAACCGCGGGAGTGATGATCTCGGGCGAGGTCTTGAAATGGCGAAAGGGGGAACGTTTGGTCATCTGGCGATGCCACGAAACCACCATTCCAAACTGCCGCTGGTTTGACCGTTCAACGACGTTGGGCAGTTCTCAAGGCAAACGCGGGCGTGGATAGGGGCAACCGCCCAACCCGAAACGCAAAATGACTCTGCGCCATGCGTTATTCTCCGGAGTCTTCGGCAGGCGATGCGGCCTGCGGTCCTCAGAACGCCACGTCAGGGTCGAGCGGCCAGATCGGGCGGCGGACGTTGCGGTAGGGGCGGCGCGACATCTGCGGTGTCGACAGGGCGCCGCTGTCGCAGACGATGACCTTGCCGGCGAGGAGTTCGAAGGCGGCGCGGAAGTGCTGCATGCTCTTCAGCGCCAGCGTCTTCCGCTTCGTCGGGTCGATGCCGAAGGCGCGGAGCTGCTGCTGGTCGAGCATCTGTTCCCGCTCGGTCACGATCAGGATCTCCACCCCCTCGACCTTGAGGACGGCGGTTGCGCCGAAGGTCCGGTCCAGCCCGCCGAGCATCGGCCCGTCGCCGCGGAAGGCGCCGTCTGACAGGTGGGTGATGGTGCCGGTCAGCATCAAGGGCCCGCCACCGAAGGCCGGATCGTTCTTGCCCCCGACCGGTAGCGTCACCACCGCGCCGACCTTCTGGCGGTGAAGCTTCGCTGCCGCCCCGGCGTCGATCATAGGCGAAAAGACCGCGTCCTGCAGACCCGCCTTCAGCATCGCTGCGAGAAGGTTGGTCGCATCGCCGTAGGCGCCGGAACCGGGGTTGTCGGAATAGTCGGCGATGACCAGCGGCCCATTCGCCGCATCGAAACCCGCCGCCTCAGCCGCTGCCTCGTCAACGTCCAGAAAGACGTTGGCGACGGAGTTGCGCGCCTCCCAGATGGCGCGGGCATGGGCATCGGCGATCTCGCCCGCCCGCGCCTCGGCGCCCGCGACGCCCTTGTCGTAGGTGACAAGGACGGTCGGCCCCATCTCCTTGATATCCGCATCCGAGAACCCGGCGTTGAGCGAGACCGAAAGGATGCCCGGCTCCTCCTCCTGCAGGCGCGCCTCTTCGTAAAGCGGCACCATCGGCCCTTCGTCGGACCGGCCGGAATTGACCTCGTCCATCATCGGCACATCGCGGCGGAGCGTGACAGGGCGGGTGCACCCCGCCATGGCATCGCCCATCATCTTCGCCAGCTGCACGCCACAGGCGCGCATGTCGATATGGGGGTAGGTCTTGAAGCTGACCCACATCTGCGCGTCCCGCACCATGGCGCGGGTGACATTGGCATGAAGGTCGAGCGTCACGCCGATCAACATGTCGGGGCCGGTGATGGCGCGGATGCGGGCAAGCAGTTCGCCCTCGCCATCCTCGCAGAACTCCGTCACCTGCGCGCCGTGAAGGCTGAGGAGGATGCCGTTGATCTTGTCCTTGTCCGCGGCAATCGCGTCGGTGATGACGCCCGCGATCTGGTCATAGGCCACCCGCGACACCGGCGAATTCGGCGAGGCGGCGGCAGAGATCGTGTGGATCACCCGCCAGCCTTCCTTCTCGGCGACATCTAGAAAACCCGCAAGCTCGGTATTCGCCTCGCGCCGCGCGCGGATGGCGGCCTCGCCCTCCAGCAGGGTGTCGACCTCGAAGTCGTGAAGCTCTGTCAGGCCCTTCTTGAAGGTGTTGTTTTCGGTCACGAATTCGGCGGTCAGGACGGTAAAGGGCATGGAACCTCTCAAAGCGGATGGTGGCAGGCAACGGGGTGGCCGGGGGTAAGGTCGCGAAGCGCCGGGTTTTCGGCGCGGCAAAGGTCGGTCACGCGCGGGCAGCGGGCGGCGAAGGCGCAGCCCTTCGGCAGGTCGAAGGCCGAGGGGATTTCCCCCTTCAGCGCCTGCAGGGTCTTGCGCCGCGTCGGGTCGGGGACAAAGTTGCTGTCCATCAGCGCCCGCGTATAGGGATGGCGGGGGCTGGCGTCGGCGCGGGGCATCACCTCGACCACCGCGCCAAGATACATCACCAGAACCCGGTCGCAGAAATAGCGCACAAGGCCAAGGTCATGGCTGATGAAAAGATAGGTCAGGCCGTTCCCGCGCCGAAGCTCCGACAGAAGAGCGATAATCTGCGCCTGGATCGACACGTCGAGCGAGGCGGTCGGTTCATCGAGCACTATGAAATCGGGCGCTTGCGCCAAGGCGCGAGCGATGCCGACGCGCTGGCGCTGGCCGCCGGAAAGCTGGTGCGGGTAGCTTGCCGCCATCGCCAGCGACAGTCCGACCTGATCCAGAAGCGCGTTGATGCGCCCGGCGGGTGGGCGTTCGCCATGCACCGCGAAGGGCTCGGTCAGCGCATCGGCCACGGTGAAGCGCGGATCGAGCGAGGAATAGGGGTCCTGGAAGACCATCGCCATCCGGCGGCGAAGGCGCCTCAGATCGCCGGGGCCAAGGCCCGTCACCTCTTGCCCGTCAAAGGTGACGCGGCCCGCGGTCGGCTCGATCAGCCTCAGGACCAGCCGGGCGAGGGTGGACTTGCCGCAGCCGCTTTCGCCGACGACGCCTAGAACCTCGCCCTTCGCGACCTCGAAGGAAACGCCACGCACCGCCATCATGCTGCGCGCCGGGCGAAGCCAGCCGCCGCCGGTCGAAAATCGGCGGGCGAGGGCTTCGGCAGAGATGAGGGGGTTGGTCATGGCGCCCCCAAGGGATGGTGGCAGGCCAAAGCACCGCCCTCAGGCCTCGGCGCGGGCAGGGGAACCTCGGTCCGGCAACGTTCCTCCATCCGGGCGCAGCGGGCGTGAAAGCGGCAGCCGGCGGAATAGGCGGCAGCGGAGGGCACCGCACCGGGAATGCCTGTCAGGCTGCCCGGCGCCATGCCTTCGCGCGGGATGCAGCCGATGAGGGCGGCGGTATAGGGGTGACGCGGTGCTGCGAAAAGCGGTGCCGCGTTGTGCGTTTCGGCCAGCCTGCCGGCGTAGAGGACGGCAACCCGGTCGCAGACCTGCGCCACCACGCCCATGTCATGGGTGATGAGCATCAGGCCAAGTCCACGCTCGCGCACCAACTGGCCGAGAAGATGGATGATCTGCGCCTGCACCGTCACGTCAAGCGCGGTCGTCGGTTCATCGGCGATGATGAGGTCCGGCTCACCGGCCAGCGCCATCGCGATGACGATCCGCTGCTTCATGCCGCCCGAAAGCTGGTGCGGGTAGGCGTCCGAGATCGCCGCCGCCTCGGGGATGCGCAGGCTTGTCAGAAGGTCGATCGTCGTCGCCCTTGCCCCCTGCCGCGACTGACCCCGGTGGAGCCGCGCCACCACGTCGATCTGTTCGCCGACCCTTTGCGCGGGGTCGAGCGCGGTCATCGGGTTCTGGGTGACGAAGGCGATGCGCCGCCCGCGATAGGCGCGCAGCTCAGCCTCGGCAAGACGGGTGAGGTCGGTGCCGTCAAAGGTCACGCTGCCCTGCGCGATCCTTCCGCCGACGAGCGGCAGAAGCCCCGCCACCGCCATCGCCGTCAGGGACTTGCCCGATCCGCTTTCGCCGACGAGGCCGAGGATTTCGCCGCGGTCGACATCGAAGCTGATGCCGCTGAGGGGTTCGACCTGGCCGAAACGCACCGAAAGATCAAGAACGGAAAGAAGCATCGTCACGCCTCCCTCAGCCGGGTCTTGATGTCGAGCGCGCGGATCAGCGCATCGCCGAAGAGGTTGATCGCGATCACGGTGATGGCGACGGCAAGGCCGGGCAGGATGATGATCCAGGGCGCCTTGAAGAGAAGGGCGGAACCGGAGGACATCATCGAGCCCCAGCTGGGCAGCGGCGGCTGCGCGCCAAGGCCGAAGAAGCCGAGCGTCGCCTCAAGGATGATGGCATCGCCGGTTGCAAGCATCCCGGCGACGAGGACCGGCGCCAGCGCATTGGGCAGGAGGTGGCGGAAGAGGATGAAGCGCCCACCGGCGCCAAGGCTCCGCGCCGCCTCGATATAGGTCTCGGACCTGATGGCGAGGATCTGCGCGCGGGTCAGCCTTGTGAACTGCGCAAGGTAGGCGACCCCGATGGCCGCCATGGTGCCGGTCACGCCGGGGCCGATGATGGCGACAAGGATAAGCGCGACGAGGATTTCCGGGAAGGACCAGCTGAGGTCGACGACGATGGTCACGGCGCGGTCAAAGGCGCCGCCGATATAGCCCGCCGCTGCGCCGAGGACCATGCCGGCGAAGACCGATATGGCGATGGAGATGACCGAGACGGAAAGCGAGGTCCGCGCGCCGTAGATGATCCGGGTGAGAAGATCGCGGCCGAACTCATCGGTGCCGAGAAGATGGGCAGAAGAGGGGGGCTGAAAGCTTTCCGGCAGGTTCTGCACGTCATAGGCGTAGGGCGCGATCAGGGGGGCGAAGATCGCCGCGGCGACGATGAGTGCGAGCCAGAGGCCAGCGATGGCGCCCATCGGCGTCCGTGCAGCCCGGGCGACGGGCGCAAGGCTCCGCGCAAGGCTCATGTGATCGCCTCGCGGACGCGCGGGTCCATCAGCGCCTGGATGATGTCGCCCAGAAGCGTGCCGAGCATGACCGCGATGGCGAGCATCAGGAGGCAGGCCTGCACCACCGGATAATCATGCTGGTTCAGCGCCTTGATGAGCGTCGTGCCAAGGCCGGGGCGGGCGAAGACATATTCGACCGTCACCGCCCCGCCGAGGATCCAGCCGATGCGAAGGGCCAGGATGGTGACGACCGGAATCATCGCGTGGCGCAGCACATGGCGCCAGAGGATGCGGCCGGGCGGCAGGCCCTTGGCATGAAGGAGAAGGACGAAGTCCCGCCCCGCGGTGTCGATCATCGCGACGCGGGTGACGCGCGCCACAAGCGCCACGCCGCCAAGGCCGATGGTGATGACCGGCAGCACAAGGCTCGACCAGCCGCGGGCGCCCGAGACCGGGAACCAGCCAAGCTGGACCGAAAAGACGAGGATCAGGATGAGGCCGATCCAGAACGATGGCAGGGTGGAGCCCAAAAGCACGCCCCCCATCACCAGCCGGTCGGGCCAGCGGTCCCTTGCCCTTGCCGCCAGAACGCCCAGAAGGACGCCGACGACCGAGGAGAGGAGAAGGGCGAGGCCGCCGAGTTGCAGCGAATGCGGCAGGGTCTGGCCGATCAGCTGCGACACCGGGCGGCGTGTCACGATCGAGGTGCCGAGATCGCCCTGCAGCACATTGCCAAGCCAGATCCCGTACTGGACCACCAGTGGCCGGTCGAGACCATAGCGCGCCTCGATCTCGGCGCGCTTGGCGGCGGAGGACCCGACCTTCAGAAGGTTGTCGACCGGGTCGCCGGGGATGAGGTGCAGGATCAGGAAGATGATCGCCGACACCGCAAGGAAGACCGGCGCAAGAAGCAGGATCCGCTTGATGAGATAGATAAGCATCGCTGTTCTTCCGCCGGCCCTGCCTCTCTTATTCCTTCACGCTGATGTCCTGCACCACCGTGCCGGTGATCGAGTTGCCGTGGATGACCCCGGGCACCACCAGCCGGTCCTTGTTGAAGGCCATGTTCTGCTCGGGCTGGTAGATCGGCGCATAGGGGAACTGGCTTGTCACATAGGCATGATAGGCGGTGAAGTTCGCCACCCTTTCTTCCTGCGTCGCCGATCCGGTCATTGCCTTGGCGCGAAGCTCTTCGGCCTTCGGGTCGTTGAACATCGAGATGTTCGGATAGCCCACGCGGTCGCCGCCGAAGAACCAGTCGACGATATCGGCGTTGTTCCAGAAGTAGGACCGCACGGCGAGCTGCTGTTCGCCCGTCTTGTATTCGTCGCGGATGACGGAGCTGTCGAAGGTCTGGATCTGCGGATCGAAGCCCACGGATTTCAGCTCGGCCTGCACCACTTCGGTCAGCCGGCGGAAGACGCTGTCGCTTTGCGTCCAGAGCGCCACGGTCAGCTTGGCGCCGTCCTTCTCGCGCACGCCATCGGCGCCCTTGACCCAGCCCGCCTCATCCAGAAGCGCGTTTGCCTTGTCGGGGTCGAAGCTGATGTTGAGCGCGGGGTCGAGCTTCGATTCCGGCAGGGCCGAGATAAGGAAGTTGTGCGAGGCCTGGCCGTAGCTGGAAAAGACGTTCTTCAGGATTTCGTCCTGATTGATGGCCAATGCCGCCGCTTGCCGCACGCGGATGTCGGTGAAGGGTTCCTTCGTCACGTTGATCGGCATGTAATAGACTTCCTGCCCCGGAATCTTGGCGAGCGCGAGGGCAGGCTCGGCGGTGATTTCGCCGAGATAGTCGGTCGGCAGCGACAAAAGCGCATCGACGCCACCCGACTTCAGTTCGAGGAAGGCGGTCGAATCCTCGGGGATTTCGCGGAAGGTCAGCTTGGCGATATGGGGCGGGCCCTGGTTCTCGGCCAGGGTCGAAGCCCAGGCGTAGTCGTCATTGCGCACCAGCACGGTTTCCTGGCCAAGCGTGAAGCTTTCCAGCCTGAACGGCCCGGTGCCGACCGCCTCGGTGATCCCGTAATCCTCACCCAGTTCGGTGACGGACTTGGGGTTCGGGATCGCCATGAAGGACGAGGAGAGGTTGTAAAGCAGGTTCGGGTCGGGGTTCTTCATCACGAACCTGACCGTCGTCTCGTCGACCGCCTCCACCTTCTCGACATTGTCGACCATGTAGGAGTTTTCAGAAGACCGGAACATGTCGATCCACTGGACGATGGTGTCGGCAGTCAGGGGATCGCCGTTGTGGAACTTGATCCCCGGCTTCAGGTGAAAGACCCAAGCCTTGCCATCGGGCGCCTCTTCCCAGCTTTCGGCGAGGTGCGGATGGAAGGACAGATCGCCGTCCTGTTCGATGAGCGTGTCATAGATCATCGTGAAGGCGGCGTTGGTGTTGACCGCGGTCAGGGGGTTGTAGTTCGGGATGCCGACCTCGGAACTGCCGAAGACGAAAACCGCCTCCTGCGCCCAAAGCGACAGGGGCATGAGCGCCGCGACGCAGGTGCTGCCGGCAATGAGGTGCCTTCTGACGGTGTGGAACATCAACCTCTCCTGTTGTTTGATAGTGGTTATCGGGAAATCCGGGACGACCCTTCGGCATGCCCGATGAAATCTGCGTGCAGGGCGGAAACCCGGCTCATCCTTGCCTCGACCTCGGGGCCAAGTTCGCCGAAGACGCCGTTGACGATGAGGCAGATGAGCGAGGACATGGTCGAAGTCGCGTCCCAGAACTGGTTGAGGTCGGTCTGGACGATGAACATCTCGTCTGCGACTTCGCCCCCCCAGGTGCAGTAGGGGTCGGTGATGAGCGTCACCGGCACGCCCGCCGCACGCGCCGCATGGGCCAGTTTCTGCGTCATCTGCGAATAGCGGCGCCCGTCGATCAGGACGAGGCAGGCCGTGTCCTTCGGCGCAAGAAGAAGCTCGGCGAAGGTACCGCCGGCCAGGTCGAGAAGCTGCACGCCGGGGCGCAGGTACTGGAGGCTGTTGGCCAGGAACTGGCCGTGGCCACGCTCGGTCTGAAAGCCGCTGACAAAGACCTGCGGGCAGGTGGCGAGCCTTTTGACGCAGCGCACGAATTCCGGCGTCGCGGCGGTCTCATAATTCGCGACGATCGCGGCAATCTCGCGCTGCATGCCGATGGCCGCCTCGTCGGTGCCGGTGCGGAGCCGTTCGGCGAAATCCTGAAGCCGTTCGCCAATGAGCCAGGCCTTGTCGCCCAGCTCTGACTGAAGGGCTGCCTTGACCTCCTTGAAATGGCGGTAGCCAAGCTCGCGGGAAAAGCGGCCGACGGTCGCCTCGCTGACGTCGACCTTTTCGGCGACGGTCGCCGCGGTTTCGAAGGGCAGGGTCTTGAGGTTGGCGAGGAAATAGGCCGCCAGCTTCCGTGCCGCCGGGGTCGAGCTGTCAAGGCTCGCCTGCAGCCTCTCGCGCAGGTCGGCGGGGACGGATCGTGATGGACCTGTCTCGGTCATTGCCCCAAGCGCCCCCAACCGACCGCCGCACTCCCCGATCCCACGAGCGTGTCAGAAATATTGCTATTGGTCAATGTTGCAAGAAATCTTTCCTGCATCACTCTAACGGTCGGCGAAACAGGTGCGAGCGGCGGGGCGGATTAACCGGTGCCCGGTTTCCTTGCTGTTCGCCACGCCAGGGTCTCTCAACGCCGCGCCATAGGACCGCAGCCGATGCGTTACGAGGGTCGCAGGCGGACTTGGTTTCCGCATTGCTTTTGTTAAGGGTTTTAGCGCCGCGTTCTTGCCCGGAGTTTTGGTGTTGACGCCATCCAGCGTCTCGACCTCGTGATCGACAGCCTGCCAAAAGTAGTCTTCCGCCATTGATCGTCACGAAGATTTCGTCGAGATGCCAGTGTACCGGCCCGATCTCAGGCCTTGGATCCGACGTTTCCGGAGCCCGGCGGAGAACACGGGGCCGAACCTGTGGCACCAGAACCGGACCATCGCGTGACTGACGTCAACGCCGCGATGGTGCAGCGGGTCCGAGCGGGAACCGCACATAAAGCATCACTGTCAGGCGAATGATCTCCGGGCTTGTCTTGAGCCATCTGGATGGGCCGGGCTTGGCCATGTCCAAATGATGGCCAGCCCTCGATCCCGCCCGAAGCTGAGTTCGACTGACAAGACCCCGGCCGCACACCAACATCCACGGACTCACCGGGCGGGAGTTCCCAAACCGGTCAGCAAATGACCAAACCCTGAACAGAACTAACATCTGAACTAGGGCAAGCCGGGGAGCAGGCCAAGCGGCCGGCACTGCGGGCAGTGACCTTGACCAGAGTCCCGACTAGCGGAGGTTCCTCGCTTCGGTCCGCAGGGTTTGCGACAGGACTGGTGAGCCTGGGGGAGCGGTTTCTGGCGGCGGTGCGCGCGGTGGCAGTCGAGCGGTGCCACTGCTCGATCACGAAGCAGGTCAGGCCGATGGTGGGCTTCAAGTCCTTCATATCGGCCTTCGCCATAACCGACAGCATCGAGGCGGCGCGCATTGTCCGCGAGTGCCAACTCACGCCCGGACACTCAGCCACTGACCTGTTCGCGGCGCTGACCAACTAACGGCAACAATCAAAGCCTTTCCCCTTTCATCGCGCAAACTTGCAGCAGAACCATTTGCGGGTTTTGCGCACAGGACTGCAGAGCCATCCGCTTCCCTAGATCAGGTTACCGAATCTCAACAGATCGGTCGCAGTCTGGCCCGGCATGCCAGAAAGCTGCGGATGGGTCAGAATGACGGGAAAGAGTTTGCTGGCGGACCTCCGCCTCAGGGCCATTGCCTCGGTCGTGGTGATGTTGGTCGCCCTCATGGTGCCGGGGGAGGGTGGGGCGCGCATCCCGGGCGATCCGTCGCAGATCTGCGATCAGGTCGCGCTTGTTGCCGCCGAAAAGACCGGTGTGCCGCTGTCGGTCCTGAGGGCCATCTCGCTGACGGAGACCGGGCGCAAGCGTGGCGGGCGGTTCCGACCCTGGCCCTGGACCATTAACATGGAGGGCGAGGGGCGCTGGTTCGACAGCAAGGAAGAAGCCAGGGCCTATGTCGACACGGAATTTGCCCGCGGCGCGCGCAGCTTTGACATCGGCTGCTTCCAGATCAACTACAAGTGGCACGGCAAGAACTTCGCCTCGATAGACGAGATGTTCGACCCGATGGCGAACGCGCTTTATGCCGCGCGCCTCCTTGACCAGCTCCATGCCGAAACGGGGAACTGGGGCAAGGCCGCCGGCGCCTATCATTCGCGGACCCAGAAGTTCGCCGAACGTTACCAGGCCCGGTTCGAGCGGATCAGGACCCCGCTGATGGCCGAGGATGGCGCCGACATCCCGGAGATTCCCGACATCGTCCTTGCCGCGAACGGCCCGGAGGGCGCCGAAGCCCCATTGCCGGTCCCGCGGATCAACCGCTACCCGCTCCTGCAAAGAGGCAACGGCGTGGCGCTCGGCTCTCTGGTGCCGCTTACGGGGCGGTCATCCGCGCCGCTCTACGGCACCGCGGCGACCGCCGTCGAATGACCCCGGCCTTGCAGATTTCGTCCCTCTTCAATCCGACCGTGCTACTGGCCCTCGCACTCATGGCGGTCATCATCATGATGATCCTGCCAATGCCGGCCTGGGTACTCGACATCGGGCTCGCGCTTTCCTTCGCGCTGGCCATCCTGATGTTCACCATCACGCTCTTCATCGAACGGCCCCTGGATTTTTCCTCCTTTCCGACGATCCTCCTTGCCTCGCTGATGCTGAGGCTCTCGCTCAACGTCTCCTCGACGAAACTCATCATCGGCCAGGGCCATACCGGCACCGCCGCCGCCGGTCATGTCATCGAAGGCTTCGCCATGTTCATCATGTCGGGTTCGATCCTCATTGGCCTCGTGGTCTTCGGCGTCCTCCTGATCGTCAACTTCATCGTCATCACCAAGGGCGCGGGCCGCATGGCCGAAGTGGGCGCCCGCTTCGCGCTCGACGGGATGCCCGGCCGGCAGCTTGCCATCGACAGCGACATGAACGCCGGCGCCATCGACCATGCCGAGGCGAAGATCCGGCGCGAGCGTGAACAGGCGGAGACAACCTTCTTCGGTTCGCTCGACGGGGCTTCGAAGTTCGTCAAGGGTGATGCGGTGGCGGGCCTTCTCATCACATTCCTCAACATCGTCGTCGGCCTGATCATCGGGGTGACGGTCCACAGCATGCCCTTCGGCCTCGCGCTTGAGACCTATGCCATCCTGACCGTCGGCGACGGGCTCGTGAGCCAGATCCCGGCGGTCATCATCTCGATCGCCTCGGCGCTTCTCCTGTCGCGGGGGGGGGCCAAGGGCGCCGCCGACCGCGATCTCTTCCGCCAGCTTGGCAAGTACCCGCCCGCGCTCGCGACGGTCGCCGTCCTGATGGCGTTGTTCGCCCTCGTGCCGGGTCTGCCGTTCGTCCCGTTCCTGAGCGGCGCCATCGCGCTTGCCGCGGCTGCGGAATACACGCGGCGGCGGGCGCTGAAGGAAGCTGCGGCATCGGAAGGGGAGCGCCCCGCGCAGGCCGAGCCGCGGCAGAAGTCGATGGGCGACATCCTGGATCTTGACGAGATCCACGTCGAATTCGCACCGGACCTGATCGCGATGGTGCTCGACCCCGGCGCTGGCATCGAGACCCGGATCAGCAACATGCGCAAACATGTCGCGACGACCTTCGGCCTGATCCTGCCGGAGATAAGGCTCACCGACGACGCGCTGCTGGAGCGCGGGCAATACCGCATTCGCATCCAGGGTGTCGAACAGGCCTGCGGCAGGCTTTATCCAGATCAGGTTCTGGCACTTCTCGGCGCGGGTGACGCAACCCTGCCGGAGGGGCGCGATGTCGCCGAGCCGGTCTACGGCGCTCCGGCTCGCTGGTTGCCCCTGACCGATCAGGAACGCGCAGCCCTTGCCGGCGCAACCGTGGTCGGCCCGGTCGAGGTTCTGGCGACGCATCTTCTTGAGATCATCCGGCGCAATCTCGCCCGGCTCCTGACCTTCAAGGCGGTGCGTCGGCTGCTTGAGGAAAGCGCCAATCTTTCCGACCCCGCCCGCAGCGCGGCCAACCGCAAACTCTATGACGAGCTTATTCCCGACCGGGTGCCCGTCGATCTTCTGCATGCGGTCCTGAAGCTTCTGCTTGAGGAGCGGGTTTCGATCCGCAACCTGCCGCTCATCCTCGAAGCGGTGGCCGAGGGGCGCGGCCTTGGCGCGGCAGAGGCGGTCTGCGAACACGTCCGCCGGCGGCTCGGGTTCCAGCTTGTCGCCGAGTTGCGGCGGGCGGACGGGACCCTGCCCATCGTGCAGCTTGCACCGGAATGGGAGCAGAGCTTCGCCAAGCACCAGATCGACGGTGACCGTGGCCAGCCGGACATCGCCCTGCCCCCGGACCTTTTCAACCGGCTCGCCGCCAATATCGCAGAGAAGCTGGCCCGCGCCGGCGAAAAGGGGGTGTTTCCGGCGGTCTTGACCTCGGGTCGCCGCCGCCGCTTCGTCAAGACGGTGGCGCAGGCGCGCGGAATCACCGCGCCGGTCCTCTCGTTCGAGGAGATTGCCGCCGACGCACGCCCCTCGGTCGTCGGTCTCGTGCCGCCATGACCGGGCTCTTGCAGGAGTTGATGGAGTTCGGAGAACGGGGCGCGCTGATCGGCGGCATCGTCTTTCTCCGCGTCGGTGCCGCGATGGCGCTTCTTCCCGGCTTCGGCGAGCGCACGGTGCCGGTGCGGGTGCGGCTTGCGCTCGCCATCGTCTTCACCCTGATCGTGGCGCCCGGCGCCGCCACCGGACCCATGCCGGAAACCATCGGCCTTCCCTTTGGCCTCAGGCTTCTCGCCACGGAGACGCTCGCCGGCCTTCTCATCGGCATCGTGCTGCGCCTGATGATCCTGGCGCTTGAAATCGCCGGGGCGATCGCCGCGCAGTCGACCTCGCTCGCCCAGCTTTTTCCCGGCGGCGCCGAGCCGCAGCCGGTGGTGTCGCATATGCTCGTCTGGGCGGGCCTCGCTCTCGCGATGATGGCGGGCCTTCACGTCAGGCTTTGCGAGATCTTCCTTGCGTCCTACAGCATCCTGCCGGTCGGCGCCGTGACGGCGGCAGCGGTGATGAAGGCCTGGGCGCTTGACCACATCAGCGCCGCCTTCAGACTTGCCGTTCAGATCGCCGCCCCGTTCGTGGCGATCTCATTCCTCTACAACGTGGCGCTTGGCCTCATCAACCGCGCGGTCCCGCAACTGATGGTCTCTTTCATCGGCGCGCCGGCCATCACGCTGGTCTCGATGCTCCTCCTCATCCTGGCGCTGCCGACCGGTCTCGCGATCTGGTCTGCGGCGTTTTCGGCGCTTCTCGCCGATCCCTTCGGGAGCGCGCCGTGAGCGACGAGGACAGCGAGCGCGAACATGAGCCGACACCGCAGAAGCTCGAGACAGCGCGGCGACAGGGCGACCTTGTCCGCTCGGCCGAGATTTCCACCGCCGCCTCTTACGCCGGATTCCTCGCCGCGGCCTTCACGCTTGGGCCGATGGTACTGCGCCGGATGGGCGGGGGCGCCGTCGCGCTGACCGAGCTTCGCTGGCAAGGCGGCGGGTCGCTCTTCGGGCCGGCACTTGCCGCCGCAGGGTGGATGCTGCTGCCCGCGGTGTTGCTGATCGCGGTCCCTGCCGCGGCGGTCGTTATCGCCGTCTTCGCCCAACGCGCCTTCGTCTTCGCCCCCGAAAAGCTTGAACCGCGCCTGTCACGGATCAACCCGCTGGCGAATGCCGCGCAGAAATTCGGCATCTCCGGGCTGGCCGAATTCGCGCGAAGCCTGGTGAAGCTCGTCGCCGTCAGCGTGCTTCTTGGCTATTTCATCCTGCGTGAGCTGCCTGCCCTTCTGATGACCCAGTATCAAGAGGAACCTCTGGCCTCCGCAGCACTGATGCGGCTTCTTCTTCAGTTCATGTTCTGGATTCTGGCACTTGCCGCCACGATCGCTGCGTTCGACTGGCTCTGGCAGCGGCACGAGTTTCTCAAACGCAACCGGATGACGCGGCAGGAACTTCTTGACGACATGAAGCAGTCGGAGGGCGACCCCCATGTCAAGGGGCAGCGGCGCCGGCGCGCGGAGGAGATCGCCCAGCAGCGGATGCTGACCGATGTTCCGAAGGCCGATGTCGTGATCGTCAACCCGACGCATTACGCGGTGGCGTTGAAGTGGAAGCGCGGATCGGGTCGCGCGCCCGTCTGCGTCGCCAAAGGCGTCGACGAGATGGCGGCGCGCATCCGCGAATGCGCGGCGACCGCCGGGGTACCGATCCGCTCCGACCCGCCAGCGGCGCGGGCGCTTTACGCCAGCGTCGACATCGGCGGCGAGATCCTGCCCGAACATTATGCGCCCGTTGCAGCCGCAATGCGCTTTGCCGAAACCATGCGCGGAAAGGCGCGACGGGCATGGCGGTGATCCCCGACACCCGGCAGCTTCAGCGCCTGCAGTCGATCGCGAAGATGCTCCGCGACCGCGATCTTGGCGCGGTCGCCGCATCCTTGCGCCGCGTGAAGGAGGCGGAGCGGCAGATCGAAGATCTGGCGCAGCACGAAGCCCGGCTTCACGCCGACATGGCAACTACCCCCGACGCGCGGGATCTTTTGCAGATGCAGAGCTACGGGCGGCTGGTCGGCCTGCAGATCAGCCGCCTTGCCGCTGAACGCGATGCCCACGCGGCAGAGGCTGAGGCCGGTCTCGCGGTCGCGCGGCGATCCTTCGCGCGGGCAAACGTCACCGATGCGCTGGTCGGGATGGCCGCGAAGGAACGACGGGCGCTGCGGGAGCGCGGATCGCAGGCCTGAGCCCGGTCGCAGGTCTCATCAGCTGTCCTGCCGGACAATATCCACGATGAGCACGTCGTCGAGGAGATTGCCGAGAATGGTCCGGGCAGTTTCGATCAGCGCCTTTCTGAGCTGCGCCATCCGGCTCGACTGGGTGAAGGCACCGTCGAAGCCCTTGGCGTTGGCATGGTCGAAAAGCACCTGAAGGAAACTGTCGCGCAACTTCGGCTCGGCGGCGAAGACTGCTTCGCTGGCGCCGGTCTCCACCTCGAGCGTGATCGACAGGATCACGAGGGCCGAGACGTCATTGCCGCGGATCACCGGGACGACGAACTGGTTGTTCAGCTTGACGAATTCGGTTGGCGCAGCGGGCCCGGCGTCTTGCGCCTCCTTGGACTCTCGCTCGGCCACCGCCGACCCGGAGCCGGACGCCGCCGCCGTCTCTTGAGGCGTGGACGCGGCAGCCGGCTCGGGCGACGCCTCCGCTGCAAGGGGATCCACCCCGACGCTTTCGCTTTGGCCTTCCGCCGCAGCTTCGGTCGCGGGGCGCAGGACGTACCCCGCCCCCGCACCGGCGATGAGGCCGAAGAGCCCGAGGATGACCGGAAGAAGCTTGCGCATGGCGGGTCAGAACGGCAGCACGGCGTCAGCGACCTGCTGGCCGTAGCGCGGCTGCTGCACATCGGTGATCTGGCCGCGCCCACCGTAGGAAATGCGCGCGCCCGCGATCTTGTCATAGGTGATCTCATTCTGGCGCGAGATGTCTTCGGGGCGCACGAAGCCTTCGACGATCAGCTCGCGCAGCTCGAAGTTCACGCGGACCTCCTGCGATCCCTGGATATGAAGCACACCGTTCGGCAGCGTTTCGACCACGGCGGCCGCAACGCGCAGCGTCAGCTTTTCCTTGCGGCTGACCGAGCCGTCGCCTTGATAGGTGGACTGCGACTTCGTCGAGATGGCCTGGCCGAGGCTTGCGCCGGCGGGCAGGTTCTGGTCGATCCTTTGCGGGATGCCGAGCATCTGGGGAATTCCCATTGTGTCGGACCCGTTCCGCGACCGGCCCGAGGAGTTCGAGATCTCGGCCTTGTCGTCGATCTCGATCACCACAGTGAGGATGTCGCCGCGCCGCCCGGCGCGGCGGTCGCCGAGAAGCGACCCGCGCGAGCCCGACCAAAGCGAGGCGACGTCCTGCGCGCGCCCCGTCGCGACATCCTGCGGCAGGCCCATCGAGGCCATGGAGGAATATTCGCTGCCCGAGGCAAGTGGCGTAAAGGCGGGCGCCTTGCCGACACTCTCAAGCCGCTGGCACCCGGCCAGAAGGACGAGGGCGATGACCAATAGGGGCGTTCTCAAGTCTTTCTCCTTCAACGGTTTGGCCTCACCGAGACTGAGCCATCGGGCATCACCATTCCGGTGACCGTGGCGCGCGAGGCGGTGTTCATGATGCGGATGAGGTCGCCCTCGCCGCCGCGGCCCAGCGCGCGGCCTTCGGCGGAGATGAGAAGCGTGCCAGAGGTGAAAATCAGGGGGACGATCTGGTTGCGCTCGACCAGCGTGGGGGCGCCGGCATTCTGCGCGAAGACCGGGCGATCCTTGAAGACCGCGACCAGCGTCTCGCGCCCGATGACATCCTCAAGCCGGGTCGCGGCACCGGCGACCGTGCCGGGTTTCAGCGTAACATCCCCGGCAGCGATGACGGTCCGCGCCTGCAGCGATCTCAGCGCCACCACGGTATCGGCGGCGGCAGGCCCGGCCAGACAGGCCGCGATGCACAATACCCACCGCATCAGCGCAACTGCGTCGTCGCGCCAAGCATCTGATCGGCGGCGGTGATGACCTTGGCGTTCAACTCATAGCCGCGCTGCGCCTCGATGAGATCGGTGATCTCGCGCACGGCATCGACGGAACTATCCTCGAGAAAGCCCTGCCGCAGGGTGCCGAGGCCGTTCTCGCCCGGAGCCGCGATCAGTGCCGGGCCTGAGGCCGAAGTTTCGAGAAAGAGGTTCGATCCGGTCGCCTCAAGCCCCTTCTCGTTGGTGAAACCGGCGAGGGTAAGCTGCCCGAGCTGTTCGGGCTGAACCCTGTCGGTGAAATAGGCATAGACCTCGCCCGAGGCGCTGATCGAGACCGAGCGCGCATCGGAGGGAATGGTGATGCCGGGCGCGAGCGGATAGCCGTCCGAGGTCACGATCAGACCATCGGCGGAGCGCTTCAGCGCACCGTCGCGCGTATAGGCGGAGAGGCCCGAGGGCAGCGTGACCTCCAGATAGCCAAGCCCCTCGACGGCAATGTCGAGGTCACCGCCCGTCGCCGAAAGGGAGCCTTGCGCGACATTGACGGTGACGGAGGCCGGCCGCACACCAAGCCCAAGCTGGACACCGGCGGGAACCACGGTTCCGTCGGCCGAGGATATTGTCCCCGGCCGGGTCAGCTGCTGGTAATGCAGGTCGGCGAATTCGGCGCGACGGGCGTTGTAGCCGGTGGTCGACATGTTTGCGAGGTTGTTCGAGATGACCTCGACCCGCATCTGCTGCGCTGCCATGCCGGTTGCCGCAATCTGGAGTGCTCTCATCGCCCGTCCCTTCAGCCTTTGCCTGTCGCCTCGATGACCGAGCGGATGCGGCGGTCTTCGCTATCGAGAAATCCCTGGCCGAGTTCGTAGGCGCGCTGCACCTCGATCATGCGGGCGATCTCAGTCACCGCATTGACGTTCGACTGTTCCAGAAATCCCTGAAATATCTTACCGCCCGTCACGGGTTCCACCCCGTCTGGCGCGTCGAACCGGCTCGCACCATCGGCGACAAGACCCGTTGCTCCGGCGGACGCCCAGAGGCCGATCTGGGCAACCGGAATGCCATCGGCCGAAACGGTGCCGTCGCCGCCAATGGCGATCTTTGCAGCACCCGCCGGAACCGCGACCGGCGATCCGCCCGCATCGAGAAGCCTCATGCCGTCGGAGGTCACAAGCTCGCCCTCGCCCGAGGCCAGAAACGCACCCGACCGCGTCAGCCGGTTTCCGGCCGGCGTTTCGATCAGGAAGTAGCCGTCGCCCTCTATCGCAAGGTCGAAAGTGCCGCCGGTCTGGGTGAGTGCGCCTTGTGCATCGTTGACGAGGCGTCCTTCAGCATTCGCCATCGACAGCGACGGCGCGCCCGGACCGACCCGTGCAACATGCTCGGCGAAGACCACGCCTTCGGCCCGGAAGCCGGTGGTAGAGGCATTGGCGATGTTGTTGGCGATGACCCGCATCTCGGCCATCAGGCCGGACTGGCGGTTGAGCGTCGTGTAAAGGCTGTTTTCCACCCTAGTGCCTCGCGATCATCGGGATGACGCCATCGGTGAAATACTGGACGAGCGCGCCGGACATGAAGGTCATCGACACCCAGAAAACGAGGATCATCGCACCGACCTTCGGCACGAAGGTCAGCGTCATCTCCTGGACCGAGGTCAGCGCCTGGAAAAGGCCGATGACCACGCCCATCACCAACGCCACTGCCAGAAGCGGCGCCGAGATGATGACGGCGACCCATAAACCTTCGCGGAGGATGTCGAACAGCGCCTGCTCGCCCATCGGTCAGACCTGCATCCTGAGGATTTCCTGATAGGCCTCGACGACCTTGTCGCGCAGCGTCACCGCGGTTTCGACGGCAAGCTCGCTCGCCGCCAGCGCCTCGACCAGCGCTTGGGGCTCCGCGTTCCCGGTCATCGTCGCCGTGGCGGTCTGTTCTCCAGCCCGGAGCGTATCGGCAAAGTCACCGACGAGGCGGGTGAAGCCGTTCTCCGCCCCGCCGGTGCCGGCGGGCGCGGCCAGAGGCGCGGTCGCGGGGCGGGTCTGGGCATAGGACTGCGCGGCGAGTGAGCTTCTGATATCCATTCTGTCCCTGCCGGTTATCTGCGCAGGAGCGCGAGCAGGCTCTGCGCCATCTGGCGGGTCTGGTCGAACATCCTGAGATTGGCTTCGTAACTGCGCTGCGCCTCGCGCGCGTCGGCGATTTCGGTAACGAGGTCGACGTTTGATCCGTCGAGATAGCCGTTCTCATCCGCCAGCGGATTGCCCGGATCGAGAATGCGGGTGAGGTCGGCCGGATCGAGACGGACCTTGCCGCTGCGCACCGCGCCGCTCTTCTCGCCATCCTGGACCACGGCCTCGAAGGCGACCATCTTGCGGCGGTAGCCCGGCGTATCGGCGTTGGCGATGTTCTCGGAGACATGACGCAGACGCGACGCCTGCGCTTCCATGCCGCTTGCCGCGATCGAGAGGCTGGAACTGAAATCGTTCATTTCTCAGCCCCCTCAGCGGCGCCCGAGGCTGGCACGAAGTATGTCGAGCGACTTGCCGTAGACGGCGAGGGCAAGGTCATGTTCGCGCCGAACCTCGGCGGATTTCACCATCTCGGTTTCAAGCGAAACGCTGTTGCCGTTCGGCGACATCTCAGAAAGGGATACCTGCGGGGCGGACGCATTCGCGGCGCTGTCGTCGGCGCCTAAATGCCCTGGCCGCGTGCGCGTCATGCCGGCGCCGTCCGCTTCCCGGTAGGTCGCCGCGAAATCGGCAATGTCCCTGGCGCGATAGCCGGGTGTATCGGCATTCGCGACATTCTCCGCGATCAATGCCTGCCGGGCAGCGGCATGGGCCGACAGCGACGAGGCAATCGCCAGAACCTCTGGTTTGATGAACATCGGGGCTTCTCCTCCGAACTTTCAATCAAGCCTTAATTCCGATTCGTTTAGAAAGGGTAATGCGGAACAAAGGGAGATCGCCGTGACCGTGCCAGACCTCGAAAACCTGCGGGCAGAGGTTGCCGCGACCATCGCGGTCCGCCAGATCGCGCGCATATCTGAGGTCCGGCAAGGCGCGATCCGGATTGCCGGCGGCACCGCCGACTGGAAACTTGGCGACCGGATCCGGCTTCTCGCGCGCCCCGAGCAGACGGGTGAGATCGTCGGACTGCAGCCAGGGAGCGCTACCGCGCTCATCGACGGGTCGACCGAAGGCAGCGCCCTCGGCGACCGGGTCGAACGACTGGGGGCGGTGCGGATCGCGCCGCATGAAAGCTGGATCGGGCGCGTGATCGACCCGATGGGCAACCCGCTTGATGGCCGGCCGCTCGTGCGCGGAACGGCCGAGCGGCCGGTGCTCGGCGCGCCGCCGCCGGCGACCAGCCGCAAGCGCTTGGGCGGCCGGCTTGAGACCGGCACCGCCATCTTCAATACCTTTCTGCCGATCGTGCGCGGTCAAAGGCTCGGGCTTTTCGCTGGGTCCGGCGTCGGCAAATCCTCGCTTTTGGGGACACTGGCCCGTAACATGAGCGGCGACCTTTGCGTCATCGCCCTGATCGGCGAACGCGGCCGCGAGGTGCGTGAATTTGTCGAAGCCGTTCTCGGGCCGGAGGGGCTCGCCCGCAGCATCGTCGTGGCGGCGACGGCGGACCGTTCGCCCCTCATCCGGCGACGCTGCGCCTGGACCGCGATGACCATCGCGGAGCATTTCCGCGACCGTGGCCTGCAGGTTCTCTACTTCGCCGATTCGGTGACCCGCTTTGCCGAGGCGCATCGGGAAATCGCGCAGGCGGGTGGTGAAGCGGGCATGGTGCGCGGCCATCCCGCCTCGACCTCGCAGCTCATCATGACGCTGGCCGAACGCGCCGGTCCGGGGCCGGAGGTGGCGGGCGACATCACCGCGATCTTCTCGGTCCTCGTGGCCGGATCGGACATGGAGGAGCCGGTCGCCGATATCCTGCGCGGGGTGCTCGACGGGCATGTGGTAATGGAGCGCGATATTGCGGAACGCGGGCGCTTTCCGGCAATCAACCTCTTGCGCTCGGTATCGCGGTCGCTGCCGGGGGCCGCGACGCCCGCCGAGAACGACGTGATCGCCGGGGCGCGGCGACTGCTGTCGGCCTATGACGCGGCGGCCCTGATGATCCGGTCGGGGCTTTATGTCTCCGGCACCGACCCGGTTATTGACGCCGCGATCCGCGTCTGGCCGGATCTCGACGCCTTTCTGGCGGAACCGGGACGGGACGGAATCACCGCAAGCTTCCGCCGCCTCGGCGAGATCGTCGAAAGGTCAGGGATCTAGGACCTCTCCAACCAGGCTGGCATCCGGTTGCATCACCAGTCGGGTGGTCGCCGAAGGCAGGCCTGCGCCCGATACTTCCGGGGCATCCGAGCGTAAGGCGCCGATACGGATCAGTAGAGCCGCGACAGCCCGGGCCTCCCCGATCTACTGAGCAGCGTCAGGGCGGCGTTTTGACCTGCAAGATCGGAACCCGTGGGACTGGACTCGCTTCTGGCCAGAAAGAGCCGGATTAAGCGTTCCCGCATTTCGTCCGACGCGAGTGTCGCCGGATTTCCGGTGCCAAGATAGCGCTCCGACGCTGCCTTGAAGGTCGAAAGCTGCTGGTCAAGATCGAGGCGCACGAAGGACTGCGGCAGCCCGAAGGCGGTCTGGAACATCTGCCTGAGCGGCGCGGAGCCCATGATCGCGTACCATTTGCCATTCTCGGAACCCTTGCCCAAGGCGATGCCCGGCAGTTCCCGGTCGGCGTTGAGAGCAAGCAGCAGCTCATTGCTCTGCTTGCCGATGGCGGCTTCGAAGGACGCGGTCCGGTAGGATGCGAGCATGCCGTCGGCGAAGTCCGAAAGCTTGGTTCGCGGTGTCGCAAAGTCGCCAAACCCGAAGGCCTTGGAAAGCTTGAGGTAGCGCTTGTCGGAGAGCTTGCTGGCGAGTGCGTTCGGCGACAGGGTTCCATCCTCCAGCACCTTGCGGATGAAGTAGCGGTTGTTGATGTCCCCTTCGAGCCCGAAGGCCCGAAGTGCCACGCTGAGCAGACGGCGATCGCCGACGAGCTCGGCAGCGGTTGAGACTGACCCGATATGCGCCCGGAAGTAATCCGCGTCACGGGTCATCGCGTCCGATGCAGCGAAACGCTGCATCTGTTCGGCGCCGCTACGCTTGAGTTGGGCCCAGCCGGCCAAGCCCGTGAAGGCAACGACCGGCTGAAAGCTCATGACGGCGCCGCCGCTAGCAGGCGTGCCTCGCGAGGGAGGAGCATCCGCAGCGTCTTCAGCACTTGGTAGAATTGCCCGTCGAGCGCGGCGGCGGTGGCGAGAGTCAGCTGGCTGCGGCTGTCCGGGTCGGTCAGCGCCTGGCTCAGCTGCTCGATGCCGCGCAGGACCTGATGGCGGGCCTTCTCTGGCTCCGCATCGCCGGAAAGCACGAGTTGGGCGATGTAGCAGACGCGGCGCACCGGCGTATTCACCTGTTCGGGATGGATGGCGTCGCGCAGCCTGAGGATGTTCGCATTCGGCGTGAGCACGGCGAGACGCGACCGCTTGTCGCCGTTTTCGATCACCGCGCCATTGACGAGGACCCGTTCCTTCGGCCCGAGCTTCAGGACCAGCCCGCTCATTCCTCACGCTCCTGCCCGCGCAGGCCGCGCATGACGGTGGTATTGATGTCGATGAGTGCCGCCATGTCTGCCTCGCCCGCAAGGACGCGGCGGCTGTGGTGGCGCGTGAATTCGGACAGGTAGAATATCCCCGCGCGCAACGCCTTCGGAAGCCTGTTGCCGTCGCCCGACACATCCGCAGCGAGCACGTTCCAGAGCCTGCGGTTGTCGGAGAGCGCCCGCGCCAGCGCGGCGTACCCTCCGGCACCGGTCTGCGCCGCGGCCAGTGCACGGGTACACCGCGCGAAGGCGTCATACTCGGCGTCGCGGTCGGTGCGGGTCGGAACGGCGGCGCCGGAATAGGCCGAGCTGGCCAGAAGATGAGCGTTCACGGGAAACAGATCCTCACATGGGTTGCATCAGGTCACGGCGGCGGATCGGGGCGCCCGGAAGCGCCCCGCCCGGTCGGTCAGCGGAAGAGCGACAGGATGCTCTGCGGAGCCTGGTTCGCGATCGAGAGCGACTGGACGCCAAGCTGCTGCTGGACCTGCAAAGCCTGCAGCCGCGCCGAGGCTTCCTCCATGTCCGCATCGACCAGCGATCCGATCCCGGCGCGGAGGGAATCGGTGAGCTTGCCGACGAAGGAGTTCTGGATGTCGATCCGGCTTTGCGCCGAGCCGAATTCGGCGGCGGCGTCGATGCCGGTCTGGATCAGGTTCTCGATATTGCCAAGCGCAGCGGCGGCGCCGGCCGCACTGGACACGTCGATCGAGGACATGGCCGCAAGTCCCCCCGAGCCTGCGTTCTTGAACTGGGCGCTTACGGTCAGATCTTTTGCGCCGGCATTGGTGAAGGCAAGCGTGCCCGGGGTTCCGCTGTCATAGTCCACCGTCAGACCGGTGATGCCGAGCGAGTCGATGGCGCTCTTGAGCCCCACCGCCACAAGGTCCGAGGTGGTGGTGGCGGCGACATCATCGGCCGTCACGGTGTAGTTCGCCGTCTTGCCGCCAATAGTGACCGACACCTTGTCGCCCGCGGCGAAGGCCGTGGTACCGTCGTCGATCTCGATCGTGCCGGTGCCGGTCGCATTGTCGAGCTGGAAGCCCGCAGTGTCGCCATTCGCCGACACGCCGGTCGACGCGCCGAACACGTCCTTGGCAGCATAGGCGCCCGTCGACAGGTTCTGGCCGTTGATCGTGATCGACGAGGTGGTCACGCTGCCGCCCGCCTGCCGGTCGAGCGAGGCGAGAACGTCGATCGAGGCGTTCGAGCCATCGACGAGATTGAGCCCGTTGAACTGCGCCGCGCCGACAACGCTCTTGACCTGATCGACGAGCGAATTGATGTCGGTCTGGATCTTGCCGCGGTCGACGTTGTCTTCCTGTGCGGCGACGATCTTGCCCTTGATCTCGGTCATCAGGTCAGTGACGGTTTCAGCCGCCTGACGCGCCACTGCAACGGTTGACTCGCCAAGCGCGAGGCTGTCGGAGATGCCCTTGAAGCCCTTCACGTCGGCCTCCATCACCTTCGAGATGGCCCAGACCGCCGCATTGTCCTTGGCGGAGCCCACGGATTTGCCGGTGGAAATCTCATCCTGTGTCTTCGACAGGTTCGAGTTGATGCCGCGAAGGGTCTGCAGGGCGACCATTGCGCTGGAGTTGGTAAGAATGCTGGACATTCGCTGTTCCTTGATCTGGTCGGCACTTCGTGCCGGTTGACACTTGCCCGAAACCTTCGGGCGTGGCGGCATTCTGTCCTTGCGCGGCCATCGCAGCCTTCGCGCCATCGATTTTGTCGATGCAGGGCGATACTGGCGTGCGCTTGTCTAATGAGGCGTAAAGACCGCCCGGCAAATGGATCGCATTTGATGGATCATGCGCGCTGCTCCAGATTCTGCGCGCCGAAGCGGAGCGTGCGGCCCTGCCCGTCCTGGTCATAGGTCGAAAGCTCGCCGCAGATATCACGCAGCTGCACGACGCGACGCTGCGCGGACAGCACGCCCTCGCGGGCCGCGCCAAGAAGCGCCAGTTGCCGCGCCGCCCGCGATTTCAGCGCCTGCAGGGCATCAGGCGCGACCGCGTGTCCTTCCCGCGCGAGGGCCTGCGTGAGATCGTCAAGCCTTGCCGCCAGCGCACCGAGCGCGGCGAGATTGCCGCCCGCAAGACATGCCCGCACCTCATCAAGGCAGGCCCTGATCTCATCCGGCAGCGATGAAGTTTTACTGGGCATTGCCGTCTCTCCTTTTCAGGGCTTCGAAGATGCTTTCCGACAGTCCGATGCCGCCCGATCTCTGCATGCTGCGCGCCTGCTCGTCGCGAAGGAAGGATGCGAACTGTTCTTCGCCGACGCCGCCGCCGAACTCGGCGCGTGATTGTCCGAGACCGGCAGACTTCAGCATCTCCGACAGGAATGCCGCCTCGAGGTTTTCTGCCGTCCGGCGCAGCGCGGCATCCCGGTCGGTCGGCTGGGCAGCTGGGGCGGTAGGCGGGATCTGCATCGGCACACCGGTTCAATTGCGCGAATTTCGGGGATGATGGCGGCGATGCGGTAAAGAATTGCGTAACGGCCTTCGCCGAACCTGCAAGTCCAACTGGCAGAAGTCACGGTCGACATGATTCTCCCTCTCCTTTGCCGACAGGCGACCCCCGAGGCAAAGGCCCTGCCCGGGACATCAGGTTGCGATGTGGGGCCGCCTGCGGAGGATTCGGGCAAGGACCGCGATACTTCCTGCGAGTTCGAAGCCCTGGTCGCGGCGCTGGCGGTGACTGGCTTGGCTCCGGACAGCGCGACCACAGTCACGGCAACTGCTGAGGCGGGCGGTGATGCCGTCGCACTGGCCGCTGGTGCAGGCAAGGAGTCGCCCGCCCTCCCGGCAGCCCCCGCTGCGCCAGACGTTCAGATTGCCGCCGGAGGGGCAGTCGATCTGAGTGCCTTGGTCGACCTCCTGCCTCCCCCCGCGACGCCCGAAACCGCTCCAGAGCCTGCCCCTATTGAGGCCACCGCCCGGCAGGGTGCCGGATCCCAAACGGCTGCGCACGGCTCCGCCCCGGCGGTGCCTTGGGCTGAGGGTTCGCCGGGCACCCCACAGCATGGTGGCGGCGAAACCGATCCCCTCCCGGCCGGTGCTTCGGATCTCGCCTCTGCCACCCTACCGCTGCGCGTCACGGTTCATGCCGGCACCTCCCCCACGGCAGGAAGCGCCGCAGAAGTGACAGCCCCGGCGCCGGACGCTCCGGATGCGGGTGACGCCGCGCCGGCTGTCGAGGGCGCGGGGGATACCCGGGCCGAAGCGGATGGCGGCGAAGACCCGCCAGATACCGGAACCGGCAGCGCCGAAACGTCCGGGCGCCAGAAACCGGCCGGATCGGAGAGTGGCGCGCCGCTGTCCGCCGCCCCGCAGTCCCTGGCGAGAGCGGAGGCGGACATGCGGGCGATTCACGTCCCCCCACCTGATCCCGCCGATCCGTCATCGCGGCAAGATCCTGCCGCTGCGGCCATTGCAAGGGCGGTCCACCAATTGGCCGAAGCGGGTTATCGCAAGGGCAACGGCACGGTCGAGATCGCGCTCAGCCCCGAAGAGCTTGGCCATGTCCGGCTGATGATCCAGAGCCATGATGGGGGTGCTGCATCCGTGCATCTGAGCGCCGACCGGCAGGACACGCTCGACCTGATGCGCCGCCATGTCGAGCTACTGGCGCAGGACATGCGCGATCTCGGCTACGGCGACCTCAGTTTTTCCTTCCAGGACAAGGCGCAGCGCGGCCTGCCCGATTTCGGGCGAGACAACCAGCAGGGGCCGCCTGCCGACGCCCCCCAGACCGCGCATGGCCATAGCGGGGCGCAGGCAGGCCTGCGGGCCGCCATGGCCGACAGCGGCCTCGACATCCGAATATGAAAGGACCGACATGACCACCGTATCGCCCGTCACCTCAACACCCCCGCCGGCTGCCGCTGTACAGGGCACGCAAGGCACGCTCATCGGCAATGATTTCAAGACCTTCCTCAAGATGCTCACGACCCAGGCGCGCAATCAGGACCCCCTGAACCCGATCGATTCGACCGACTATGCCCAGCAGCTCGCCACATTCTCGAGCGTCGAACAGCAGGTCCGCACCAATACGCTTCTGGAAGCGCTTGGTGCGCAGTTCGGCACATCAGGACTTGCGCAGTTCGCCGGCTGGGTCGGCATGGAGGCGAAGGTGACGGCGCCGGTTCCCTTCGACGGTGCGCCATTGACGCTTTACCCCACGCCCGCCGCTGGCGCCGACCGGACGGTCGTCGTCACCCTCGACGCCTCGGGGCGCGAGGTGGCGCGCGACGCAGCCCCGGTCGGAACGGAACCTCTCCTTTGGGGCGGCGCCGATGCCTCGGGCCAGCCGCTTCCTGCCGGCCTCTACCGCTTCCGGATGGAAAGCTATGCCGGGGAAACCCTGATCGGCACCTCCGATGTCGCCACTTATGCCCGCATCGCAGAGGTGCGGAGCGGGGCGGCGGGGGCCTCGCTTGTCATCGAAGGCGGGTCGGAGGTGGCGGCCTCGGCGGTCACGGCGCTTCGGGGCGCGACCGGCTCCTGAGGGCTTCAGAAATGGGTCGCCGCGGCGAAGGCCAGGCCCGCGACGATCGCGCCGGCGAGGAACATCATCAGACGATCGCGCCCCGGATGCCGCAGTTCCTGCTCCACGGTCCGGGTCTGCTGCGTCAAGAGGTTCTCGGCAAGCTGCGGCAGGCGCGGCCCGAAACGGCTGAGGACTCGCGCCGTGCGCATCAGGTCACGAAGCAGCGCCTGCGGCCCGACATTCTCCCGGATATAGGTTTCGACGACGGGGCGGGCCGTCTGCCAGATGTTGATGTTGGGGTTGAGCGAGCGCGCGACGCCCTCGACCACGACCATCGTGCGCTGCAGAAGGATGAGTTCGGTGCGGGTCTGCATCCCGAACTTCTCCGTCACCTCGAAGAGATAGGACAGGAGCCGCGCCATCGAGATGCGGCTTGCGTCCATGCCGAAGATCGGCTCGCCCACGGCACGAAGGGCACGGGCGAATTCGTCGATGTCGCGGTCGCGCGGCACGTATCCGGCCTCGAAATGCACTTCCGCCACGCTGCGGTAGTCGCGCCGGATGAAGCCGATCAGAATCTCCGCATAGACTCGGCGGGTGTATTCGTCGATATGCCCCATGATGCCGAAGTCATAAGCGATGATGTCCCCCCCGGCGGAGACCTTCATGTTGCCCTGATGCATGTCGGCGTGGAAGAACCCGTCTCGGAGCGCGTGGCTGAGGAATAGCTGCAGCACCCGTTCGGCCAGCGCATTCAGGTCATGCCCCGCCGCCTTCAGTGCCGCAACATCCCCGAGCGGAATGCCCTCGGCCCAGCCGAGCGTCATCACCCGGCGCGACGAGAGATCCCAGATCGGCGGCGGCACCGAAAAGCCCTTATCGTCCTTGGTGGTGCTGGCAAACTCCGCTGCCGCAGCGCTTTCGAGCCTGAGGTCAAGCTCGCCCATCACCACGCCTTCGAAATGGTTGACCACATCGGTGGGCCGGAGACGGCGCGAGGCGGGCGACAGACGCTCCATCCATTCGGCGGCGAAGTGGAAGGCGTCGATGTCGCGCTGGAAGGCGCGTTCGATACCGGGGCGGAGGACCTTGACCGCCACATCACGGTCACCCTCGACCGTCCGCGCGCGGTGGACCTGGGCGATGGAGGCGGCGGCGACAGGCTCGCCGAATTCGGAGAAGAGCGTCGTGACCGGCTGGCCAAGTTCCTCTTCGACCGTCGCCACCGCGATCACGGTCGGGAAGGGCGGCAGCTTGTCCTGCAGGACGCGAAGCTGGTTGGCGAGGTCGACCCCCACCACGTCGGGGCGGGTGGACAGGACCTGGCCGAACTTGATGTAGGCGGGGCCAAGCGCTGTCAGCGCCCGCGTCACCGGCGGCAGCGCCGGATCGCCGCGATAGCCGAGCCATTTGAACGGCCAGCCGAGAACGCGCGCCGCCATGCGCAGCCGGGGCGGCGCCTCCATCGCTTCCAACGCAACCTTCATGGCGCCGGTCCGCTCGAAGGTGGCGCCGGTGCGGATCAGGCGCCAGATGTTGTGCGGTCCGCGCAAGGCCTAGATCTTCCAGCCGGAATGCAGCGCGGCGACGCCCATGGTGAGGTTGCGGTACTTCACCTGCTCGAACCCCGCCTTGCGGATCATCGCGGCAAAGCTGTCCTGATCGGGAAACTTGCGGATCGACTCGACAAGGTACTGGTAGCTGTCGCGGTCGCCGGCGACGATCTGGCCCAGCGCCGGGATGACGTTGAAGGAATAGCGGTCATAGGCCCATTGCAGGCCGGGATTGGGCAGCTGGCTGAACTCAAGCACCATGATGCGGCCACCCGGTTTCAGGACGCGGTAGGCCTCCGACAGCGCGTCGGGAATGCGGGTGACGTTTCTTATGCCAAAGCTGATCGTGTAGACATCAAAGGTGTTGTCCGCGAAGGGCAGCGCCATCGCATCGCCCACCACCCAGTCGAGCCGGTCGGAGAGATTTTCCGCCTCCGCGCGCTTGCGGCCCTCGATCAGCATGGATTCGGTCATGTCGAGAACCGTCGCCCGTGCCTCCGGCGCCCGCCCGAGGAAGCGGAAGGCGATATCGCCGGTGCCGCCGGCGACGTCGAGCAGCCTCTGGCCGGCGCGGGGCGCGAGCCAGTCCATCATCGCGTCCTTCCAGAGCCGGTGGACGCCCGCCGACATCAGGTCGTTCATCAGGTCATAGCGGCTGGCGACACGGGTGAAGACGCCGTGGACCATCCCGGCCTTGTCCTCTTCGGCGACCGTCCGGAAGCCGAAATGGGTCGTGCGCGTGTCCTGATCCTGCATGGGCCTTGCCGTTTTGCCAAACTCACCCTTCTTATAAGAGCCTTGGCCGCAGAGACAATGCGGCGCGATGGCCGGAGAGCCGATGCCCGAACTCCCTGAAGTCGAAACCGTGCGGCGCGGGCTTTTGCCGGTGATGGAAGGGCATGTCCTTCTTGCCGCCGATGTACGCCGCCCGGACCTGAGGTTCCCGCTGCCCGAACGGATGGCGGAACGTCTTGCAGGCGCGCGGGTGCTCGGTCTCAGGCGGCGGTCGAAATACATCCTCGTCGACCTTTCGACGGGCGAGACGCTGCTGGTGCATCTCGGCATGTCGGGGCGCATCCTCATTTCGGGGAACATGGTCGGAGAGTTCCATCACGCCCACCCTGCGCCCGCCAAGCATGACCATGTCGTCTTTGACATGGAGGGCGGCGCGCGGGTCACCTTCAACGATGCCCGGCGCTTCGGCGCGATGGACCTGATGCCGACCGAAACCGCCGAGGCGCACTGGCTTCTGCGCGACCTCGGGCCGGAACCCTTGGGCAACAGCTTTGATGAGCCCTACCTTGTTGCCCGCCTCAAAGGGCGCGCCACGCCGATCAAGGCGGCGCTCCTTGACCAGCGCGTCGTGGCCGGGCTTGGCAACATCTACGTCAGCGAGATTCTCTACCGGGCCGGGATCGACCCGCGCCGCGCCGCCGGTCGCATATCCGCCGAACGGATCGCAGCGCTGGTACCCCTGACCCGGACGGTCCTGGGCGAGGCGATCGAGGCAGGCGGCTCCTCGCTGAAGGACTACCGCCAGACGGATGGGGAACTTGGCTACTTCCAGCATTCCTTCCGGGTCTATGACCGTGCGGGCCAGCCCTGCGCGACACCCGGCTGCACCGGCCAGGTGCAGAGGATCGTGCAATCGGGCCGGTCGAGTTTCTTCTGCCCTGTCTGCCAAAGATGATTTGGCCAAAGATGACTTGATCGGCCCAGCTAGGCTGTTACGACTCGGGACATATTTCAGAAAGGCGACCCTCATGGCTTACGAAACGATCATCGTCGACATTGAGGATGATATCGCCCTGATCCAGTTGAACCGGCCCGACGCGCTGAATGCGATCAACTCGAAAGTGGTCGAGGAACTGGCGGCGGCTCTCGCTGCGGCGGATGTCAACGACAAGGTGCGCGCCGTCGTCCTGACCGGCTCGGAAAAGGCTTTCGCGGCCGGCGCCGACATTCGCGAGATGTCCGAGAAAAGCTTCGTCGAGATGTTCACCGAGGATTTCTTCGGCCCCTTGAACGAGGCCTTCCTGAAGTTCCGCAAACCGGTCATCGCCGCGGTTTCCGGCTATGCGCTCGGCGGCGGCTGCGAGCTTGCGCTGATGTGCGATTTCATCATCGCGGCAGACAACGCGAAGTTCGGCCAGCCCGAGATCAACCTTGGCGTCGTCGCCGGCATCGGCGGGACGCAGCGCCTGACCCGGCTTGTCGGAAAGTCGAAGTCGATGGACATGCATCTGACCGGGCGCTTCATGGATGCGACCGAAGCGGAACGGTCGGGCCTTGTGTCGCGGGTGGTGCCGGCGATCAAGCTGATGCCCGAGGCGATGGCGGCGGCCAAGAAGATCGCCGAGAAATCCCAGGTGGCCGTCATGGTGGTGAAAGAGGCCGTCAACCGCAGCTATGAGACGACGCTCCGCGAGGGGCTTCTCTTCGAACGGCGGGTTTTCCATGCGCTTTTCGCCACCGAGGACCAGAAGGAAGGCATGCAGGCCTTCCTTGAAAAACGCGAGCCGCAGTTCCGCGACCGCTGAGGCTGCAAAACGCCAGATCACGTGTTGACTTATCCGCGAGTCGGTCCTAGAAGCGCGGCTTCAGATTTACCCGAACCGAAATCGGAAGACAGTACACATGGCAAATTCGCCCCAGTCCAAGAAGCGCGCCCGTCAGAACGAGCGTCGTCAGGATGTGAACAAGGCACGCCGTTCGCGGATCCGCACTTTCCTGCGCAAAGTGGAAGAGGCGATCGCCAGCGGCAGCTACGAAGCGGCAGCGACTGCGCTCCGCGCCGCCCAGCCGGAAATGGCCCGTGGCGTCGCCAAGGGGGTCGTTCACAAGAACACGCTGGCCCGCAAGATCTCGCGCCTGACCTCGCGCGTGAAGTCGCTCGCGGCCTGACCCAAGGTTACTTTTCGAACTGCTGAAAGGCGTGGCTGCGGGCCGCGCCTTTTTCGTTTTTGCATTACTGTTGCCGCTGTGCCTCATTTGCACAGGTCGCCGGATTCGATCCGGCAAAGACTGAGTCAAGCGCGAAGATCAGTTGCTCCCGCTTCGAAGGGCTTGATACCTTCAGACCTGCGATTCACGTCGTCTTGGGGGGACATGCGGTAACTTTGGACGAAGGGGGAGCTGCACCCCTCTTCGTTCGTGCGCGGGCCGAATAATGGCTGCGAAGCTACCGGAAAGTCAGGGACCTGCCGTCTCTGGCGCTGCTGCTAAAACTGTCCGGGGTTCTGCCCCGGTGCCCAGTTGTCGTGGCCATGTCCAAAAAACCGGGCTTCCTGAGGGAAGCGGGCTAAGCCGGATCACCGGTAGCATCCGCTTGTCTCCGGGAAAGCTGACGACGAGTCGCACGGTAGGGGACATGCGCGCCGCATGCGTTGCGCGAAACTTGAACTGGGCAAGGAAATGATGACCGACGATTCTTGGGGGCAAGTCCGAAAGCAACTTCTCAGGACCGTCGGGAAGAACAACTTCGTCTCCTGGATCGAGCCCTTGGCGCTGAGCGAGATGAAGGACGGCATCGTCCGCTTCGAGGTTCCGACGAAATTCATGCGCGACTGGGTGTCGCGCAACTTTGCCGACCAGATCCTGCACCAGTTCCGGCAGATCGGCACCGCCGTCGAACGGGTCGAGTTTCATGTCGTCACCGCCGAGACACGCCCGATTCCTGCCGCCCGAATTGCCGAGCCCACCGCGGCCCGCGCCACCCGTCCCGCCGCCCAGACACGCGCGGCTGACGAAGGCGACCTGCCGGGCGTATCGCTCGACCCGCGCTTCACCTTCGAAAGCTTCGTCGTCGGCAAGCCGAACGAGCTTGCCCATGCCGCCGCGCGGCGGGTGGCCGAGGGTGGCCCGGTCACGTTCAACCCGCTCTTCCTTTATGGCGGCGTCGGCCTCGGCAAGACCCACCTGATGCAGGCGATTGCCCATGAATTGCAGTCGCGGCACGAAGATATCCGCGTCCTCTACCTCTCGGCCGAACAGTTCATGTACCGCTTCATACAGGCGCTGCGCGACAAGCAGATCATGAGCTTCAAGGAGCTTTTCCGTTCCGTCGACGTCCTGATGGTAGATGACGTCCAGTTCATCGCCGGCAAGGACAGCACGCAGGACGAGTTCTTCCACACGTTCAACGCGCTCGTCGACCAGAACAAGCAGATCGTGATTTCGGCGGACCGCGCTCCGGGTGAGATCAAGGGGCTTGAGGAGCGGATCAAGAGCCGCCTGCAATGCGGCCTTGTCGTCGACCTCCATCCGACCGACTACGAACTGCGCCTTGGCGTCCTGCAGCAAAAGGCGGAACTATACCGCGACCAGTATCCGGGGCTGAAGATCGCCGGTGGCGTTCTTGAATTCCTCGCCCACCGGATCAGCACCAACGTCCGCGTGCTTGAGGGCGCGCTGACCCGGCTTTTCGCCTTCGCCTCGCTCGTCGGTCGCGAAATCACGCTCGATCTGGCGCAGGACTGCCTCGCCGACATTCTCCGCGCTTCTGACCGCAAGGTCACGATCGAGGAGATCCAGCGCAAGGTGAGCGAGCATTACAACATCCGCCTCGCCGACATGGTCAGCGCGAAGCGGGTGCGCACCATCGCCCGGCCGCGTCAGGTTGCGATGTACCTGGCGAAGACCCTGACCACGAAGTCGCTGCCCGACATCGGCCGGCGCTTCGGCGGGCGCGATCACACCACCATCATGCACGGCATCCGCAAGATCGAAGAACTGAAGGCAACCGACAGCCAGCTGGTCGAGGATCTGGACCTTCTGCGCCGTCTGCTCGAAGCGTGAGCGCGAAGCGCCTTGACCGCCGATTCAATCCGGCGGACATTCCCGAAAATTCTTGAGCCACGGGGGAAAGTTGCTACGTTTCCCCTCCCGGCGACCTCATGGGGACGGACATGAAGATCAGTATTGAACGGGCCACGCTACTCAAGGCGGTTGGCCAGGCGCAGTCGGTGGTGGAGCGGCGCAACACGATCCCCATTCTGGCGAATGTGCTGATCGAGGCCGAGGGCAATACCGTCAGCTTCCGCGCCACCGATCTTGACATCGAGGTGGTGGACAAGGCCCCGGCCCAGGTCGAACGGGCGGGCGCAACGACCGTCTCTGCCGTGATGCTGCATGAGATCGTGCGCAAGCTTCCGGACGGCGCGCTGGTGCAACTGACCGATGACGGCGCCGCCGGGCGCATCACCGTGCAGGCGGGCCGGTCGGTCTTTTCGCTGGCGACGCTGCCGAAGGAAGATTTCCCGGTCATGGCCTCGTCGGAGTATGCCTCCAACTTCTCGGCACCGGCGCCGGTCCTCAGGCGGCTTTTCGACAAGTCGAAGTTCGCGATTTCCACCGAAGAGACGCGCTACTACCTGAACGGCGTCTACATGCATGTGGCGCAGGGCGAAAGCGGCCCGGTGCTGCGCTGCGTGGCGACCGATGGCCACCGTCTGGCGCGGATCGACGCCGCGCTGCCCGAAGGCGCCACCAACATGCCGGGCGTCATCGTGCCCCGCAAGACCGTGGGCGAGATGCGTAAACTCCTTGAAGACGACGACGCAAAGATCGCGGTTTCGGTGTCGGAAACCAAGGTGCGCTTCGCCACGCCGGCGATCACCCTGACCTCCAAGGTCATCGACGGCACCTTCCCCGATTATTCCCGCGTCATCCCGATCGGCAATACCCGGCGGCTTGAGGTGGATGCAGCGGAATTCGCCAAGGCGGTCGACCGTGTGGCCACCGTGTCCTCCGAACGCTCGCGCGCGGTGAAGCTGCAACTGGACGAGGACCGGCTGGTCCTTTCGGTCAACGCCCCCGACGCCGGCGCTGCCGAGGAAGAACTGGCCGTGGCCTACGGCGACGAGCGGCTGGAGATTGGCTTCAACGCCAAGTATCTCCTTGAAATCGCAAGCCAGGTCGACCGTGAGAACGCGGTGTTCCTCTTCAACTCCTCGGGCGATCCGACCCTGATGCGCGAAGGCAATGATACCTCCGCCGTCTATGTCGTGATGCCGATGCGGGTCTGATCCGGCCCGACCGGACCGATCTTTCGCCAAAAGGAAGGGGCGGCCCCTGTCTCACTTTGCCGTCACCTCGCTGACCTTGTCGCATTTCCGTTCGCATCGGCGCACGGAACTGGTTTTCGACGGCCGGCCCGTCGTCATCCACGGGCCGAACGGGGCGGGGAAGACCAATATCCTTGAAGCGGTGTCGCTTCTGTCGCCGGGCCGGGGCCTCAGGCGGGCCGCGCCGGAGGAGATCGCGCGCCAGCCCGAGGCGCTGGGATGGAAGCTGAAGGCCAGCATCCTCAGCCTCGGCAGCGCGCATGAGGTCGAGACGGGCTGGCAGGAGGGCGGGCGCGGGGTCGAGATCGACGGCAAGGTGGCGTCTCAGGCGGCTTTGGGGCGCGTGCTGCGGGTTCTCTGGCTGGTTCCGGCGATGGACCGGCTCTGGATCGAGGCGGCGGATGGGCGCCGGCGGTTCCTTGACCGGATGACGCTATCCTTCGAGCCGGGCCATTCGGACGCAGTGCTGCGTTACGAAAAGGCCATGCGGGAAAGGAACCGGCTCCTGAAGGACGAGGTGCGCGATGACCGCTGGTGCGGGGCACTCGAGGAACAGATGGCCGAAGCCGGGGCGGCGATTCGGGCCAACCGGCAAAGGGCGGTTGGCCGGGTGATCGAGGCGCAACACCTTGCAATGACAGCATTTCCTGCGGCGGAACTTGCCCTTGTCGGGGCCGAGGGTGCGGATGAAACCGGCGATGCCGAGGCGCTTCTGACTGCCTTCGCCGAGGGCCGCGCGCGTGACAGGGCGGCGGGGCGGACGCTGACGGGACCGCACCGGGCCGATCTTCATGCCACCTATGCCGACAAGGCCATGCCCGCCGCCCAGGCATCCACCGGCGAGCAGAAGGCGCTTCTGATCTCTCTCATCCTCGCTAATGCACGGGCGCTTGCAGAAGAGGTCGGCGCGCCGCCGGTGCTTCTTCTCGACGAGGTGGCAGCGCATCTTGACGAGGGGCGGCGCGCCGCGCTCTATGACGAAATCTGCGCCCTTGGCGCGCAGGCGTTCATGACCGGCACCGGGCCAGAGCTTTTCGACAGTCTGGAAGGAAGGGCGCAAGTCTTTGAAGTGACAGATAAAAGCGGCCTTTCTGAGGTCAGGGAGCAGGGTTGACATGACGCCGCAACGGGTAACGCTCATCACGCTTGGCGTGGCTGATCTCGGCAAGGCCAAGGCCTTCTACGCCGCACTTGGCTGGCGGGAGAACGGTTCGCAACAGGGCGTCGCCTTCTACCAGATGCACGGCGCGGCACTGGCGCTTTTCGGTCGGGCCGACCTTGCCGCCGATCAGGGAAGGCCGGGTGAGGCGCTCGGGACCGGGGCGATGACTCTGGCGCAGAACTTCGCCACCGAGGCGGAGGTCGATGCCGCCTGGCAAGAGGCGCTCGCCGCCGGGGCGACCCCGCTCAAGACCCCGCAGAAAGTCTTCTGGGGCGGTTACTCGGGCTATTACGCCGACCCCGACGGCCATGTCTGGGAAATCGCCATGAACCCGTTCTGGCCGCTTCAGGCGGACGGATCGCTGGTTTTGCCCGGCGCACCGGACGTGCACTGAGCGTACACCCCCCGTACAGACAGCATCATCGTGACCATCACCTCAGCATCCCTCCTCCTTTATGCCGGCGCCATGGGGCTTCTCTGGCTGACCCCCGGCCCGGTCTGGGTCGCCATCACGGCGCGGGCCCTGTCCGGCGGCTTTGCCTCGGCCTGGCCGCTTTCCCTTGGCGTGGCGCTCGGCGATCTTGTCTGGCCGCTCTTCGCGATCTTCGGCCTCGCCTGGGTGGTGGATCAATGGTCGGGCTTCACCGATGCCCTGAGCCTTGTGGCCGTCGCCCTTTTCATCGGCATGGGTGTCCTTCTGATCCGCCATTCCGGCGATCCGATCTCCAGCGACCGCCGGCTGACGCGGCCGGGCCGCTGGGCAGGATTCGCGGCGGGGGTGGCGGCGGTCTTTGCCAATCCCAAGGCGGTCCTTTTCTACATGGGGGCGCTGCCCGGCTTCTTTGACCTTCGCCATGTCACCGCGCCCGACATTGCCGCGATTGCCGCCATCTCCATGCTGGTGCCCTTGGCCGGGAACCTGGCCCTTGGCCTTGCCGTCGGGACGGCGCGGGCGAAGCTCGCCACGCCGGAGCGGCTGAGGCTCATCAACCTCATCTCGGGCGGATTGCTGATTGCCGTCGGCCTCGTCCTCCTCGGCCTGTCGTTTTACGGCTGAGCGTCGCGCAAGCCGTCCATCACGCGCATCAGTTCCTCGCTGATGCCGGCTTCGGAAAGCGCATGGCCCGCGACGGGGATCATCCTCAGCCTTGCGCGCGGCCAGCCCTGTGCCAGCTTCCAGGCCGAGATCGGCGGGCAGATCATGTCGTAGCGCCCTTGCACAATGGTGCCCGGAGTATCGGCAAGCCGCGCGAGGTCGCGCAGGATCTGGCCGTCTTCCTCAAGGAAGGTGCCGTGGCTGAAATAATGGTTCTCAAGCCTTGCGAAGGCGCGGGCGTAGTCGGCTGGCGCTTCACCGCCGAAGCCATGCGATTCGACGCTGGCAAGGGCGTTTTCCCAGGCCGCCCAGGCGCGGGCGAAACGGGTCTCGACCACGGTGTCGCCGGAGAAGAGCCTGCGGTGATAGGCGGCGATCATGTCGCCGCGTTCGCCTTCGGGGACCATGGCGCTGAATTCCTGCCAGCGCTCCGGCCAGAAGGCGCCGGCGCCGCCGCCGTAGAACCAGTCAAGCTCGGCCCTCGTGGCAAGAAAGACGCCGCGCAGCACCAGGTGTCGGACATGGCGGGGATGCGCCTCGGCATAAAGAAGCGCCAGCGTCGCGCCCCAGCTGCCGCCGAAGATGATCCACTGGTCGATGCCAAGCGCTTCGCGGATACGCTCGACATCGGCGACGAGGTGCCAGGTCGTGTTCGCCTCGACGCTCGCATGGGGGCGGGAACGGCCGCAGCCGCGCTGGTCGAAAAGGATGATGCGGTAATGCGCCGGGTCGAAATAGCGCCGCATCGCCGGGGAACAGCCGCCGCCCGGCCCGCCGTGCAGGACGATCACGGGCCGCCCGAGGGGGTTGCCGCATTGTTCGACATAGATGCGGTGGCCGTCGCCAACATCCATCATCCGCTGATCGAAAGGCTCGATCTGCGGATAGAGATATGAGCCTGCGCGCTTTTGCCCTGCGATCCTGTCCATCCATCGACTATATAACGGCTTGAGGCCGCCCGCCACCGGGTGACCGCGATTGCCGGAGACCCCATGAACGCAGAGACCTCAAGCATCGACCCCGCCGAAGTCGCCAAGTTCGAGGCGATGGCAGCGGAATGGTGGGACCCGAACGGCAAGTTCCGGCCGCTGCACATGATGAATCCGGTGCGGCTCGACTACATCACCCGGCAGGTGGCGGCGGAATTCGGGCGCGATCTGACCCGGCCGAAGGCTTTCGCGGGCCTGCGCATCCTCGACATCGGCTGCGGCGGCGGGCTTTTGTCGGAACCGATGGCGCGGCTTGGGGCGACGGTCGTGGGCGCCGATGCGGCAGAGCGCAACATCCCGGTGGCGCGGCTTCATGCCGAGGCGCAGGGCCTCGGGATCGACTACCGCCACACCACCGCCGAGGCGCTGGTCGCGGCGGGCGAGGTCTTCGACGTGGTGCTGGCGATGGAGATCGTCGAGCATGTCGCCGACCCGCCGGCCTTCGTGGCGACCTGCCGCGATCTTCTGAAGCCGGGCGGGCTGATCATCGCCTCGACGCTGAACCGCAACGGCAAGAGCTTCATGGCCGCCATCGTCGGCGCAGAATGGGTGATGCGCTGGCTGCCGAAGGGCACGCATGACTGGGCGAAGTTCATCACGCCGGATGAGCTTTCGGGCATGATGGTGCGTGGCGGGCTGGAACCGGTCGACCGCAAGGGCTTCGTCTTCAATCCGATCAGCTGGCAATGGTCGATTTCCGACCGTGACCTGAGCGTGAATTACGTGGCGGCGGCGGTTCGGCGCTGACCACTGGCCGGCGCTAGCTACACATCTTCCAGCCGCTGCCGGATCTCGCGCAGGATCGGGAGGATGGAGCGGACGCGCTTTGCCCCCACGGCCTTGACCACGTCGCCGATCAGCGGCGTGATCGCCGCCACGGCGGCATCGCGCGCGGCCTTGCCCGCCGGGCTGATCGAGACGAACTTCCTGCGCGCATCGTCCCAGTCGGGGCGGATGTGGATATGGCCCGCCCATTCAAGCTTCGACAGCGTGTTGGTCATCGCGCCGCGGGTGACATGGAAGGTGTCGGCCAGTTGCGCGGGGGAGCGTTCGGACTGGACATGGGTCAGGTGGTTCAGGACCGAGAAATGGCTGAGCTCCATCCCCTTCGGCAGCGCCTTGCTGATGAGGCCGCGGGCAAGCTGGTCGGCCGCGAAAACCTCGGAAAAGAGCGTCACCGCGATGGGCTCGTCCGGCTCGCTCATGGCTTTTCCGGCCCGTCGAAGGGGCGGTCATGGCGGAGCGACGGCACCCGGCCACGGGCGCGGTCGACGGCGGCAAGGTCGATCTCGACATAGGTGATGCCGGGTCGGGTGCCGCCATCGGCCAGAACCTCGCCCCAGGGCGCCACGGCGAGCGAATGGCCCCAGGTCCGGCGGGGGCGGCCCTCATGCGCGGCGTGGAGGCCGGTCTGGGCCGGGGCGAGGACGTAAGCGCCGGTCTCGATCGCGCGGGCGCGGAGGAGCGATTCCCAATGGGCAGCACCGGTGGTGTCGTTGAAGGCGGCGGGCACGGTCAGGATCTGCGCGCCGCCCTGCGCGAGGCGGCGGTAGAGATGCGGGAAGCGGACATCGTAGCAGACCGTCATGCCGATGCGGCCAAAGGGCGTGTCGGCGGTCACGGCACGCGTGCCGGGGCGGTAGCCGGACGATTCGCGGTATTTCTCGGTCTCGGACACGTCGACGTCGAACATGTGGATCTTGTCGTAACGGGCGCGGATGCCGCCATCCGGCCCGATCAGGAACGAACGGTTGGCGAAGCGGCCATCGGCGTCGCGGGTCTTGAGCGCGAGCGAGCCGATCAGAAGCCAGAGCCCGAGCCTTTCAGCATCGGCACGGAGGGCTGAGAGGGTCTGGTCCTCATCCTCAAGGCTGAGGACGGCGCGCTGATGGGCGCGGTCGGAGGAAAGGCAGTTCGTCACCTCGGGCGTCAGGACGAAGCCTGCGCCCGCCGCTGCCGCCTCGGCCAGCATCGCCTGCGTCACGGCGAGGTTCTCCGCCGGATCGTCGCTGACCGAAAGCTGGAGGAGGGCTGCCTTCATCTTTCACGCCGCCAGGAGGGGGTCGAGCTTGCCGGCGCGGTCAAGCGCGTGCAACTCGTCCGAGCCGCCGATATGGCGGCCATTGATGAAGATCTGCGGCACGGTGTGACGGCCGGCGGCGCGCTCCATCATCGCGCGCCTGAGGGCCATGTCGCCCGACACATCGGTTTCCTCGAAAGCGACGCCCTTCTGCGCCAGAAGGCGCTTGGCGGATAGGCAGTAGGAACACCAGGGCGTGGTGAAGATTTCGACGCGAACCATGTTCAATCCCGGAAGTTGACGCAACTATAGGGATTTAGGCATCCTTCGCAACGCGTGCGAGTGCCAGAACCGACACGGACGTAGCGCCAGCGCCAAGACAGGCATCGGCTGCGGCGGCGAGGGTGGCGCCGGAGGTCATCACGTCGTCGATGAGAAGCACCGGGCGCCCGGCCAGATGACGGCGGCGCCGGGGGTGGATCAGGATCGCGCCGGACATGTTCAGGAACCGCGCCTCGCGGTCGCGCCCGTCCTGCGACGCGGTGCGCCGCGCCCTGACCAGAAGGTCGGGGCAATGGTCGAGCGTGGCGGCCTGCGCCACCTCTTTCGAAAGATGCGCGGACTGGTTGTAGCGGCGGCGGACAAGGCGGGTCCAGTGCAAGGGGATCGGCGCCACCACCATGCCGGGCGTCAGGATCGGCCGCGCCGCGCGCATCATCCAGGCGGCGGCGGGCCGGGCGAGTTCCAGCCGGTCGCCGTGCTTGAGGCCAAGGACCAGCTTCCGCGCCGTGCCCTGATAGAGCATCGCCGCGCGCCCCCGCGCCCAGGGCCGGGCGATGGCATGGCAATCGTCGCAGATGTCGCCCCGCCCCTCTTCCGCGCCGGGCAAAGGCACGCCGCAGCGGTCGCAGACCGGGCCGGCGATGAAGGGCGTGTCGCGCCAGCAGTCGGCGCAGAGGCCGAAATCGCTGGCGACCGGGGTGCCGCAGCCAAGGCATTGCGGCGGGAAAAGGATCTGCAGCGCGCTTTGCATTCCCGCCCGAAGCCCCTTAGGTTCGCCGATCATGTCGCATCCGCCTGACCTTACCGACCGCCGCACCCTTCTTGTCCGCCGCGCCCGCGCCCTGCGGCAGGGCGCCGAACTGTTCCTCCATGAGGAGGTCGCCGACGAGATCGAGGAAAGGCTGAGCGAGGTTAACAAGTCCTTTACGGCGCCCGCCGTGGTGACGGCTTTTCCCGATCTGTGGCGGAACCGGCTGCCGGAGGCCCGTATCGTCGCCGATGACGAGGTGTTGGACCTTGCCGAGGGCGGGCATGACCTTGTGATCCATGCGCTGGCGCTCCACTGGGCCAATGATCCGGTCGGGCAGCTGGTGCAGGCGCGCCGGGCGCTGAAGCCCGACGGGCTTTTCATCGCGGCGCTTTTCGGTGGGCGGACACTCAATGAACTGAGGACCGTCCTTGCCGAGACCGAAAGCCGGCTGACGGGGGGCCTGTCGCCAAGGGTGCTGCCGATGGGAGAGATCCGCGATCTTGGCGGGCTGTTGCAGCGCGCAGGGTTTGCCCTTCCCGTGGCCGACAGTCTGGCGAAGACCGTGACCTACCGCAGCGCCTTTCACCTGATCGCCGACCTGCGGGCGATGGGCGAATCGAATGCGCTGGCCGCGCGCAGCCGCCGCCCGGTGCCACGCCAGTTCTTCCCCGAGGCGGCGGCACTTTATGCCGCGCATTTCCCGGCGCCAGAAGGCCGCATCGCCGCGACCTTCGACATCTGCTTCCTGACCGGCTGGGCGCCGCATGAAAGCCAGCAGAAGCCGCTCCGCCCCGGTTCGGCGGTGGCGCGGCTTGCCGAGGCGCTTGGAACGGTGGAACGCCCCGCCGGTCCGGTTCGCGACAAGGGCGGTGATTGACCGCAGCGGATTTAAGGCTATGTCAGAATGACTCTAAACCGGAGGCATCATGACCGCCCTGACCGCCCGACCCGGCACCGGCCGCCTGAGCCATGCCCCCGCCGACCATCCGCCGGTCAGGGCGGCGCGGATCGGCGTGCTCGTGGCCAACCTCGGCACGCCCGACGGCTACGACTACTGGCCGATGCGGCGTTATCTGAGCGAGTTCCTGTCGGACAAGCGGGTCATCGACTACCCGTCGTGGAAGTGGCAGCCGCTTCTCCAGCTTGTCATCCTGTCCAAGCGGCCGTTCACCTCGGGGGCGAATTATCGGAAAATATGGAATCACGCGGAAGGCGAAAGCCCGCTGATGACCATCACCAAGGCGCAGGTGGAAAAGCTGCGCGCCAGCCTTGCCGCACGTTACGGCGAAGGCGTGATGGTCGAGTTCTGCATGCGCTACGGCAGCCCGTCGACGAAGGACATGGTGCGCGGAATGGTCGCGGCGGGATGCGAGAAGATTCTTTTCCTGCCGCTCTATCCGCAATACGCGGGTGCGACTTCTGCCACCGCCAATGACGAATTCTTCCGCGCATTGATGACCGAAAAGCGCCAGCCGGCGATTCGCACCGTGGGCGAATACTTCGACCATCCGCTCTATGTCGGCGCGCTGGCGCAGTCGGTGGAGCGGGCCTATGCCACGCTCGACCACCGGCCCGATGTGCTGGTCGCCTCTTACCACGGGATGCCGAAACGCTACCTGATGGAGGGCGATCCCTACCATTGCCAATGCCAGAAAACCTCTCGCCTTCTGCGTGAGGCGCTGGGCTGGGAAAAGGGCGCGATCGACACCACGTTCCAGTCTGTTTTCGGGCCGGAAGAGTGGCTGAGGCCCTACACGGTGGAGCATGTGGCAGCACTTGCGAAGGCCGGAAAACGCCGTATCGCGGTGATTTCACCAGCCTTTTCCGCCGATTGCATCGAAACGCTTGAGGAAATCCAGGGCGAGATCGCGGAGGCGTTCCATCACGCCGGCGGTGAGCGGTTCACCTATATCCCCTGCCTCAACGATGATGACGCGCATATCGCGGCGCTGTCGGCAATCATCGCCACCAATCTGGCCGGCTGGGTCTAACTATCTGAAAAATCGGCAAAAAGAAAAGGCGGTGGTTGCCCACCGCCTTTTCAGAATCGACTGCCTGCGATTAGTTGCTGGCGACAGCAGCAGCAACAACGAGCAGGAGCAGAAGCGGAACGAGAATGCCGCCCGACGTGGACGACTTTTCAACGACCACTTCCGGCTCCATCACGGGTTCAGCCATGCCACCGGCGAAAGCGGTGGAAGCGGCGAGCGAAACAGCGGCAGCAAGCGCGAGCTTTTTCATTTTTCAATTCTCCAGTTACGCACCGGCACAGTTTGATTGAGGAACGCCAGCGCATCCATCTTCACCTCGTAGAGATGAGTAACGCACATGAATCGGCATTTGCAACTGGCTAGTTGGGCGGAAAATCAAAGGTTTCGATGGTGTCGTCAAATAAGCAACACTTGCGTGCCGACCTTTGCAACAGAGTACAGTTCCATGATCTGCTCGTTGTACAACCCAATGCAACCATTGGAGGACCGGCGACCGATCTTGCGCGTGTCCTGGGTACCGTGGATGCGGTAGTACTGCCAGGAAAGATAGAGCGCGCGTACACCAAGCGGGTTCGTCGGATCGCCGCCCGGCACCATTTCCGGCCATTCGGGATTGCGCTTGCGCATCTCGGGCGTCGGGCGCCATGGCGGGTTCTCGACCTTCTTGACCACTTCGGTGCGGCCCTTGCGGGTCAGATCCTCGGTCAGGGGCACGCTGGTGGGATAGAGCTTGTAGGTCGTGCCATCCTCTGACCAGTAGTGCAGCGCACGCGACGTGATGTCGCAAAGTATGGCGCCGTTCCTGAGGTCGGCGAAATAGGGTTGCCATTGCAGCGAGCGGAAGCTGGAGATGTTCCGCCGCATGCTGGAACTGAGATCGCTTTCCATCTCGGTCGTGCCGGTGGCGGCGGTCTGGGCCAGCGCGGGCATGGCAAGGGTCGCGGCCATCGCCGCCGTGGTTCCGATCAGCGTGCGGCGGCTGATCTTGAAGTTGTCAGAATTGCTCATCCTCGGTCACCATATTGGCCGCCCCGGCAGGCCGGCCTGTTTCTGCACGGCAGCTTACGCCCGCGCGGCCCGGCGCTCAACTCACGGTCCTGTCACAAACCGGCGTCCGGGCAAGAACGGGTTTGAACACCGAACGGCGAAACTGTAAAGGACGGCCCTGCAATATCCCGAGGGGCCCAGTCCATGTTCCGTACTCCCGCACTGATTCTCGTTGCGGCTCTGGCACTTGCCGGTTGCGTCGGCCAGCAGCCCCAGCTTGCGGCGGACGGTCGGCCTCTGCCCAAGCTGTACGAGATCAGAAAGGGCGACGAGGGCCGCGTGACCTATTCGCTGATTGATTCGGTCAACGCGCTCCGCAGTGCCGCGAATGCGCAGCCGCTTGCCCCGAACCCGCTGCTGACCGCCGCCGCCGCGACCCATTCGCGCGACATGGCGGTGCAGAACCGGCCCTGGCACTTCGGCTCGGACGGGTCTTCGCCGATCGAGCGGGTGCGGCGGACCGGCTATCAGGGCCGGATGCTTGGCGAGAACATTTCCGAGACCTACGAGAACGAGGTCGAGACTCTGTCGGCCTGGATGGGCTCGCCCGATACGCGGTCGGTGATACTCGATCCGTTGGCGCGCGACATCGGCTTTTCCTGGTATCAGGAACCGGGCGGCAAGATCTGGTGGACGCTGGTGACGGGCGGCTGATCGGCGAATGTGTCCCGCCGCGCCCGCTTCGGCGGTCACGGCGTAATCAGGATCGGCGTACCCAGCCGCACCATAGAATAGATTTCTTCGATCTCGCGGTCCTTCACGGCAATGCAGCCGGCGGTCCAGTCCGGGCCGCTGCCGCGTTTCTTGCCTGTGGTGCCATGGATGAAAATGTCGCCGCCCGGCTCTTTGCCGAGTGCCTTGGCTTCGGCACGATCCTGGGCATTCGGGTAGGAGATCCCGACCGACAGGTAGTAGGCGCTGTTCGGATTGCGCCGGTCGATGTAGTAGAGACCCTCTGGCGTCTTGCCGTCACCCTCGACCTTCTTGTCGCCGGTCGGGCTGTTGCCGAGCCCGATCTTGTAGGTCTTGAGCGCAGTGCTGCCATTCAGAAGGTACAACCGCCGATCAGCCTTGTTGATCAGAACCCGTGTGACCGCAGGTCCGTTGTAGCTTCTGAATTTCGATCCGCATGCGGATAGCAGGCCCGCTGCCGCCGTCGCGAGAAAAGTCCGCCTGCCCCACATGGTTCCGCCCGCCTGTTATCGTTGCAGGCTTTCTACACGGATCACAGGCGCGGCGGAAGTAGGCGGCTTTCCGCCTGAGGCCTAACGGCTGAGCCGGGCGGACAATTCCACGTGAGGCGACCAGCGGAACTGGTCGACGACCCCGACCCAGTCGATGCGGAAGCCGGCGTTGCAGAGGATGCGGGCATCCCGCGCGAAGGTCACCGGATTGCAGGACACCGCCGCGACGACCGGCACCCGCGAGGCAGCGATCTGGGCCGTTTGCGCCTCGGCACCGGCGCGGGGCGGGTCGATGACGACGGCGCCGAAGCGGTCCAGCTCATCCGGCAAAAGCGGTCGGCGGAAGAGGTCGCGCGCCTCGGTGGTGACGCGGTGCAGCCCCGTCGCGCCGCGCCAACCGGCATCGAGCGCGGCGACCATGGCGGCTTCGCATTCCACCGCGTGAACCTCGGCCTGTTCGGCGAGCGGCAGGGCGAAGGTGCCGCAGCCGGCGAAAAGATCGGCGACCGGGCCGGCCTTGCCGACGGCTTCGGTGACGGCGGCGACAAGGGCGGCCTCGCCTTCAGCGGTGGCCTGAAGGAAAGCGCCGGCGGGCGGCACGACATCGGCCCGGCCAAAGCGCCGCGCCGGCGGGCGGGCCATGGCGATGACCTCGCCGTCCCAGCTAAGCCGGGCGAGGCCGGCCTCGGCGGCGATGCGGGCGAGTTCGGCGAAAAGCGTCGGTTCAAGAGGCTTGCCGTTGCGCACCGCGAGGTCGATCCCGCGATCGGTCAGCGTGGCAGCGAGTGCGAGTTCCGCCGAACGCGACCCGCCTGTCACCGTGACTCTTTCAAGCACCGGCAGAAGTGCGGTCAGGCGCGGATCGAGGATCTGGCAATCGGGGATTTCCGTGATGGTGCCGGAGCGGCGGCCATGAAAGCCGACGATGGCGCCCGCCTTGGTGCGCCGGCCCGAGAAGGTCGCCCGCCGACGCGACTGGGGCGGTGAGGTCAGGATCGGCCGGAACGGCGCCTCCAGCCCCTGCGCGGCCAGGGCTTGCCGCACCACCTCGGTCTTCCATCCCGCCACGAAGCCGTCCGAGGCGTGCATCAGCGCGCAGCCGCCGCAGGCGCGGTAGTGGCGGCAGGGCGCCTTCACCCGGTCGGGGGAGGGCGTGACGATCTTCGGATCGGTCATCCGTTCGCCGTCGAGCTCGCCCTCCACGACCTCGCCCGGCAGGGCCATCGGCACGAAGACCGGGCCGGGGGCGATGCCGTCGCCCAGATGCCCGAGGCGGGCAATCGTGAGAACCGTCATTCCGCCGCCTCGTCAAGCCCGATGAAGCCGCCCGACTGGCGGTTCCAGTAGCGCGCATAAAGCCCGCCCGCCGCCAGAAGCTGGGCATGGGTCCCGTCCTCGACGATGCGGCCATGGTCCATCACCACGATGCGGTCCATCTCGGCGATGGTCGAAAGCCGGTGCGCGATGGCGAGGACGGTCTTGCCCTGCATGACGCGGTGAAGCGCACCCTGCACCTGCGCCTCAACCTCGCTGTCGAGGGCGCTGGTCGCCTCGTCGAGCACGAGGATCGGCGCGTCCTTCAGGAAGGCGCGGGCCAAGGCGATGCGCTGTCGCTGGCCGCCGGACAGCTTGACCCCACGTTCGCCCAGATGCGCCTCATAGCCCTTGCGGCCCTTGAAGTCCTGCAGGCCTTCGATGAATTCATCCGCCTCGGCGGCGCGGGCGGCGGCGATCATCTCTGCCTCCGTCGCGTCGGGACGGCCATAAAGGATGTTGTCGCGGGCCGATCGGTTGAACATCGCGGTTTCCTGCGTGACCATGGCGACCTGACGGCGCAGGCTTTCCTGCGTCACCCCGCGCACATCGGTGCCGTCGATCAGGACGCGGCCGCCTTCGGTGTCATAAAGCCTGAGAAGAAGCGCCACGAGCGTCGATTTCCCGGCGCCGGAGGCGCCGACGATGCCGAGCTTCTGCCCCGCCGGGACGTGCAGGGTCACGCCGTCCAGCCCGCCCCGGTCGCGGCCATAGGCGAAACTCACGTGGTCAAAGCGGATGTCGCCGGTCACGCGCGGCAGGTCCACGGCCTCCGGCGCATCGGTGATCTCATGCGGCGGGGTCAGGGTGCGCATGCCGTCCTCGACCTCACCGATGGAGCCATAGATGCTCATCAGCGTGAAGCTGACCCAGCCGGTCATCTGGGCGATGCGGATGGCGAGCGTCCCCGCCGCGGCGATGTCGCCCGCCGTCGCATCGCCCCGTGACCAGAGAAGGAGCGCGCCGCCGATCAGGATCAGCGGCAGGACGCCGGCAATGGTCATAAGCGCGACGCGGAACCAGGCGGAGAGGATGCCGAAATCAAGCGCCGTGTCACGGAAGCCCGACATGGCCCGAAGGGCTGCCTTGTCCTCATGTTCGGCATGGGCGAAGAGCTTCACCGTCTTGATGTTGGTGATGGTGTCCACGACCTGCCCCGTCACCATCGCCCGCGCACCGGCACGGGCGGCGGACTTGCCGCGGACCTTGGGCAGGAAGGCGCGGATCAGCCCGAGGTAGGCGACAAGCCAGACCGCAAGCGCCACCCCCATCCAGGCGTCTATGACGACCAGAAGGAAGATCGAGCCCACCATCGAGGCGAGCGCGAAGGCCACGGTGTTGATCGTCTCGCTCGCCACATCGGTGACGGCGCGGGCTGCCTGCATCTGCTTTTGCGCGATGCGCCCCGCGAAATCGTTGTCAAAGAAGGTGACCGCCTGCCCGAGCGTCCAGCGGTGAAGGCGCGAGAGGACGAGGGGCAGGACGTTCGGCTGCACCACAACCGCGTTCGATGCGGCGCTGAGGCCGAAGGCGAGGGGCCGCGCCACGACGAGGAAAAGCGCGAAGCCAAGATAGAGCGGCCAGTTGTCGGCAAAGACCTGCGCCGGATCGCCGCCCTGCGCGCTGTCGACGACCCGGCCCAGGTACCAGGCGGTCACGACCTCCATCGCGCCGGCGATGGCCGACAGCACTGTGGCAACCGTCAGCGGCCCCCAGGCGCCCGACAGGCACCAGAGGAAGAACCGCCCCAGCGACTGCGGCGGCGGCCCTTCCGCCGGGCGGAAGGCGTCGATCAAGTCGCCGGCCTTCATTCCGCTGCCTCCGGCGCATCCTCGGTGCCGATGAAGCCGCCGGATTGCCGGCCCCAGAACTGGGCGTAAAGACCGCCCTTTTCCAGAAGCGCCGCATGGGTGCCATCCTCGGCGATGCGGCCATCGTCGATCACCACGATCCGGTCCATATGGGCGATGGTCGAGAGGCGGTGCGCGATGGCGATCACCGTCTTGCCCTCCATCACGCCGTAAAGCGTATCAAGGATTGCGGCCTCGACCTCACTGTCCAAGGCGCTGGTCGCCTCGTCGAGGACGAGGATCGGCGCGTCCTTCAGGATCACGCGGGCAAGGGCGACGCGCTGGCGCTGGCCGCCCGACAGTTTCACGCCCCTTTCGCCGACCTGCGCGTCATAGCCGCCGCGCCCCTGCGGGTCGGTCAGTTGCTGGACGAAATCATGCGCCTCGGCCCGTTTCGCCGCTGCCACCACCTCGGCCTCGGTCGCGTCGGGGCGGCCATAGAGGATGTTCTCGCGCACCGAGCGATGGAGCAGCGAGGAATCCTGCTGCACCATGCCGACGACCTGCCGCAGGCTGTTCTGGGTGACCGCCGAAATGTCCTGCCCGTCGATCAGGATGCGCCCGCCCTCGGCGTCGTAGAACCGGAGGAGCAGCTTCACCAGCGTCGACTTGCCCGAGCCGGAACGCCCGACAATGCCGATCTTCTCGCCCGGACGGATCGTCAGGCTGACATCGGCCAGCCCGCCGGAACCCCGGCCATAGTGGTGGCTCAGGTGGTCGATCTCGATCTTGCCGGCCTTCAGCGCCAGGGGCTGCGCATCCCGGCGGTCGGTCAGCGCGATGGGCTGGGCGATGGTCTCCATCCCCTCGGCCACGACGCCGAGCGACTGGACGAGGTTCGTGGTCGCCCACATGATCCAGTAGGTCATGTTGTTGAGCCTGAGGACCAGCGCCGTCGCCGCCGCGACAACCCCCACCGTCGCCTGCCCGTGATACCAGAGCCAGAGCGCGAGGCCGGTGACCGAGACGATCAGCAAACCGTTGATGAAGGTCAGCATCAGGTCCATCAGCGTGACGATGCGCATCTCGTACTGGAACTTCTGCCGCGCCTCCTCGATCGCTTCGCCGGCATAGGCGATCTCGCGGTCATGATGCGCGAACATCTTTACCGAATGGATGTTGGTGTAGCTGTCGACCACCCGGCCCGTGACCTTGGACCGCGCATCCGAAGCGGCGGTCGATGCCGGACCGGCGCGACGGATCGTCCAGCGCAGGAGCATGAGGTAGAAGACGATCCAGACGAGAAGCGGCACCACAAGGCGCGGATCGGCGTCGGAGAGAAGCGCGATGGAGCCGATCAGCGTCGTCACCGCGAAGGCCACCGCGTCGAAGATCTGGAACACGGCGTCGCCCGCCGCCGGCGGGGTCTGCATGATCCGGTTGGCGATGCGCCCGGCGAAATCATTCTCGAACCAGCCGACGGGCTGGCGGAGCACGTGGCGGTGCGACCGCCAGCGCAGGAGCGTGCCGAAGTTCGGCAGGATCGTATTGTGCAGAAGCGCCACATCGACGCTGTTGATGATCGGCCTGATGACCAGCACCGCGAAGGCGGCGAATGCCAGCTCCATCCCGTGGGCGCGCATCACCTCGGCCGGGCTGCCCTCGGCCAGAAGGTCGACGAGGCGGCCGACATACCAGATGAGCCCGACCTCGATCACCGCGACGCACATCTTCAGGAACGCGGTCGCGATGAAGACGCGCCGGAACGGACGGGCATGTTCGGCCAGGAAGGGAAGGAGACGCCGGGGCGGCGTATCCGTCTCATCATAGGCGACATAGGGATCGACCAGGTTCTCGAAGAACCGGAACATGACTGTGCCTCGTTGGGTTGCCCCGAGGATATAGCGCGCCGGGGCGGAAAGGAAAACTCAGTGGCGGATCACGGCCGCGACGGAAAGCACGATGAGCCCCGCCATCGTCAGGTTGAAGACCCGTTGCCGCCCGTCCGTCGTCAGCCAGCGCCCGATGGCCTGGCCAAGGCCGACCCAGGTGGCGCTGGAGGCAAGGCCGAAGGTCAGGAAGGTCGCCGCAACGATGACGGCGGTTTGGACGGGGCGTTCCGGCGTGATGAACTGCGTCGTCGCCGCAACTGCCATCGACCAGCCCTTCGGGTTGATCCACTGGAAGGCCGAGGCGCCGACGAAGGTCATGGGACTGCCGCCGGAGGATTTCTCGGAAAGCCCGCCGGCATTGGCCGTCTTCCACGCGATCCAGAGGAGGAGCGCGGCACCACCCCAGCGCAGGCTTTCGCGCAGAAGGTCGCTCGACTTGAAGACCTCACCGAGGAGAAGGCCGACGATCAGCAGCATGACCGGAAAGCCGACCGCCACACCCAGCATGTGCGGCGTGGTCGGCCAGAAGCCGAAGCGCGCGCCGGAGGAAGCCAGCATGGCGTTGTTCGGCCCCGGCGTGAACAGGGTCGCGACCGCAAGGGCGATGAGGGCGTAGTAGGCTTCGGGCGTCATGGCGCGCGGGTCCCGCAATGTGAAGGCGGCGATCTTCCCGCAAATCGTGGCCGCTTCAAGCGAGCAATTGTTCCCGCGACAATGTAAATCCCGAGGCTATCCAGCGCGCCTCAAGCTCGGCCAGCTTCCGGCCAAGGGCGGCACCCTGAAGGCGCGGCAACAGGTCGGCGGCGGAAAGGGGAAAGCGCGCAGCCGCTCCGGTTGCGATCTCAGCCTGCCAGTCTGGCGGCAGCACGAGGCCTGAGGCGGCACGGATCAGCATTGCGTCGCGGGCGGTGTCTTCGCGGTGGCGATAGGCAAGTTCCGCCGCGCCGGCCCCGCTTTCGATGGCCGTGCGCAAGAGGTCAAGCTCCCGCGTTTCGGCTTTCGAGAGACGCAGCCCGCCGGCATCGCCTCCCAGCGCGGCGAGCCGTCTTGGCCAGCCGGGGGAGAGTCCTTCCGGTTCCAGATGGACCAGCGGCGCGAGCGCGCGCGGATCGGCGCCGGGCAGGACATGGGCGAGAACGCCGGTCGCCTGCATTGCGGCCAGCGCCGGGGCCGGGTCTGGCGCGGCGAGAAGGCGGCGCATCTCATGGCCGATACGCTCTTTCGACAGGCGGTCGAGGCCGTCTGCATTCGCGGCGATGGCGGCCAGCGCCTCGGCGTCCATCCCCTCGGCGGGGTCGCCGTACCAGGCATGGAAGCGGAAAAAGCGCAGGATGCGGAGGTAATCCTCGCGGATGCGCGTCTCAGGGTCGCCGACGAAGCGGATGCGGCGCAGGGCGAGATCGGCGAGGCCGCCGACCGGGTCCGTCACCAGCCCCGTGGCATCGGCATAAAGCGCGTTCACGGTGAAGTCGCGCCGGGCGGCGTCTTCCTCAAGCCCATCGGCAAAGGCGACGGTGGCGCGGCGGCCATCGGTTTCCACGTCGCGGCGGAAGGTCGTGACCTCGAACGGCGTGTCATCGGCGATCAGCGTGACGGTGCCGTGGTCGATGCCCGTCGGCACGGCGCGAAGGCCTGCCGCTTCGGCCAGTGCGATGACATGGTCAGGCCGCGCGTCGGTGGTGATGTCGATATCGGCGACGGCGCGCCCCAGAAGCCCGTCCCGCACGCAGCCGCCGACGAGCCAGCCCTGATGCCCGGCGCCCGTCAGCATGGCGAGCACCGCCTGCACCGCCGGTGCCTTGATCCAGTCGCCCTCTATCCGCATTGCCCCATCCGGTCCGCCAGCGCGCGCAGCATACGCGCGGTGGCGCCCCAGATGTAATAGGGGCCGTAGGGCACGACATAGTAGCGCCGCATCTCGCCAAGCCAGCGCCGCTGTTCGATGCTGAACCGGGCGGGATCGCCGACATGGGCGAGCGGGGCCGCGAAAACCTCTTCGACCTCGCCGGCCTCGGCCACGGGCGCGAAGTCGCCGTCGATCCAGGCAAGGACGGGCGTGACAGAGAACCCCGTCACCGTCTCATGCGCGGGCAGCGTTCCAAGAACGCGCGCCTGGGCAAGGGGCAGGCCCACCTCCTCCCGCGCCTCGCGGAGCGCGGCGGCGACGGGGCCATCATCGCCGGCGTCGATCTTGCCGCCGGGAAAGGCGATCTGGCCGGGGTGGTGCTTCAGCCGCGACGAGCGCTTGGTCAGGATCACTTCCGGTCCCATGCGGCCTTCGCGGACGGCGATCAGCACCGCAGCCCCGCGAAGCTGCGGCGGCGGTGCGATCCGCGATCCCGGATTCAGGTCGTAGTCGGAACTCGGCCGCCCCGGCAGAAGCGCCGCCTGCCGGAGCCTTTCGCTGACCTCACTCGGCGTCACCGGTCACCTTCTTCGCCTCGAACCCGAGCGTGGCGGGATCGAACTCGTAATGCGCGCCGCAGAACTGGCAATCGGCGGTAACGATGCCTTCCGGCGTCGTCATGTGGGTGATGTCCTTGGCCGAATATATCGACAGGCTCTGGCGCACCTTGTCTTCCGAGCAGGAACAGCCGAACTGCACCGGCTGGGCGTCGAAGACGCGCGGGCCTTCCTCGTGGAAAAGCCGCACCAGAAGATCGGTCGGCGCCAGCTGCGGCCCGATCAGCTCGATCTCCTCGACGGTGTCGAGAAGGAGGTTGGCGCGGCTCCAGTTTTCCTCCTCGTCGCCCTGAAGAAGGTCACTCGCCGAAAGCAACTGGCCCTCGGTGACTTCGCCTTCCTTGGCGACAAGCGGTGACGCCTTCGGCATGTGCTGGAGCATCACGCCTCCGGCCCGCCAGCGCTCCGCCTCTCCGGGCAGCTGCGAGCGGCCCGAGGTCACTGCGAAGCGGGTCGGCAGCTGTTCGGACTGCGCGAAATAGGTCTCGGCGCAGGCCGAAAGCGAGCCGCCGGCGATGGGCGTGATGCCCTGATAGGGCAAGGTGCCCTCGCCCTGGTCGATCAGGATGGCGAAATAGCCGCCGCCGATCTGCGAAAACGGCACGTCAGTTTCCGACAGCGCCTTGGCGTCGAAGGAGGCCCAGGCGCGCATCCGCGCCGGCGTGCCGTCTTCGGTCGGGGCATAGTAGTCGGTGGCAATGATGCGGATCGGCCCGTCGCCGCGAATCTGCAGCGAGAGCTTCCAGCGCAGCTTCATGGTCTGCCCGATCATCGCGGTCAGAAGCGTGGCTTCGGCTACCAGCGCCTCGACCGGATGGGGATATTTGTGTTGGGTCAGTATCTTTTCCAGCACGCCGTCAAGGCGCGATACCCGACCGCGGATGTCGGAACGGTCAAGCTGGAACGGCAGAACGGTATCGTCCCAGGCGATCTGCGACAGGCTTGTCATGGGGTTTCCTTGTGGCTTGCGCCATGGCTTAAAGCTCCAATATGGGAAGAACAACCGTTTGGCCAAGGGGCAGGTGATGATCAGGCGTTTCGGCGAGCCCCCGGTGAAGGGTCAGCGCTACGGGCTGCGGCGCGGCGTCTATGCGGTGCTGATGAGCGGCAAGGACGTGCTTCTGACCTATCAGGAAGCGCCGGAGCCTGAGTTCCAGCTGCCCGGCGGCGGCATCGACCCGGGCGAATCTCCGATCTGGGCGCTGAGGCGCGAGGTCTTCGAGGAAACCGGCTGGTCGATCGGCACGCCGGTCCGGCTCGGCGCGTTCCGGCGCTTTGCCTATATGCCGGAATATGATCGCTGGGCCGAGAAGCTTTGCACCATCTATGCCGCGCGCCCGACCCGGCGCCTGTCTGAGCCGTCCGAACCCGGTCACACCGCGGTCTGGACGTCGGCGCGCGATGCGGTCGACCTGCTCGGCAATGACGGCGACCGGCATTTCCTGAAGCTGGCGCTGGGTATCGCGGGCTGAGCCGGATTACAGCATCTCGACCAGCGCGCCCGATACGTCATCGTCAAACTCTGCGTCGCCGTATTGCGACAATTCGGTCAGCAGCCCTTCCATGAAGTCCGGCCCGCTCCGGTCCCTGAGAACGGCGAGGATCTCGACCAGCCCTTCCTCGGCCAGCTGGCCGCTTTCCGGCGATTCGATCTCGGTCACGCCGTCAGACACCAGAAGCAGGCGGTCGCCGGGCGCGAGCCGCGTCTCGACCGTCCGGTAGGAGGCTTCGGGGAAAAGACCGACCGGCAGACCGCCGATACCGAGAAACTCAAGCCCGCCATCCGCGCGCTGCACCACCGGATGCGGATGGCCGGCCTGCACCAGTCGCACCGCGCCGGTGCCGGTATCGAGTTCGGCATAGACGAGGGTGAAGTAGCTTTCGGTGCCCATCTCCTCAAGCACGATGCGGTTCAGATGCGCGGCGATCTCTGCCGGGTCGCGCCCCTGAAAGCCGTCGGCAGAAGGCAGAAGGGCGATGTTCTGTTCCGGCGTGCCGCCCGAAAGGTAGCCGGCAAGCCGGGCCGTCATCAGCGCCGAGGTGATGCCGTGCCCGGACACGTCGAGCGAATAGATCCCGACCCGGTCGTCGCCGATCGGGAAGAACCCGACAAGATCGCCGCCGATATGGCCCGACGGCCTGAGAAGGAGCGTCACCTCCGAAGCGCCGAAGCGACGGAAGCGTTCACGGACGAGGCTTTGCTGGAGCTTCCGCGCCTCCATCAGGTCGCGGTTCATCGCCTCGTGGATGTGCCTGAGTTCGGTCAGCGCATCGGTCAGAAGGCGGTTCTTGTCGGTCAGTTCCCGCTCCATCCGGATGATGCGGCCGCCGGCGGCGATGCGGGCGCGCAACTCGTCGCCGGTGACAGGCTTGGTCAGGAAATCGTCCGCCCCGCCGTCAAGCCCGCTCGCGACCTCGGCCGATTCGGCCTTTGAGGTCAGGAGGATGAAGTAGATGTAGTTCTCATGATGCTGGGCGCGAAGCGCGCGGCAGAATTCGAGCCCGTTCATCCCCGGCATCACCCAGTCGGAGATCACGATATCGGGGGCATCCGCAGCGCAGGCCGGCAAAGCCTCCTCGACCGAGGCGGCCTCCGTCACCTGGTAGCCGGCGCGTGTCAGTTGCGAAGTCAGGATCTTGCGCTGGACCCGGCTGTCGTCGACCACCATCACGCGCCGGACCGGGGGAAGCGCCGGGGCGGCGGCGACGGGGCTGGCTGCCGTTTCAATCATGGCTGGAAAACTCATTGCGACGATCAGTTTCGCCAAGCTGTAGACTCAAGCGGTTAAGGCGGTTTGAACGGCTTTCGGCACGGGGCTTAACTGCCGCTTAAGGCGCTGGGCGTTACGGTACTCGGGTGAAGGTGATGTTGGAGGTGGTGATGATTGACTGGTCAAGGGCACAGGAACTCAGGCGCGAGATTGGCGAGGAAGGCTTTGCCGAGGTGGTGGAACTCTTCCTCGATGAGGTGGAGACGGCGATTGGCCGGCTCGCCGCCGCATCGGGGCCGGCAGTTGTGGCGGAGGACATGCACTTTCTTAAGGGCAGCGCCTGGAACCTCGGCTTTGTGGATTTCGGGGCGCTCTGCCATGACGGCGAAAGACGCGCCGCCATGGGCGGGTTCGGACGGTCCGACCTTGAGCGGGTCATGGAATGCTACGCGGCATCCAAGGCGGCATTCCTTGGCGACCTGGCAGAAAAGGCGACGCAGTCCGCGGCGTGACGGGCGGGGTCAGATCAGGAATTCGGCCAGCGCCTGATCTTCGGTGATGTCCTGATAGCTGAAGCCGGCGGCGTCGAGCTTGTCGCGGAAGGCGGTGAAATTCTCGGGCGCCTTGGTCTCGATGCCGATGAGGACGGAACCGAAGTTCCGCGCCGACTTCTTCAGGTATTCGAAGCGGGCGATGTCGTCGTCGGGCCCCAGCATCGACAGGAACTCGCGCAGGGCACCCGGCCGCTGCGGCATCCTGAGGATGAAGTACTTCTTCAGCCCGGCATAGCGCTGCGCCCGTTCCTTGACCTCGGGCAGCCGCTCGAAATCGAAGTTGCCGCCGGAGGTGACGCAGACCACGGTCTTGCCGCGAATGTCGTCGGCAAGATCGCGCAGCGCATCGACAGAGAGCGCCCCGGCAGGCTCAAGCACGATGCCCTCATGGTTCAGCATCTCAAGCATGGTGATGCAGATGCGGTCCTCGGGTGCGGCCAGCACCGTCGCGGGATCGGTCCCGGCAAGGCGGGCAAAGGTGGTGTCGCCCATCCGCGCCACCGCCGCCCCGTCGACGAAGCTGTTGATCCGGTTCAACGCGACCGGCGCACCGGCCTTCAGCGCGGCGGCGAAACTGGCACCTCCTGCCGGCTCGATATAGCGGAACCCGGTTCCGGGCGCAGCCTTGGCCATATAGCCCGTCACCCCGGCGGCCAGCCCACCGCCGCCGACCGGCAGGACCACAAGGTCGGGGGCCTTGTCCATCTGGCCGAGAAGCTCGACCGCGACGCTCGCCTGCCCCTCGATCACGTCGGGGTCGTCGAAGGGGGCAAGGAACCAGGCGCCCTCAGTCGCGCAATAGGCTTTCGCGGCGGCAAGGGTCTGGTCGAAATAGTCGCCGGTCAGCCGGATTTCCACGTTGTCGCCGCCGAAAACCCTGGTCTTGTCGATCTTCTGCTGCGGCGTCGTCACCGGCATGAAGATCGTGCCCATGACGCCGAAATGGCGGCAGGCGAAGGCCATGCCCTGCGCATGATTACCGGCACTGGCGCAGACGAAGCGGCGTTGGCCGGGGTCGCGCGCCAGCACCTTGCGCATGGCGTTGAAGGCGCCGCGGAGCTTGTAGCTGCGCACCGGGGTCAGATCCTCGCGCTTCAGCCAGATGCCGGCGTCATAGCGCGCCGACAGGAAGTCGTTCCGCTGCAAGGGCGTTTCGGCGAAAAGCACGCGCACCGCCTCTGCCGCGCCTTCGGCCTCTGCCGCGAAATCCGCCATGGTCACGCCGCCAGCGAACGGCGTTCGACGTAATGGCCGTAGATCGTCGTCAGGATGCTGGCGCTGACCATCATCTTGAGCCAGGCGGTGACAAGGGCCCAGCCCATCGCAAGGGGCATGGCCCCCATGAAGAGGAACATCGGCAGGTCGATCGCGAAACTTGCCACCGTGGCCACGACAGCGAGGATGAGGAAATCCACCGTCGTTCCCCCGGTCGCGTCCCAGGCGCCGCGCAGCCCAAGCGGCTCGCCGAGTGCTGCGGCAGGCAGGACCGCACAAAGCCTGAGCGTGATCAGAAGCACCGGAACCAGCACGATCAGCATGGCGATGAGGGAGGTGAGGATGTTGTTGCCGAGGGCGTTGACGATCGTCGCGCCGAGAAAGCCGAAGACCACTGCCGGAATCACGGCGATGATGATGAGGAGCAGGCTGTAGCCGAGGTAGGCCAGCATGCGCTGGCCGTGGAATGCTGGAACGATGGCCTGCGGTTCTTCCACGCGCAGAATGAAGCGGTGCCAGGCGACGGCGATCCAGAGGCTGGTGATGAGCGTGACGAACATCAAAAGCAGCATCCCTCCGCGCGGCATCGCCATCGCGTCCTGCATGCCCGGCATCATCGCTGCCCGCCCGAAGAACAGCGTGGCAAAGACCTGCACGAGGAACAGAAGACCCGAGATCCTGACCGCCGCGCCGAAATTGCCGAAGACCTGCTTCACCGAATGCAGGAATATCTGGTAGCCCTTCACTTCATGTCTCCAATTGCCCCCGCGCGCATGAAGCGCAAAGCGCAGGCGGCATGTCAATGCGGGCTGCGCGCTTCTTGCCCTGCTGGCCAACATTCGCTAAGCGCCTCGGCAACGCCCTTCGCCAAGGAGTTTCCATGTCCGCGCCCAAGAAAGTCGTCCTCGCCTACTCTGGCGGTCTTGATACCTCGATCATCCTGAAATGGCTCCAGACCGAATATGACTGCGAGGTCGTGACCTTCACCGCCGATCTCGGCCAGGGTGAGGAACTGGAACCGGCACGGCAGAAGGCGATTCTTCTTGGCATCAAGCCCGAGAACATCCATGTCCTCGACCTGCGCGAGGAATTCGTCCGCGATTTCGTCTTCCCGATGTTCCGGGCGAACGCGCTTTACGAAGGGCTCTACCTTCTTGGCACCTCGATCGCGCGGCCCTTGATCTCGAAGTACCTCGTGCAGATCGCCCAGGAGACCGGCGCCGATGCCGTGGCGCATGGCGCGACCGGCAAGGGCAACGATCAGGTCCGGTTCGAGCTTGGCGTGGCCGCCCTTGCGCCCTCGATCAAGGTCATCGCGCCCTGGCGGCTCTGGGACCTGACTTCGCGCACCCGGCTTCTGGAGTTCGCCGAGACGAACCAGATCCCGATCGCCAAGGACAAGCGCGGCGAGGCGCCCTTCTCGGTCGATGCGAACCTTCTGCACACCTCGTCGGAAGGCAAGGTGCTGGAAAACCCGGCCGAGGAAGCGCCAGAGTTCGTCTATCAGCGCGTGGTTCCGGTCGAAAAGGCGCCCGACACCCCGGAATTTGTCGAGATCACCTTTGCGAATGGCGATGCCGTGGCGATCAATGGCGAGCGTCTGTCGCCCGCCACGATCCTCACCCGCCTGAATGAGATCGGCGGCAAGCATGGCGTCGGGCTTCTTGACCTTGTCGAAAACCGCTTCGTCGGCATGAAGTCGCGCGGACTTTACGAGACCCCCGGCGGCACGATCCTTCTGGAAGCGCACCGGGGCATCGAGCAGATCACGCTCGATTCAGGCTCGGGCCACCTCAAGGACTCGATCATGCCGCGCTATGCGGAACTGATCTACAACGGCTTCTGGTTCAGCCCCGAACGCGAGGCCCTGCAGGCGCTGATCGACAAGACGCAGGAACATGTCTCCGGCACCGTACGGGTGAAGCTCTACAAGGGTTCCGCCCGCACTGTCGCCCGCTGGTCCGACGAGTCGCTTTACAGCGAAAAGCATGTGACCTTCGAGGAAGACGCCGGCGCCTATGACCAGAAGGATGCCGAGGGCTTCATCCGCCTCAACGCACTCAGGCTGAAGCTGATCGCAACGCGGAACGCGAAGGCGGCGAAGTAGGGCTATGTGGCTCAGTCGGGTCGGATCCATGGCCCCGCCCCGAGCGCACAAGGCAGCCGCGGGCTTCGAGGGCACCGGCAGACCAACTCAACCTGTCACCGTATGGGCGGCATCGCCAGGTGTTGTTGCACAACTCTGACGTTGTAGGATTCACATCGCGAATCCATGCAGTTAGGCAGGCGGCATGAGCAAGCCATCACCTGCCCGCTACCGCACCACGAACTGGTCCGGCTACACCGCCTCGCTGAAGAAGCGTGGTTCTTTGCTGGTCTGGCTGGACAAGGAGATGGCATGGCGCGCGCCGCCTGACGGTAGCCCGGGCCGCCCCTCGGTCTTCTCCGACGCCGCGATCCAGTTCTGCCTGACGATCAAGGTCCTGTTCAAGTTGCCGCTCAGGCAGACCACCGGGATGGTGGCCAGCTTGCTGAAGTTGGCGGACCTGGACTGGGCGGTGCCCGACTATACAACCTTGTGCCGTCGGCAGAAGACGCTGGCCGTCCAGATTCCCTTCCGGCGTGCCGATGGGCCGCTGAACCTTCTGGTGGACAGCACTGGCATCAAGTTCCTCGGTGACGGCGAATGGCAGGCCCGCAAGCACGGCATTCAGGGCCGACGCCAATGGCGCAAGGTGCATCTGGCCATGGACACGGCCACGTCTGACATCCGCGCCGTGGAATTCACCCCCAGCAGCGATGGTGACAGCCCTGTGCTGCCGGAGTTGCTCGACCAGATCCACGAAGGTGAAGAGATCGGCACCGTGACCGCCGATGGCGCCTATGGCACGCGCCGTTGCCACACCGCCATCATTGACCGCCAAGCCACGCCGATCATCCCGATCCGCAAGAACGGACGCCCTT
>Ga0102832_1000419_pt1 | contig 74790 bp, 71 predicted proteins | sample EBPBio282013_DNA_FD_88942 | JGI IMG/M metagenome (GOLD analysis project Ga0102832, IMG submission 88942) | Wastewater treatment Type I Accumulibacter community from EBPR Bioreactor in Madison, WI, USA - Reactor 2_5/28/2013_ DNA (Illumina Assembly) | ecosystem: Engineered > Bioreactor > EBPR >...
CGGTGAAGGTCGCGTCGATCGCGTGGTCGAGATCAGCCTCAATGCCGACGAGCAGAAGATGTTTGCTCACTCCGTCGCTTCGGTGCGCGGCCTCGTCGACGGCTGCAAGAACATCGATCCGTCGCTCAAGAAGTAATCCCACGCTCCTCTCGCAAAGCGGAACAACATGAATATTCACGAGTACCAAGCGAAACAGGTGCTGAAGAAGTACGGCGTACCTGTTCTCCCGGGCGGCGTGGCTTACACGGCCGAAGAAGCGGCGAAAGTCGCCGAAAGCCTTCCCCAGGGCGTCTATGTGGTCAAATCGCAGATCCATGCGGGCGGCCGCGGCAAAGGCAAGTTCAAGGAAGCCGAAGCGGGCGGTAAGGGCGGCGTGCGCGTCGTCAAATCCGTCGCCGAGGTGAAGGAAAATGCCGCGCAGATGATCGGTCGCACGCTGGTCACGATCCAGACCGGCGACGCCGGCAAGCAGGTGAAGCGCGTTTACATCGAAGCGGGCTGCAACATCACCCGCGAGCTGTACCTCTCCATGCTCGTCGACCGCACCACATCGCGCGTCACCATCATGGCCTCGACCGAAGGCGGCGTGAACATCGAAGACGTCGCTCATGAAACGCCGGAAAAAATCTTCCTGCAAAGCATCGATCCCGCCACGGGCATCCAGGGCTTCCACTGCCGCAAGATCGCCTTCGCGCTCGGCTTGTCGGACAAGCAGGTGAAGTCGGCCACGAAGCTGCTCACCGCGCTGTACAAGGCGTTCATCGACACCGACGCTTCCATGCTGGAAATCAACCCGCTGGTCGTCACGGGCGAAGGCGAAGTCCTGCCGCTCGATGCGAAGATGAACTTCGATTCCAACTCGCTCTACCGTCATCCGGAAATCGTCGAATTGCGCGACGAGGATGAAGAAGATCCGATGGAACTCGAGGCCTCGAAGCACGACCTCAACTACATCAAGCTCGACGGCTCCATCGGTTGCATGGTGAACGGCGCGGGTCTGGCGATGGCCACCATGGACATCATCAAGCTCTACGGCGGCGAGCCGGCGAACTTCCTCGATGTCGGCGGCGGCGCGACGCGTGAACGCGTCACCACCGCGTTCAAGATCATCCTGTCCGATCCGAACGTCGAAGGCATTCTGGTCAACATCTTCGGCGGCATCATGCGTTGCGACGTCATCGCCGAAGGCGTTGTCGCTGCGGCCCGTGAAATCAGCCTCAACGTTCCTCTAGTTGTGCGTCTCGAAGGCACGAATGTGGAATTGGGCAAGAAAATCATGGCCGATTCCGGTCTCCCCATCATTACCGCCGACAATCTCGCGGACGCCGCGCAGAAGGTCGTTAAGGCCGTGAAGGAGGCCGCATAAATGGCCGTCCTGATCAACAAGAACACGAAGGTCATCTGCCAGGGTTTCACCGGCAGTCAGGGTACCTTCCACTCCGAACAGGCGATCGCCTACGGGACCAAGATGGTCGGCGGCGTGACGCCCGGTAAGGGCGGCACCACGCATCTCGACCTCCCGGTGTTCGATACGGTTGCCGATGCGAAAGCCAAGACGGGTTGCGATGCGACGGTCATCTACGTGCCGCCGCCGTTTGCCGCCGACGCGATCCTGGAAGCCATCGACGCTGAGATCCCGCTCGCGGTGTGCATCACCGAAGGCATCCCCGTGCTCGACATGGTGCGCGTGAAGCGCGCTTTGCAGGGCTCGAAAACGCGTCTCGTCGGTCCGAACTGTCCGGGCGTCATTACCCCGGGCGAATGCAAGATCGGCATCATGCCCGGTCACATTCACCAGCGCGGCAAGATCGGCATCGTGTCGCGTTCCGGCACGCTGACTTATGAAGCCGTCGCGCAGACGACCGCGGCCGGTCTCGGTCAGACGACCTGCATTGGGATTGGCGGCGATCCCGTCAACGGCACCAATTTCATCGACTGCCTGGACATGTTCCTCGGCGACGATGAAACGCAAGGTATCATCATGATCGGTGAAATCGGCGGTACGGCCGAAGAAGACGCCGCTGCGTTCTACAAGGCCGCGAAGAAGAAGAAGCCCATCGTCGGCTTCGTCGCGGGCTCGACCGCGCCTCCGGGCCGCCGCATGGGCCACGCCGGCGCCATCATCTCGGGCGGCAAAGGCACGGCGGACGCGAAGTTCGAAGCCATGCGTTCGGCCGGCTTCATGGTCGCCGACTCGCCGTCGGCGCTCGGCTCCACCATGGTGAAAGCTCTGAAAGGATAATGATGATGTCGCGGTTTCTCCGCGCGGCGTCGCTCGCCGCGGCCATTGCTTGCGTCACGGCGCCTGCCATGGCTGCGGACGATCCTTCTCTTTTCACCGTTGGCGCCGGTCTTTGGGACGTCAACTTCAACTATGATCATCAGGTGCTTGAAGGCCGCTTTGAATTTCAAAGCGGCCTCGGCCTGTTCGAGACCGATTCGTTCGGCGGCTTGAAACCCATGGTCGGCCTCATGGCCAACACCTTGGGCAGCAAGTTTGTCTACGGCGGTTTCGCGGCGCCGTTCGACCTCGGCGGCAACCAGCGTTGGTACTTCACGCCGTCTGCGGGTGTCGGCGCGTATTCGCGCGGCGCCGGCCTTGATCTTGGCGGCACGTTCGAATTCCATCTTGGCGTCAATCTTGCCTATGCCGTCACGAGCGGTAGCCGCGTGGGCCTCTACCTCACCCACATCTCGAACGCCGGCATCAACGGCCATAACCCGGGTGAGAACTCGCTGCTTCTCACATGGGCATTTGCGCTCTAAGCGCATGTCTTTTTATGAAATCACGGGCGCAGGCCGTCCGTGATTTTATCAACCGAGAAGAAGTTCATCTTCATCCATGTGCCCAAGGCGGCGGGCACTTCGGTTCACGGCGCGCTGTCCCATCTCGATGTTTTTCACGCGGTGCGGCATGGCGATGCCAAGTCGCGCGAGACGCGGGCCGTCGCGTGCGGTTTACCCGCCGGAGCCGCCATCTTCAGCCAACATACCGCGGCGAAAACGGTGATCCAGGTGCTGGGTCCCGCAGTTTACAGCTCTTATTACACCTTTTGTTTCGTGAGGAACCCGTGGGACGTCGCCGTTTCCTGGTTCCACTACCGCCTTCATAATCCACAGATCGACGGCCACGGCGACGCCGATGCCGCGGGGACCTTCGAGGCCTACGTCCGGCATGTACTCGCCGGTAAAGACGGCCCGCGTTGGGTCGGTTTGCAGCACCCCTTCGTCACGGACGCAGCCGGGGGTCTGGCTATGACCTTCGTTGGCCGCCACGAATCCCTTGCCGCCGACTTCGCCAAGGTGACCGGGGACCTCAGTCTCGAGGCGCTACCCCTGGATCACCTCAATCAGAGCTACCACGCCCCTTGGGCCAGTCTTTACAGCCCTGAGACGTTCGCCCTGGTGGCTGGGCTCGTGGCGCGCGATGCGGCGCTTTTCGGGTACCCCACCGACCCCGCCGCCTATGGGATCGTATGAACAGCGCGCATCGCTGACATGCAGTTGGCCTGAAAGGCTCGGTTTTTCATGGGTAACTCGTTGTCACACACAGTCTTTTCGTCTAAGACTCGCCGCGAGGGTTGGCGCCGGGTGGCACGGCCCGGATTGACGCTGCATCGGGGCGATCCCACCCTTAGTTCTCAACGATCTAAGGGGCCGGAAGGGCTGACCGGCGGCGCGATGTCCGGGGTGGAGACGTCTCCTGCGGCCCGAAAATTTCCCGGCCCCCTCCAGAATGGACCGTAAAGGGACCTCTAACGTGGACGCTTCCTTTCTAACCGGCTCAAATGCCGTCTTTATCGGCGAATTGTACGCCGCCTATCTCAAGAACCCGGCGTCGGTCGACGCGAGCTGGGCGAGCTTTTTCCAAGACATGGGCGATGACGCCCAGGACCTGTTGAACGAACTGTCCGGCGCGAGTTGGGCCCCCTCGGACGCGACCATTATCGGCGCGGCTGGGGACGCGGCCCCGGCGAAGGCCGACGGCAAGAGCAAGGCCGCTGCGGCTCCCGCGGGCGACAGTGCCGCGATCTTGAAACAGGCTGAAGATTCCATTCACGCGCTGCAACTGATCCGCGCTTATCGTGCGCGCGGTCACCAGGTCGCTGTGCTCGATCCGCTTGCCCTCGGCAAAAAGGAAAGCCACCCCGAGCTCGACCATAAGACGCATGGTTTCACCGATGCCGATCTCGACCGCGAGATCGTGCTGGGTGGCGTGCTCAACATGCAAAAGGCGACGCTGCGTCAGATCATCGACGCATGCCGTCAGACCTACTGCGGCACCATCGGCGTCGAGTTCCATCACATCCAGCATCCGAAGCACCGCGACTGGCTCGTGAAGCGCTTCGAGAAGGACCGTCTCGAGCCGGCATTCTCGAAGGAGGGCAAGAAAGCCATCCTCGAACGTCTCACGGAAGCCGAAGGGTTCGAGAAATTCCTCGGCATCAAGTACACCGGCACCAAGCGCTTTGGTCTCGACGGTGGCGAAGCGACGATCCCGGCGCTCGAACAAGTCATCAAGCGCGGCGGGCAACTGGGCCTCAAACAGGTCGTTATCGGCATGGCCCATCGCGGCCGTCTCAACGTGCTTGTGAACCTCATGCACAAGCCGTTCTCGGCGCTGTTCTCCGAATTCCAGGGCAACTCGCCCAATCCTGAATCCGTCGAGGGTTCGGGCGACGTGAAGTACCACCTCGGCACGTCAGCCGACCGCGAATTCGACGGCAATGTCGTGCACCTGTCGCTCACCGCGAATCCGTCGCACCTCGAAGTCGTCGATCCTGTCGTGCTCGGTAAGGTTCGCGCCAAGCAGGAGCAGATGGGCGATACCGGCCGCAAGCAGGTCATGGGTCTCCTGATCCATGGTGACGCGGCCTTCGCGGGCCAGGGCATCATCGCCGAGTGCTTCGGTTTCTCGCAGATCGAAGGCTATACGACGGGTGGTACGCTCCACTTCGTCATCAACAACCAGATCGGTTTCACCACGACGCCGCGCTACTCGCGCTCGGGCCTCTATTGCACCGACATCGCTAAAATGGTCGAGGCGCCGATCTTCCATGTGAATGGTGACGATCCGGAAGCCGTCGTGTACTGCGCGCGTCTTGCTATGGAATTCCGCCAGGAATTCGGCATCGACGTCGTGATCGATATGGTCTGCTACCGCCGTTTCGGTCACAACGAGGGCGACGAGCCGAAGTTCACGCAGCCGCTCATGTACAAGAAGATCGAAGGTCACATCTCGACCCGGACGATCTACGCCAAGCAGCTCGTCGATGAAGGCGTGTTCACGCAGGCCGAAGCCGACGCGATGATGGCGCGTTTCATGCACATGATGGAAGCGGACTTCGAATCCGCCTCCAGCTTCAAGCCGAACAAGGCCGACTGGCTCGAAGGTGCGTGGAAAGGCCTCGCGCAGATGGGCGAGGAAGAAGAATACCGCGACGACAAGACCGGCGTGTCCACCGATCTCCTCAAGGAAGTCGGCCTCGCGCTGTGCACGGTTCCCGACGGTGTCGCCGTCAACCCGAAGATTTCGCGCCAGCTCAAGAGCAAGAAAGAGTCCATCGAGACCGGCAAGGATATCGACTGGGCGACGGCGGAGGCATTGGCCTACGGCACGCTCTGCGTCGAAGGCACGCCCGTGCGCCTTTCCGGTCAGGACTGCGGCCGCGGCACTTTCTCGCAGCGTCAGTCGGTGATCATCGATCAGAACACCGAAAACCGCTTCCAGCCGCTCAACAACATCCGTCCGGGCAAACAGGCACACTACGAAGTCATCGACAGCCCGCTGTCGGAGCTTTCGGTGCTTGGCTTCGAATACGGCTACAGCCTCGCCGATCCGAACACCCTGGTGCTTTGGGAAGCGCAGTTCGGCGACTTCTCCAACGGCGCTCAGATGATCATCGACCAGTTCGTCAACTCGGGCGAAAGCAAGTGGCTGCGCCTCTCGGGCCTCGTCATGTTGCTGCCGCACGGTTACGAAGGTCAGGGTCCCGAGCACTCCTCGGCCCGCATGGAACGCTATCTGCAACTTTCGGCCCAGGACAACTGGCAGGTCTGCAATCTCACGACGCCGGCGAATTACTTCCACGCCCTGCGCCGTCAGATGCGCCGCAATTTCCGTAAACCGTTGGTCATCATGACCCCGAAGTCACTGCTGCGTCACAAGCGCTGCGTCTCGACGCTCGCGGACATGGCCGAGCAGTCGAGCTTCCAGCGCGTGTACGGCGAAGCCGAGAAGATCGCTGCGCCCGCGAAAGTGCGCCGCGTCGTGGTCTGCACCGGCAAGGTCTACTACGACCTTCTCCAGGTTCGCGAAGAGAAGGGCATCGACGATGTCGCCATCGTGCGCGTCGAACAGCTCTATCCGTGGCCGAAGGAAACGCTGGGCCGCGAACTGGCGAAGTACAAAAACGCCGAAGTGATCTGGTGCCAGGAAGAGCCCGCGAACATGGGCTCCTGGACCTTCATCGACCGCCGCCTCGAGTACGCGCTCGACGGCATCGATATCAAGGCGAAGCGTCCGGTGTACGCAGGCCGTCCGCCTGCGGCCTCGCCGGCAACCGGCCTCATGAAGAACCATGTGCGCGAGCAGAATCAGCTGTGCGAGTGGGCGCTTCTGACGCCGGTCGACCAAATCCCGCAGCCGTTCCGACGCATCTCGCGCGTCGGCAAGATGGCCGCAGAGTAATTTGAAATAACAAGCGCGCGCCAGGAGAAGGCGCGCGCGGAATTTTAGCTGGGGACGAAGATGGCTGAGATCAAAGTGCCGACACTGGGCGAATCCGTGAGCGAAGCGACGGTCGCGAAGTGGTTCAAGAATGTGGGCGACGCGGTGGCGATGGATGAGCCGCTGGTGGAGCTTGAAACCGATAAAGTGACCGTGGAAGTGCGCGCGGAAAGTGCCGGCACACTGGCGGAAATCGTCGCCGGTCCGGGCAGCGAAGTCGCTGTCGGCGCCGTGCTCGGCGTCCTCGGCGCTGCCGGTGCCGCGCCGGCGAAGAAGGCCGAACCCGCGAAGGCCGCCGCCGCGCCGGCCAAGGCCGCTCCGGCTCCCGCCGCGAAGCCCGCCGCTCCGGCGCCGGCGCCCGCCGCCGCGAAACCGCCCGCGCCGCCGAAGGCCGCGCCGGTGAAGACCAGCATCGAATCCGACTATCCGCTCGCCCCGTCCGTGCGTCACCTGGTGGACGACCACGGCCTCGACCCGAAGAAAATCCCGGCGACGGGCAAGGGTGGCCGTCTGACGAAAGCCGACGTGCTGAAGTTCATCTCGTCCGGCCCCGACCGCGCCGGCAAGGCTTACGTGCCCGATCGCGGCCCGGCCGAAGAGCGCGTGAAGATGACGCGTCTGCGCAAGCGTATCGCCGAGCGTCTGAAGGAAGCTCAAAACACCGCCGCGATGCTCACCACTTTCAACGAAGTCGACATGTCGGCGGTGATGGCGCTGCGCAACAAGTTCAAGGACGCCTTCGAGAAGAAGCACGGCGTGAAGATGGGCTTCATGTCCTTCTTCGTGAAAGCCTGCGTCGCGGCGCTGAAGGAACTCCCGGCGGTGAACGCCGAGATCCAGGGCGACGACATCGTCTACAAGAACTTCTACGACATCGGTGTCGCCGTCGGCACGCCGCAGGGCCTCGTGGTGCCGGTCGTGCGCGATGCGGACGACAAGGGTTTTGCCGAGATCGAAGCGGAAATCGCGGGCCTCGGCCGCCGCGCCCGCGACGGCAAGCTGACCATCGAAGATATGACGGGCGGCTCGTTCACCATCACCAATGGCGGGATCTACGGCTCGATGCTCTCGACGCCGATCCTGAATACCCCGCAGTCGGGCATCCTTGGCATGCACAACATCAAGAACCGCGCCGTGGTTCTGGATGACGGCAGCATCGTCTCGCGTCCGATCATGTATCTCGCGCTGTCCTACGATCACCGCATCGTCGACGGCCGCGAAGCGGTCACCTTCCTCGTGCGCGTCAAGGAGTGCCTCGAGGACCCGAGCCGCCTGCTCATCGAAACCTAACACGCTCCTCCCACCTCCCCCGGCAGGGGGAGGGCGGGGAGGGGGTCGTTTTCTGTTTTTCTGCGAATAGGACACTGCTCATGGCAGACACTTTTGACGTCATCGTTATCGGCGGTGGCCCCGGCGGCTACGTCTGCGCGTTGCGCGCGGCGCAGCTCGGTCTCAAAGCGGCTGTGGTGGAAAGCCGCGGCGCGCTCGGCGGCACCTGCACCAATGTCGGCTGCATTCCCTCCAAGGCGCTGCTGCAGTCCTCGCACTTCTACGAAGAAGCCAACCACGGTTTCGCCGCCCACGGCATCAAGGTCGGTAAGCTCGAGCTCGATCTTCCCACCATGATGGCCCGCAAGGATGACGTGGTGAAGCAGAACACCTCCGGCATCGAGTTCCTGCTCAAGAAGAACAAGGTCGCTTACCTCAAGGGATTCGGCAAAATCACCAAAGCCGCGCGCGGCGCTCATCAGGTCCTGGTGAAGGGCCTCGACGGTAAGGAAGAGACCTACACGGCCAAATATGTGGTCATTGCGACGGGCTCGGAAGTCACGCCGCTGCCGGGCCTTACCATCGACGAGAAGCAGGTCGTCTCTTCGACCGGTGCGCTCGTGCTCCCCAAGGTGCCGAAGTCGATGATCGTCATCGGCGCCGGCGTCATCGGGCTGGAGATGGGTTCGGTGTGGCGCCGCCTCGGCGCGGAAGTCACCGTCGTCGAATATCTCGATTTCATCCTGCCGCCGATGGACGGCGAAGTGCGCAAGCAGGCGCAGCGCATCCTCGAAAAGCAGGGCATGAAGTTCAAGCTCGGCACCAAGGTTACCGCCGCGAAGCCGGGTAAGGACGGCGTCGCCGTCACGATGGAGCCCGCCAAGGGCGGCGCGGCTGAAACCGTGAACGCCGAAGTCGTGCTGGTATGCGTGGGCCGCCGTGCGTTCACGGGCGGTCTCGGCCTCGCCGAAATCGGTGTGAAGGTCTCGAACCGCGGCTTCGTGGAAGCCGACGAAAACTATCAGACCAACGTCGAAGGTATCTTCGCCATCGGCGACGTCATCGGCGGCCAGATGCTTGCGCACAAGGCCGAGGATGAAGGCGTTGCGGTCGCGGAAATCCTCGCGGGTCAACCGGGCCACATCAATTACGAAGCCATCGCGGGTGTCGTTTATACGTGGCCGGAAATCGCCGGAATCGGCGCGACCGAGGAGCAGCTCAAGGAAAAGGGCATCGCTTATAAGGTCGGCAAGTTCCCCTTCACCGCCAACGGCCGCGCGCGCGCCAATGGCGATACGGACGGCTTCGCGAAAATCCTGGCCGATGAAAAGACCGACCGCGTGTTGGGCTGCCACATCGTCGGTCCCGCCGCCGGCGATCTGATCATGGAAGTCGCGGTGGCCATGGAGTTCGGCGCGTCGAGCGAAGACATCGCCCGGACCTGCCACGCTCACCCGCAACTCGGCGAAGTCGTCAAGGAAGCCGCCCTCGGCGCCGATAAGCGCGCGCTGCACATTTAAGAGCTGGGTCAGTGATCGATCACACCGGCGTCGTCGTCACGGACTTCATCAAGAGCAAGGCGTGGTACGAGGCGGCCCTCGCGCCCATCGGCTACGCCTGCTTGATGCAGCTTCCGCCGGAAGTGGCGGGTGAAGCGAAAATCGCCGGTTTCGGCGAAACCGCGACCCAGAAACCGGATTTCTGGGTCACGGCTTTTCCGGGACGCTCCGCGACGAAGCCGCCGCTCCACATTGCGTTTCGCGTGGAAACGCGCGCGGCTGTCGATGCCTTCTATAAGGCCGCGCTCGCGGCCGGCGGCAAAGACAATGGTCCGCCCGGTATACGGCCGCACTATCATCCCAATTATTATGGCGCGTTCGTGCGCGATCCCGATGGGCACAACATCGAGGCCGTGTGCCACAAGCCGGCCTGACGGCGCCTAGATCAGGGGCAAAGTGAAATAAAAGCGTGTGCCGGCGCCGGTCTCGGTGTCGAAACCGATCTTGCCGCCGTGCTGTTCGATAATCGCTTTCGCGATGCTCAGGCCCAGGCCCGTGCCGGGACGTTCGGCGATGCCCTGTTCTCCTTGCACGAACTTCTGGAAGAGGCGCCCGCGAATGGATTCGGGGATGCCGCCGGCGCGGTCCGTCACGGAAACCTCCGCCTGCCCGTCCCGCTTCGAAAGACTGACGCGGACGTCCGCACCCTTAGGCGAGAATTTCACGGCGTTGGACAGCAGATTGTTCATGACCTGAGTCAGGCGCACTTTGTCGGCCTTCACCAGGGTTTCTCCCGCACGGGTATATGTGACGGCGACGTGGTGATCGCGGAAATAGTTCGCGATGTTTTCCACGGACTCGCTGGCGATCCTGTCCAGATCGACGACGACAACGTCGAACTTCATGTCTCCGTCGGCGATCTTGGCGCTGTCGAGTAAATCGTTGATCAGGCGTAGAAGCACCGCCGAGTTGCGGCCTGCGATGGTGAGAAGCTCTGCGACCTCGGGTGATACGTCGCCGGCGGCGCCGCTGTTGATGAGTTCAACGGCGCCGATGATCGAGGTCAGGGGTGTGCGCAACTCATGATTGACGGTCGAGATGAAGGCGGACTTGAACGCATCGATCCGTATACGCTCGTCGACCTGAGCCAATGCATCGCGACCTGCGGCGCGCAGTTCCATCTGATCGACGGCGAGAGCGCTCAAATCCCGCAGTAGGGACTTTTGCTCCGCAGTGATCTTCCGTGGACGTTTATCGATGGCGCATACGGTGCCGAGGTTGTAGCCGTCGTGTGTCGTCAACGGCGCGCCCGCATAGAAGCGGATTTTCGGGTCGCCGGTGACAAGCGGATTGTCGCTGAACCGCGGATCTTGGGTCGCGTCGTCGACGACCAGAACATCATTGCCGAGGATGGCGTGAGCGCAGAAAGCCGCGTCGCGGGCGGTTTCGGGGGCGTCGAGGCCAACGCGCGCCTTGAACCACTGACGGCCGTCGTCGATCAGCGAAATCGTCGCGATCGGGACGTCCAGGACCTTAGCCGCCAGTCTAACGATACGTTCGAAGGCGTCTTCCGGAGGTGTGTCGAGAATGCCGTATCTGCGCAGCCGCTCCAGTCGCTCTTTTTCGTTGGCGGGAAGTGGCGCGGCGGGCATCGACTTCACGCAACCCCTGCGGCCCTATGCGCGGCAAGCAGAGTCTGAATTTGTCCGGCGATCGTGCGTGGACTGAACGGTTTCACAATGACATCAAGTGCGCCCAGCGAACGGCAACGCTGAACGTCGAAATTGTCGGTCAGTGCCGTCAGCATGATGACCGGAATATGGGCGATTTCCGGATTGGCGCGTAACTTCGCCAGGATCTGATCTCCATTGAGATCAGGCAGCGTGTAGTCCAGCAGGATTACATCCGGCTTTACGCGGCTCGCCAATGTGAGGCCCGCTTCGCCGGTTGCCGCGCCGTCGACCTTGAACTGTTTGGTCGCCTGCAGCGTCAGCTTGAGGATGGTTTGAATGTCAGGCTGATCTTCGATGTGAAGGACGTGAAGCATATGCTTTTCGGCCGCAACTGCCCTGGAGACCTAGCGTAAATGATAGTCGATTGACCCTGGGCCTACCAGGGGCGCATGCCCGTAATGCTGTAGCGGCAAGCCAGGGAACGCAGCTTCTTGCGGTCGCAGGGGTCGATGCTTTCCTCGTCCCGCCAGCGTGCATAGGCCACCACCGACCAATTCCCCCGGCTTTCTTCCATAAAGACGCTGGTCTTTTCGATCACGCCGTCTTTGCCGACCATGTATACCATCATTTCCTGCATACCGATGATGGGCTCCGGGGCGCGTCGCAGTCCGCGGATACGATTGTGCGCCACTTCGCGAATGCCTCGCATTTCCCACACGTCGTAATCTTTTGAGTTTTCGTTGAGCAGCGCGCTCCACGGCAGAGTCCAGGGTTTGCCCCAAACCTCGCCCGCATATGTCGCATCGTCGCGTTTCTGGGCGCCGTCGGGTTGCAGGTCGATGCCCACCATTTTGCAGATCTCGACATTCTGCTCGTTGCACATCCAGAAGGTTTTGAGGGCGCATTCCGGACTTTCGTTCGGGTTGCCGCACATTGTCTCGTCGGCGTCAGGGTAGGTCGGGATCTCGGCCGCGCGCGCGCCGCCCGCGCAAAGCACGGCGAAAAGTCCAACACAGAAAACCTGAATCAATCTCGTACGTGACACGATATCGCCCGTGATGTGAGTCGCCCGAGGGTGAGGCTGCTTGCCTATATCCCTATAACTTCCTAACCTTATACTCCACATGTTCCTTCCGATCCGCGACGACAACCCCCATACCATTACGCCTGTCGTCAACTACACGATGCTGGCGGTCTGTATTGTCGTGTTCCTATGGCAATTCTCCCTCGGTGAGGAGGGCGGTCAGATCGCCGTGCTTGCCTACGGCTTTACCCCGGCGCACTTTTTTGGCCAGGGCGCGCCCGCTCCGGGCATTCCATCCGTTCCTTCGGTCCTGACGATTTTTACGTCCATGTTCATGCATGGCGGCTGGATGCATCTCGGCGGAAACATGCTGTACCTGTGGATCTTCGGCGACAACATCGAAGCCTCCCTCGGTCATAAGCGCTATCTGCTTTTCTACCTTTTGTGCGGTGGGGCCGCCGCGCTTGCGCAAGGGTTCGCTGCACCGGGTTCCGATGTGCCGATGGTCGGCGCCTCCGGCGCGATCTCGGGTGTGCTCGGCGCTTATCTCGTTCTACATCCGCGCTCGAATATCAAAGTCTTCGTCTTCCTCATCATCATCACCGTCATCAATGTGCCGGCCTTCATCGTGCTTGGTATTTGGATCATCGGTCAGTTGATGAGCTCGGCGGCGGTCGATGCCGGTCAGCCCGGGGTCGCGTTCATTGCGCATATCGGCGGGTTCGTGGCGGGCGCGGTGCTCGTGCTCTTCATGAAGAAGAAAAGCGTGTCGATCTTCGACACCGCTCATAGCCGGCCCTTTGCCGTGGAGCGCCGGCCCTTACGCATGCGCAGCGGCGGTTCGGTGCCGCGCTCGGGGCCGCGCTCGGAGCAACGTGGCCCCTGGGACCCTTAACGCGCTTTTGCGCGTGGGTGTGTATCTCGATACGTCCGGATCAAGTGGCCTTCGTCGACGGCGGTATAACGCTGCGTTGTCGACAATGAAGCGTGCCCCAGCAATTCCTGGATGGTCCGCAGATCTCCGCCCTTCGAAAGCAAATGTGTCGCGAAACTGTGCCGCAGCGCATGCGGTGTCGCATGTTCATGCAAGCCAAGCTGCGCGCGCAACCGCTCCATCTGCCGTTGCATGATACGTGGGCTGAGCGGTTTGCCGCGCGCGCCGAGGAAAAGCGGCGTTTCGCCGGAATTCTTGTAAGGGCAAAGCACGCGATAGGACTCGATGGCGGTTTTGACGATCGGAAGCACGGGAACGATACGCTCCTTGCGTCCCTTGCCGACGATGCGCAGCGTATCGCTGTTCGTGCGCGTCTCCCACGTCAGCGACAACGCTTCGCCGAGGCGCAGCCCGCAACCGTATAACAACAGCATCAGCGCCTGATCGCGCGCGGCCAGCCAGGGCTCGTCCTGCAAGGCGCCCGCGCTGCGGATCGCGTCCAGCGCATCGGTTTCATCTAGAGCTTTGGGGACGCTCTTCGGCAACCGCGGCGTCTTGACGCTTTTCACAGCCGGGTTATGGACGCGGCCCGTGCGGTCCAGGAACCGGAAGAAGTTACGTAAGGTCGACATCGCGCGCGCGATCGAGCTGCGCGCCATTCCTTCATTCGCGCGGTGCGCGAGATAGCTACGGAAGTCGGCCGGCTTAAGCTGGGCGAGGGCGTCGAGATCCGCCGCTTCGCCCAGATGATCGACAAGGAATGAGAGAAAGGCGGCCAGATCGCGTGCGTAGGCGTCCGATGTGTGCAGTGAAACGCGGCGTTCGGCCGCGAGCCATGCTTGCCACGCGCCGATGGCCGCGGCGAGGTTCGTGCCCGCCGCGAAATGAACGGCTGTATCGGCTACAGCTTCAGTGACCACCAGCGGCCTACCGCATAGCGGCTGACGTGGGCCAGGAACGCGATGAGTTCGGTGCCTTGACCGCTTTCGAAATGGTTGGCGGCGCGGCAACCGACTGCGAACAGGCCGATCGGCAGGCCTTCGCCTTCCGGTAGGGCGACCAGTGCATCCGACCGTACGAGACCGGCGGCGCTGCCGTACAGGGCCGCTTCACCTTGGGTGTCGGGGCGGATGCGCGTGGACTCGGGGCCCACGAGTTGATCGACCGTGCCCTGCGGCAGAGCCTTCACGATATGCGCCGCTTCGATAGGCAAGCTGTCGGTTTCAAAGCCGATCGAAATGGCGTCCACACCCAGGTGCACTGGAAGGTCATCGTGCAGGATCTGTGCGAGTTCGTTGTAGTCGCGCGCATACAGGAGGGCGAGCGCGCACTCCATGGTGCGCTCCACCAGCGACATGTTGGATCGCGTCGTGGTGACAAGGCGGTCGCTCGCGGCCTTCATATCGTCAACCTGACGGCGCAGGCGGTCGACGACGAAACGCTGCATGTCGACGACCACTTCTTCGGTTTCAAAACGGGTGTCGGGCGCAAGCGCGCTGAGGAGATCGGGATTGTTGAGCAGGACGCGTGGATTGCGGCGCAGATACGCCACGACGTCCGCTTCGCGCAAATCGGCCTTTGCCGCGTCGGTTTTACCCGCCGTCATGTGATCAGCCATGTTTCCGGGTCCCCGCCCTCGTTTTCCACTCATGGCGATTGGCTCCCCGGGTCCGCTTCCATTTACAGGATGGACTGCCCGGTCTTGGCCCAATCATCCATGAAGGCTTTTAAGCCTTTATCGGTTAAGGGATGGTTGAACAGCTGACGCAGGGTCGATGGCGGCATCGTGGACACATGCGCGCCGATCTTGGCGGCTTCCACTACATGCATGGGGTGACGGATCGACGCCACCAATACCTCGGTGGTGAAGCCGTAATTCCCGTAGATGGTGCAGATATCGTCGATCAGTTGCATCCCGTCCGTGCCGATATCGTCCAGACGGCCTACGAAGGGCGAAATGAAGCTCGCGCCAGCCTTCGCGGCGAGGAGAGCCTGCGCCGGCGAGAAGCACAAGGTCACGTTCACCATCGTGCCGTCGTCCGACAGCGCCTTACAGGTCTTCAGGCCGTCTTGGGTCAACGGCACCTTAATAGTCACGTTCTTGGCGATCTTCCGAAGGACATTCGCCTCTTTCATCATCGTCGCGTGATCCAGCGCCGTCACTTCCGCGCTCACCGGGCCCGGCACCACGGCGCAGATTTCAGCGATCAGATCCACGAATTTCTTGCCCGACTTCGCGGCCAGGGACGGATTAGTGGTCACGCCGTCGACCATGCCGGTCGAAGCAAGGTCTTTGATCTCGTTGATGTCGGCGGTGTCGACGAAGAACTTCATGGTCCGGAGTACTCTTTCTTTTCAGCGGGTGATCGTCTGACTAGTGTCGCGATTCCAAAGCTCGCACGCACTTGCGTCCGCACATTTGCGAGCTTTGGAATCATCAGCGACACTAGACTTTATGAACTAGTGCGGCTCTTTGGATTTGAAGTTCCTAAACGAGCCCGCAACGAGATCATAGGAACTTCGAATCCGCCGCACTAGATTGTAAAGCATGCTCCCCGCGCAATCCACGCCCGCAGACGACAGCCAGCAATTTAGCGCAGGCGCACAGGTTGCGGTGCTTCTACCTCTGCCCGTCGAATCTGCCTACGATTATAAAGTCCCCGAAGGCGCCGAATTTGCCGCCGGAGATATTGTGGAGGTGCCTTTAGGCCGCCGTTTCGAAGTCGGCGTGGTCTGGGGGCCGGGCCAACACGAGGTGCGGCCCGAAAAACTGCGCGAAATTGTCCACAAGCTGGACGTGCCCGCGGTCCCCGGGGTTTTGCGCCGTTTCATCGACTGGGTCGCCGATTACACACTTCAATCTCCCGGCGCGCTCTTAAGGATTGCGATCAACCCGGCGCGGCGCTGGGTCCCGCCCCAAGCGGCGACGGCAATCGCGTCTTCTGGCATTTCGCTTGCCGCGGCCGGTGTGAAGTCCACGCCGGCCCGCGAAAAAGTCATGGCCGCGATCGGTCACGCGACGTTCACCACCTCCACGGCACTCGCGCATAAAGCCGGCGTGAGTTCGGGCGTGATTCGCCAACTCATCGACGCGGGCGCTTTAAAGCTCGTGCCGTTGCCTTATGCGTCGCCGTTCACGCCGCTCGATCCCAAACACGCGCGCCCACGCCTCGAGCCGGCACAGGCCGAAGCCGCCTCGGAACTGGTTGCGAAAGTCGGCGCGGGGTTTTCCGTGACCGTGCTCGACGGTGTCACCGGGTCCGGTAAGACCGAAGTCTATTACGAGGCCATTGCCGCGGCGTTGGCTGCGGGCAAGCAGGTGTTGATCCTGCTGCCCGAAATCGCGCTCACCGCGCAAAGCCTCGCGCGTTTCGCGGGCCGCTTTGGCGGTGTTCCGGCGCTGTGGCATTCGGATTTGAACTACAAGGCACGGCGTGAAACCTGGGCGGGTGTTGCTATGGGGGATGCGCGTGTCGTTATCGGCGCACGCTCGGCGTTGTTCCTTCCGTTCCGGGATCTGGGACTGATCATCGTCGATGAAGAACACGAATCGGCCTTCAAGCAGGAAGACGGCGCCATCTATCATGCGCGGGACATGGCCGTGGTGCGCGCGCGCGAAGGCCGGATTCCGATCGTGCTGTCCTCCGCGACGCCGTCGCTCGAAACCGTGATCAATGTGCGCAAGGGCCGCTACGGCCGTGTGCATATGCCCACGCGCTACAATGCCGCGGCGATGCCGCGCATCTCCATCATCGATATGAAGGCGAACCCGCCGGAGAAGGGCGCTTGGGGCCGTGCCTGGCTCGCGCCGCCCCTGGTGAACGCGGTCAACCGCACGCTCGCGAGCGGCGAGCAGGCGCTGCTTTTCCTGAATCGGCGCGGTTACGCGCCTTTGACACTGTGTCGCACATGTGGACATCGCCTGCATTGCCCGCGCTGCACGGCTTGGCTTGTCGAACACAAACTCACACGGCGTCTGCAGTGCCATCATTGCGGTTTTGCGGCGCCGCAACCCGAAAGCTGCAGCTCATGCGGCGCCAAAGAATCCTTCGTGCCATGTGGCCCCGGAATCGAACGCGTCGCCGAGGAGGCCGTTGCGCGCTGGCCGGATGCGAATGTGCGCGCCGTGGCCAGCGATACTTTGGAACGCCCCAGCGCCGTGCAGGAACTGATCGAGGATATCCTCGACCACCGCATCGACATTCTTGTCGGCACGCAGGTGCTCGCCAAAGGCCACCACTTTCCCGGCCTCACATTGGTCGGTGTGGTGGACGCCGATCTTGGTTTGTCAGGCTGGGATCTGCGCGCGGCCGAGCGCACACATCAGCTGCTGCATCAGGTCTCGGGCCGCGCGGGGCGCGCCGAGAAACCGGGCCAAGTCATGCTGCAGACCCACGATCCCGCCCACCCGGTGATGCAGGCGCTGGCCACCGGGGAATCGGAGGCTTTCATGGAAAGCGAGATCATGGGGCGCGAAGCGCTCGCCATGCCGCCCTTCGGCCGGCTCACGGCCCTGATTCTGTCGGGCCCCGACGAGGTCGCCGTCATCGCCGCCGGCCGGACCCTGGCAGCTGCGGCCCCCCGGGGCGACGGGATCGAGGTTCTAGGCCCGGCGCCCGCTTTCATGGCGCTTTTGCGGGGAATCCACCGCCACCGCCTGCTCCTGAAGACCGACCGGGGGCTTGCGCCTCAGCCCCTTGTCCGGGAATGGCTGGATTCGGTGAAAATCCCGTCCTCTGTGCGGGTCCAGATCGACGTGGACCCCTACAGCTTCTATTAAAGAGGCATGGACCAGCACTGGTACGAGCCCAAAGCATACGGATACGGCGCGGTCCCCATCCATTGGAAGGGCGTGGCCTTCGCCGTGGCCTTTATGGCGGCGCTTCTCGGCGGTCTGGCCGTGATTGCCTTGACCCTTGGGGCTGCGGGCGCTCTGCCTGGGCTGATTTACGCGGCCGGACTGACGGCACTTTTCCTCAAGGTTTGCCGCCGCCGGACCAACGGCCCCTGGCGCTGGCGCGAGAGTACCCCCTCCCAGGACGCTGTTACACGCTACCTAAGCAAATAAGCCGGGGCCCTGTTGCGCCTTGGTCTGTTGCAACGCGCATGGCCGTATGGTACCAACCCGCCGTCAATCGCGGCAGCGGCCGGAAACGGTCGTAAATAGCTAGCGAAATCAAGCGGTTAGCTTGATATCCGGACCCGGCTGAAAGCGTGCGTTTTCGGTCCGGGTCTTCGTGTAGTTAAGTCTTGCTCAAGGGGCGTTTCACCGGTGGCAACGGATGTGGCAGGGGCCAGTGGCGTAAGCGGGCGCTATGCAAGCGCGCTTTACGACTTGGCCGATGAAAAAGGCGCGCTCGACGCCGTCGCGGCCGATCTCGCGAACCTTCAAAAGATGATCGATGAAAGCGACGACTTCCGGCGCTTCATCAAGTCTCCGATCCTTTCGCGCGCCGACCAGAGCAAGGGCATCAACGCCATCGTCGAGAAGGCGCAGCTTTCGCCCATCACGAAAAAATTCCTCGGCCTCGTCGCGCAGAACCGCCGTCTGTTCGCGCTTCAGGGCATGATCCGCGGCTACCGCGAGATCCTCGCCGAGCGCCGTGGCCAGGCTGCGGCCGAAGTCACCAGCGCCGCGCCGCTGTCTGATTCGCAGCGCATGTCGCTCGTTGATCAGCTCAAGAAATCCGTCGGCCGTAACGTCGACATCGTCGCCAAGGTGGATCCGTCCATCCTCGGCGGTCTCATTGTTCGCGTCGGCTCGCGCATGGTCGACAGCTCTCTCCGTTCCAAACTTCAACGCCTCAAGCTCGCTATGAAAGGGGTCGGATAAATTATGGAAATCCGCGCCGCAGAAATCTCCGCAATCCTCAAGCAGCAGATCGCCAACTTCGGCTCCGAAGCTGAATCCGCCGAAGTCGGTCAGGTGCTGGCCGTCGGTGACGGTATCGCCCGCGTCTATGGCCTCGACAACGTCCAGGCCGGCGAAATGGTCGAGTTCCCGGGTGGCATCAAAGGCATGGCGCTGAACCTCGAAACCGACAACGTCGGTATCGTGATCTTCGGCGACGACTCCACCATTAAGGAAGGTGACACCGTTAAGCGCACCGGCACCATCGTCGACGTTCCGGTCGGCAAGGCGCTGCTCGGCCGCGTCATGGACGGTCTCGGCAATCCGATCGACGGCAAGGGCGACCTTGGCACGACGGAACGCCGTCTCGCGGAACTGAAGGCCCCGGGCATCATCCCGCGCCGCTCGGTGCATGAGCCGGTGCAGACGGGCTTGAAGGCGATCGACTCGCTCATTCCGGTCGGCCGCGGTCAGCGCGAACTGATCATCGGTGACCGTCAGACCGGCAAGACCGCCGTCATCCTCGACACCATCATCAATCAGAAGAAGGTCAACGACGCCGCGAAGAGCGACAAGGAAAAGCTCTTCTGCATCTACGTCGCCGTCGGCCAGAAGCGCTCTACCGTCGCCCAGGTCGTCAAGACCCTCGCCGACTACGGCGCGCTCGAATACACGATCATCGTCGGCGCCACCGCGTCGGATCCGGCGCCGCTCCAGTATCTCGCGCCGTACACCGGCTGCGCGATGGGCGAGTGGTTCCGCGACAACGGCATGCACGCCGTCATCTTCTATGACGACTTGTCCAAGCAGGCCGTCGCGTACCGCCAGATGTCGCTGCTGCTGCGCCGTCCGCCGGGCCGCGAAGCTTATCCCGGCGACGTGTTCTACATTCACTCGCGTCTGCTCGAGCGCGCCGCGAAACTCAATGAAGCCAACGGTTCCGGCTCGCTCACCGCGCTCCCGGTCGTCGAAACCCAGGCCAACGACGTGTCGGCCTACATTCCGACGAACGTGATCTCGATCACCGACGGTCAGATCTTCCTGGAAACCACGCTGTTCTATCAGGGTATCCGCCCGGCGTTGAACGTCGGTATCTCGGTTTCCCGCGTGGGTTCGTCGGCGCAGATCAAAGCCATGAAGCAGGTCGCGGGCTCGATCAAACTCGAACTCGCCCAGTACCGCGAAATGAAGGCGTTCGCGCAGTTCGCCTCCGACCTCGATCCGGCGACGCAGCGTCTTCTGGCGCGCGGTGAACGTCTCACCGAGCTCCTGAAGCAGCCGCAGTACAAGCCGGTGCCGGTCGAAGAGCAGGTGGTCGTGATCTTCGCGGGCACGAAGGGTTACCTCGACAAGATCGCCGTGCGCGATGTCGGCCGCTTCGAATCCTCGATGCTCGGCGCCATGCGTGAACGCGCGCCGGACATTCTCGCGGGCATCCGTCAGGAAAAGGCGCTCACAGACGCCATCCAGGCGAAGCTCAAGACCTTCCTCGACGACTTCTCGGCTTCGTTCGCTTAAGGGCCTCGGGGAAATTCGTCTAAGTAGGATCGAGATATGCCTAGCTTAAAAGAGTTCCGCGTTCGCATCGAATCGGTGCAGTCGACGAAGAAGATCACGTCGGCCATGAAGATGGTCGCCGCGTCGAAACTGCGCCGCGCGCAGGAAGGCGCCGAAGCCGCGCGTCCCTACGCCGAACGCATGGAGCGGATGCTCGGCAACCTCGCGGGCGCCGCGGCGGGCCGTGCCGGCGCGCCGTTGATGCTCGCTGGAACCGGTAAGGATGACACGCACCTCGTCGTCGTGATGACCGCGAACCGCGGCCTCGCGGGCGGGTTCAACTCCAACATCATCCGTTCGGCCCGTGGTCTCGTGCGCGAGCTGCTCGATCGCGGCAAGACGGTGAAGATCCTGGCCGTCGGCCGTAAGGGCCGCGACGCGATGCGCCGCGACTTCCGCGAGCTCCTCGTCGGTGAATACACCGAGTTCGGCCGCAAGCGTGTCGCGTTCAACGAAGCCAACGACGTGGCCTCGAAGATCACCGCCATGTTCGAAGCCGGCGAATTCGACGTCGCGACGCTTGTGTACGCGCGCTTCAAGTCGGCCGTGTCGCAAATCGTCACGCGCCAGCAGATCATCCCGTTCCCCGTGCCGGAAGCTTCGGCCGGCGGCGACGCGAAAGTGGTCTACGACTACGAACCGTCGGACAACGAAATTCTCGGCAGTCTGCTGCCGCGTAACCTCGCCATCCAGGTCTTCCGCGCGATGCTTGAGAACGCAGCGTCGTTCTTCGGCTCGCAAATGGCCGCGATGGACAACGCGACGCGCAACGCCGGCGAAATGATCAATAAGCTGAAGCTGACCTACAACCGTCAGCGCCAAGCCATGATTACCAAAGAACTCATCGAAATTATTTCCGGCGCTGAAGCGATCTAAGCGGCGCGGAAACGAAGAAGGCATAGGAGAAGACAATGGCGAATAGCGTCGGAACCATTACCCAGGTGTTGGGCGCGATCGTGGACGTGAAGTTCGACGGCGATCTGCCGGCGATCTTGAACGCGCTGGAGCTGGACAACAACGGCAAGCGCCTGATCCTGGAAGTCGCCCAGCACACCGGCGAATCCACCGTGCGCTGCATCGCCATGGACACCACCGACGGTCTCGTGCGTGGCAAGCAAGTGAAAGACACCGGCAACCCGATCCGCATGCCCGTGGGTCCCGGGACGCTCGGCCGTATCATGAACGTGATCGGCGAGCCCGTGGACGAACGCGGTCCGATCGACGCCAAGGACTACATGCCGATTCACCGTCAGGCGCCGTCCTTCGTTGAACAGTCGACCGAAGCGCAGATCCTTCCCACGGGGATCAAGGTCATCGACTTGCTCGAGCCGTACCTCAAGGGCGGTAAGATCGGTCTGTTCGGCGGCGCCGGTGTCGGCAAGACCGTGCTCATCCAGGAGCTGATCAACAACATCGCCAAGGGCTACGGCGGTTACTCCGTGTTCGCTGGCGTCGGCGAGCGCACCCGCGAAGGGAACGACCTCTATCACGAGTTCCTGGAAGCCGGCATCATCGACAAGGACGGCCCCAACAGCAAAGTGGGGCTCGTGTTCGGCCAGATGAACGAGCCGCCCGGCGCCCGCGCCCGCGTCGCGCTCTCCGGTCTCACCCAGGCCGAATACTTCCGCGACGTCGAAGGCAAGGACGTGCTGTTCTTCGTCGACAACATCTTCCGCTTCACCCAGGCCGGCTCCGAAGTGTCGGCGCTCCTCGGCCGTATCCCGTCTGCCGTGGGTTATCAGCCGACGCTGGCCACGGACATGGGCGGTCTGCAGGAACGCATCACCTCGACCAAGAAGGGTTCGATTACGTCCGTCCAGGCGATTTACGTGCCCGCCGACGACTTGACCGATCCGGCCCCGGCCGCTTCGTTCGCCCACCTCGACGCCACGACCGTGTTGTCGCGTTCGATCGCCGAGCTCGGCATCTATCCGGCCGTGGATCCGCTCGACTCCACCAGCCGCGCGCTCGATCCGCTCGTCGTCGGTGAAGAACACTACAAAGTGGCCCGTGACGTGCAGCGCGTGCTGCAGACCTACAAGTCGCTGCAGGACATCATCGCCATCCTCGGGATGGACGAACTGTCGGAAGAAGACAAACTCACGGTCGCCCGCGCCCGTAAGATCCAGCGCTTCCTCTCGCAGCCGTTCCACGTCGCCGAAGTGTTCACCGGCAACCCGGGCGTGTTCGTCCAGCTCGCCGACACCATCAAGGGCTTCAAGGGCATCGTCGCCGGCGATTACGATCACCTGCCGGAGCAGGCCTTCTACATGGTCGGCACCATCGAACAGGCGATCGAAAAAGGTAAGAAGATGGCCGCTGCGGCCTAATCTTAAAGCTCTAGGACTTCGATATGGCCGATACGACGTTGAAGCTCGAACTGGTCTCGCCGGAACGCTTGCTCCTTTCGGAGCAGGTCGAGATGGTGATTGTGCCGGGCGCCGAAGGTGTGTTCGGCGTGCTGCCCTTGCATGCGCCGACGCTTTCCACCCTCAAGCCGGGCTTCGTCCAGGTCTATAAGGGCGGTGCGGTCGCCGAGAGCTTCTTCGTCACCGGCGGCTTCGCTGAAGTCACGCCGGCCAGCTGTACGGTCCTGGTCGACGAAGCCATTCCGCAGGCGACTCTGACCCGCGACTACGCGGCGCAGCGCCTCGCACAGGCGAAGGCGCGCCTCGACCAGGCCGCCAACGACGATGACCGCCGTCTCGCGGCGGTTGATGTCGCCAACGCCGAAGCGATGGTGCAAGCGGCAGCCTAAACATCACGCTGCCTTTAAATTGCCGGATGTGACGGTTTTCTTGCAGGCGTGGTATAGAAGCATTTTAGGGAAAAGTGGAAACCGGTTTTCCCGCTAAAATGCGACTAACCGATAAGAGGCGAGCGTGCTGAGGCGCGATCGCGAACTCCTGCAAGCGCAACACGTTCATCTCTCATGGCCGTAAAACACTGGAGCTTGGACGATATCGATTGGACGCGCTTCGACGCGTCCAAGGTCTCGCCCGACCTCGTTGCGGTCATCAAGACCGCTGCGATGGTTGAGCGCAATGGCGCGGACTACGGCAGCTATCTTCACGGCGTCTTCAAGGACGACCCCGCCTTCCAGGCTGCGGCCGCCGAATGGGCGAAGGAAGAAGAGCAGCACGGCATCGCGCTCGGCCGTTGGGCGGCGCTCGCCGACCCGGCCTTCGATATGGATGCGAGCTTCACGCGCTTCACCGACATGTACAAGATCCCGATCGACGCCACGGCGTCGATCCGCGGTTCGCGTACCGGCGAGCTCTGTGCGCGCTGTGTTGTCGAGACCGGCACCAGCTCCTTTTATTCGGCGATCCGCGACGCGGTGGAAGAGCCGGTCCTGAAGCAAATCTGCAAGAACATCGCTGCCGACGAGTTCCGGCATTACCAATTGTTCTATCGGCATATGGAGCGCTATCTGGCCGAACGCCGTGACGGCGCCTCGACGTGGGAGCGCTTCAAGGTCGCGTTCACCCGCTTTCGCGAAGCCGACGACGACGAGATCGCGTCGGCTTATTACGCCGGCAACGCCGTACCCGGCGCCTACGACCGTGCCACTTCGAACGCGGCCTATGCGGCGCGGGCTTTCGGCTTTTATCAAAAGCGCCATGTGCGCCGCGCTGGTCATATGTTCGCGCAAGCCGCCGGGTTCAATCCTGACGGCTGGGCAGCAAAACTGTTGTCCGCGCTTCTCTGGAGCGTCATCTGGTTCCGTGGCCGCAAGTTCCGTCCCGTGCTGGTGCCCGCGCGCTAACCCTTGCGCCGATTGGACGAACGGGGCCGGCGAGGGAAGACGCATGGCGGCCCCCCCGCGTAAAGCGCCCCGCCTCCAGCGCGCGTGTTCATCTCTTCTTTGGTTCCGAGGATATCGCGGCCCTCTCGGCTCGCATCAGCGCCATTCCGCCCGGCGAACGCCGAGTGTTAGGCTGAGGCCTCATTCTCTTGGGGGAGCCTCATGATTCAACGGTTCACGCAATTTGCCGCCGTCGCGACGCTTTTCTTGGCGGGTCCCGTCCTCGCCGCCGAACCTTTGCCGACGGTCAAAATCTTCACCACGGGCGGCACCATTGCCGGCGCCGGTTCGTCCGGCACGGACATGACCAACTACAAGTCCGGCGCCATCTCCGGCGATCAGCTCGTGGCCAGCGTTCCTCAACTCAAGCAGCTCGCCAATACGCCTGTCGAACAGATCGCCAATGTCGCCAGCTACGATTTGACCATCGCGCATTGGATCTCGCTCGCGCGCAAAATCAACGAAACTCTGGCCGACCCGAAAGTCTCGGGCGTTGTCATTACGCATGGCACCAACACCATCGAGGAAACGGCCTTCTTCCTCGATCTCACCGTGAAGTCCGATAAACCCGTGGTCCTCGTCGGCGCCATGCGCCCGGCCACGGCTGTCAGTGCCGACGGTCCGCTCAACCTCATCAATGCCGTGCGCGTGGCCGCGTCGCCGGAGGCGCGCGGGAAGGGTGCGATGGTCGTGCTGAACGATGAAATCAGCTCTGCCCGCGATGTCACGAAAGAGCATACGATGCGCGTCGAGGCCTTTCGGCCCACCGACTTTGGCTATCTCGGCCAGATCGATGAAGACAAGGTCGTGTTCTATCGGTCGCCGACCCGACGGCATACGGCGGCTTCCGAATTCGACGTCTCGAAACTTGATAAGCTTCCCGTGGTCGATATTCTCTACGCTTATGTGCAGCCGAGCCTCGGCCTCGTCGACGCGCTGGTAAAGGGCGGCACGCAGGGCATCGTCTTTGCCGGCACGGGGGCCGGCGATATTTCGACACCCGAGCGCGGCGCGCTTAAGAACGTGCTTGCCATGAAGCCCGATGCGCGTCCGGTCCTCGTGCGCTCCAGCCGCGTCGGCAATGGCCGCGTCGTGGCGACGAAGGATTACGAACCCTTCAATATGGTGGCGGCCGATACCCTCAATCCGCAGAAGGCGCGCATCCTCCTCATGCTCGCGCTCACCAAGACGCGCGATCCCAAGGAAATCCAAAGAATGTTCTCGGAGTATTAAGCTTTACGGCGCGCGGCTTTTTTCTTCGGTTTTGCCGCGCGCACAGGCTGTAAAGCGGCGACCTTCTCTTTGAAGGCCGCGACGACCTGTTTGTAGATGTCGCGTTTGAAACCGACGATCATTTTCGGCAGGTTCTCGAACTTGGTCCACTTCCAGGCGCCGAACTCCGGATGTTCGCCCGCGATGTCGATGTCGGCATTCTCGCCCGTGAATTTCATCAGGAACCACTTCTGCTCCTGACCACGGTACTTGCCTTTCCACACCTTCTTTTGAAGATCGGCGGGCAGGTCATAGCGCAGCCACGACCGTGTCACGGCGACGATGCGCGCCTTATCGGTTCCGGTTTCCTCGCGAAGCTCGCGCAAGGCCGCCGCGCGGGGCAACTCGTTCTTGTCGATCCCGCCTTGCGGCATCTGCCAGGCGCCCGGCGTGTCGATGCGCTCGGCGACAAAGACTTTGCCGCGTGCGTTCAACAGGACGATCCCGACGCCCCGGCGATAAGGCTTGGAAGATGGCATGCGGGTCAGTGCGCTGGCTTCGCCTTGGCTTTGGCGGCCTCGGGTTTTGCTTTTGCGGCGGCGGGTTTGGCTTGGGCCGGCGCGTCATGGCTGGCGGCCGGTTTCGCCTTCGCGGCGGCCGGGGGCGCCGTCGCCGGCGATGGCGCGGTGACCTCCGAACGGATCAACACGGTGGAGATTGGTGTGAGCGCGATGCCTTTTCTCTGTGCCTGGTCCAGCCACAGAATGAGCCGCTCGAAGCTCACCGGCTTGGCCTGCACCGAGGCGACAACGCTGCCCTGATAGCGCGCGAGGCGTTCGGCATAGTCGAGGCGCGCATCCACGGCGGCGCGGAAGGGGCGTTCATCAAGCACGACGTCGGCCACGGCCGTCGAAACATAGGCGTCACCCATGCGTACCCCGGGCGATCCCTGCACATAGAACAGATTCTGCTCTTTCAACTTGGCGAACATCGGCGAGATGCTCTGCGCGTTCTCGCGGAACTTCGTGCCTTGGGCGTCGAATACGCCGATCGCCCCCGTGCCGGCTTTCAATACGGCATCGAGGCGTTCGGCGTTGTCCTTGAGTTCTAGGGTGGTCAGGAGGCCCAAGGGGCCCGGATCCTGCGCCGGGAAATCCTTGCTCTCCAGCGGGACTTCGATGAGCACCTCGTGCCCGGCGGCCTTCGCGCGGTCCATCCAGGTCTTGATGTTGCGCGCATAGGGGCTGAAGGCCAGCGTCACGGCCGGCGGCAGTTTGGTGATGGCGGCTTCCGTCGCCGATTGGCTAAGGCCAAGCCCGCGCACCACGATCGCGATCTTCGCCGTGCTTGCGGATGCGGCGGGCGCGGCTTCCTTCTTCGCATCGCGCAGCGCGGCAAAGCGGGGCGGCGGGGCGCTGACGGCGACACGGTCGGTCGGCGGCAGAGGCGGATCCACCAGGCGCGGGCGGCCACCGGCGACGGCGGGGCCGGCATCGCCCGCGGCGGCGGCGAAGCGTTCCGGCGCGCCCGGCGCCACACCGGGCGCGTTGAGGGCGGGAATCCCGCCGATCAGGTTGGGGACTTCGTCGTTTGGTTGGGGCGGCGCTTCGGCGGACGCGGCTTCCGGTTTCGCGTCGGCCGGAGGCGTTGCCGCGGGTTTGGCGTTCGCGGGCGCCGGAGCTGGCGGCGCGACGGGCTTGGCGGCCGGCGGTACGGCGGCGACTTGGGTTTCTTTCGCGGCGGGCGCAGGTGTCGGCGCGACGGGTTTCGCGGCCGCTGGGGGCGGCGTGACGGCGGCGGTGTTGGTCGGCGGTGTGACCGCGGGTTTTGCGGCGTCCGCTTTTCCCGCCTCCGGCTTCGCGGCCTCCGGTTTCGCGGCGGTGGCGGGCGTCGCGGCGGCGGGTTTAGCAGGGTCCGGTTTCGCCGCAGGCGTGGCCGGGGCTTGCGCCGTCAGCCACGGGCGGCGGGAGGCCGAACGGTCGGTTGCGGCGGTGGCGTCTTGCGCGATAGCCGCCTCAGGGGCCGCGTTCGGCGCCGGCGCATTCTCATCGACGACTTCGAGGTCGGCGAAATTACCCGTAACGGGTGCGGCGACTTGCGGGGTCTCACTGGTCAGAAGGACGTAGGAAATGAATCCGACAACGCCGGCGAACACCACGCCGCTCGCAAGCAGCGCGATTCTCGGACCCGTGCCGGACTGGCCCGTGTCTTCGTCGTCGTAAAAGTCCGCGTCGCCGTCGTCGCCGCCGCCAAACGGGTCTTTTACGTTGTCTTTCCGGAACCGATCGAACAGTCCCATGAACTCCTCCGGCCCTGCGCGTTGAGCGCAGTACATATGATACGCCGATTATCTTCTAGACGGGGGACCCTTAAGAGCCTGTTAAGCCAAAAACAAACGGGGGCCTCGGCGTGGTGACCGGGCCCCCGTGTTTTCTTCCCTGAACCGGATTTAGCCGGTTCCGTCCTAGTTCGTGCCGCCGGCGGGTTTCGCCTCGGCGCGCTGGTACAGGGCGATTCCCTGTAACAGATCAAGGGCGCGCTGGAGTTGGTAGTCTTCCGGCTCCTGCGGCTTGGCGGCCGAGGCGGTCTGCTGACCGGCGGCGGGCTTCGCTGCATCGGCGGCGGGCTTGGTGCCGTTGGGCTTCGTTCCAGCCTGCGGGCCGGCCGGCGCGGGCGGCTGAGCCATCGGCTCGCCTTGCTTTTCATTCTCGTTGCGCAGCGCGCCCGGAAGGTCACGTTCTGCGCGGGTGAAACCTGCGCTCGGCGTGCCGATGGGCTCGATTTTCGCCGGCTTCACTTCGATATCCGGATCGATCCCGGTCGCCTGGATCGAACGGCCGCTCGGCGTGTAGTAGCGCGCCGTCGTCAGGCGCATGGCGCTCTCGCCGCGCGCCAGCGGGATGATGGTCTGCACGGACCCCTTCCCGAAGCTCTTGGTGCCGAGCAGGATCGCGCGGCCGTGGTCCTGCAGGGCGCCGGCCACGATCTCGGACGCCGAGGCCGAGCCGTCGTTGATCAGCACCACCAGCGGCTTTCCATCGGTCGCGTCGCCCGGTTTCGCATTATAGCGCTGGGTCTCTTCGCTGTGGCGCGTGCGGGTCGAGACGATCTCGCCGCGGTCGAGGAACGTGTCGGAGACCGACACCGCCTGATCGAGCAAGCCGCCCGGGTTATTGCGAAGGTCGATCACATAGCCTTTCAGCTTGGGGCCGAGCTTCGTCTTCAGTGACTTGATCGCGCCGTCGAGGCCGACCTGCGTCGTCTCGTTGAACTGATTGATGTCGATGTAGCCGACGTCGCCCTCAACGCGGCTCTTTACCGATTGCACCTTCACCACGGCGCGCACCAACTTCACGTCGAACGGCTCGGTTTCGGCGCGGCGCAGCGTGATCACGATCGGCGTGTTGATGGGGCCGCGCATCTTCTCGACGGCTTCCTGCAGCGTCAGGCCCACGGCCGGCTTTCCATCGATGCCGATGATATAGTCGCCCGGTTGCACGCCCGCGCGGCTCGCCGGCGTGTCGTCGATCGGCGACACCACTTTCACGACGCCCGATTCCATGGTCACTTCAATGCCGAGGCCGCCGAACTCGCCCTTGGTCTGCTCCTGCATCTCCTGGAAGCTTTTTGCGGGCATGTAGCCCGAGTGCGGATCCAGCGACGTGAGCATGCCGTTGATCGCGTTCTCCAGAAGCTGCTGATCGGTCACTTCCTCGACGTAGTCCTTGCGCACGCGCTCGAACACATCCCCGAACAGCTCGAGATATTTGTAGGTGTCGTCCGAAAACTTCGCGTTGGACTTCTCGGCCGCGAAGGTCGGCAGGAGTGGAGCTGTGACGGCACCGGCGACGAACGAAACGGTCGCGGCGGCGGCAATGTATTTAAGGCGCATAGGTGTTCACACCGTTGGTCAGAGACAGTCTCATCTACTCGCTACTTTTCCCGTGCGGTCAGCAAGCCAAGGCAAGGGATTGATGGGCTGGCCTTCACGGCGCAGTTCGACATAGAGCGAGGACGCAGCTGTACCATCCATTACGCCAAGAGGTTCGCCCGCCAGCACGCGCTGGCCGACCTCGCTGTCGATGCGCCCTAAACCAGCCAATAACGTATGATATCCCTCGCTATGTTCTATGATCAATAGTTGGCCATATCCGCGAAAGGGGCCGGCGAAGGCGATGATGCCGTCGAAGGGCGCGATCACTTGCGACCCGGGGGCGGCTTTGATTGTGATCCCTTTTGTCCGTAATCCCGAGGAATCCGTGGGGTCCGCGGCCTCGCCGAATTTGGCCGATAGCGTGCCTGCGACCGGGTAGGGGAGGGTGCCCCTGGCTTTGCCGAACGAGCGGGTTACAGCAACTTCATCCGGAGGCGACAGCTTAGGCGCGAGTCGCGCCGTTTGGACCTCAGCGTCTTTGGATCGTGGCGCCGGCTGCGTGGCCTGTGCCTGGGCTTCGGCTTTTGCTCTCTCCGCGGCGGCGGCCTTCTCGGCGGCCGCCTTTTCCTGGGCGATCTTGCGCTCGGCGGCGTCGCGTCGCTCCTTCTCCGCTGCCAGCTTCGCGAACAGCGCGCGCAGGTCTTCGGCTTCCTGCGCGAGCTTTTTGGTGCGGGCGCTGACCTCGTCCGACTGCAGCGCGATCTTCTGTTGCTGCAGGGCTTTCTGTTCGAGCGTCGTTTCCATCCGCTTGCGCTTCTCGATGAGCGCGGCGGTTGTTGCGGCGGCCTGTTCGCGTTGCGCGGTCACTTGCGCACGCACACGGTAAAGCTCGGCGAGATCCGTCTGGAGGGCGGCCGTGGATTGCCGGATGTTGGGCAGCGCCGCGCGGAGCAGGATCGCCGTACGCACGGCATCATCGGGCGACAGCGGGTTCAATGTCAGGGCGTCGGCGGGCCGCAGCGCCAAACGTTCAAGCGCCATCAGGGCGTCGCGCATCTGCGCGTCGCGCCGGCTCAAGGTGCCGCTCGCCTGCGCCGCGTGTGCTTCCAGTTCATTGATCCGGTTTTCCATCACCAGCAGTGAATACTCCTGGTCCTGGATGTCCTTGGCGAGATCGATGGACTCCTTGCGCAGGCGTTCCGCCTCGCGCGCGGTCGCGTTGGCCTCATTGGCCAGGCGCTGAGCCTCGTTCTCGCTCTGCTTGAGGTTGCGTTCCAGCGCTCTCAGTTGCGCGGGGTCTGGCGTTTGCGCAAATGAAGGAACCGCCGCGAGCGCCGCGGCGAGCGTGAGGGTGAAAAGGTTACGCGCCCGCACGGCGCGCGAGCAATGCAGCGTTTTGCGCATCGGCATGCTGGATCAGCAGCGATGCACCGGTCATCGCGGGCGGCTTGGGAAGCTGCATCAACGCCAAAACGGTTGGCGCAATGTCCGCGAGGCGGCCGTTCTTCAGGGCCGTGACGTCCGCCGGACCGTTCACCAGCACGGTCGGCACGACGCCGACAGTGTGCTGTGTATGCGGTTCATGCGTGGCTGGATCTTTCATCAATTCAAGATTGCCGTGATCCGCGCATATCAGCATCGTTCCGCCGGCCTTTTTCAACGCGGCTTCAAGGCGCGTAAGGCAAGCGTCGATTGTCTCGGCCGCCTTGATCGCGGCGGCCAGAATGCCCGTGTGTCCCACCATGTCGCCGTTGGCATAGTTGACGATAATCGCGTCAAAACGGCCGCTTTCGATGGCCTCGACGATGCGGTCCGTCACGTCCGGCGCGCTCATCTCGGGCTGCAGGTCGTATGTTGCGACCTTCGGGCTCTGGATCAGGATGCGTTCTTCGCCGGGGAACTCCTGCTCCACGCCGCCATTCAGGAAGAACGTGACGTGCGCGTATTTTTCGGTTTCGGCGATGCGCAGTTGTTTGAGCCCCGCCTCGCTGATGATCTGACCCAGCGTGTGCCCGCCGCTTTCCGCCGGGAACATCACGGTCATGAACGTGTTGTGCGCTTGGGAGTATTCCGTAAGTCCCGTCGCCGCGGCGAACGTGATGACGCGCGCGCGGGCGAACCCGTCGAAGGCTGGCCACAACAGTGCCGACAGAATCTGCCGCGCGCGATCGGCGCGGAAGTTCGCCATCAGCACGCCGTCGCCGTCCTGCATGCCCCTATAATCGCCGATCGCCGCCGGCAGCATGAATTCGTCGGTCACGCGTTCGTCGTAAGACGCGCGGATCGCGGCCAGCGGATCAGCGGCGTGATGACCCTTTGCTTCGGTCATTGCGGCATAAGCTTTCTCGACGCGGTCCCAGCGCTTGTCGCGGTCCATGCCGTAGTAGCGGCCGCCGACCGTGGCGATCTTCGTGCGCGCCAGGCCCGCGATCTGCTTCTGGAACGCTTCCATGAATCCCAGACCCGACGACGGTGGCGTGTCGCGCCCGTCCATCAGCGCGTGGATCGCGACGGGCACGCCGGCGCCGCTGATGATGCGGGCCAACGCGGCCATCTGATCCATGTGCGAATGCACGCCGCCCGGCGAAAGCAGGCCGATCATGTGCGCGGTGCCGCCGGAAGCTTTAAGCTTGGCGATGAAGTCGCTCAGGGCCGGATTGCTCTGAATCGCGCCGGTTTCGATGGCCGCATCGATGCGGGGAAGGTCCTGCATCATCACGCGGCCCGCGCCGATATTCATGTGCCCGACTTCGGAATTGCCCATCTGACCGGGCGGCAGGCCCACGTCGAGGCCGCTGGTCTCCACCAAGCCGTGGGGGCAGGTGGCCAGGAACCGGTTCCAGGTCGGCACGTTGGCCAGGGCGATGGCGTTATCGGTCTTTTCGACTCGGTAGCCCCACCCGTCGAGAATGGCCAGGACGACCGGCTTGGGGCGGCCTGCTTTTTTATGCGACTCGGTGCTGACGGCGACGTTCATGATGACCTGGCGGAGTATAGCCTAGACCGCGGCGCCCCGGGGGGCCCGAAACGGCTCCTATTTGGGGTCCTTGTGGGCCTTCCCCCCGGGCCTGGCAATCAAAAAAAGTCAGGTGCGCGAATAAGTTGTGAGGATCCCGCGGGGTCTTCCTCAGGCCTTGCTTCCGCGGCGTTCTCATCTGATATAGTGGCCCTCGAGAGGCTGGCGATGGACGTACCCCTCGCCAACCCGGTCAGGTCCGGAAGGAAGCAGCCGTAACGAGTTTCGGTTCGGGTCGTCGTCCAGTCTCTCACCCTACTTTTCCCCGAAAAGCCGTCTTGCCCCATGGACCAGCCCCGTGACCGATAGCCCGTCCGCGGACTCAGCTGGGGAATATCAGGTCCTCGCCCGCAAATACCGGCCGACCACCTTCGAGGCGCTGCGTGGCCAGGACGCGCTGGTCCGAACCCTCACCAACGCGATCACCTCGGGGCGTCTCGCCCACGGCTACATGCTCACCGGCGTGCGCGGGGTCGGTAAGACCACGACCGCGCGCTTGATCGCACGCGCCTTGAATTGCGTGGGCGCCGACGGCAAGGGCGGACCGACGCCGACGCCTTGCGGCGTGTGCGTGCATTGCACCGCCATCGCCGAAGACCGCCACGTCGACGTGCTCGAGATGGACGCCGCCAGCCGCACCGGCATCGACGACATCCGCGAGCTTCTGGAAGGCGTGCGCTACCGGCCCGTCTCGGCGCGCTACAAGATCTACATCATCGACGAAGTGCATATGCTCTCCGACAAGGCGTTCAATGCCTTGCTCAAGACGCTCGAAGAGCCGCCGGAGCATGTGAAGTTCATTTTCGCCACCACCGAAATCCGCAAGGTGCCGATCACGGTGCTCTCGCGCTGTCAGCGCTTCGACCTGCGCCGGATCGAGAGCGCGACGTTGCAGAAATTATTTGCCGACGTCAGCCAGAAGGAAGGCGCTTCCGTCGATGAAGGCGCGCTCGCGCTGATCGCCCGCGCCGCCGACGGGTCCGCGCGCGATGGTCTGTCGATCCTCGATCAGGCCATCTCTCAGGCGGGTGGTAAACAGGTGGGCGAAACCGCGGTGCGCGACATGCTCGGCCTCGCCGACCGCGCGCTGGTGTTCGATCTCCTGGAAGCTGTGATGAGCGGCGATGTGAAGACCGCGCTCGATGTGCTTGCCGGTCAGTATGCGGCGGGCGCGAGCCCTGTCGTCGTGATTCAGGATCTGTTGGAACTCGTGCATTGGCTCACGCGCCTCAAGGTGGCGCCGGACGGTGCGGCCGACCCCGCGCTTGCCGAGAATGAACGTACCCGTGGCGGCGCCATGGCCGAGAAACTTGGCATGGGCGTGCTGACGCGCGCCTGGCAGATGCTTCTGAAGGGCCTCGGTGAAGCGCGCGCCGCGCCCATGCCGTTGCAGGCGGTTGAAATGGTATTGGTCCGGCTGGCTTACGCCGCCGATCTGCCGACGCCCGCCGATGCCGTGAAATCGCTGGAAAGTGGCGGCGCTGTCGCTGCGCGCGCGCCCGCCACGGCCCCCGTGCGCCCGACACCGCGCCCCACCATGACCGCAACGGCGGTCGCCACCGATCATCTCCCGCAGGCTGTTGCCGCGCCGCGGCCGACTGCCGAAGCGGCGCCGCAGCCGCAGTCCTTCGCTGAAGTGGTGAAGCTATTTGTCGCCAAGCGCGAAGCCGTGCTCTCGACGCACCTGCACCGCAACGTCCACCTTGTGCGCTTCGAACAAGGTCTCATCGAATTCAAGCCCGGGCGTCTTGCGCCGAGCGATCTCGCGGGCCAAGTGGGCAAGATGCTCACCGCCTGGACCGGTCAGCGCTGGGTGGTGAGTGTCGCCAACGCGGGCGGCGCGCCGTCGCTCTATGATCAGGAAATCGAAACGGCCAAGTCCGATCCCTTGGTGAAATCCCTTCTCGAGGCGTTCCCCGGCGCGACCGTGGAAAGCATCAAGCCCGCCGACAAGTAGACTCAAGCGAATTGGGGTCAGATACCAATTCGTTCGATGATTGCCTCGATGTGATGATTGTTAAGCGAATTGGTGTCTGACCCCCATTCGCGCTTTCGAAGGAACGCGATGAAGAATCTCGGAAATATCATGAAGCAGGTTCAGGACATGCAGACGCGTATGTCCGAAATGCAGGAGAAACTCGCCGAAACCGAAATGGTCGGCAGCGCCGGCGCCGGCATGGTGCAGGCGACTCTCAACGGCCGCAGCGAACTCAAGCGCGTGAAGATCGATCCGAGCCTCTTGAAGCCCGAGGACGCCGAGGTCCTCGAAGACCTCATCGTCGCGGCGGTCAACGATGCGCGCGGCAAGGTCGAGCGTCACACGCAGGATGAAATGAACAAGCTGACCGGCGGCCTCCCGCTCCCGCCGGGATTCAAGCTTCCGTTCTAGTGCGCGGTCCCGAAATGTGGGGAGCGGTTTTCGGATGAGATCGCGCAGCAATAAGAGAATCACGTAGTGGCTGGTCCCCAAATCGAAGCTCTGATCCGGCAGCTCTCGAAGTTGCCGGGATTGGGCCCGCGCTCCGCGCGCCGCATCGCACTCGCGCTCATCAAGAAGCGCGAATCCTTGCTCGATCCGTTGGTGCAGACCCTCTCCGCCGCCTCGGAATCGGTGAAGGTGTGCTCGCGCTGCGGCAATTTCGATAGCGCCGATCCCTGCACCATCTGCTGCGATCCGCGCCGCGACCCCGCGCTCATTTGCGTGGTGGAAGACGTCGCCGATCTTTGGGCCTTGGAGCGCACGGGAGCGTTTCGCGGCCGTTATCACGTCACCGGCGGGCTCCTGTCGCCGCTCGACGGAGTCGGCCCCGCGGATCTGCGCATCGATAAACTCGTCGGCCGTGCCGAGTCGCCTGACGTCAGGGAAGTGGTCCTCGCCCTTTCGGCGACGGTCGATGGTCAGACAACCGCCCACTATATCGCCGAGCGTCTTGGGCAGACCAAAACCACCGTTTCAGGGCTGGCTCACGGCATGCCCATTGGGGGCGAGCTCGACTATCTCGACGATGGCACCATTGCCGCGGCGCTGACAGCCCGGCGCCCCGTTTAAAGCTTTCGCGAAGCTTTCAAAAACGCAACGGCTTGGCGTCATGTCTGTGCCATAATTCACCTATATCTTCTAAGCTGAACAGTCATGTACTCCGCGCGATGTGTTCCCGTCTGTCGGGTCCCGCGCGGCCTCAGGAGGTCGGTATGTTGAGAACCGTTTTCGCGGCCGCCGCCGCGGTCCTTATGCTCGCAGGATGCGCCGGGCCGAAGTTCGTGACGTCCGACGTCACGCGCTACAACGCCATGTCGGAAGCGCCGCAGGGTAAGACGTTCGCCATCGTCGCGCTCGATGACGATCAGCAGTCGAGCTTCGCGTTCAAGCAGTTCGGCGATCTGATGAACCAGCGCCTGTCGGCGCTCGGTATGAAACAGTACACCGGCGGCGCCGGTCCGACGAACGCCGACTACGTCGTCACGCTGCGGTACGCCGTCTATGGCCCCAGCGCCGATGTGCGCTCGACCTGGTCGGGTTTCGGCGCGCAGGCCGGCTTTGGGTACGGTTACGGGTGGGGACGTCCCTATTGGGCGCGCGGCCCCTTCGGCTACATGGGCTACGATCCGTTCTGGGATGACCGCTACGACATCACCACGCGCCAGGTTTTCACCCGCCGCGTTGAAGTGAATGTCTTCCGTGGGGCGACCTATAATTCCGATCGCAAAGATCGTGTGTTTGAAGGCCGCGCCGTCAGCTCAGGCCTCAATGGTCAAATCGAGCCTGTGATGCCTTACATCCTCGACGCGATCTTCCAGGAGTTTCCGGGCCGCTCCGGCGAAACAAAGACCGTGAGCGTCCAGGTGCCGGAGAACGTCGAGAAAGCGCCGTCCCGTCCGGCGGCGAGTTCGGCCTACTAACAAAAAAAGGCCGGGATCTTTCCCGGCCTTTTCTTTTGGCTTTTATGTTGGATATGGCGCCGCCGGTCCCGGATCGGCCGCCTCGACCGTCAGCTTCGCGCCGACAACGCCGGTCACGCGCACCTTCGCGCCGGCTGGTAAATCCGGCCCGCTGACAAGCCAACTGCTGTCGGCGACTTTCATGCGGCCGTTCCCGTCCTCGATCGCGCTTTCCAGCGTGAACACATGGCCGATGTACTGCACGCCGCGCTGATTGAGGGTCGGATCGCTGGTGTCGATATTGCGCGGACGCCAGAACCGCCGCCCGGCCATGGCCGTAACCACGCTGAGAACCGTGAAGATCGTCACAGCCATCTGCCACGACAGGTCCACGACGACCAGGGCCACAAGGCCCGTGATCGCGGCCGCGATGCCCAGCCACAGGAAGAAGACGCCGGGCAGAGTCAGTTCCAGGAGAAACAGCAGCAGTGCGAGGATCCACCATGTCCAGTGGCTGCTGCCGTCGAGATAGGTGGCGATCGCGTCCATCGCTTACCCCGCTGTGGGAATACGCGGCGGGCGCGGCGGCTGCGGCGTGGCGGGCGGGGGCGGTTCGGTGCGGCTCCCCGGCGGGATCATGGCCTCCTTGGCGAGTTCGGCGATGCCGGCGATGGAACCGATGATGCCGCTGGCTTCCAGCGGCATCATGATCAGCTTGCCGTTCGGGGCCTTCGCGACTTCCTTTAACGCGTCCACATAGCGCTGCGCGATGAAGTAGTTGATCGCCTGGACGTCGCCTTTTCCAATCGCTTCGGACACCATTGCAGTGGCCCGCGCTTCGGCCTCGGCGAGACGTTCGCGCGCCTCGGCTTCGCGGAAGGCGGCCTCGCGTTTGCCTTCAGCCTCCAGGATCTGCGATTGCTTCTGGCCTTCGGCGCGCAGGATGGCCGACTGCTTGGAGCCTTCGGCTTCCAAGATCTCCGCGCGCTTCTCGCGTTCGGCTTTCATCTGGCGGGCCATGGCGTCGACCAGGTCCTTCGGCGGCGAGATGTCCTTGATCTCGATACGCGTCACCTTCACGCCCCAGGGCGTCGTGGCTTCATCAACCACGCGCAGCAGGCGGGCATTGATCGAATCGCGCTGCGACAGCAATTCGTCGAGATCCATGCTGCCCATCACCGTGCGGATATTGGTCATGGTCAAGTTCAAGATCGCGAGCGGCAGGTTTTGGACTTCGTAGGCGGCTTTCGCCGCATCCAGGATCTGGAAGAACATCACGCCGTCGGCGGTCACGGCGGCGTTGTCCTTGGTGATGGCCTGCTGCGAAGGAACATCAAGCACCTGTTCCATCAGGTTGATCTTGCGCCCGATCGATTCGATGAACGGCGTGATGAGGTGCAGGCCCGGCGACAGTGAGCTGGTGTACTTCCCAAATCGTTCGACCGTGTAGTTCCAACCCTGCGGCACCACCGTGACGGCCTTGAAGACCAGCATGATGCCGAGAACGACGAGAATGACCGCGAACAGTGAAAACGACATGATCCCCCCGAGGAAGAATGGCCGAATACATTTTGTCGAAAACCGGTGACAACGCGCAACCTCCCGGCGCGACGTAGGTACTATTATCGCGAAGCTTGTGTCTAAAATAAGTCCGCTAATCGGCGATCACACGAAGCTGTGTAACATTGTCACCGCCGACTTGGGCGGCCTCGCCTTCCAGCGGGATGTTTTCGATCTTGTGGCCGCGGTCGACGATCTTGCCGGTGGAGATCAGGATTTCTTTTACATCCTTTTGTGTCTGATCGAAATGCGTGCCCAGCGCGCCGACGCGCTTGTCGAGGCGCTCGACATCTTTCGTCAGTTCACCGATCTCTTTCTGGATGATATGCGCCTGCTCGCGCATACGGGCGTCTTTCAGGATCGTGCGCACGGTGTTCAGCGTTGCCATCAATGTCGTCGGCGAGACGATGTAGACCCGGCGGCGGAAACCTTCTTCCACGACCTGCGGGAAGCGATCGTGCAATTCGGCGAACACCGATTCTGCCGGCACGAACATGATGGCCGAATCCGCCGTCTCACCGGGCACGATGTATTTCTCGGCGATATCCTTGATGTGTTTCAGGACGTCGGCGCGGAAAGCGGCTTCGGCGGCGGTGCGGGCGCGCTCGTCGGTCGCCGTCGTCAGCTGCACAAAGGCTTCGTGCGGATATTTTGAATCCACCGCGATCAGCCCCGGCGGGTTCGGCAGGCGGATGACGCAGTCCGCGCGCTTGCCGTTGGTCAGCGTCACCTGGAAATCATAGCTGCCGCGCGGCAGCATGTTGCGCACCAGATCCTCCATCTGGGTCTGGCCGATGGCGCCGCGGGCCTGCTTGTTCGAGAGAATGTCCTGCAGCCCGACCACCTCGGCTGACAGCTCCGTGATGTTCTTCTGGGCGGCGTCGATCACGGCGAGGCGCTCCGACAAGGCGCCCAAAGCCTCGCTGTTCTTGGTCGTGCTCTTTTCCAAATTTTCGCCAACCTTGCGCGTTACGTCCGCCAGGCGTTCGTCCAGAAGTTTGCGCACGTTCGTCTCCTGCGCGCGCAGTTGCTCGGCCATATGGTTCTGTGCCGCCGCCTGGCTTTCCGCCATTTGCGCGAGCCGTCCCGTCAGCATGCTTTGCGCTTCGGCGAGCCGCGCGGCTGTATCGGTAAGCTGCGTCATGTGCGCGGCGCCCGTATCGCCCCGTCCGCGCAGCATCATGGCGAGCCCGCCCGCGGCAATAAGGATGGAACCGCCGATGATGAGTGCCGTTAACGCGTCCATATGTCGCTAAACCTCAGTATAAGCAGGATTTTTGGCGTCAGAATGTTGCAGGCTAGCAATGTGCAGATCGCCTCAACCGTGCCATCATCCGCAGTCTATAAGAATCTAGATCAAATCCCACCGTCCCACCACGTCTTAACGGTACAGAGCTTCCTCATGCACCTCGTCAAGATCTCCGCCCTCGCGTTGACCCTCTCGCTCGCTGTTTCGGCACACGCGCAGACGGTCGATGTTCCCGCCGCGACCGGCAACGCCGACCTCACCATTTACAACAACAACTTTGCGATGGTGCGCGAGCGCCGCACGTTCAAGATGCCGGGCCCCGCGGCGCAATTGGTCATGGGCGGGGTGCCGCGCGAGCTGCAGCCGGAGACCGCTTTCCTGCAGGTGTTGAAGGGCGACGCAGTCCGTGTCACCGAGCAGATTTTCAATTTCGACGTCCTGACACCATCCAAGCTGCTGGAACGTGCCGTCGGCAGCGAGGTCTCGGTGATCTCGGTCAATCCCGGCAATGGCCGTGAAGTGACCGAGCGCGCGCGCGTGCTCAGCGTCAACGAGGGACTGGTCCTTGAGATCAACGGCAAGATCCACACCAATCACCCCGGCCGCATTGTCTTCGACAGTATTCCCGCCGGCGTCCGTGCCCGCCCAACCCTCATCATGTCCGCGACCGGCAAGGGCGCGCAGGACGTTGACGCGGAGCTCAGCTATCTCACCGGGGGCCTGTCGTGGCATCCCGACTATGTCGCGCAATATGATTCCGACAGCAATCGTATGACGCTCCTGGCGTGGGCGACCGTCACCAATACCACCAGCTCGGATTTCCCGAACGCCAAGATGAAATTGATCGCAGGTCAGGTGAATCGCACGCGGCCCTCCGCGTCGCCGATGCCGATGATGGCGCGCGCCGCCATGAAGGCCGAAGCCGCGGATATGGCGCAGTCCTTTGGCGGCGGCATCGCGCCGACGGCGGGACTGGCGACTTATGTTTACACGATCCCGAAGCTCACCAGTCTTGGTCCCTTCGAGACCAAGCAACTTGGTCTTCTCAACAGCCAATCCATTCCGGTGCGCCGTCAGATCACCGTGCGCGCCGAGCCGTACTATTACACGCAGGCGATGCGCGGCGTGCAGCCGGAGAGCCGCGCCGATGTCGAGTTGATGTTTAAAAACGACGCCGCGGCCAAGCTCGGCATGCCGCTTCCGGCCGGTGTCGTGCGTGTCTACGGCTCCGATTCTGAAGGCGCGCCGCAGTTCTTGGGCGAGGACCGCATCGACCACACCGCCGTGGGCGGCGAGGTCACCTTGAGCCTTGGCAACGATTTCGACATCCCGGTCCAGCGCGAGCAACTCAACTACGTCCGCGCCACCGACAACATTTCGATCACGACGTGGCGCGTGACGATCTCCAATGCCAAGTCCCGGCCGGTCACCGTGCGGGTGATCGAACCGATTCCGGGAGCCTGGGAAATCGCCAAGGAATCCCATCCGCATACCAAGCAGGACGCCGGCTCGGCGCTCTGGACGCTGGAGATCCCGGCTAAAGGCAAAACCGTGCTGGAATACAGCGCCCGTATCACGATGTAGGCCTTTTTGCCCCTCCGCGCGCGGGGGAGGGCCGTTTTGGCTCTCTTTTGTTGACGGCCCAGTCCCCGGGCCTTATCTCACCCCCATCATGGCGCTCTTGGAAATCATCGTTGCTCCCGATCCGCGGCTTAAGAAAAAAGCCGTGGCGGTCGAGCGCGTCGACGCGGCGACGCGTAAGCTCATGGATGACATGCTGGAGACCATGTACGACGCGCCGGGCGTTGGCCTGGCCGCGCCGCAGGTGGGCGTCTCCAAGCGGATCATCGTCGTCGATGCCGCCCGCGAGGATGAAAAACCCGCCCCGCTCAAGATGGCGAACCCGGAGATCGTCTGGGCTTCGGACGAAACCAAGCCGCACGAGGAGGGCTGTCTCTCGCTGCCCGAGGAATATCAGGAAGTCGTGCGCCCGGCGTCCATCAAGGTGCGTTACATGGATGAGCATAACGAAATCCGCACGCTCGACGCGGATGGTCTGTTGGCCGTGATCATCCAGCACGAGATGGACCATCTCGAAGGGATGCTCTTCGTCGACCATCTCTCGGCTTTGAAGCGCAACATGATCATTAAGCGCCTCACCAAGATCAAAAAGTTCGAGCAAAAGTCCGGCAAGCGGACGCCGGTTGAAGCTTAACGGGCTCGAAGCCTAGCGCGCTCCCGTCATCTCAGATATTTTCCGCCCATGCGTATCGTCTTCATGGGCACGCCCGATTTTTCCGTCACCGCGCTCGCGCGTCTCGCCGAGCGCCACGAGATCGTCGCGGTCTATTCCCAGCCGCCGCGCCCCGCGGGCCGCGGCCAGCAATTGCGCTCAAGCCCTGTCGCGATATTCGCCGAAAAGCACGGCATTCCCGTTCACACGCCAAAGGGCCTGAAGAAACCCGAGACCCAGGCGGTCTTCAGCGCGCACAATGCCGACGTCGCCGTGGTGGCCGCCTACGGGCTTATTCTGCCGCAAGCCATCCTCGATGCGCCGAGGCTCGGTTGCCTCAACATCCACGCCTCGCTCCTGCCGCGCTGGCGCGGCGCCGCGCCCATCCAGCGTGCGATCATGGCCGGCGACAAGGTCAGCGGCGTCACCATCATGCAGATGGATGCCGGGCTCGACACGGGCGCGATGCTGATGATCCGCGAGACGCCGATCACGGACGCCACGACCGCTCAGGGACTGCACGATACATTGGCCACGATCGGCGCCGGCCTGATCGTCGAAACACTCGAAGCCCTCGAACAGGGCCGCCTCCGGCCGGAGCCGCAACCCGCCCAGGGCGTCACGTATGCCGAGAAGATCGACAAGGCCGAGGCGCATATCGACTTCACACGTCCCGCGCCTGAAGTGCTTCGCCATATCCATGGCCTGTCGCCGTTTCCCGGCGCGTGGTTCGCCCATGGCGCCGAACGCATCAAGGTGCTTGCGGCCGAACGCGCCGAAGGGGCCGGGGCGCCCGGCGTCACCCTCGACGACCGGCTGTTGATTGCATGTGGGGACGGGGCCGTGCGCCTCACCATCGTGCAGCGGGCGGGTAAAGGCCCGGCGCCTGCCGAGGCGTTCCTCCGGGGCTATGCGTTGCCCAAGGCAACCGTGCTCGCCTAAAATCCTCCGCAGCCAGGGGATAGCTCGCATGTTTGGACGCCGGCCGAAAGTCATAGCGCGCGGTGAATCGGTTCATTTGATTCCGCCGACGAAAGAGCAGGCGGACGAGTTCGTGGCCATGACCGTGGGCAGCCGCAATTTCCATGAACCCTGGGTCTATCCCGCCACCGACGAACGCCGCTACCGCGCTTATCTGGATCGCCTCGAGCGCGGCGCCGCGTTCGGCTTTCTTGTTTATCGCAACGAAGATACGGCGCTTGCCGGCGTCATCAATATCAATGACATCGTGATGGGCGGCTTTCGCTGCGGCTCGCTCGGTTACTACGGTAATGCGATGTTCGCCGGCCGCGGTTATATGACCGAAGGCCTCGCGCTGGTGTTGGACCATGCTTTCACGGCGCTGGAACTGCACCGGCTCGAAGCCAACGTGCAGCCCAGCAACGCGGCCTCCCTCGGCCTCATCAAGCGCCTGGGCTTCCGTAAGGAGGGCTTCTCGCCCTCCTTCCTCAAGATCGGCGGCATCTGGCGCGACCATGAACGCTGGGCGATCCTCGGTGAAGAATGGCTCTCCGTGCACAATGTCCCGGATGTGGGCCGGCAAGCTCCAATCCTCGCCTAGCCAGGCGCGGTGAGAAGGAAAATGGGGTCAGATACGAACAACCCCGAAGACTTTATCTGCGGAGCATGTCAGATGTCTTTTTCGTGTCTGACCCTGTTTTCCTAAGCGTTACGCGCCAGAATGCCCCGCTTTAAACTCATCATAGAATACGACGGCTCGTCATACGTCGGTTGGCAACGCCAGGATAACGGCCCTTCCATCCAAGGCGCGCTCGAAGACGCCGTGCGCGGCTATTGTCAAATTGACGCCATCGTCCACGGCGCGGGCCGCACCGATGCCGGCGTGCACGCGCTCGGCCAAGTGGCCCACATCGATATTCCGCGCGACGACCGCCCTCACGTCGTGGTGAATGCGCTGAACGCGCACCTGCGTCCGCATCCCATCGCGGTCCTCAGCGCCGAGAAGGTCGATGAGGAGTTTCATGCCCGCTTTTCGGCGCTTGAGCGCGCGTACGAGTATCGCATTCTCAATCGCCGCGCCACGCCGGCCCTCGACATCGGCCGGGTATGGTGGGTGGTACAACCCTTGAACGCCCGCGCGATGCATGACGCCGCGCAGGTGCTTGTCGGCAACCACGATTTCACCAGCTTCCGCGCCGCCGAATGCCAGGCGAAGTCGCCGCAGAAAACCTTGGATCAACTCGACGTCGCCCAGCACGCCGACATGATTGTCGTCACCGCGCGGGCGCGTTCGTTCCTGCATCACCAGGTGCGCAATATGGTCGGCACCTTGAAACTGGTGGGTGAGGGCAAGTGGACGCCCCGCGATGTCGCTGATGCACTCGAAGCGCGGAACCGCGCCGCCGCTGGCCCTACCGCGCCACCCGACGGCCTCTACTTCGCGCGCGTGAAGTACTAGATTCGTGCGACCCGCGCGCGAAGGCGCGCATCTCATGAATCCAATCGCACGAATTATATTCGTGCGATTAAAGCGCCGGCGAGGAACGTCAGCGTATAATCGAGCACCATAATGCTCATCGCCGTGCCGATGGGCACGCGCAGGCCGACTGCGCCGATAAAGGTGGTGTAAACCGCCACCACCACCATCGCGAACAGATTGAAGAAGCTATAAGCCTGCATCGGAAGCAGGCCGATATCGCTCAGGAGCGCGAGGCTGAACAACGGCACCGCGATCGGCAACTGGAACCAGTTGTAGGGCACCGTGTGCCAGAAATAACGGCTGCCGCGCCCCAGGAATCGCGACACGTACATCATCGCGAAGGGAAATAGCGTCCATGTCAGGACATACGCCAGAACCTCCACAATGCCGTAGGCGACCGGACCGAGTGTCGACGGCGTCTTGCCGTACGTCAGGAACACATGGGCGAAATGGAACGGCGCGACGATCACCGCGACGATATAGGACGACCAGAACCCGTGCGGACTGCGGTCGAAGAACTCCCAGGCGCGTCCATCGAACTTGAACAGCAGAGCAAGGCCGTACAGCGCGCTCGCGAGTTCCCGAGGGGACATCTATTTGAAATATCCCTCGAGGATGGCGAGATAGATGCGCGTCAGTGCCTCCAGGTCCGCCACCAGGCAATGTTCGTCCGCCTTATGCATGCTCTGGCCGACCAGGCCGAATTCGCATACGGGGCAGGCATTCTTGATGAAGCGCGCGTCCGACGTGCCGCCCGTGGTCGACAGTTCCGGCGCTGCGCCGGTCACGCTTTGCACCGCGTTGGAGACCAACTCCGTCAGTGGTCCCGGCATGGTGATGAAGCTTTCTCCCGACACCGAGATCGCCAGCTCATAGTGTCCGCCGTCGGCGGCGCGGTCGAACGTCTCCTTGAGCCACTTGCGCAAGGAATCGCCGGTATGCAGGTCGTTGAAGCGGATGTTGAAGCCCGCACGCGCCATGGCGGGGATCACGTTCGTCGCTGCATTGCCGACGTCGACCGTGGTGATGGCGATGGTCGAGGGCTGAAAATGCGCCGAACCGTTATCGAGCGGTTTTTCGATCAGCGTAGAAAGCATTTTCAGGATACGCGGGATCGGATTGTCGGCGAGATGCGGGTACGCGCTGTGGCCTTGCGTGCCGTGCACCAGGAGCTTGCCGGTCAGGCTGCCGCGCCGGCCGATCTTGATCATCTGCCCAAGCTTGGTTGGATTGGTGGGCTCTCCCACCACGCAGGCATCCAACTTTTCGCCGCGTGCCTTCAAGCGGTCCAGGACTTTGACGGTCCCATTGACGGCGTCGCCCTCTTCATCGCCGGTAATGAGCAGGCTGATGGAGCCCTTCGGTGCGCCATGCTTTTGAAGGTACTGCGCCGTGGCCGCCGTGAACGCGGCGATGGCGCTTTTCATGTCCGCCGCGCCGCGGCCGAACAGCCGGCCTTCGATGACGTCGGCCTTGAACGGATCGGTTGTCCAGCCGTCGCCCACCGGAACCACATCGGTGTGCCCAGCGAAGCAGAAGTTAGGCCCGCTTGTGCCAAGGCGCGCATACAGGTTTTCCACCTGCGGCTTACTCTGGTCGGCGAAGGCCATGCGTTCGCAGGCAAAACCCATCCCGTCCAGCGCGCGCACCAGGACGTCGAGCGCGCCTTCGTCCCTCGGCGTGACGCTGGGGCGCTTGATCAGCTCCTGGGCGAGCTGTAGGGCGTCGATGTTCGCGGTGGCGTTCACTTAGTCACGCAACAGTTCGTTGATGGACGTCTTCGAGCGGGTTTGCGCGTCGACGCGCTTGACGATGACGGCGCAGGACAGGCTTGGCCCCGGGCTGCCGTCCGGCAACGGCTTGCCGGGCATCGCGCCGGGGACAACCACGCTATAAGCGGGCACGCGTCCGACAAAAATTTCGCCGGTGGTGCGATCGATGATCTTGGTGGTCGCGCTGATGAATACGCCCATCGAAAGAACCGCGCCTTCCTCGACCACCACGCCTTCGACGACTTCCGAGCGCGCGCCGATGAAGCAATTGTCTTCGATGATCACAGGGCCGGCCTGCAAGGGCTCAAGCACGCCGCCGATACCGACGCCGCCCGAGAGATGCACGTTTTTTCCGATCTGCGCGCAGCTTCCGACGGTCGCCCATGTATCCACCATGGTGCCCGAGTCGACGTAGGCGCCCACGTTCACGAAGGACGGCATGAGGACGACCCCCGGCGCCACGAAGGCGGACCGGCGCACGACACTGCCCGGCACCGCGCGGAAACCCGCCTGCTTGAACTGTGCGTCCGTCCAGCCTTGCGTCTTCAGCGGCACCTTATCCCAATAGGCGGCGTTGGCCGGACCCGCCATCTGCGCCATATCGTTGAGGCGGAAGCCGAGCAGCACGGCCTTCTTCAGCCACTGATTCACCGACCAACCGTTCGGCCCCTTTTCCGCGACGCGCGCGGTTCCCGCGTCCAGCAGACCGAGCGCGGTCTCGACGGCGCCGCGCGCCGGTCCCTGCGTTGATGGAGAGAGGCTGTTGCGGTCCTCCCACGCGCGTTCGACCGCGTCTTGTAATGCTTTGATATCCATCACTAATTCCTAAATTTTCGAGAGCATGAAGAGGCGAAGATGCCCGAACATAGCCACTGGAAAGGGTGAGTCAATCTCGCCAGCTAACGCATTGGCGTAATTTAGTTCGGTCAGGTAACCTTTGCGCCATTTAGCGGGCTGAACAGAAAGTGGCCCGATCGTAATGGGGATATCCGTGGGTAAAGATATGGCGCGCGAAGGTAGCGCTTCATCGTCGGTGTCGGCCTTTAATGGTCAAAGCGAAGTATTGTCATTCGAAGTCTCTCCAGCAGCGCTGGAACGTTACGAAGAACCTGTATTCCGGGTCCTACCCGCGGGTTTTATCGAGCCTGCGAATCCTGTGGCGCTGGAATTTGCGGCGCGCCTCACGCCCGAGGATATGGCGCGTCTGAAGGCCGCGGCCGACAAATCCACAACGGCCAATCGCGCCCTTGTCGACATGGTCGATGTCGGGCCTGACGGTAAACAGCAGAATCTCCAGGTGAGCCTCATTCCACTGCGCGACAACGGTGGCACCCTCTTGTTCGTACGCGACCTGACGCTCGACAATTCGCTGCGTCTCGCCCTTGTCGATAGCCGCCGGCGCTACAAGGACTTCATCGAGATTTCCACCGACTTCGCGTGGGAAATCGGGAGCGACGAACGTTTTGCCTTCGTTCCGCCGCGCGGCGCGCTCGGTTATACGGCCGATGGTTTGATGGCTATGGAACCGCGCCAACTTCTCGTCGCCGACGCGCCCGGGACCGAGGTTCCGTTCCTCACCAAGCGGCGGATCGAGAACGAAGAGCTGTGGTTGCGCCGTCCCGATGGACGGACCGCCTGCGTGATCGTTTCGGCCATGCCGCTCATCGCGCGTGACGGCAAGTGGGTTGGCGCTCGCGGGGTCTGCCGTGACGTCACCGAAACCCGGGACCGGGAAGCCACGCTGACCCGCGTGCGCAATCGTGAACGCGTGCTCACACGCATCGTGCGCGCCTTCCGCGACGAGGTGAATCCCGAAGCCATGCTCGGCGTCGCCGCCGAAGCGCTTGCGCGCGGCCTCGGCGCCGAGCACTGCCATATCTTCCGCGCACTGTCCGAGGACGCCCTTTCTAACGCGGTGACGCCGGGCTTCCAGCTTGCGGCGCGCTATGGCGATCTCGAGGCAAGCGAAGCCGCGCCGGTCCTGAAAACCATCAGCGAAGGCGCCGCGGCGGTCGAACTTTTGCTCGGCGGCATGCAGGTGCTCGCCGCGCCGGCACGTTATCAGAACGCCTCGAATGGCGCCGTCATTCTGTGGCGTTCGGTCGAGCGCGGCACCTGGAACGACGACGACCGCCTGCTGATCGGCGATATCGCCAACCAAGTCGGCATCACCATCGAGCAGTTCACGCACCACGAACATGTGCTCAAGATTTCCCGCACCGATGCGCTCACCGGCCTTCTGAATCGCGGCGCGTTCGTCGACGGGCTGCAGCGTTTCCTCGTGCGCCTGACGCGCGACGGCGGCTATGGCGTGCTGATGTATGTCGACCTCGATAACTTCAAAGCCGTCAACGACACCAAGGGCCACCAGGCCGGCGACGACGCGCTCTTGAAAGTGCGCGACATCCTTGTCCAGCATACTCGTCCGACGGATTTGATCGCGCGCCTGGGTGGGGATGAATTCGCCCTCTGGCTCAATGCCGCCGATCTGGCCATCGCCAAGACACGCGCTAGCCAGTTCCTCGAGCGCATAAAGGAGCTTGGCCCCTATTCGGCCGATCCGCATCGGCCGCTCGGTATGTCGATCGGCATCGCGGTGTGGACGCCTGAGACTGGGGAGATGCTCGACGGGCTCCTCGCGCGCGGCGACGGGGCGATGTACGAAGCCAAACGCGGCGGAAAGGGCCATTTCACCATCGCCCCCGATGCGCCTGCGTCTAACGGGGGGAAGCCATAGTGCCGACCTCCAAGCCCGGCGTCTCGAAAACCAGCGCTCCGGCCAAAGACCGGTTGATTCATCTTTTAGGAATTCCCGGCCAGAAGGTCACTTATGAACAGGCGCGCGACTTGCTTGACCATCCCGAGGTCACAGTGCGTCGCGCTCTTGCCGAACGCACCGACCTTGAACCGGAAATTCTGTTCTTCCTCGCCCGGGATTCCGATACCGTCGTGCGCCGCTCCATCGCCGCGAACGCGATGACACCCGATAAGGCGTCGCTATTACTCGCGGCCGACGACGATGCCGATGTGCGCTCCGACCTCGCCGACCGGCTGGGTAAGCTCCTGCCGGGCCTGAGCGGCATCGACCAGGAGAAGGCGTGGCGCACGATTCACCAGGTCCTCATTCTGCTGGCGCGCGATCAATTGCCGCGCGTGCGTCGTGCGCTGTCGGAGGCTTTGAAATCGGTCCCCAATGCGCCGCATGACGTGGTGTTCACGCTTGCCACCGATACCGAGGCCACCGTCGCGACTCCGGTGCTTGAATTCTCGCCTGTGCTCACGGACGAGGATCTGCATGCGGTCATTCAGGCCAGCCCGCTGACCGCCCAACTCGTGGCGATCTCCCGGCGCATCAACGTCGGCGAAGAGGTCTGCAACGCCATCGTCGGCGCCGGTAACGTCGATGCCATCACCTCGCTCCTCAAGAATAAAAGCGCGCAGATCCGCGAAGAGACCCTTGACGCCATCATCGACGCGGCGCCGCGCCAGGTGTGGTGGCACGAGCCCCTCGTGCATCGGCCGAACCTTAATTCCAAGGCCGCGCTCAGGATCGCCGAGTTCGTCGCGGCGTCGTTGGTTCAGGAACTCGCGCGCCGCGTCGATCTCGATCCGACCACGATCACCACGCTCGACAAGCTGGTGAAGGATAAGCTGCGCAAGGATGACGAGAAGGCCGGTCTTGCCGTCGACGATCCGGGCGAAACGCTGACCGAAGATGCGCTCGCCATGGCGCAGCGCCAAGTCGAGGTGCTCGCGCGCGCCGGCAAGCTCACCACACGCTCGGTCATGCAGCTCGCGGGCGATGGCCCTTCGGCCATGGTCGTTGCCGCCCTCGCGCATTTGGCCGACCTCCCACTGGCGGCCGTGGCCGAAGTTGTGCGGACCGCCAGCGCGAAAGGCATGCTCGCGGTGGCTTGGGCCGGGGACTTCACCGCCGAGGAATCCGCGCAACTCCAGCTCAAGGTTGCGCGCGTGACGCCTGAATCCCTGATCCGCCCGCGCGCCGGCGGCGGCTTCGACGCCACCGAAGCCGAGCTCGAGTGGCAGCTCGAGATGTTCCAGGAGGCGGCGGGGAGTTAGGGCGCGCGATGCTCTACTTCGCCATGCTCGCGGCCGGACTGTTTGTCGGTTTCACCGTCAGCACGGCGGTGCGTGAAAGCGCTTACGGCTATTACCTGCGCCACTACACCGCCTCCGGTCTTGGGCGCCGCATGACCGCGCATGTGGCCAGAGGCGTCGCCTTTGTCTTTGCGGCGCTCTTTTATCTCTGTATCGGGATCGCATTTTGCGTGCTGATCGCGGCGGCGTTCATGTTTATCGGTTACGCCCATGAACTGTTCGCCGGAAGGTCCTGATTCAGCCCACGCTCACGCGGTAAGGCGGACACGGGCGGCATCGCATCCAGCGGCACCGTCGTCGAATACTTGATCTCCTCCATGACGAAGGTCGAGCTGACGTCGCTCAAGGCCACGCGTTTGATCAGGCGTTTATAGAATGAATCATAAGCGTCCATGTCTTTCACAACGACGCGCAGCAGGTAATCGATATCGCCGGCCATGCGCCAGATGGCGGTGATTTCCGGCATCTCCTTTACGGTGCGCGCGAACTTCTGCAGCCAGATGTCATCGTGCTGGCTGGTGCGGATGATGACGAAGACCGTCAGCCCAAGGTTAAGCCGTTTCGCATCGAGCAAGGCCACCCGTGCTTTGATGATGCCCGCCCGCTCCATCTTCTGGATGCGCTTCCAGCACGGTGTCTGCGAAAGCCCCACCTTCTGCCCAATCTCCACGATGGAAAGGCCGGCATTGTTTTGAAGCAGCGCGAGGATCTTGCGATCGGTGGGGTCGAGCATGGAGAGGTCCGGGACAAAAATGGAAAGGCCAGCCGAAACTGGCCTTTCCGAGTGCGGCAGGCGTTAGAGTTTGAAGCGGATTCCGGCGCGGAACGTGCGCCCGTTGCGCCAGTCGGCGTAGTCCTGCGTGGACTGCGATTGGAACAATCCGCCGCTGACCTCGCCGGCGACGATCGGCGGCATCGCGTTGGTCAGGTTCTTCACGAAGAAAAACGCGTCCACCGTGCCGTCGCCGTATGCGAGGACCTTGTAGTTGATCGAAAGGTCGTACGAGTAAGCCGCCTTGATGTCGTTGAGGTTGTAGGTCGGGTTCCCCGCCGTTGAGACCGGGCAGCCGGTGGTGCAGACGACGCGCTCATTGCTGTACACCGATGAACTCACGCCATTAGCCGTCAATGTGACTGCGATCGGATCGAGATCGTAGGTCGCCGACGCCGTGAAGCGGAAGTCCGGCGAACCGGGGGTGCCTGCCTGGTTCGTGATGGCCGGGATCGCCGCCGGATTATTGGTCTTGCGCGAGATCACATGCGTGCCGAGGCCGCGCAGCGTGACATTACCGTCCCAGCTATCGGCGATGGACGACAGCGGGAAGCGGTAGCTCGTTTCGATGTCGATCCCCTTGGTTCCCTGCGCGATCACGTTGGCGGGGCGGATGTTCACCTGGGTCAGGAGCTTCGTCGTCGGGTCGCGGACGAGGAACGCGCAGACCGAGGTTTGGCCGTCGCGGCACTGGTCGATGATCTGCTGGCTGTTCAGCGTCGCGATCGCGTTTTTGATGTTGATCCGGTAGTAGTCGACCGATGCGTTGAAACCAGACAGGAACGTCGGCGAGAGCACGACGCCCAGGCCAGTCGTATTGGCCTTCTCCGGTTGCAGGTTCGGGTTGCCGCTCGTCACCGTGAACACCGACACTGGTGCGTTGTTGTTGAACGGATCTGTGATGAAGCTGGTGTTGGAACGTCCGCCCAGATAGAGGTCGCCTAGGTTCGGCGCGCGGATGTCACGCGACTGCGTGGCGCGGAACCGGATGTCGTCGATCGGCGTCCAGGTGGCGCCCACCTTCCACGTCGTCACATAACCCGACGTCGAGTAACTGGTGAAACGCGCGCCCGCGTTCAAGTCCAGCACCTTCGCCCAAGCTTCGTCCTTGGCCAGGGGTACGACGGTTTCCACGAAACCTTCCGTCACGCTGAACTCACCGGCCGAATCCTTGTAGTTGCCCGAGAAGAACGAAGTGGCCTTGTCGAGCGCGCTGGCGAACGCGAACAGTGTTTCCTTGCGGTGTTCGGCGCCGAAAGCCACCGAAACGGGCCCGGCCCAGGTCGAGAAGGGCTCGCCGTTCACGCTGGCCGCGGCCACGTTCTGGCCCAGCTTCGCCAGGAGATAGCTATTGCCATACACATAATCGATCGTGTCCTGCGGGACCTTGCCGTAGCCGAAGTAGGGGAACGGTTTGCACGACGGATCGTCGTTGGTCGTGACGGCATCGGCGTTTACCCGGCAGACGATCACGCCATCGGCGCGGCGCACGGAATCCACGGCGCGCAGGTAGTTCGCGTTGATCATATTCGTGAGAACGCGCACAGAGTTGTGGGTTGTGGTGCGCTGGACGTAGGCGTCCCACGTCCAATTGGTGCCGAAGGCGTCGAAGTTGCCGTCCAGCCCCGCCGTATAACCGCGGAAGGTGCGGTTGTTGTTGGGCCGCGCGATCGGCAGGTCGTTGTTGTTGCGGCCCATCGTCAGCGCGGTGAGGCCGAGAGACTGCATCTGCGTGACGATCGACGCCGGGATGTAGGGATTGTCGATGCGGATCGTGTCCGAACCCAGCTTGTAGCCGTAGGCGTTGTGGGAGTAGCCGAACGTGTGACTCCAATGGAGCTGCGCGTAGGCCGTCACGTTGTCCGTCACATCGTAGCTGGACCGCAGGAACACCGTTTTGCGCACCACCTTCGCTTGAAGGTCGGAGGTGCGGTCCGTGCGGGTCAATTCCCAGTCGCCGCCCGACATCAGATTGCCGCGATAACCCAAGGGGCTGTAGCGGAACGGATATGGATTGCCGTCGGCGTCGAACTGAATGCCCTTCAGGGGGCCGGCGGTGATGAGGCCTCCCGGCGCCGCGTTGGCGATACCGACGTTCGGCAGGATCAGGAATTCCGGCTGACCGTTGCCGGCCGCGTAGTTCGGGTTCTGGATGGTGTTCCAGCCTTGGTCGAGGTTCGGGCGTGGATTGCCGCGCACGCCCTTGCTGTAGCTGTATTCGCCGGCCGCGAGGATGTGACCGCGGCCGCCCGCGAACGGCGTGCCGCCCGCGAGGTCGACGCCGTAGGTGGGCGCGTCGCCGTAGGTCGAAATGCCGCCTTGGACAGAGCCCTTGATGCCGGTGAATTCGCGGTCGAGCACGAAGTTCACGACGCCCGAAAGCGCGTCGGACCCATACGCGGCCGAGGCGCCGCCGGTCACCACGTCGACGCGGCTGACCAGCGCGTTCGGCACCGCGTTCACATCCACCGCATTGCCCTCGCCCGCGCCATTGGCGCTGGCGCCGACGAGGCGATGTCCATCGAGCAGGACGAGGGTGCGGTTCGCGTTGAGGCCGCGCAGGTTCAGGCTGTTGGTGCCGACGGTGCCGTTTCCGGTGCCGGAGTTGCCTGAGTGCGGCGAGCGGCTGCCCGCGAAGGCCGGCAGTTGGTTGACGACGTCGGCGATGTTGACCGGCGCCTGCGCCAAGATGTCGGTGCTGGAGACGACTGAAACGGGTGTTGGTGCTTCGTAACCGTCGCGAACGACGCGCGTGCCCGTGACGACGATTTCATCGATGGAGGTGGCTTGCGCGAGTTGCGGATCGGCCGCCTGCGCCAGTTGAACCAGACCTTCGCGGGTCTCGGCGACGGTCTCGGACGCCTCCACCGCGAACGCGGTTTCATTGGCATGGACGTTGGCTGCGGCGAGTAGCGCGATGGCGCTGGCGGTGCCGGTCAAACGGACGCGGCGCGAGAAGAAATTGCGATAGGAAAGTGCCGGAAAAGCAAACATAGAAGCCCCTCAGAAAGAAAATTGAGGCTCCGGCTTAGGGGTTAGCCGAGGGGGCGCGGGGATAAATTTTCTCTCAAATGGCCAACATGCCGGAATTAATAGAAATTTATTCCCCAAAGCCCCAGGATTTGGAGTGTGATCGCGGAGTTTCGGACGAACCGGATCGAAGCCGCGTGGGCCAAGCCGGAGAATACGCCGCTGACGACGATGAACGTCACTCCGGCCGCAACCGCCAAGGGTGAGGCTGGCCGTTCTTTTCTTTAGGAAGGGGTGGCCGGCGGTTTCTTTTCGGCCGTTACGGTGACGACGACTTGTTCGAGCGCCGGGGCCTTCGGATCGGTCGAGAACAAAATGACGATCTGTTTGTCGGCGTGCTGCCCCAGATAAACGCGGTGCGTCACCCATCCGCCGTGTGCCGAGGCTTCCTCGAAGATGCGTCCCGGATAGAAACGGCTGCCCGGTCCGACAAAATAGTCATCGGCGGCTTCGATTACGGGTGCAAGATCGCCGGGAAAGCGTGCATGGACGGTGCACAGGTTGCCGGCTCTCTCCGTCAGCGCGATTGGATACGGCGCATCGCCTTTCACATAAACCACGCCCTTATCGGCTCCAAGAAAAGCGCGCGCACCTTTTGCGTCGATGCGCAGCGCTTGTTCCTTTTTTGCGAAGGCTTCCAGTGAAGCGCCATTCATGGCGTAAGGTACGCAGGCGTTCGCGGTGAAATTCAGAAGCTGATCGATGCCCGCGCCGTCATCGGCGCGGACGGGTGCCGCGGTCAGCAGAAGCCACACAAGCGCAGCCGCGTGCCTCACGCCTTCGGATCCGTCAGCGCGGCCAGCCAGGCCAGCAGATCGTCCGTCACATAGTGACAATGGGTGAGGTCTTCCCCCTCGCGCGCGGGCATCCCCTCATGGCGCACCCAAACGGTCTTCATGCCGAGGGCGGCGGCCGGACCAAGGTTCTTGTGACTGTCTTCGAACATGACCGCCTTTGTCGGCGTCACGGCGTGTTTGGCGATCAGGGCCGCGTAGCCGGCGGGATCCGGCTTCGGGACGTAGTCGCCCGCGCGGATGTCGAAGATGTCGGAGAAATGATGCGCGACGCCAAGGCGTTTCACCGTGCTCTCGGCATGATACGCGGATCCGTTGGTGTAGATCAGTTTGCGTCCCGGCAGGGCGGCCAGCACCGCGTCGAGCCGCGGGTCGGCGTTCAGCACGCTATGATCGATGTCGTGCACGTAGTCGAGGAACGCGTCGGCATCGATGCCGTGATGCAGCGTAAGTCCGCGCAGCGACGTCCCATATTTGTGGAAGTATTGCTTCTGAAGCTTGAAGGCGTCTTCGACGGATATATTCAGGAGCTGGGCGATGTACGTCTTCATCCGCACGTCGATCTGCGCGAAGAGATTGGTGCTGGCGGGATAAAGCGTATTGTCGAGATCGAACACCCATGCGTCGATCCCGGCGAAGTCGCTGCGCTTTGGTAGGGTCATGGCGAAAATTATATCAGATATATTTTCGCGCGCGTGATCGTTCCGCGAGTTCGGCTGCGAGATGCGAAAAATTTATCTGATATGATTTTTCGCTCTCGCAGCGCGACTATCTCGCCCGAATCAGTGTCCCGGCTCCATGCGGAGTGAACAGCTCCAGCAGCACCGCGTGCGGCACGCGGCCGTCCACGATCACCGCCGCTTCCACGCCCTGATCCACCGCGTCGAGACATGTCTCGACCTTGGGAATCATGCCGCCGGAAATAGTCCCCGACTGGATGAGTGTCTTGGCCCGCTCCACGGTCATTTCCTTGATCAGCCGTCCGGTGTCGTCGAGCACGCCGGCGATGTCGGTCAGCATCAACAGGCGCGTCGCGCCCGCCGCCGCGGCAATTGCGCCTGCTGCCGTATCGGCATTGATGTTGAAGGTCTCGCCGTTCGGCCCCACGCCAATCGGGGCAATGACGGGGATGATGTCCGATTCTTCAAACGTGTCGAGGATGTGCGGATTGATCTCCGACGGCTCGCCGACAAAGCCGAGGTCGAGGATTTTCTCGATATTCGAGCCCGGATCCTTCTTCGAGCGGCGCAGCTTGCGCGCCTTGATCAGGTTCCCATCCTTGCCCGACATGCCGACCGCGAAGCCGCCGGCCTTGTTGATGGCCGTGACGATCGCTTTATTGATCGAACCGCACAGCACCATCTCCACGATTTCCACCGTCGCGGCGTCGGTGACGCGCAAGCCGTCGATGAAAGAACTCTGGATGCGCAGACGGTCCAGCATGGCCCCGATCTGAGGCCCGCCGCCGTGCACGACGATGGGATTGATGCCGACTTGTTTCAGGAGAACCACGTCGCTGGCGAATCGCGCCGCGGTGGTCTCGTCGCCCATGGCGTGGCCGCCGTACTTTACGACGACGGTTTCGCCCGAATGCTCGCGCATGAACGGCAGCGCTTCCGCGAGGATGCCGGCTTTCTCCAGCCAGATCTCATGGTCGGCGTTGGGATTGCGTTCTACGGTCATGGCCCTCGAAGTGAGCTACGCGTTGATGTTTTCTCAACTACCGCATAAGGCCAACCGGCCCTCAGCGCAACTATCCTGGTAAAGCGAGTTCGGTCAGGGCCGCGCGCACCTCGGCGATGCCGAACCCGTCCGACGAACTGGTCACGAGAATCTGCGGATGCGCGGCCACATGTTCGGCCAGCTCTTTCTGGATCGCGGCCTTGGTCTGGGCGAGTGGCCCCGGCTTCACCTTGTCCGCCTTGGTCATGATGATCTGATAGTTGACCGCCGAGTCGTCCATCAACTTCATGATCTCCCTGTCGGTGTCTTTCAGGCCGTGGCGGGAATCGATCAGCACCAGGGCCCGGCGCAAGGTCGGCCGACCCTTTAGATATTTTCGGATGAAGTCGGTCCAGACCTCGACCTTGTCTTTAGGGGCTTGGGCATAACCGTAGCCGGGAAGGTCGGTGATCGTCAGGCGCCGCCCCAAGTCGAAGAAGTTGATCTCCTGGGTGCGCCCTGGCGTGACCGAGGTGCGGGCCAGGTCTTTGCGGTTGGTCAGCGCATTGATCAGACTTGATTTGCCGACATTGGAACGTCCGGCGAATGTGATCTCCGGCACATCGGCATCCGGCATTTGGGCAAGTTCCAGCACACCCAGCATGAAATCGCACTGCTGGGCGAACAACCGGCGGCCGGTCTCGATGACCGCCGGATCGAAGCGCGGGTTCAGGTCCTCTGGCACTAGGATTTCTTAGCCGGAGGAGTCGCCGGTTCGCTGCGCAGCAGGATCGACTGCTGCAGGATGCCGAGCAAGTTGCTCCACGCCCAGTAGATGACGAGGCCGGCCGGGAACGTGCCCATCATGAAGGTGAAGATCACCGGCAGGAACATCATCACCTTGGCCTGCGCGGGATCGGCCGGCTGCGGCGCGAGTTTCTGCTGCAGGAACATCGTTACGCCCATGATGATCGGCCAGATGCCGATGTTCAGGAAGTGCAGGAACGACGGGATGTCCCAGTGTACGAAGCCGAACAGCCAAAGCAGGCCGGTCGGGTCGGGCGCCGACAGATCGTGAATCCAGCCGTAGAACGGCGCGTGACGCATTTCGATGGTCACGAACAGCACCTTGTACAGCGCGAAGAAGATCGGGATTTGGAGCAAGATGGGAAGGCAGCCCGACAAGGGATTCGCCTTCTCGCGCTTATACAGCGCCATCAGCTCCTCATTCATCTTCACGCGGTCGTTCGAATATCTTTCCTGCAACTTCTTCATCTCCGGCTGCAGGCGCTTCATGTTGTTCATCGCCTTGAACTGCTTGTTGGCGATCGGGAACATCAGAAGGCGCAGGAAGGTCGAGAAGGCGATGATCGCCAGGCCGAAGTTGCCCAGAAGGCCGTGCAGCCAGCGCAGCGCGTAGAAGAACGGTTTGGTCAGGAAGTAGAACCAGCCGAAGTCGATGGCGAGATCGAACTGCGTCAGGCCCGGGTCGGTCGCGATGCGGTCCAGGAGTTCGAGTTCCTTGGCGCCCGCGAACACATAGGCGTTCACGCTCTTTTCTTCGCCCGGCGCGAGCGACAACGGCTCGCCGCGCAAGTCCGTCTGATAACGGTCGCGGCCATTCGGCGCCGTATGCGTCATGCTCGCCGCGACCTTCATCTTCTGGTCGAAACCGACGGCCGCCAGCCAGTATTTGTCCGTGATGCCGATCCAGCCGCCGGTGGATTCGGCCACTGTCTGCGGACCGTCTTCGACGAGATCCTTGTATTTGGGTTGCAGCAACGTGGTGCCGTTGAATACGCCGATGGGGCCTTCATGGAGGATGAAGAAGCCCGCGAGCTGCGGCGTATCGACGCGCGCGATCAGCGCGTAGGGATAGATCGTGACAGGGCGGTCGCTGGTGTTGGTTACCGTCTGCTCGACGCGGAACAGATATTCCTTGTCGGCGCGGTAAGTGCGGCGGAACACGAGACCTTCGCCGTTGTCGTAGGTGATGGTCACCGGCGTCGTATCGGTCAAAACGGCATTCGGGTCTTCAGCCGTCCATAGACTGCCGGCGCCCGGAAGCTTCAGCGCGGTATCCGATGCGATCCAGCCGAACTCGGCGTAATACGGCTTCGGCGAATTCGAAGGCGTCAGCAACGTGATCGCGGGGCTGTTCGGGTCGGTGGTTTCACGAAAACGGGTCAGCTGGATATCGTCGACGCGCCCCCCGGCGAGCGAGAGCGAGCCTTGCACGTAGCTGGTCGCGATCTTGAGGCGCGGGGCGTCGGCTTCCGGCGCGGCGGCCGGCGGCGCAGCCACCGGCTGACCCTCGGGTGAAGGCGCGGCGACGGGCGCGGATGGGCCGTTGGTGCCCACCGCCGGCGGTGCGGCCGCCGGCGGTGCGGCTTCGGTGACTTCGGCCGGCGGCGGCATCAGCTTCGGCGCGAAATACAACTCCCAGCCAAGCAGGATCACCATCGAGACGGCTGCGGCGATAATCAGATTACGTTGATCCATAGGCGCGTCAGATCCTGCTTACGAAGGGGGAGGTGTGGGGACGGGATCGAAACCCGATCCGCCCCAGGGATGGCAACGAAGAAGCCGCTTGGCCGCGAGGACGGTGCCTTTTCCGGCCCCATGCGCGCCGATCGCCTCACAGGCGTATTCGGAGCAGCTCGGATGGAAACGGCAGCGGGGCCCCAGGAGCGGCGACACGGTGAGTTGATAAACGCGAATCGAGCCGCGCAGCAAATGACGAAGTGCTGAAGATGTCATGCGCGCGGTTCTCGGTTGCGTGGCTGCGCGATTTTCTTGAATGCGGCGCGCAGATCCTTCTCCATCGCGGCGAAGTCGTGGGTCAGTGTATCGGTCCGGCCGATGAGCACGTAATCGAACGCGGAATTCGCCTCTCCGATCAGGCGATCGGTCAGGGCGCGTAGACGCCGCTTCGCGCGATTCCGCGCAACGGCATTGCCGACCTTCCGGCTGCAAGTGAATCCCACATGGATAGGAGAAGCGTGATCGTCAACGCTGCCCCTCTTAATGTCACGCGGCGCGGCCTGAAGGATAAAGGCGGGTGTGACTCGCTTGAGGCCGGAACTTCCGATCCTCAGGAAATCAGGGCGGCGCTCAAGGGACACCCATTGCCGGCCACGGCGCACTTCAATGTCTGAAGCTTGGCGTGCTGGTCCAATGGCTGTGTCCCGAGACATAGCTCCACCTGTGTGGGGCGCCTCCGGCTCCGGGAAGGAGCGGTCGGACTTAAGCCGCCAAATTACGCCGAGAGGCGCTTGCGGCCCTTGGCGCGGCGGTTCGCGAGCACTTTGCGGCCACCGACCGTTTCCATGCGGGTACGGAAACCATGGCGGCGCTTGCGCACGAGTTTGCTGGGCTGATAGGTGCGTTTCACGTCACCAACTCCGGTTCGTCAAAAAAGAAAGGGCCCGGCGGACCGGGCTCAATTGCGGGCGGTGTATAGCGGCCCCCGGGCGGCCAAGTCAATGGCAAGGACCCCTTATTTTTCAACTATTTCACCCCCTTGGGACGCGCCGGACCGGCCAAAACCTCGGATTCCCAGGGCCTTGGCCGGGACTCGGCGCCCCGTAAGGGGCCCGCAAAGGCCGCTGCCGGGTTCTCGGGAAGCTCTAAAGGTGTGCTAGGACAGGCCTTCGCGGCTGGCCCCATTAAGGGGGCGCAGCCCGAAGCGGGAGAATCGATGGCCCCGGCGGACCGTAGGCAGATCAGACTGGAAGAGAGCGAAGCCGACCTCGCTCGGGTCCGGCGCGCCCGGGACGCCGCCCTGCCGGCGCCGCCCAAGCGCACCTCCAGCCTGTCGGCGCGCCTTCTGATCCTGACCATCGCCTTTGTCATGTTCGCCCAGGCGGCCGTGCTCGCGCCGATGATGAGCCGAGCGCGCATCGCCTACCTCAATCAGAAGCTGGAACAAGCGCACCTGGTCCTGGTCGCCCTCGAAGTCGCGACCCGCGAGATCGACCCTCTGCTGCGCGATACCTTGTTGTTTCAAAGCGGCATGTTCGGGATGACCATTTTCCGCCCCGGCCAGGCGCCGCGCACGTTGGGTCCCAGCATCCCGACCGTGCTGCCGCACGTCTACGATCTGCGCGGCGAGAATTATTGGGAATCGATTTTCAACGCGTTCAGCATGATGGCGCGTTCGGGCGAGGTGCCCGTCGCCGTCACCGGCTACTCCCTGCGCGATCCGCAAGTGCTCGTCGAAGTGTATCTCGACGAATCGCCGCTCCGCACCCAGATGTACAATTACGGGCGCCGTATTTTGTTCATCGGTTTCATTGTCTCGGTCATCGCCGCCGCCGCGGTTTACGTCAGTCTGCAATGGCTGGCCGTGCATCCGTTGCGCCGTCTCACAGAAGCCATCACGTCGTTCCAGCAAGCGCCGGAGGATCCCGCGCGCATCATCGAGCCGTCCGATCGCAGAGACGAAGTGGGGGTCGCCGAGAAAGCCTTGGCCGCCATGCAGCGGGAATTGCGCCAGGCGCTCCTCGAAAAGGAGCGTCTCGCCGGGGTCGGCACGGCGGTGACGAAGATCTCGCACGACCTTCGCAATATCCTTGCGACCGCCACCCTGGAGCTGGATGGTCTCGAGGCCGCGCCCGATCCCGAGGTGCGGCGCATGACGGCGAGCATGATGAAGGCCGTCGATCGCGCCGTGCAACTCTCCACAACGACCATGAGTTTCGCCAAGCAAGGCTTGCCCGACGTGCACAAGCGGACCTTGAACAGTACGGCGTTCCTTCAGGACGTTGCGCGCGGACTGAAAAAAGTTTGTAACGGATGCGAGCTGCGCGTGACGGGTGAAGACGTCGTCTTCCCGGCCGATCCCGAACTGCTGATGCGCGTGGCCGACAATCTCGTGCGCAATGCCGCGCAGGCGGGCGCGACGGTCGTGACGCTTGAAAGTGACCGGGAGGCGGATCAAGCGGTGATTCGCGTCGCCGACAATGGCCCCGGTCTTCCCAAACGCACCTTGGAGAATCTATTTGTGCCTTTCGCGGGCTCTACCCGTACCGGCGGCGCCGGGTTAGGTCTTCCCATCGCCCGCGAGCTGATCCGCGTGCAGGGTGGCGATCTGGAGCTCGCGTCCACCTCCAGCGCCGGCACCACCTTCGTGATCCGGTTACCTCTGTAAGTCTAAAGTGAGTCTTTAAAGTGACGATGTCTGAGGCGGCTGGAGTGTTCGTGCTACTCGCGGCCATCGGGGCCGTATTGTGGTATTACCGCTCCCGCAAATAAGGCGCGATCCTGAAAAGGGCGCGCGGTTTCCGGATACGATCGCGACCCTTATAAAAGTTTCGAAAATAGAGTAGAGAGCGTGCCATGAGGGCCAACGCATGAGCACGATTCCACAGCCTCCGAAGCGTGAGGGCGGTACGCCCATCACCAAGCGGTTGACGCCGCGCGATATCCAAACGCGCAAGAACGCCGACCCCATCGTCTGCATCACGGCGCACAGCGCGCCGATGGCGGGCTTCATGGATCCGCATGTCGACCTTCTCCTGGTCGGCGACAGCTTGGGCATGATGGTCTACGGCCTCGATACGACCGTCGGCGTTACGCTCGACATCATGATCGCGCATGGCAAAGCGGTCGTGCGCGGCAGCTCCAAGGCCTGCGTTATCGTTGATCTTCCGTTCGGCGCCTATCAGGCGTCGCCCGTCGACGCCTTCAAGGCGGCCGCCCGCGTGATGTCGGAAACCGGCTGCGCCGGCGTGAAGCTCGAAGGCGGCGCCGTCATGGCGCCCACCGTTGAATACCTCGTCTCGCGCGGCATTCCGGTCATGGGCCACATCGGGCTGACGCCGCAATCGGTCAACGTGCTCGGCGGATTTCGCGTGCAAGGCAAGACCAGCGAAGACGCAAAGAAACTTATCGCCGACGCGAAATTGCTGGCCGATGCCGGCGCTTTCAGCATCGTCGTTGAAGGCACCGTTGAAACCGTCGCGCGCGAGATCACCAAAGCCTGCGCCGCCCCGACGATCGGTATCGGCGCGTCCGCCGGCTGTGACGGTCAAGTGATCGTGGCGGAAGATATCCTTGGTCTCTACAGCGCCTTTATGCCGAAATTCGCCAAGCGTTACGCGCAGCTTGGGGACGAAGTCTCGAAGGCCGTGGCGAGCTATGCCGCCGATGTGCGCGCGCGCCGTTTTCCCGCGCCCGAGAACACCTACGGCGCCGGTCCCGCGAAACCGCCCGCGAAACCGGGCGCTAAACCCACAAAGACATCGAAGAAGCGCTGATCCCAATGGCCGCAGCCAATGTAAGTCTCGTCACGGTCCGTGACGTGGAGAGTTTGCGCCGCCGTATCCAGGGCTGGCGCCGCGAAGGTCATACCGTCGCGCTGGTGCCGACCATGGGCGCGCTGCACAAGGGACATATCACGCTCATGGAGCGGGCGAAGAAGATGGCCGACCGGGTGGTCGCCACGATCTTCGTCAATCCGAAGCAATTTGGACCGAATGAGGATCTTTCCTCCTACCCGCGGCGCGAGACCGAGGACTTCGAGATGCTGAATGCCGCCGGCGTGCATCTTCTGTTCGCGCCGGATGTGTCGGTCATGTATCCGGCGAGCTTCGCCACCAGCGTCCAGATCGGCGGGATTGGCGAGCAGTTGGACGGGGCGCATCGCCCCGGTCACTTCAACGGCGTCGCGACTGTCGTGACCAAGCTTCTCCTGCAGGCGCTGCCCGATATCGCGCTGTTCGGCGAGAAGGATTACCAGCAACTCGCGGTCATTCGCCGTCTGGTGGCCGATCTCAACATCCCGGTCGATATCATCGGCGTCGAGACGGTGCGCGAGCCCGACGGCCTCGCGCTGTCGTCGCGCAATGCCTATCTGACGGCCGATGAACGCGCCAAAGCGCCCGCCTTGAACGCCGCGATTGCGACGGCCGCGCGGGCCATCGCGAAAGGCGAGAGTATTGCCGACGCGACCGCGGCGGCGCGCGCGCAGATTCTCGCCGCGGGTTTCGCCAAGGTGGATTATATCGAGGCGCGCCATGCCGAGACGCTTGCCCCGCTCGGCTCCAACGCCGAACCGGGCCGTATCCTCGCGGCCGCGCATCTGGGCCGCGCGCGCCTCATCGACAACGTCGCGATCCCGAAGGCTTAAGGGCAGACTCTAAAGCGTCTCGGCGATTTTCGCGCCCGCCCAGGCTTTCGCGAGCCGGGTATAGTTCTCGCCTTGCGCCGCCGCCGCGCGCCAGCACAGGGCAATCGTGCGCATCGGGTGATGCTTCTCGAACGGACGCACGACGAGATCCGTGCGCCCCGCCAACTCGCGTGCGATCGCCATGCGTGGCAGAAGCGTGAGGCCAAGTCCGCCGGCGACCATGGATACGAGGGTCGGCAGGCTCGTCGATTGGAAAACCTCCTTCAGCGCGCGGTCCGAAAGCCGGCACGCCGCCAGCGCGTGATCGCGCAGGCAGTGTCCGCCTTCCAGCAGCAGCAGCGGGACATCGGCGAGATCGGTTTCGCGCACGGTCTTGCGCGCGGCCAGGGGATGATCGGCCGGCATACAGACCACCATGTCCTCTTCGCCGATCTCGGCGACTTCAAGGCCGTCCGTGTCGTATGGCAGCGCGATCAGTGCGAGATCGAGCTCGCCTTTGCGAAGCCGCGCGAGGGTGGGCGCCGTCTGTTCCTCGCGCACGAATAACTTCAGCTTCGGGAATGTGCGCTCGGTTTCCATCATCAGCCGCGGCAGCACATAAGGCGCGATGGTCGGGATGACGCCGAGATTCAGGGGACCGGCGAGTTCCCCGCGCCCGGCTTGCGCCAGGTCGACCAGCTCTTCCAGATAGCGAATCGCCTCGCGGCCGCGCGCGGCGATCATGCGGCCCAGCGGCGTGACGACCACTTGCCGCCGCGTGCGCTCGATCAAGGTCACGCCAAGTGTCGCTTCCAACTCCTTGAGGCCCGCGCTCAAGGTCGACTGGGTGACGTTGCATTTCTTGGCCGCGCGACCGAAGTGCCCCGTTTCCACGAGGGCGATCAGATAGCTCAGCTGGCGGGCGGAAGGCAGGGGTTTAAGTGACATAATCGATTAATATAATCACTATTAATCGTTAGATTCAATCACAATCGTCCCTTAGATATCTTCTCGAGCCCACCGCACATCCATAACCAACCCAACAAGAGGGACGCTAAAAATGATCTCGATTGGACAAAAACTCCCCGCTTTCGCCCTGAAGGCCGTTTCCGACACCAGCGGCGAATTCCCGGTCCTGACCGACCAGAGCTTCGCCGGTAAATGGAAGGTCTTTGTGTTTTGGCCGAAGGATTTCACGTTCGTCTGCCCGACCGAAATCATCGGTTTCAACGACGTCGAAGGCGAATTCGCGGACCGCGACGCCCAGCTTATCGGCGCGTCGACCGACAGCGATTTCGTGCATCTCGCCTGGCGCAAGAGCCGTGAAGACCTCGCCGCCGTGAAGTATCCGTGGCTGGCCGACATCAAGAAGGAATTCGCGACCGCGCTCGGTGTGCTCGAGCCGAACGAAGGCGTCGCTTTCCGTGCCACGATCATCGCCGACCAGGACAACATCGTGCGCTACGTCGCGGTGAACGACCTCAATGTCGGCCGCAATCCGCAGGAAGTCTTGCGTGTGCTCGACGCTCTGCAAACCGACGAGCTTTGCCCGTGTAATTGGAAGAAGGGCGAAGACACCCTGAAGGCAGCCTAGTCCCCCCGCTAGCTGCTGCGATGCGGCTGGATCCCCCCTCCAGCCGCGATTGGCGCCGCTCCGGCCACCCCCCTCACAGGCGGAGCGGCGCCCCCTCTCTCATCAACGCGAGGACGTCATGACCACTCACATCGAAGCCCTGAAGAACTCCATTCCTGACTACGCCAAGGATCTGCGGCTGAACCTGTCGTCCGTCGCAGCCGACACCACGCTCACGCCGCAGCAGACTTTCGGCGGTTTGCTCGCCGCCGCCATTGCCGCGCGCAATGACGCGGTCATTGCCGCGATCTCCGCCGATGCCGCGACGATCCTGACGCCGCAGGCTTTCAATGCCGCGAAGACCGCGGCCGCGATCATGGGCATGAACAATATCTACTACCGCTTCGTACACCTGGTCTCCGATCAGGAGTACGGCACGCTTCCCGCGCGCCTTCGCATGAATGCGCTCGCCAATCCCGGCGTCGAGAAGGTCGACTTCGAGCTTTGGTCGCTGATCGTCTCGGCCATCAATGGCTGCGGCATGTGTATCGACAGCCATGAAAAGGTCCTGCGGAAAGCCGGCGTTTCGGCGGCGCAGGTCCAGCAGGCGGTGCGCATCGCCGCCGTGGTGCACGCGGTCGCTGTCACGCTTGAGACCGACGGCGCGGCGCAGATCGCTTCGGACGCGGCGGCCGCCTAAAAAGCCTGATTTTAAAAGCAAAACGGGCGGGACCGATATTTCAGTCCCGCCCGTTTTTTGTTCGGATAAAGCGTTTACTGCACGTAGATGTGCACTTCCGGCGTCTTGGCCGAGGCGCTCGGCATGGCCGCCATGGCCACGCGTTCGGCCGGCAGGCCCATGTTTGTCATCGACGCGAACACCGTATCGGCGTTGCGGCGGGCGGCCGATGGGTTGCCGCCCTGCGGCGACACGGCGACCAGATCGAATACCGCGTCGGGGCGGCGCTCCAGGGCCCGCGACAGGGCCTGGTACAATTGCGGTTCGTAAGCGACGTCCGGCTTATCGAAGCGGATCACGACCAGCGGCTTCTTCTGCGCGAAAGCTTCCGCCGACACGGTCGCGACGTTGCGCACCGGCACCGCGCGGCGCTGACCGGCGGACGCGGCGGCCGGATAAGACTGGCCGGCATTGATCTCCGCGGCGAGTTCAACAAGCGAGTTACGCTCGCTGCTCACATAAGCCTGCTGGCGGCCGATTTCGGCGTTGAGGTCCAGGAGCGCGCGGTCGATCACGATCGCATTCTGGTTTACTTCGTCTTCCAACAGACGCAGCTGGCGGTGGTCGTCTTCGAGAGCGCCCGAAAGGCCATAAGCCGCGCGGATGTTCTCGAGGATGAAGGCCGACGCGCCGGCGTCGCTGGACACCTGCGCCGACAATTGATTGAGCGTCGCGATATCCGCGTCGATCTGAGTCAGCTGCGTCTGCGCCGAACTCCAGTTCGCCAGCAATTCCGGGTTGCCGGGGGTCGAGCCCATCTGCAGGCGCGAACGGATGCTGCCCACCAGCGTATGATAGGCGTTCACATTGGCGATGGTCTGCTTGCGGATGGTTTCAAGCTGCTCGCTGCGGGTCGTTGTGTTTGTGCGCAGCTTTTCAAAATCCGTGCGCAATTGCGCGGCTTTCTGACCGACTGCGGTGGGTCCGAAGCGGCTGGACGAAGAAGCGGCTGGCGCCAAATTCTGCGAATCAACGGCGGCCGCGACCTGTTTGGGTGCGGCGGCTGATGTGGTTTCGGCAGCATTCGCTTGGCTCGCGCCCTGGCCCGCGCACCCGGCCAGCGTAATGGCCAAGGCGGCAATGGCTGCATGCTTTAAGAGAGAGCGCTTATGGCCCAGCTTGCCTTGTCCGTGACGTACTATGGACAGCCCCAATACCTGCATTCTTACTCTCTCATTCCCCACAACCAGCTTGGCAGGCGCTGCATTCCTAAAGGTCTGCAATCACTTCGTGAGTATTCCACCCGGTCCCCGAATTCGGACGCTCCAACTCGCAGGAGAATCCGCCGGTTGAAAACTGCGCCTAGAGCCGTTCCGGTCTTTCCCGAACTCAAACCTTAGAGAAGCTACCCCAACGGCTTGGCGATGCATCATAATCCGTCATCGCCCCGCACCACTTGGGACTTTACGCGATGCCCCTAACGCAAACAAGCCGGGAGACGGCCCCCGGGCCGGCCCCCCGGCAAAACTTCCCCTTGGAATTTCTGGAGGTTTTTCTTGCATAGGTCTCATGATCTTAGTATCCCAAGCGCCCGTTCGGTCCGCCGAACGGGTCCCCTCTCGGAGAAATGGGGTCCACAGCGCGCCCGTAGCTCAATTGGATAGAGCATCTGACTACGAATCAGAAGGTTGGAAGTTCGAGTCTTTCCGGGCGCGCCATTCTCCCTCTCATCATCCCTGACGTCATAGAAGCGTCGTGAACGCTCCGCACGACCACCACATCGACGTTCCCGGTGGCCGGATCTTTGCGCGCGAATGGCCGGCCGCCGCCGGGGCGCCGCCCATCGTCCTGCTGCACGATTCCCTGGGATGCATCGATCTTTGGCGCGATTTCCCTGCGGAACTGCGGGCCGCGACGGGCCGCCGCGTGGTTGCCTATGACCGTCTGGGGTTCGGGCGTTCCGACGCTCATCCCGGTAAACTCGCCTTGGATTTTATCGCTGCCGAAGGCCGTGACGGGCTCCCATCGGTGCTCGAGGCGCTTCGCATCGATACATTCGTTTTGTGCGGACACAGCGTTGGAGGTGGCATGGCGCTCTCGGCCGCGCCTTGCTTCCCCGCGCGCTGTAAAGGCATCGTCTCCATGGCCGCGCAGGCCTTTGTCGAGACGGTGACCTTGGAAGGCATTGAGGCCGCGCGCGCCACCCTCGGCCCCGGCAGCGACCGGATCGCGCGCCTGCGCAAATATCACGGCGCGAAAACAGAATGGGTGATCGCGGCTTGGATCGAGACCTGGACGCAACCCGCGTTCGCCGGCTGGTCCCTCAAGCCCGTCCTGCCGAATCTGCGCTGCCCGGTCCTCGCCATGCACGGGGACAAGGACGAATACGGCTCGCTCCGGCATCCCGAGATGATCCGCGAATTCGCCGGCGGTCCCAGCGAACTCGCGATTCTCACCGATTGCGGTCACGTTCCCTACAAGGAGCACCCGGCGCGGGTGTTCGAACTGATCGCGGCCTTCCTGAAGGATGGCCTCTAGCTTTTCCGGGAATAACGCGCTGCCTTGCCTTTGCGGCGCACAATCCAGATTGGCGCGTCCTTGGGGCAGGCGTGAATCGCTTCACGTCCCATCGAGAATGTCCGTGAGCAGCGCCGCAAGCCGCACGCCGGCTTTGTCGAGTTGTGCGAGCGCGACGCGGCGGTTTTGTCCCACATAGGTGTCGTCGTAGTCGATGCCGCCCGGCGTGCCCAAATAGCCGGTCGCGGGCGAACGCATGATCCAAAGCGTTTCATTCGCCCAGTCGAGCGGCGTGCGCGCGCGGGTTTCCGGCGCTCGTCCTTCGATCGATTTAAAGTCGTAAGAAAGGCCGGATGAATTCGGTTTGATGAGAGTCGCGATCATCTCTTGCTCCCACATCGCGCGCAACGTCACGGCTTTGCCCCTGAAGGAGCCTTTCACCTGCGCGCCCCCGCCATCTTCTGCGAACCCGATGTTCAAGGGTTGATGGATGTCGGCGACAAGATGGGCGAGGGTTTTCAAAGCCCGTGCCTGGTCCGCTTGTGTCGCGTTGCTTTTCAGGATCGCCACGCTGCGACCGATTTCGGTGAGGGCGCAGCCGTTTGCGCAATCGCGCGCCATGACTATGGCGCGCGCGGCCTTTGGGACAAAGACGTGATGAAGGTTTGTTTGTGCTTGCGTGTCGAGCCAGGCGCAACTCTCCGCGAAGGCCTCTTTTTGGGATAGCTCAAGGAGCGCCGTGACTTTTGCGCGTACGGGCGCGGCCATTTCGTCCCAGGCCGTAGAGCACGCGATGCGATGACCGTCCGGACCCCAGGCGCGGGCTGGCGCGGCGGCGCCGATCAAGAAAAGGAAGGAAAGGGCGGCCGCCCTCACGCCGTCACGGCCCGGCCCAATAGCCGGGTGAGCGTGTGGATGGTTTCGAGCATCGGGGTCGGTACGCCGACCAGCTTGGCGATCTCGGCGACCGCGCCCATGTTCGCGTCCGTCTCCGGCATACGCCGCGCTTCGATGTCCTGCAGCATTGACGTCTTATGATCGCCAAGCGATTCCGTGACTTTGATGCGCTGTTCCAGATCCATCTTCATCTTGAGGCCGAGGCCTTCGACGACGCCTTGGACTTCGCGCATGACCGTACGTACGACATCGCACGCGCCTTGATCGCGCACGATGCTGGCAAGGCCCGCGCCTGTCAGCGCGCTGACGGGGTTGAAGGACGAGTTGCCCCACACCTTGGTCCAGATGTCGGAACGAATTTCCGTGCTGACGACGGTGTTGAAGCCGGTGCGGTTGAACATGCCGGCGATGGCCTGCGCGCGCGCCGAGGCGGCGCCATCCGGTTCGCCGATGATAAAGCGCATCGTATCGGTGACATGAACGACGCCGGGCTCCACCACTTTCGCCGCGGCGTAGATGACGCCGCCGATGACGCGCCGGCCGTCGATCGCGCGGGCAATGGCGCCGTCGGGATCCACGGAGGCGAGCGCGCGGCCGTCGAAGGCGCCGCCGTTCTTATGGAAATACCACCAGGGAATGCCGTTCAGGACCGCGAGCACGGGCGTATCGGCATGAAACAAGCGTGGCAGCGTCTTGGCCGCGGCGGCGATCTGGTGAGCCTTCAGGCACAGGATCACGAGGTCGAACGGCCCGGCGTCTTCGGCCGCGGCCGCTTTGACCGGCGGTGTGTGGCGCGCGCCGTTCGCGTCGATCATCGTGAAGCCGCGCTTCAGCGCGTCCAGTGTTGCGCCGCGCGCGATGAAAGTGACGTCATGACCATCGAGCGCGAGTTTCGCACCCAGAAGACCGCCCATGGACCCCGCGCCGACCACGGCGATTTTCTTAAAAGCATTCATGTATGAAACCTAACGTAGAGCATCGTTCAGCGTAAGGCCGAGGCGGACGCCCGCTTTCTCAAGCTGACCCATGGCGATGGGACGGTTCTGCTGAACGTAGCGTTCGTCGAACGCGAGGCCCCCCGGATTGCCGATATAACCCGTCGCCGGGCTGCGCATGATGAAGAAACTTTCCCGCGCCCAGTCGAGCGGCGCCGGATGGGTCTGAACCTCATGCGCCAGCCACAAGGTCTCGTGTTCGCCGTCTTTTGCCACGCGCTCGGCCTCCAGAAGGCCGGTCTCCCAAATGTCGTAAAGCGTGGTGGCGCGGCCCAGGAATACGGCCGGGATCTTGCGTCCGCCCTCGTCGTCCGCAAACCCAAGATTCAAGGGTTGATGCAGGTCGGCGATCAGATGCATCAGGAGTTTCAGCGCGGTTGCTTTCTGCGCCTTGGGCGCATCGCTTTTCAGCGTGCTGATCTCCTGCACCACGCGGGTCACGACGCAGCTCTTCGGCTCCGGGCAATCGCGGACGAGGTTGATCGCGTCGGCGCCCCGCGGCAGAAGCATGGAATGCCACGGCGCGGTTTCGGGCTGCGACGCTTTTACGCGCTCGGCCCAAAAGCACAGATCGAGGAAGTCCTCGCCGCGCGTGATGTCCAGGATTTCGAAAGCTTCATGACGGGTGGCCGGCGCCATTACATCCAGTGCGATCGCGCATGACAAGCGGTGCCCGTCGCGATTCCACGCGAAGGCGGGGCTGGTCACGCCAAGGAGGAAGAGGGCAAGGATCAGCGCGCGCATCGTTATTACGCGATCGGCGGTGGAGACGGCGCGGGCTCGGGCGGCAGCGGGATGAATTCCTTGTTGTCCGTGTCGGGCAATTTCATGCGCCCGGCGATCCAATCCGCCTTGGCTTGTTCAAGACGCACTTTCGACGAAGAGACGAAGTTCCAATACAGGAAACGTTCGCCGACCGGCTCGCCGCCGAGTAGCATCACCGTCGCTGACGTTCTGGCCGTGAACGTCGCGGCATCCTGGGTCAGCACCAGCATCTGTCCGGCTGTGAAACTTTGGTTCGCCATCTCGATCTCGCCGGTTGCGACATAAAGCGCACGCTCGCTATGGCCACGGGGAATTTCGCCCTTGGCGCCGGCATCCATGTCGAGATGCGCATAGAACAAGGGCGAGTGCGTCTTCACGCCCGCCGTAAGGCCATAAGCGGTCCCCGCGATCAGCCGCCCGCGCACGCCGCTTTCATCCCATCCGGGAAGATCGGCTCCTTCGTGATGCGAAAAGCCCGGCGCGGTTTCTTCGTGTTCGTTCGGCAGTGCGACCCAGGCCTGAATGCCATGCAAGTGGTCGCCCTGCGCGCGCGCCTTCTCGAAACGTTCGCTGTGTGTGATGCCCCGCCCAGCGGTCATCCAGTTCACTTCTCCCGGACGGATCGATTCTTCGGAGCCAATGCTGTCCCGGTGCATGATCTCGCCGGAGAACAGATAGGTGACGGTCGAAAGGCCGATATGCGGATGCGGGCGCACATCCACCGTGCGCGGAATACCGGGCGCGAGGTTCACCGGTCCCATGTGATCGAAGAACACGAAGGGGCCGACCATGCGTCGCTTGGCGAAGGGCAAGACTCGTCCGACCTCGAAGCCGCCGAGGTTTTTGCGCCGCTGTTCGATCACAAGGTCAATCATTGTGCTTATGCCTTCGCCAGGCGGTTGAATTCCGCCGTATACGCGCGCTCGAACGGCACGCCCTTGTTGTAGGGCTGTGCCTCCGTCAGAGCGCGCATGAAAGAGGGACGCGTCGCCAGTCTATTGTAATACGCCCGAACGTTCGGATGGTTCTCGAGCGGGACCATGAGGTTCGCGTAGAACAGGAAAGGCGCCGCGGCGCAATCGGCCATCGTGAACCCTTCGCCCGCGGCCCAGGTCTTTCCACGCAGCTCCGTCTCAAGGATACCGTAAGCCGTGAGCAGGAGATTCCTCGCGGTTTCGACGCCGTGTGGATCGTTTTTGCCCGCCGGGCGAAAATGATCGGTCACCATCTTCGACATCGGATCGTTGATATAGAGATCGAAAAACCGGTCGAGACCGCGCACCTTGCGCGCGAGATCCGGAGCAGCCGGGATGAGCGCGACCGGCCCCGGATAATATTGCGCAAGATATTCAACGATCATGCTTGATTCCGGGATCGTTTCGCTCCGTGCGTCATCGCGCAGCACCGGAAACTTGCCGAGCGGCCACACACGCTTAAGGGCGTTCGCGGAGGCCGGGTCGCCGAGGTTGATGATGTTCGGCGTGAACGGTGTTTCGTTCTCGTAAAGCGCGATCACCGCTTTCTGGCAATATGACGAGAACGGATGAAAATAGAGCGTAAGCGACATGACCGCGCGATTCTCTAAAGGTCGACAAGGGTTGTGAATCCGCCATAGATCATGCGCTTGGCGTCGAAGGGATTCTCCTTGCCTTGCATCATCTTGGCAAGGCGCGGATCCATCATCACCTTCTTGTTGATGCGGTCGCGGTCCTTGCGCGACTTGTAGACGATCCACGAGAACATCACCGTCTCGTCTTTCTTGAGTTTAACGCTCTGTGGGAAGGACGTCAGCTTGCCGGGTTTCACGTCGTCAGCCACGCATTCGCGGAATTGCAGCGCGCCGAACTCCATCCAGATCTTGCCCGCCTTGGTGGCCAGGGTCTTGTATTTTTTCACGTTCTTTTTCGGAACCGGCACTACGAAACCGTCAACGTAAGGCATCGTCCTCTCCTTTATATGCAGCTTCAAGACACCTCTGTCCTGCCGTCCCGGCGGTTGAACTGTCAATTGATTGTGAGTGACAAACGATCTTCGGCGCGTTTCATGTCCGCGTCACAACCCCGTGCAATGGTTGGATTTTCGGCAAATCGCCTAGACACCTTCAATAGGGGGGTTATCCTCTGCGTCGCCCTGGACGCGCGCGGCGCACCGCCGTAATCAAATAAGCAAGTGGGAGGATCTCATGAGCAAGCTGTTCCAACTGGCTGCCGGCACTCTCTTCGCCGTCGGAATGTCTTTCGGCGCGCAAGCCGCCGACGCGATGGTGAAGTACACCGCCACCCTGACGTCCGCTGAAGAAGTGCCGCCGAACGCCAGTACAGGTAAGGGCAAGGCCGAACTCGTGCTGAATCCCGCCACCAAGGAACTCACATGGACCGTGACCTGGGAGGGTTTGACCGGCGATGCCGTCGCTGCGCATGTGCACGGTCCGGCCGATAAGGGTGCGAACGCCGGCGTTGTGGTGCTGCTCGGCGTGCAAGGGACACCGCCGAAGAGCCCGCTCACCGGTAAGGTGGTCTTGACCGACGCCCAGATCGCCGAGTTCAATGCCGGCAAGATGTACGTCAACGTTCACACCGCCATGAATAAAGGCGGTGAAGTGCGCGGCCAGGTTTCTAAGTAGGCGTTTCCAAGTCAGGCCCGCACATCTCGCGATGAAAAGGCCGGGCTGCGCCCGGCTTTTTTATTTTATACTCCTCTCATGCCAGACGAATCCGCCGTGCGTGCGGACGCAGTGCTCGAGATCGGCCCCGGAGACGGGCCGGCACTGCCGCGTACGCCCTTCCGCTATATCTTCCATTATCTGCGTGCAGGGTTCCTCCTGCCGCTGACCGGCATGGTGCTGCTCATGAGCGTTTGGACCGCGCTCGAGACGTTGCAGCCGTACTTTATCGGCCAGCTTGTCGAGGGGTTGACGCGCGCGCAAGCCGGCGCGCTCGTAAAGGTGGCGCCGTGGTTCGCGGCGCTCTGCACCACATGGTTCGGGACATATGTATTCGCGCACCTCTACGCGTCCTATTCCCAGATGAGGCTTACCGATCTTCGCCTGCATATGCAGGACGAGATGTTCGCCTATCTTCATGGACACGCGCCTCGCTATTTCATGGACAATGCCAGCGGCGGCCTTGTGCAGAAGATCCGTCAAGCCGGAAATGCGGCGATGATCATCATCGACTATCTCTGCACCAACATCGTGCGGCTCGGAGTCATGCTGACGATCACGGTCGTCATGATCCTTCATCAGGCGCCCGATCTCCTGGTTCCTTTTTGCATTTTCCTCGCCACGTTCACTGTCATCGCCGTCTTCACGGCCCAACGTATGCGTCACTTCGCCAAGGCCCACGCGAAGGCGGCGGCGGATGTGGTTGGCCGTATGGTGGACTCGGTCACGAATTGGGATGTCGTGCGCAGTTTTGCGCGCGCGGTTTATGAACGCGCGACGATGCAGCCATTCAATGCCGCCGAACGCGCCGCGCACCTCAAGCTGCGTTTGTCGCTGTCCGCGATGCGCATGACGCTGCACGTTTTCAGCGTCGCTTTTATTGCGTGGCTTGTCTGGGAAAGCCTGCAAGACGCGCTCGCGGGCACAATGTCCGTGGGCGCTTTTACCACCGTCCTGATGCTGTCGTTCACGGTCGCGGCGACCATCCGTACGCTCGGCGACAATCTTTTCGTCTACTTCGAGTATTACGGCATCCTCAGCGAAGCCCTGACAACGGTGCTTGCGTCTCACGAGATCGTCGATCCGCCCGGCGCCGCGCCGCTACGCGTGAGTGGCGGTGCGGTTGCCTTCGAGCGCGTGACTTTTTCCTATGCCGACGGCGCGACCGTTTTCGCCGACTTCTCGCTCACAATAAAGTCGGGCGATCGCGTCGGCCTTGTCGGGCCTTCGGGTGCGGGCAAAAGTACGCTCATCAAGCTCCTGCGGCGGCAATTCGTCTATCAGAGCGGACGAATCGTCATTGACGGTCAGGACATCGTCCATGTGACCTGGGATTCCCTGCACGACGGCATTGGTGAAGTCCCGCAGAACCCCAGCATTTTCCACCGCTCCGTGCGCGACAACATCCGCTACAGCCGCCCCGACGCGTCCGATGAAGATGTCATCGCCGCCGCGAAACTCGCGCATTGTCATGAATTCATCGCCGAGCGCGAACATGGATATGACTCCGTCGTCGGCGAAAAGGGCATGAAGCTGTCCGGCGGCGAGCGCCAACGCGTGGCGATCGCCCGCGCGTTTCTAAAGAACGCGCCGATCCTTTTGCTGGATGAAGCGACGTCTTCGCTGGACAGCGA
>Ga0102832_1000422_pt1 | contig 74358 bp, 68 predicted proteins | sample EBPBio282013_DNA_FD_88942 | JGI IMG/M metagenome (GOLD analysis project Ga0102832, IMG submission 88942) | Wastewater treatment Type I Accumulibacter community from EBPR Bioreactor in Madison, WI, USA - Reactor 2_5/28/2013_ DNA (Illumina Assembly) | ecosystem: Engineered > Bioreactor > EBPR >...
AAGGCCCACTACGACTGCATCAAGGCCTTCTCGGAGACCGACTTCACCGACGATCTCAAGGCGGTCGATATCCCGGTGCTGATCATGCACGGCGAAGACGACCAGATCGTCCCGATCGCCGACAGCGCTCATTTGGCCATCAAGCTGGTCAAGAAGGGCACCCTGAAGACCTATCCGGGTCTGCCCCACGGCATGGCGACCACCCACCCGGAGATCATCAACAAGGACCTCCTGGCCTTCTTCAAGGCCTAGGACTTTGGAGCCGCCGCCATGCGTGACGCGAAGCAGGCCCATCGGCGCCGCGACGCCTGTGACTGTGGCGGCGGCTCTTGGAATTCTCTGGAGCTGGTGACCGTTCGGACGCCCGAAGGCGTGGTGTTCGGCCAGCTCCAGGTCTTCGCACCGTCCGACGTCTCCAGCGCCGACCGAGATGGCATAAATAGAAACAATGAATTTCATTCATTTCCATTTATGCGCCATCACCCGTCCGGCACAGTCACCCCATCAGACACGAACCTCGGCAGCCGGCGTACGGCTCGCTGACCCGAAAGGACCAAGCCCCATGACGCTCCAAGCCAAGGCCGTTCCCGGCGCACGCCTCCTGACGCCGACCGATCACACCCTGATCATGATCGACTTCCAGTCGCAGATGGCCTTCGCGACCAAGTCGATCGACGCCAGCCTGCTGCGCACCAACGCCGCCCTGGTCGCCAGCGCCGCCGCCGGCTTCGGCGCCTCGACTATCCTGACGACGGTCGCCGAGAAGAGCTTCTCGGGCCCGATGTTCTCGGAAGTCACCGCGCCGTTCCCCGGCAAGCCGCTCCTGGACCGCACCTCGATGAACACCTGGGAAGACCAGGCCGTGATCGACGAGGTCAACGCCATCGGCAAGTCGCGCATCGTGCTGGCGGGTCTGTGGACCAGCGTTTGCATCGTTGGCCCGGCGCTGTCGGCGCTGGACCAGGGTTTCGAGGTCTTCGTGATCACCGACGCCTGCGGCGACATCTCCACCGAGGCGCACGAGCGCGCCGTGACGCGCATGGTCCAGACCGGCGCCCAGCCGATCACCTCGCTTCAGTACCTGCTGGAAATGCAGCGCGACTGGGCCCGGGGCGAGACCTACGAGCTCACCACCGGCGTGGCCAAGAAGTTCGGCGGCGCCTACGGCCTTGGCATCACCTACGCCAAGACGATGTTCGGCGCTTCGGAAGGCCATTGACCCACACCGGGCGAGGTCCTCGCGCCTCGCCCCCCTTCCCCTGGAGGCCGTCATGAAACCCTATCTTCTGTCGATCGGCGCGGGCCTCCTGGTGGGCGTGATCTACGCCCTGATGAACGTCCGCTCGCCCGCGCCGCCGGCGATCGCGCTGCTGGGCCTTCTGGGCATGTTGCTGGGCGAGCAGGCCGTACCAATCGCCAAGCGCCTGCTGACCAAGGCTCCGGTGAGCGCCTACCTCAAAACGCCCGAATGCGCCGGCCAGGTGCTCGGCCCGCAGGCCGTGCGCAAGGACCCGGAGGGGCAGGCGTGACGCCGCTCAGCCGTCGTCAGACGCTGGCCCTGGGCGGCGCGCTTCTCCCCTCGTCCCTCTTCGCTGATCCCCGGAGGCCCGGCCCCATGACCGCTCAAGCCGATTTGCTGCTCATTGCCGGCAAGTTCACGACCCTCGACCGCAGCAATCCCCGCGCCGACGCCGCCCTGATCCGCGACGGCAGGTTCGTCGCTGTCGGCGAGGAACGCGACGTCCGCGCCGCCGCGGGGCCCAACCCCACGGTGATCGACCTGAAAGGCCGCCGGGTGATCCCGGGCCTGATCGACAGCCATATGCACATCATCCGCGGCGGGCTGAACTACAACATGGAGCTGCGCTGGGACGGCGTGCCCACGCTCGCCGACGCCATGGCCATGCTCAAGAAGCAGGCCGCCAACACCCCGCCGCCGCAATGGGTGCGCGTCGTCGGCGGCTTCACCGAGCACCAGTTCGCCGAGAAGCGCCTGCCGACCCTGGACGAGATCAACGCCGCCGCGCCCGAGACGCCGGTGTTCATCCTCCACCTGTACGACCGGGCGCTGCTGAACCGCGCGGCCCTGCGCGCCGTCGGCTACACCAAGGACACGCCCAACCCGCCCGGCGGCGAGATCCAGCGCGACGCCTCGGGCGAGCCGACGGGGCTGCTGTTGGCCCAGCCAAACGCCACGATCCTCTACGCCACCCTGGCCAAGGGTCCCAAGCTCCCGCCCGAATACCAGCTGAACTCCACGCGCCACTTCATGCGCGAGATGAACCGCCTGGGCGTGACCGGCGTGATCGACGCCGGCGGGGGCTTCCAGAACTATCCCGACGACTACGCGATCATCGAAAAGCTGCACGCCGACAACGAGCTGACCCTGCGCATCAGCTACAACCTCTTCACCCAGAAGCCGAAGGCCGAGCTGTCGGACTTCCAGAGCTGGTCCAAGCAGGTGAAGCCCGGCCAGGGCGATGACACCTATCGCCACAACGGCGCGGGCGAGATGCTGGTCTACAGCGCCGCCGACTTCGAGGATTTCCGTGTCGAGCGTCCGGAGATGCCGGCGAACATGGAGACCGATCTTGAGCCGGTCATCCGTCACCTCGTGGAGAACCGCTGGCCCTGGCGGCTGCACGCCACCTATGACGAGACCATCACTCGGGCCCTCGACGTCTACGAGAAGGTCAACCAGGACATGCCGTTCGACGGCCTGCACTGGTTCTTCGACCATGCCGAGACGATCAGTGAGCGGAACATCGATCGGATCGCCGCGCTGGGCGGCGGTATCGCCGTGCAGCACCGGATGGCCTTCCAGGGCGAGTACTTCATGGAGCGCTACGGGGCCAAAGCCGCTGAGGCTACGCCGCCGATCGGCAAGATGCTGAAGGCCGGCGTCCCGGTCGGCGCGGGCACCGACGCCACGCGCGTCGCCAGCTACAATCCGTGGGTGTCGCTGAACTGGCTGGTGACTGGCAAGACGGTGGGCGGCACGCGCCTCTATCCGCCGGCTAATCGCCTCGACCGCGAGGAGGCCCTGCGCCTGTGGACCACCGCCAACACCTGGTTCTCCAACGAGGAAGGCAAGAAGGGGCAGATCGCGGTCGGTCAGCTCGCCGACCTGGCGGTGCTCAGCGACGACTATCTGACCGTGCCCGAGGACGAGATCCCGCACCTGTCATCGGTGCTGACCCTGCTGGGCGGCAAGGTGGTCCACGGCGAAGGCGACTATGGCAAGCTGGCGCCGGTCCTGCCGCCGCCCATGCCCGACTGGTCGCCGGTGCGCACTTTCGGCGGGTATCAGGACCGCTCCCGCGGTCATGCCCGGGTGCTCGCCAGCGCCTGCGGTTGCGCGAGCGCCTGCAACGTCCACGGCCACAACCATGCCGCCGCCCTAGGTGCGGAAGCCCCCACCGCCGACGCGCGATCCTTCTGGGGCGTGATGGGCTGCGGCTGCTGGGCGGTGTGAGGTGGCCACGCCCGCGCCCATCGCCGCCCTGCTCCGAGCACCGGTCTTCAACCTCGCCGCCCGCGTGCTGATGACCTTGCCTTACTGGTGGAGCGGCCTTGCAAAGATGGCGGACCTCAACGGCGCGCGGGCCGAGGCGATCGGCCTCGGGCTCGAGCCGGCAGGACTGGTCGTCGCGACGATCGGAGTCCAACTGGTCGGTTCGTTCCTGCTGATCACTGGGCGTCAGGCCTGGCTCGCGGCAGGGGCACTAGGCGTGTTTACGGGCCTGGCCACCCTGATCGCCCATCCGTTCTGGACGATCGCCGAACCGGTCGCGCGGTTCCACGCGCAGAACACCTTCCTCGAACACCTGGGCCTGATCGGCGGCCTGATGGTCGCCGCCGCCCTGGCCGAAAGAGGCCGCACGAGATGACCGCGCCCCGCAAGCCCCTGGCCGACTTGACCGGCGTCTTGATGGCCTTCGTCGGCGGCTATGTCGACGTGGTCGGCTTTGTCCTGCTGTTCGGGCTGTTTGTCGCGCATGCGACGGGCAATATCGTGATGCTGGGCGTCAGCCTGGCTGGCGATACAAGCGGTCTGGCGACCAAGCTTCTGGCGCTGCCGGTGTTCGTGGGCGCAGCGGCGGCGACCTACGCTCTGGTCCGCTGGCGCAAGCAGAGGGATCAACCTTGCGAAGCGCTGGTCCTGGCGCTGCAGGCCGTGCTGCTCCTGGTCTTTACGCTGCTGACGGCCCTCGCCCTGCCGGCGGCGAGCGCGGATGAGCCCTCGGTCATGCTGGCGGGCCTTGTGGGGGTGGCGGCCATGGCGGCCCAGAACGTCGGCGCACGCGCAGTGTTCGCCGATCTGGCCCCGACCACCATGATGACCGGTAATGTGACCCAGGTGGCGATCGACCTTGTGGACCTGATGATCGCGCGCGGTCGACCGGACCCGTCGCTCAAGGCCCGCATCCGCAAGACCTGGCCGCCCGTCGCCGCGTTCGCCTCGGGCGCGATCGGCGGCGCCATCGGGGTGATGTTCGCCGGTCCTTGGAGCCTGCTCGCCGGCGCCGCGGTCGTGGCCGTGCTCGCGGCGCTGCACGCCGCTCGGCGTTGAAATGAAGAGCGCGTCGCTGGCCCTCGCCCTGACGATCCTAGCGGCCTCTAGCGCCGCCGGGGCCGAGGACAGCCCCGCCTTTAAGCCCGTACGCGTTGACGAGGATTACGGCTATCTGCGGACCGTCCCGCACCGAACGGGCTTCGATCGGCTGCGCTACATCTCCCTGGGCGAGGAGGCCTATCTGAGCCTCGGCGGCGAGGCGCGATGGCGAGTCGACGCCAGCAGCGCGCCGCGCTTTGGACTGGGGCGCGAGACCGCCGACACCTTCGCCCTGGGGCGGCTGCTGGTGAGCGGCGATCTGCATCTTGGCCCGGCGATCCGGGCCTATGGCGAGTTGGGACTGCACCGCGATCTGGGCAAACGCGCAGCCCCGTCCCCCACCGACCGCGACAGCCTCGACGCGCAGGTGCTGTTCGTCGACCTGACGCCGGCGACGGGCTGGCGACTGCGGCTTGGCCGACAGGAGTTGTTGCTGAACCCGACCCAGCGCTTCGTCGCCGTGCGAGAGGGGCCGAACATTCGGCAAAGCTTCGATGGTGTGCGCCTTACGCGGACCGTTGGCGCGCTGAAGCTGGACGCCTTCCATCTGCAGCCGGTCGTCGTCTCGCCGGGCGTCTTTGACGACCAGCGCAGCCGCAGCCAGCGCTTCTACGGACTGTATGTCGCGACCCGGCTGTCTGCGCTGACTAGCCTCGACACCTATGTCTTGGGCTTGGAGCGCGACCTCGTGCGGTTCGGGTCGATCACCGGCGACGAGCGGCGCATCAGTCTTGGCGCGCGACTGAGCGGGTCTGCCGGCGCGCTGGACTACGAGGCCGAGGGCGTCGCACAGGGCGGACGTTTCGCTGGCCGGCGCATCCAGGCCTTCGCCGCCTCCGCCGGCGGCGGTTACACCCTGGATCGCCGTTGGAAGCCGCGGTTGGGGCTTCGTCTCGACCTGGGCTCCGGCGACAGCGACCCGACGGACCAAAGTCTCGAAACCTTCAATCCGATGTTTCCCAAGGGCGCCTACTTCAACGAAACCGGCCTGACCAGTTGGGGCAACCTGACAGCGCTACGCGCCAGCCTGGGCGTGACCCCGGCGAGAACCGTCGCCCTTGAAGCCAGCTATGCCATCCATCGATGCCGAACGGGCGCCGACGCCATCTACCTTCAGCCGCTCACACCGCTTGTCGCACGCTGCGGCGGCCCTTCGAAAGACCTCGGCGGCGCGACACAGTTGGACGGGACCTGGCAGGTCAACCGGAACTTCAAGCTGCAGGGTCAGCTGGTGCGTCAGACAGCCGGGGAGGCGCTCAGGGTCAGGGTCGGCAAGGCCGTCACCTTCGCGACCCTGGTCACCCAGGTTCGTTTCTGATCTCAGGCGACAGAGCAGGGCCTGTTTGGCAAACACCGCGAGCTCCATCGACGATTGTACGAAAGCCGATCAACTGTGCGGGCCCTTCAGTGGTCGCCGCGCGGCTTAGCCAAGCGTGGGGGAGTGGCCGAGTGAACGATTTGAGCGCGCGCGGAAAGAGCAAAGGGTTACGCGCGGAGCGTTAATCGGTCCCAACAGTCGGTGGCCATCAGTGCTCGGCTGCGGGGTCACCCCTTGGCCAGCTCCGCCTCGACCTGCCCCAGTCGTTCTTTTCCGAAGAAGATTTCGTCGCCGACGAAGAAGGTTGGGATCCCGAACGTCCCTCGCGCCACCGCCGCCTCGGTGTTGGCGACGAGCTCGGCCTTGACCTCGGGATCGCCGGTCGCGGTCAGTAGCGCCGCGCCATCAAGGCCGGCGGCGTTGGCGACGGTGACGAAGACCTCGGGATCGTCCAGCTTCAGCCCGTCCTCCCACATACCCTTCAGCATCGCCTCCAGATAGGCCTCGCCCACGCCCATGCGCGGGGCGGCGATCATGCCGCGCATCAAGAGCAGGGTGTTGACCGGGAAGTGCGGGTTGAAGCGGAAGGCGGTCAGGCCGTGGGCGGCGATGAAGCGCCGGGTCTCCAGCATCTCGTAGTCCATCTTCCCCTTGATGCCACCGAAGGCGATCATCGGGGCCTGGTTGCCGGTCGCCTTGAAGATGCCGCCCAAGAGGCATGGGATCAGCTTGACGCTGGCGCCCTGGCGCGCGGCGATATCAGGCAGCAGCTTCCACGACAGGTAGGCGTTGGGGCTGCCGAAGTCGAAGATGAAGTCGACGGTCTTCTTGGTGGTGGTCATGGCGGGTCTCCTCACCAGGTCTCGGACCAGGGGCGCAGATCAAGCTCGTGCGTCCAGGCCGAGCGGGGCTGGTTGTGCAGATGGACATAGTTCAGAGCGATGTCGGCGGGCTTGAGGATCAGATCCTGATCCAGCAGGTCGTCGACCTCGCCGCGCATCGAGCGGATGAAGACGCCGTCGATGGCGCCATCGACCACCACATGGGCGACGTGGATGCCCTTGGGGCCCAGCTCCCGCGCTGCGCTCTGGGCCACCGCGCGCAGGCCGGCCTTGGCCGAGGCGAAGGCCGAGAAGCCCTCCTTGCCGCGCAGCGAGGCGCTGGCGCCGGTGAACAGGATCGAGCCCCGGCCGCGCGGGGTCATGACGCGGGCCGCCTCGCGCGCAGCCAGGAAACCGGCGAAACAGGCCATCTCCCAAACCTTGCTGAACACCTGGGCGGTGGTTTCGGTGAGGTCAAAGCGCACGTTCGCGCCGATGTTGAAGACCACGACCTCCAGCGGGCCGATCTCGGCCTCGATGCGGTCGATCAGGGCGATCATGTCGGCCTCCTGGCGGGCGTCGACGCCGAAGGCGCGGGCGTCGTGACCCTGACTGCGGATCTCGGCGGCCAGGGCCTCCAGCTGATCGAGATGGCGGGGCCGCCGGGTCATGCAGACCGTGTAGCCCTCCGCCGCGAAGGCCTTGGCGATGGCGCTTCCCACCCCGTCGCCCACGCCCACCACCAGGCACGCGCCCTTGGTCGCCGTCATGTCTGTTTCCTCCGCGTCTTGGTCCTCAAGTTCGTATTGAAACTGTACGGAGTCAAATGCAGAATGGCGCTCGCCTGTAACGCCGTGAGCCGCCGATGAAGTGGGACGACCTCTCCGCCCAGCCTTGCTCGATCTCGCGGGCCCTGGCCGTGATCGGCGACCGCTGGACGCTGATGATCCTGCGTGACTGCTTTCTGGGCGTGCGGCGGTTCGAGCTGTTCCAGAAGCGCCTGGGCGTCTCGCGCACCATCGTCACCGACCGGCTGAGGGCCCTGGTCGAGGAGGGCGTGCTGCGGCGCGTTCCGTACCAGGACAATCCCGTGCGTCACGAGTATCGCCTCACCGAGAAGGGGCTCGACCTGCACCCGGTGGTGATGGCCATCGCCCACTTCGGCGACACCCACTACGCCGGCGCCGAGGGGCCGCCGGTGCTGCGGCGGCACAAGGCCTGCGGCTGCGACTTCCACCCCGTGCAGGTCTGCTCGGAATGCGGCGAACCGGTCAGCGCCCGCCAGGTCGAGGCGCGGGCGGGGGCGGGCTTTCCGGCGCCGTAAACCATCCGTGTCATCCCGGCCGTAGCGCGAAGCGCGGAGAGCCGGGACCCAGGGGCGGCAGGCGCGGGGTTCCTTCACCCCCTGGGTCCTGGGTCGGCTGCGCCGCCCGGGATGACACCGAGAAAAGGCTTGGGCTTTAACCCGTCACGCCCATCTTCACGCGCAGGGCCGTGGCCTGTTTGCGGAACGCTTCGCGTTCGGCGTCGGGCATCTTCTCCAGCGTCCGCAGCGGCATCATCATCCGGCCGTTGCCGGCCAGACGCTTGGCGTGGCGGTCGATGAAGTCCCAGTAGAGGGCGTTGAACGGACAGGCGTCGTCGCCCAGGCGCTTTTTCACGTCGTAGCGACAGCCTTTGCAGTAGTCGCTCATGCGGTCGATATAGGCCCCGCTGGCCGCATAGGGCTTGGAGCCGACGATGCCGCCGTCGGCGAAGGTGGCCATGCCGCGGGTGTTGGGCATCTCGACCCACTCATAGGCGTCGGCGAACACCACCATGTACCAGTCGTCCACTGCGTCGGGATGCACGCCCAGTAGCATGGCGAGGTTCCCGGTCACCATCAGCCGCTGGATGTGGTGGGCGTAGGCGTGGTCGCGGGCGGCCCGGACGGTGTCGGCGACACAGGCCATGTCGGTCTGGCCGGTCCAGTAGAACCAGGGCAGCTTGCCGTCGGCGTCCAGGGCGTTGCGCTGGGCGTACTCGGGCATCTTCAGCCAGTAGATCCCGCGCACGAACTCGCGCCAGCCGATGATCTGGCGGATGAAGCCCTCGACCGCGTTCAAGGGCGCGCGGCCCTCGCGCCAGGCGGCCTCGGCGCGGCGGCAGATGTCCAGCGGGTCCAGCAGGCCGATGTTCAGGGCCGGCGAGATCAGCGAGTGCCACAGGAACGGCCGCTGCCAGCTCATGGCGTCCTGCCAGTCGCCAAAGCTGGGCAGCATGTCGGCGATGAAGTGGTCGAGGATCGCGGTGGCCTCGTCCGGATTGGTCGGCCAGCCAAAGCCCTTGGTGTCGCCGAAATGGTCGTCGAAGCCGCGCGAGACCTGTTCCAGCACCGCCTGCGTGGTCGGGTTGGGCGGGATGCGCAGGCGCTCGGGCGGACGCAGGCCCGGCGGCAGCTTGCGGCGATTCTCGGCGTCGAAGTTCCAGCGCCCGCCGGCCGGCTGGTCGCCGTCCATAAGGAGGCCGGTCTTGCGGCGCATCTCGCGGTAGAAGAACTCCATCCGAAGCTCGCGCCGGCCCTCGGCCCAGGCGGCGAACTGAGCGCGCGAACACAGGAACCGATCGTCCTCGCGGGTCTCCATCGGCACGGGCAGGTCTAGGCCCAGCAGGTGGTTTTCCAGCCCCCACTTGCCGCAGGCGGTGCGGACCACGCGGTCAAAGCCGCCGGCCTCCAGCGCGCGGCGCAACTCGCCGCCGATTGAGCCGGTGTTGGCGGGGTCTTCCAGCGCCACGTAGCGTACGTCAAAGCCGCGCGCCCGTAGGCGCTCGGCGAACTGGCGCATGGCCGACCAGACGATGACCAGCTTCTGTTTGTGGTGCTTCCAGGCGGTGGCTTCCACCCGGCTCTCGACCATCAGCACCTGGTCGTGCGCCAAGTCCGCGTCCGCCAGGGCCGACAGATTGTCCGACAGCTGATCGCCCAGCACGAGGCGCAGGGCGCCAGCCATGTCAGAAGGAGCCTAGAGCTTGACGAAGGGCGCGAGCAGCTTGCCCAGGCGACCTGGCAACTGGATCTCGCCGTCCAGGGCCGCCACGCAGAGGCACGGCTTGCTGGAGACCACGCGCGGCTGGTGCAGCACGCTGGGATCGGCTTCCTCGAAATCGCCTTCGCCAAACACGCCGCTCTCGGTCTCGTAGGCGCCCTCGATCACGCAGGTCAGCTCGACGCCGCCATGGGTGTGGCGCGGCGTGGACTGGCCCGGCGCGATCTTCAGTAGGATCACCCGGCAGTCGCCATCGCGCGGACCCAGAACGTTGCGCACCCTCACGCCCGGACCCAGCCAGCGCCAGGGACCGAGCTCAAAGCCACGCAGCGGGGCGGGCAGGGTGGGGTCGGTCTTGTCCAGGCGCACAGTCGGTTCCTGGGGCGCAGGCTGATCCAGCAGCGCCAGGGTCTTGTCGAGCGCACCAGCGCCGAGGGCGCTGGGCTCTAGATCCTCCAGCACGCCGCCGCCGACCGCTTGGCCAAGCTCGGACCAGACGCGGGTTTCGGGACGCAGCGCCAGGTGCGTGGCCACGACCACGGCTTCGGGCGCGCTCAAGGTGCCGGCGGCGTAGGCCAGCAGTCGCTCTTCACTGGGCAGACGACGCAGGCTCACGACGCAACCCCCGCCTCGCGCTCGATAAAAGCGCGCAGCTTCATCATGCCAAAGCGGATACGCGCCTTGACCGTACCGAGCGGCACGCCCAACGCCTCCGAGATCTGACTGTGGGTCTGTTCCTGGAAGAAAGCCATTTCGATTGCTTGGGACTGGTCGGGATTAAGGGTCTGCATCGCGGAGCGGACGATCTGGGCGTCCTGCATGCCGCTGAGGATGGCGTCGGGTTGGGCGGGCTCTTCAGCGCCGAGGTTGAGGTCAACGGCGTAAAGGGCCGAGGAGCCGCGCCGCAGGCTGTCGATCCGCAGATTGCGGGCGATGGTGAAGATCCAGGCCGCCGCCGAGGCGCGCTTGGGATCAAAATAGTGGGCCTTGCGCCAGACCGCGAGCATGACCTCCTGGGCCAGCTCTTCGGCCGCCGACGGGGTGGAGCCGCTGCGAACCAGCAGGGTCTTCACCCGGGGGGCGTAGTGCGCGAACAACTCGGCGAACGCGGCGCGATCCTGCGCCTGCGCTATCCGCGTGATCAACGCGCCGCCGTCGCATTGCGCTGCGCTCACGCGCGCGCCGCTCCGAGTTCGGGTCTCTGCATGTCCTGTCGCATACATGCCCTTTATACGCGGCTGTTACGGGAACGGATGACTCAAGTTCCGCGTTGGCGAAGTTTTTTCTAAGCGTCGACGCATGAGGGCCGGGCGAGGGCGTCAGCTCAGCGTGGCTTACGCTTGGCCTGGATCTCCTCAAGCGTCAGCTTGCGGATCTTGGTCACCGGATAGCGTTGGATCCCGATGGCTTCGGGGACGATCAGCGTCGCGTCCATGCCGGCGCAAACCCAGGAACCGCCACGGGCCTCAATCCCGATTTGCATGGTCCAGTCGATGTCGCGGGATGGGGCGAACAGGGTCAGGCGATAGACGTTTCGGGGGCTGATCGAGACATCGACGGTCTGGTCATCGACGACATTGAACCCGCTGACGTCCGACGCGCGGAAACAGGCGCGGTCGGCCTTGGGCTCGGCCGCCAGGGCCGGGGCGGCGAGGAGGACCGCGCAGAGCGCGGTGGCAGCCGTAAGAACACGCATGGGATTTGCTCCGAGGTTAGCGCCCGCCGCGCTCAGTGTTGCGCCAGAGCGTGGCCGGCTCAAGGCGCTACCCGCTCAGGTTTCGTCGGTCTTGGCGGGCGCGAACCGCAGGAGGGCCATGCCGAAGAGCGCCGAGGCCAGCGAGCCGGCGAGCACGCCGATCTTGGTTTCGTCGATCAGGAGCGGATCGCTGAAGGCCAGGGCGCCGATGAAGAGGCTCATGGTGAAGCCGATCCCGCAGAGCACCGCAACCCCATAGAGCTGCAGCATCGACGCGCCGCGCGGCAGGCGCGCCCAGCCCAGCTTGACCAAAGCCGCAGAGACGCCGAACACGCCGATCTGCTTGCCGACGAACAAGCCCAGCGCGACCCCCAGCGGCACCGGATCCAGCAGGGCGGCCAGCCCGATCCCCGCGAACGACAGGCCGGCGTTGGCGAAGCCGAAGAGGGGCGTGACCACGAACGCGACGGGCTTGTGCAGTGCGTGCTCAAGCGTATGCAACGGCGAGTGGTCGCCCGGCCGCAGGGGGATGGTCAGCGCCAGCGCGACCCCGGCAAGCGTTGCGTGAACGCCTGACTCCAGCACGAAGTACCACAGCACAACGCCCAGCAGCAGATACGGCCACAAGCTCAGCACCTTGAGCCGGTTCAGCGCGATCAGCGACACCAGCACCGCGCCGGCGCCGGCCAGCGCCGCCATGTGCAGTTGCTCGGTGTAGAACACCGCGATGATCATGATGGCCGCCAGATCGTCCATGATGGCGATGGCGGTCAGGAACACCTTCAGTGAGGTCGGCACGCGCGATCCCAGCAGAGCCAGTACGCCCAGGGCGAAGGCGATGTCGGTCGCCGAGGGGATCGCCCAGCCGGCGATGCTCTCGGGGTGTTTGGCGTTGAAGGCCAGATAGATCAGAGCCGGCAGCGCGACGCCGCCCAGGGCCGCCGCGCCGGGCAGCACCACGTCGGCCGGCCGTGACAACTGGCCGTCCAGCACCTCGCGCTTGATCTCCAGGCCTACCAACAGGAAGAACAGCGCCATCAGGCCGTCGTTGATCCAATGCAGGACGCTCTCGTCCAGGTGAACGGGCCCCAGGGCAAAGCCGAAATGGGCGTCCAGCGCCTTGAAGTAGGTTGGCGCGAGGGGCGAGTTTGCGACGATCAAGGCCAAGGCGGCGGCGATCATCAGCACATAGCCGCCGGCGGCTTCGTTCTTCAGGAAATGCACAAGCGCGACCCGCGCGCGGTGGCTGACCGTTCGCAGCACCATCTGGTCTTACTCCTACAGTTTCGCCAAAAGGCGGTTCGCGAAGAACAGCGCCACAAGGCCCATGCCGCAGGCCAGATAGGCCCCGTTGGCCAGGAACTGGCCCCAAGCGATGTCGAGCTTGGCGAACGACTTCACCAAAAGTAGCGAGATGCTCCCGATATAGCCGAATGAGTCTGCGACGTAGATCAGAAAGCCCGCCGTACCGATCTTGCCGGTCGCGGCGATCATGCGGTCGAACAACATGGCGTTGAACGGGGTGTAGCCCATGTAGAGACCCGCCCCGGCCAGCACCATCCACCACACCGGGCCCAGCAGATGAAGCTGATAGGCCAGGGTCGAGGCGCCCAGCAGCACGAAGCCCAGCGCCACAAAGCCCAGATTGAACGCGACAGCGCGGCGGTTGTCCCTCACGCCCATTAGCGCGGCCAGCCCCACCAGAACGATGGCGGCCACCGGCAGTTCCGACAGGGTGAAGATCGAAGCGGCGTTCTTGAATCCGAGCTCGGCCCAGATCTCGGCCGAGAAGTTGTCGCGGAAATCGCGCAGGGCCGTCAGGATCATGTAGACCGCGATCAGCAGGATCAGGGCGGGCGCATGGGCGGCGAACAGCGCAGCGCGGTCCCGGGCGTTCATCGGCGCCCGCTTGACGCGTTCGGCCTCGTCGGCGGCGGTGGGGGGCGGCAGCTGCGCGAGGGCCAGCACCGCCACCAGCATCAGCGGGGCGAAGAGCAGCCCCGAGATGAACGGCATCCACTTCTCGTCGACCTGCGACAGCAGCAGCATCTTGCCGACCGACTTAGCGACGCCCGACGACAGGATGAAGCTGGCGCACAGCATGGCGCCGAGCACTTCGGTCAGGCGCCGACCCTCCAGGAAGCCGAACACCAGGCCCCAGATCATCCCCAGGCAAAGGCCGTTCAAGTAAAGCGCCAGCGGCCCGGCCACCGTCGGCAAGGCGCCGAAGAGCAGCAGCGACACCTCGGCCCCGAAGATCAGGGCCAGGATGGAGACAGCCCGCCGGCCCGGCCGCATCTCGGAGATCACCTTGACCCCGATGAACTTGGCCGTCGCGTACCCGGCGACTTGAGCGATCACCAGCGCGATCTTGAAGTCGAAGTCGAATGGCCAACCCTCCGGGTGGGCATAGGCGGCGGCCGTGAACGGTTTGCGATAGCCAAACATCGCAAAATAGACCGCGAACGAGGCCAGTCCGCCGTACAAGGCGAACAGCCAAGGCGGGGCGGATGCAAGAAAGCGGGTCACGGCGCCGCCGGCGGCGGACTCGCGGGCCGGAGCGTCGGTCGCTGGTGTCATGATGCTTCGCCTTCGTTCCCGCGCTAAGCCTCAGCTAGCCCGCTTCGATCCGACGGAGCAATCAAAGTCGGCGCTGGGGTGCCCGATCGTGGAAGGGTTGAGTAAAACCAAGGTCTTGAACGCGGCGCGCGACCGGGGGCCGCGGCGCATTGCCGCAGCGGCGAAGTATAATGATGTTGTTGAGAGTTTTAAGGCGATGAACGAGCGATGCCGACGCCGTTCCAGCAAGATATCGATGCGCTGAAGGCCAGCGAGGCCTTCTTCCGGCTTCTGACCGAGCAGGCGGGAGACGTGATCAGTCGCCACCGTTTCTCCGGAACCGACGACTATGTTTCGCCCGCGGTCGAGCGGATGCTGGGCTGGACGGCGGCGGAAGTGCTGGAGGCCGGCTTTCAGGCCTATTACCACCCCGATGACGCGCCCGCCGTGGCCGAGGTCTACGAGTCGATACGCGCCGGCGCCGACAAGGGCAGCGTGCGGTATCGCGGGCGAGCCAAGGACGGCCGCTATGTCTGGCTGGAAAGCCATCTCAGCCTCGTCCGGGACGAACATGGCGCGCCGTCGGAACTAGTGGCGGTCACCCGAGACGTCGACGAGCGCGTAAGGCTGGAGGATGAGGCGCGCCAGGCTCGTGAGGCCATGCGCGAGACGCTGCAGCGAGCGATGCTGGCGGAACAGGTCGCCCAAGTGGCCTTCTGGCGGGTGGATCTCATCGCGAACGAGGTGTTCCTGTCGCCCCGCTTTCGCGAAATCTACGGCTGGTCGGCGGACGAGGCCGTATCGCTGGGCGAAGTGCTGAGTCGTTTCCATCCCGAAGATCGCCCCGCTGCGCGCGCGTGGGTGGCCGAGCGTCTGCGAACCGGCGAGCCTTCACGTCATCGGATGGATCGTATCATCCGGCTGGATGGCGAAGTTCGCTACATCGTCGGCAGTTTCGAGTTCGACCTGGGCGAGGATGGACGCCCACTCGCCATGTCGGGCACCACCGTCGACGTCACCGATCTGGTGGCGGCCCAACAGAGTCTCGCCAAAACCGAGTCACGGTTCCAGGACTTGGCGAAGGCGACGCGCGACATCGTTATCGAGGTCGACCGACGGGGGAACATTCTCTTCGCCAGCGCAGCCGTCGAGACGGTGCTGGGCTACACCGAGGCCGAACTGCTGGGACGCAAGGCCGCCAAGCTGACCCATCCCGACGACCTGCCGGGTCTGGTGCAGGGTTTTGGCAAGGTGCTGGCCGATCCCGAGGCCGTGCCGCCGATCCTGGAAGCGCGTGGGCTTCACAAGGATGGCCACTGGGTGTGGCTGCAAGGCCGTCCCGTGCTGGATCGTAACGCCGGACGGATCGAAGGCGTCGTTCGGGACATCACCGAGTACAAGCGCGCGCGAGATGAACTCGCCGCCGAACAGGCCCGGACACAGCAGGCGCTTGAGGCCCGCTCGGCCTTCCTGGCCAATATGAGCCACGAACTGCGCACCCCGCTGACCGCCGTGATCGGCTTCGCGGCGCTGGTCGAGGGGTTAGACGACCTGCCCACGCAGGCCCGCGACTATGTCGGCCGGATCTCCACGGCGGGGAGGGCGCTGCTGTCGGTGATCAATGACGTGCTGGAGATGTCGAAGCTGGAGACGGGGCAGGTGCAGGTGCACATTGCGCCATGCGCCTTGACTCCCTTGATCGAAGACACAGTCCGCATGTTCGCGCTGCACGCGGCCGAAAAGAACCTTGAGATCGGCGTGCGGATGATCGATCCACCGCCACGCGTGCTGATGATCGACCCTGATCGGGTCCGGCAGGTGCTGATCAACCTGATCGGTAACGCCATACGCTATACCGATAGCGGATCGGTCACAGTCGAGGTGATCTGGCGCGCGGCGATGGCCGAGCTGTTCGTGGCGGTCAAGGACACAGGGATCGGCATCGATCCCGCCGACCAGGTGCATCTGTTCAAGCGCTTCTCGCAGGTCGAGGCTTCGCGTTCGCGCTCGCGCGGCGGCTCGGGGCTTGGGCTAGTGATCAGCAAGGGGCTGGTCGAGGCCATGGACGGGCGGATCGGGGCCAGCAGCAAGCCGGGCGAGGGCAGCACCTTCTGGTTCGCGATCCCGGCCGCCGCGCCGTTGCGGGACGAAGACGCGGGCCCTGACCCCGAACCGGTCTTCGAGCCTGTCCGGTCCGGCGGTCGTATCCTGCTGGCCGACGACAACGCCCTCAATCGCGAGATGACACGCGCCATCCTGGGCGTGTTCGACGCGGAGGTCGTCGAGGCCCGCGACGGCCAACAGGCGGTGGAGGCGGCGAGGGCCCAGGCCTTCGACCTGATCCTGATGGACATCCGCATGCCGGTGCTGGATGGACTGGACGCCACGCGCCTGATCCGCGCCGAGCCCGGTCCGAACCAGAGCGCCCCGATCCTGGCCTTCTCGGCGGACATGGACTTCCAGCTGTCCGACATCTTCGACGGCCTGGTGCGCAAGCCGATCACTGCCGCGCAACTGATCCAGGCCGTGGCCGGCGCCCAGCGTTCCGTGGCGATCTAAGAGCGGGAAAACAAAAACGCCCTCCGCAGGGCGAAGGGCGTCTTGGGGTTCGCAGTCTCTGGCGCTGCCTAGGCGGCGGCGGCCTTGACCAGCGACTTGGTCAGGATGCCGATCGCGGCTTCGCGGTCGATGCGCTCGATGGCGGCGACTTCACGGGCCATGCGGTCCAGAGCCGACTCATACAGCTGACGCTCCGAGTAAGACTGTTCCGGCTGGTTCTCGGCGCGGTGCAGGTCGCGGACCACTTCGGCGATCGAGATCAGGTCGCCCGAGTTGATCTTGGCTTCGTACTCCTGGGCGCGGCGCGACCACATGGTGCGCTTCACGCGGGCGCGGCCCTTCAGGGTAGTCAGCGCCTGGCTGACCGTGCCGCCTTCGGCCAGCGGACGCAGGCCAGCCGTCTTGGCCTTCTTGGTCGGGACGCGCAGGGTCATTTTTTCATGGTCGAACGTGATGACGTAGACTTCGAGCGACATGCCGGCCACTTCCTGGGTCTCGATCGCCTGAATGCTGCCCACGCCGTGCGCGGGATAAACGACGTGATCGCCGACCGAGAATTCCAGACCAGTCTTGCTCATGTTCGTCCTCTTCAATACGGACCCGCAGGATCCGAACGCCGTCATCATTCCCAAACCAAAAGCGACAGGTTCCCGCTCCGCGGGATAGGGATCGCGGGGCCAAGCCTGTCAGGATTTGGAATAGACCTCTAAGACACCCTTCGCCTTCGATCGGGCGGGCCGATTCAAATGGGTTTTCTGAAACGGCTTCTTCGACAAGACGGACCGTCGCGAACGAGCGCGGCTGTCACGTCGTCGAAGACAATAGCATAAAATTAAGCCCTATGAAAGGGTTGCGTCCAGGCAGCAGGATCGCACCGCCAAGCTTTCGCGCGGCGCTCAAGTCTCATGCTTGAGAAATCGGGCTGGATCAGGAACCCTTGCCGGGCTTTTCGCTGAAGTACTTCTCGAACTTGCCGGTCTCGCGCTCGAAATCCTCACGATCGGCGGGCGGCTCGCCCTTGACCGTGATGTTCGGCCAGACCTTGGCGTAGTCGGCGTTGATCTTCAGCCACTTGCCGTCGGCCTCGTCCTCGGTGTCGGGCTTGATCGCGTCCACCGGACACTCGGGTTCGCAGACGCCGCAATCGATGCATTCATCCGGATTGATGACGAGGAAGTTCTCGCCTTCGTAGAAGCAATCGACCGGGCACACTTCCACGCAGTCCATGAACTTGCAGCGGACACAGGCGTCGGTGACGATGTAGGTCATCGAAAACTCGGTTGAGATCGGGCGGAGTTCGGCGGGCGCGTTTTCGAAGTCTCGGGCCCGCTTGTCAATGCGGCTCGCTCGCGTACGGGCACAGGAATTCTGACGGCGGCGACAGGGCGGTCGCGTTTCTCGCCCTGCGCGTGAGCGACGATCGATCATCGCCGCGACCATCGGTTACGCGCGCGACAACCATTTCTTATTGAACGAACGGAATTATGCCGTCCGGGAAACGCCCAATAAAAACAACGTCGGGAATCCGACTTTATGAAGATTGAAGCCTTGGCTGTCCGACGTGACGTGAAGGTCGAAGACGGTAATCGTGCCTTGGCGAGGGCGCGGGCGCGTGCGTTCGGCGAGTTTATCCAGGAGATACCTTTCGCCGCTGCGCTGCTGGATCGCGACCTGTCTCTGATCGCCGTGAGCCGCGATTGGGCCGCGCAGGGTATCGCGCCGGACCTGGCGATCGGCGACGACGCCGGGGCCGGCGGCCTTGTCGCGTCCGAGGACGCCGCCGCGCTGCGAGCCTGTGCCGAAGAGGGTTTGGCCTTCTCGCGCTACCTGCCGGTCACGGACGAGGCGGGAACCGAGCGGGTCTGGCGGACTGAATTCAGCGCTTGCCGTGAGGGTGACGAGATCTACGCGGTGATGGTCACCGCGCGCGACGTCACCGGGTACGCCGAAAGCGTGCTGCGCGCCGAACGCGATCGCCAGCGCCTGACTATGGCGCTGGAACTCGATGATCTGCTGGTCCGCGAATACGACCTGCGCACCCGGCAGACCTTCTTTTCAGGCCACGCGCCCGAGCTGCAGAAGTACTGCACCTTCAAGGAAGATCCGCTGGAGATCGTCCACCCCGACGACCGCCAACGATGCGCCGACCTCGTGGCCAGCCGTAAAGTGGGCGAGGCGAAGGTCTTCGAGTTCAAGCTCAAGCGCGACGACGGCGTCGAGACCTGGGTGCGCTCGGTCGGCAAGGTGTTCGTCGGCCAGGACGGCCAGCCTGAAAAGCTGGTCAACCTGTTCAAGGACATCACCGATCGCCGTCGCCAGACCGAGGCGATCGAGACCCTGGCCTTCAAGGACCCTTTGACGGGCCTGCCCAACCGGACCCTGTTCCAGCACCGCTTCCAGGAAGCGGTGTCGGCGTCAGAGACGCTGGGCGAGATGTTCGGCCTGATCATGATCGACGTCGATCACTTCAAGGACATCAACGACACCCTGGGCCACGACGCCGGCGATGCTTTGCTCAAGCGCCTGGCGGGTATGCTGCAGCACGCGTTCCGGGCCGGCGACACGGTCGCGCGCCTGGGCGGGGATGAGTTCGCGGTGATCCTGCGCGGCCTGCATGGCGAAGCCGACATGGTCCGCCCGATAGAGACCCTGCAAGACCTGCTGCGTCGTCCTATCGAGCACGGCGGGCGCAGCTTTACCGCCAGCGCCAGCATCGGCGCGGCTCTGCACGGCGATCCGGACGCCGATCCGGCCCACATGATCAAGAACGCCGACATCGCTCTCTATCGGGCCAAGGAGGCCGGGCGGAACCGCAGCATCCTGTTCGAGCCCTCGATGCGATCCGAGGTCGAGCAGCGCCTAGAGCTGCTGCGCGATGTCCGCGCGGCCCTGACGGAGAACGAATTCACCCTCTACTACCAACCGGTCGTCGACATCCGGGAGAACCGGGTCGCGGGCTTCGAAGCGTTGATGCGCTGGGCGCATCCGGAACAGGGCGTGCTGACCCCGGCGCGGTTCATGGCGGCGTTCGAGGATCAGGACCTTTCGCTGAAGCTGGGCGACGTCGCTTTCGAGTCGGCGCTGAAGCAGATGCGCGCCTGGCTCGACGAGGGGGTCGATTTCGGCCGTGTGGCCGTGAACATCAGCTCGGCCCAGTTCCGGTCGGGCCGCTTGGCCGAGGAGATTCAGGACCGGCTCGCCCGCTGGAACGTGCCGTGCGAGCGCCTGACGATCGAAGTCACCGAGAACGTCTATATGGGCTGGGGCTCGGACCTGGTCAGCGACACCGTGCGCCGCCTGCACGAGGCCGGCGTGATGATCGCGCTCGACGATTTCGGCACCGGTTACGCCAGCCTCGCCAATCTGCGCCAGTTCCCAATCGACCGCCTGAAGATCGACAAGTCCTTCGTCCAAAACGCCGAAGACGAGGCCATCGTGAAGGCGGTGATCACCCTGGGTACGTCGATGGGCATGAAGGTCGTCGCCGAGGGCGTTGAGGACGCCGAACAACTGGCCAAGCTGGACCGCTACGGCTGCGACCAGGTGCAGGGCTACCACTTCGGCCGTCCGATGCCGGCCGATGCGGTGGCGGGGTTTTTGAGAGGGTTTGGGGGAGTTGACTAAGATGCTCCCCCGCGTTGCGGGGTAGCTGTCGCGGAGCGACTGAGGGGGCTAATGCGGAATAGGTCAAGCTCGCCCCCTCCGGCCCGCTGGGCCATCTCCCCCGCAGCGCGGGGGAGGAACTATCAGGTTCTAACCCTCCACCGGCTCGTAGAGCCCCCGCGCCACGGACGCGGGGCCCCGGCGTTCGCCGCAGTCGAGCACGCGGACGGCGATCACCCGGCCAGCCAGGCCAAACACCAGAACGTCGCTGGGCTTGACCGTTCGGGAGGGCTTGTCGATCCGGCTCTCGGACCCGGCGCGGGTCAGGCGGATGCGGCCTTCTTCGACAAACTTGGCGGCCAGCGAGCGGGTCTTGAAGAACCGGGCGCGCCACAGCCACACATCGGCCCGGACCGCATCGTTGATGGCGTCGTCGTGGACCGTCATGACACGGCCTGTTTCGGGGCCTTGGCCGCGGCGGGCTTGCGGCGACGCGGCTTCTTCCGCCGCGCAGGCGGGGGCGGCGGCTCGGTCAGCTTGGCGAGGGCCGCAAACGGCGAGTCGGGGCGGGCCTTGACCGGCTTCTGCTCCAGCTTGGCCGCGCCGCGCCGCTTCCAGACGATCGGCTGGTCAGGCTTGGCGCGGATGGCGGGCGTATAGTCCAGGGCGCGCAGCACGGCGGCGGCCTGCTTGTCGGTCCAGCCGAGTTCGGCGAGCGCCGCCGGCGTCAGCGTCACGCCGCCCGGCTGCTGGGCTGCGCGCAGGAGGGCGTCCAGCTTTTCAAGTTGCTCCACCGGAATGCTGAACCCCGCCACGGCGCGCAGGCCGCTAGCCGACAGCTCGCGCGCGCTGGGCTCGGGCGTGGGGAGTTTCTCCAGCGTGGTCAGGGCGCCACGCCAGCTGGCGGGGTTCAGCGCACGGGCGCAGGCGATGGCCTCGGCGCGCAGCACGCCTGGGCAGAACAGGCTGAACGCGCCGATGCGCACGCCCAGGCCCTTGAGCGTACGACGCTCGGCCTGGCTCAGCGCCTTAAGCTCCGGATCGACGGGACGCTTGTCCAAAACGCCGCCGGCCTCGAGCAGCCGGTGGGCGATCCCGCGCGGCAGGCCGCGAAGCTCGCCGCCGGCCAGCGCTCTCTCCAGCTTGCGCAGCGGGGCCAGATGGCGGTCGACTTCGCCGGCCAGGAAGGCGTCCAGGCGTCGTTCCGCCCTCTCACGTACGGCGGCGGGGCCAAGGTCCCCCAGCAGGCGGGCGCGGGGAGAGAGCAGGGGCTGGTCGCGGCGCACCGCGCCCGCCACCTCGCCCCGCCACAGGATCGCGCCGTCCGGCGTCAGGGCGAAGGCGTCGTCGGGTTCGCTGGCCAGAAGGCCCAGGCGCCGCGCGATCTCGGGGCCGACCGCGCGTTGGGCGGCGTTGCGAAGGGCCTTTTCCTCCAGCGGCGAGGCGCCCTTGGCCGGGGTGAAGGCCACGCCCGAAAGGTGACCGACCACATGGCCCTCGACCGTCACTTCACCGTCCTGGCCGACGCCGGCGTAGAGCGTCTCGCGCTCGCCCAGCTGCTTGAGGAGCACGCTGGTCCGCCGGTCGATGAACCGGGCCATCAGCTTCTCGTGCAAGGTGTCGCTGATCCGGTCTTCCAGTTGGCGGGTCAGACCCTGCCAGTGAGCGGGGTTGGCGACCCAGTCGGGGCGATTGGCGATGTAGCTCAGCGTCCGCACCCCCGAGAGCCGCGCGGCCAGGCTGTCGATCTCGCCATCGGTGCGGTCCAGGGCCTTGAACTGGGCTCCCACCCAGTCCTCGGGCAGGCGCTTACGGCCGGTAGTCAGGTCGTCGAACAGGGTCCGCGCCATGCGCTGGTGGTCGTCGTCGGTGGTCTTGCGGAAGTCCGGCGTCTGGCAGACCTCCCAAAGGCGGATCAGGGCCGAGCGGTCGGCCTTGCAGCGCTTGATGACGTCTTCCTGCTGGGCCAGGGCCCGCAGGGTGCGCTCGTCCAGCGCCTCATCCGAGAGCTTGAGGGCGCCGCGCCCGGGCGTCTCGGCCAGCGACCTCAGCAGGCCGGGCAGCGAGCCGAAATCAAGCTTGGCGTTGCGCCACTCGGCCTGGGTGATCGGCTCGAAGGTATGGCTCTCGACGGCTTCGACGAGGTCCTCGTCGATCTCCTCGCAGTCGCCGGTGACGCCAAAGGTGCCGTCGCGGGTGTAGCGGCCCGCCCGCCCGGCGATCTGGCCCACCTCCTGCGGATAGAGCCAGCGGGTGCGCTTGCCGTCGAACTTGCGTAAGCCCGCAAAGGCCACATGGTCGACGTCCATGTTCAGGCCCATGCCGATGGCGTCGGTGGCGACCAGGAAGTCGACCTCGCCGGACTGGTAGAGGGCGACCTGGGCGTTACGGGTGCGAGGGCTCAAGCTGCCCATGACTACGGCGGCGCCACCTCTTTGACGCCGGATCAGCTCGGCGATCGCGTAGACGGCGTCGGTGGAGAAGGCGACGATCGCCGTGCGCCGAGGCAGGCGGGTCAGCTTCTTGGAGCCGGCGTAGGACAGGTTCGAGAACCGCTCGCGGCTGACGATCTCGGCGTCAGGCAACAGGCGGCGCACCAGCGGGGCCATGGTCCCAGCGCCCAGGAACATGGTCTCGAACTTGCCGCGCGCGTGCAGCAGGCGGTGGGTGAAGATGTGGCCGCGCTCGGGATCGGCGCAAAGCTGGATCTCGTCGACGGCCAGGAACTCGACCTCGCGGCCCAGCGGCATGGCCTCGACCGTGCAGACAAAATAGGCCGCACGGGCCGGGACGATCTTCTCCTCGCCGGTGATCAGGGCGACAGCTGCCTTGCCGCGCAGCTTGACGATGCGGTCATAGATTTCGCGCGCCAGAAGGCGCAGCGGCAGACCGATCATGCCCGAGACGTGGCCCAGCATCCGCTCGACGGCCAGGTGCGTTTTGCCGGTATTGGTGGGGCCTAGAACCGCAGTCAGCTTCGAAGGGGCCAGGCCGGTCGAACGGTCGCTCATCGCCGCAAGGTGGGGCGGGAATCGGGTGGGGGCAAGCGTGACGGGCTGGACTTGCGCTGACAGACCGTGCAGGCGCCTTACATCCTCTGGATGTGCCCCGCGGGCAGCGCCTCAGGCCGCTTGCGTTATGCCGCCAGGCCTTGAGGTGCGGCGCGCGGAGCGCCGCCCGAACGCGGGGGCTGAAACGTTCGGGCGGAACGGGATCAGAGGGTGATCCAGCCGGCGGGGAGCTGGGCAAGGCTGACGCCGGTCAGGGTGACCTGGTCGCCGCTTGAGAGGCTGACCACCACATCGCTACCCACCTGGGCCACCGTGTAGGCGACGTGGTCATCGAGGTGCAGCCGGTCACCCTGCGCGGCCGAAAAGTCGGTGATCACGTCGCGGCCGTCGCCGCGCTCGAATTCGAAGATGTCGGCTCCGGTCCCGCCCGTCAGGATATCGTTGCCTTTGCCGCCTTCGATCTTGTCATTGCCGGCGCCGCCGTCGATGCGGTCGGCCCCGCGACCGCCCTCGATCTTGTCGTTCAAGGCGCCGCCGGTCAGCGTTTCGTCGCCGGAGCCCCCTTTCAGCTTCAGCCCATTAAAGGCGAAAGACTCGCGGCCTTCGTCGGAGTCACGATCGTACGACGTAGCGGAACTGTTGGATCGGCTGCTCTTGTTGGACATGTGTGGTGGCTCCTCTTGGAATGCCCCCACACATGCCGCCGTTGCCTGAACCCTCGCTGAGCCGAAGCTGAAACGAGGCTGAATCCACGGCTTTCGAACCGAATGTGGGTTTATCGAGAGAACACCACCTTGCCGTTCACCACCGTCAGCACCGGTTGGGCGGAGAGGATGGCCTTGGGTTCGACGGTCATCAGGTCGCGGTCGAAGGCGGTGACGTCGGCCTTCTTACCGGCCTCCAAGGTGCCCAGCTCGTGTTCGCGGAACACGGCGTAGGCTGGCGCCAGGGTCAGCATCTTAAGGGCCTCCGCCCGGCTGACAGCTTGGTCGAGACCCCAGTCCTCATTGGCGAAGCCGTCCAGGCTGTGGCGATAGATGGCGGCGTAGAACTCGATACGCGGGTCGCCGACCTCGACCGGGGCGTCTGAGCCCGCGGCCACGACGACACCGGCCTTCAGGAAGTCGGCCCAGCGATAGCCCTCGTGAAGGCGGGCCTTGCCCAGGCGGGCCGGGGCGAAGAACAGGTCGCCGATCGCGTGGCTGGGCTGCATCGAGGCGATGACCCCCAGCTTGGCGAAGCGCGGCACGTCGGTGTCGGCCACGATCTGAGAGTGCTCGTTGCGCCAGCGTGCGGCCTTGGCGTCTGCGCCCAGGCTCTGCTCGAACCAGTCCAGCACCAGTCGGTTGCCGCGATCGCCGATGGCGTGCATGGCGACCTGAGCGTTGGCGGCCTTGGCCCGCTTCATCAAAGCCAGGCCCTGGTCGGGCTGGGTCAGCTGCAGGCCCAGGGTGTCGGCGTCGCTGTAGGGCTCCAGCAGGGCCGCGCCGCGCGAGCCCAGGGCGCCGTCCATATAGAGCTTGATGCCGCGCGTCCGGATCAGGCCGGTGCCGTCAGTCTGGGGACCCTTGGTCAGAACCTCTTCGGCGCCGCTGGGATCCATGTAGTTGTCGATACGGATGTGGAAGCGGCCTCGGGCCGCCTCGTCGCGAAGCAGGGCCAGATCGTCGGCCATGACGCTCATATTGGCCATTCCGGTCCAGCCGCGCGCAGCATAGAGCTCGCTGGCCTTGCGCAGGGCCTCGCGCTTGAGGGTCTCGTTCGGCGGCGGAATGACGTTCTTCACCAGGCTCTGGGCGTGGTCGATCAGCATGCCGTTGGGCTGGCCGTCGGGGCCTTTTAGAATGTCGCCGCCGGGGGGCGGGACGGTGGCGGCGTTGACGCCGGCCTTGGCCAGGGCGGCGCTGGAGGCGACGCTGGCGTGGCCGTCCGAGCGGCCCAGCACGATGATCCGCCCCGGCGCGGCGGCGTCGAGGTCAGCCTTGGTCGGGAAGCGCTTCTCGGGCCAGTGGGTCTCGATCCAGCCCCGGCCATAGATCGCGCCCTCGGGATGGGCGGCGGCGTAGACTTTCACCGTGGCGACGAGCTCGGCGACCGACTTCACCTGGTCAAGGTTCAGGGTCAGTTCGCGCAGGCCGATCCCGGTCAGGTGAGCGTGGGCGTCGACAAAGCCCGGATAGGCCGCCGCCCCCTTCAGGTCGATGGCCCGGACATCCTTGGCGGCCTTCGCCTTGGCGGCGGCCAGCGGGCCGACGAACAGGATCTTGTCGTCGCGGATCAGCACCGCCTCGGCCTTGGGCGCGGCCTCGACGCCCGTATGGATCGGGCCGCCATGGATGAGGATGTCGCCGGCCTGGGCCGTCGTCAAAGAGGTCGCGGCCAGTAGGGCGGCGAGAACAAGGCGGCGCACGGGCGGTCTCCGAACAGCAAGATCTGGAAAACGTACGGCGGCCGCCTGCCAAGTCGCAACAGGCCTGCTAGCTTTTGCGCATGACCACGCAAGGTTTCGCCCTTTTCGACACCGTGATCGGCCGTTGCGGCCTTGCTTGGGGCGACCGCGGCCTGATTGGCGTGCAGTTGCCCGAGGCGACGCCCGGCGCGGCCTGGGCCAGGCTGCGCAAGCGCTTTCCTGACGCCGTCGAGGTTGAGCCGCCGCCCGAGATCGATGTTGTCATCGATCGCATCCGCGACCTGCTGGCCGGCGGGCGCGACGACCTCGCCGACATTGTTCTCGACCTGGAGGGGCAGAGCGCTTTCCACCTGCGGGTCTACGCGATCGCCCGGGCCATTCCGCCGGGCGAGACCTCGACCTATGGCGAGATGGCCCGCGCCATGGGCGAACCCGGCGGCGCCCGCGCCGTCGGCAAGGCTCTGGGCGAGAACCCCTGGCCGATCGTCGTGCCCTGCCATCGGGTGCTGGGCTCTTCGGGCAGTATGGGCGGGTTTTCCGCGCCCGGCGGCTCGACGACCAAGGCCAGGCTGCTGACGATCGAGAAGGCGAAGACCAGCGCCGCGCCGACCTTGTTTGATCTGGAGTTCTCGGTGGCGCCGCCGCGGGGCGGGTAGGGTTCCCAGAAGCGCCCCCTCCGTCACGTCGCCTGTCGGCGCCGCGACACCTCCCCCGCTTTGCGGGTGAGGAGGAAGTCGCCGCCCTCCTGCCCCGCTTGCGGGGGGGGGGGGATCGCTGCGGCTACGCAGCGAGACGGAGGGGCGTTCCCGCGCCGGCAACCAGCCTTGCAGGTCACGGCGCTCTAGCGATCCAAGACTAAAAGTATCAGAGGCCAGGAAACACCGCTTAACGCGCGCTAACGTTTCGCCGAACAGGGGCGAAACGAATCAGGACCGAATCAGCGACGTTCGCCAATTCAGTGTTTGTTCCCTACTAGCTATAGTACCTTAAACCGCATTAACCACAAATCAGTTTCGGCGCCTCGCCGCTATTTGGCCGCCGTCTGGTCGGGCGGGCAGTCGGCCGACAGGCGCTTGGCGGTCATGGTTCCGGCGAGCGGCAGACCGTTGATCGTCTTCATATGGATGTTCAGCTTGAAGCTCTCGGGCGTGTAGCTGCCCTCGGCGTTGACCGGGGCGACGCGGTCCTTCTTGTCGGTCCACGAGCCCTTCAGCCGGATCTTGCCGTTCTGGACGATATTGGTCGTGTAGTCGCAGCGGTACTTCCGGGTGCAGATGCCGCGCGAGAACTGCTCGACATCGGCGGGCTTCAGGCAGCGGGTCTCTGTGCCGGCCGGGATCGGGCCGATCTTGTAGTCATATTCCCAGTGACCGGGGAGAATCGTCGTCTTCGCCGCAACTGGCGTCGCAACGCGACTCGCCACGCTCACCAGCGGCTGGGCCAGGCTGAATCCGGCCACGGCGACGCCGGCGGCGAGAGCCAGGGCGGAGGCGGCGAGGGTGGTGGAACGCATGGGCGGGTCTCCTTCAGGCGACTTCTATATAAGGCGCCAGATGAACCGTGCTTGAAGGCGGCGCGGGCGGGTCAGGTTCCTTCGCAGCCGCAAAAGCCGACGGACCGGACAAGCCGAGACCAGCCTTGACTCAAGGGCGGGCCTTCGCCTATATCGCCCGCTCTCGCGCGGCGGACCCCAATCCGACTGCGTGCCCGAATTCATATCTTAGCGGGCCAGGCTCTTCTCAAGAGGGCGGGGCTTCGCCCAAGCCAAGGTAACCACCATGTCGCGCCGTTGCGAACTTACCGGTATCGGTCCGATGGTCGGCCACAATGTGAGCCACTCGAACATCAAGACCAAGCGCCGCTTCCTGCCGGCCCTGTCGCCCGCCACGCTCCAGTCGGAGTCGCTGGGCCAGAGCTTCAAGCTGCGCATCAGCAACGCGGCCCTGCGCACGCTCGACTTCAAGGGCGGCCTGGACACCTTCCTGCTGGGCGCCAAGGACGAGCAGCTCTCGCCGCGCGCCCTGAAGATCAAGGCCCAGGTGAAGGCCAAGGCGAAGGCCGCCGCTCAGGCCGCCTAAGGCTCAAGCCTCTCAAAGGCTGACGAGTTCAAAAGCCCGCCAGGAGCGATCCTGGCGGGCTTTTCGTCGTGAGCGGCGTGAAGCGCGGCGGGAGCCGGACATAAAGCTCGCGCTTGCTGGACGGGCGTCCGACTAGGGCTGTTCAAGAGCCCCCTCCGTCTCGCTGCGTATCCGCAGCGATCCACCTCCCCCGCAAGCGGGGCAGGAGGGTGGGATCGTCCTTCTCACCCGTGAAACGGGGGAGGTGGCGCGGCGCCGATGGGCGACGTGACGGAGGGGGCGCTTCAGTCCCGCCCTCAGAAATCCATCGTCAGGAACAGCGCCGCCGCGCGGGGCGCGTTGACGTCGTAGGTTCCGCTGCTGACCACGCGCCAGTCGAAGGCGTTCGTCAGGTTGGTCACCTGCAGGCGCAGCAGGGCGGGCGTCTTGCCCATGTCGAAGCGATAGCGCAGGCCCGCGTCCCAGATCGTGGCGGCCGGGGTCGAGACGCGGTTCAGCTGGTCGGCGGTGCGGCGACCGTGGTGGTTGGCGGCGAAGGTCAGGGCCAAGCCCTCGACCGGCAGGGCCCATGTGCCGCTGAGCGTCAGGGTCCGGGCTGTCTGACCCACCGGCTTGGGGCCAAGTCGGCCTTGCGCGACGGGCGCGCCAGTGACCCGGGGGCGCATCAGGACTGCGCCGGCCACGAGGTTCAGGCCCTCGATCGGCGAACCGGTCATGCTGACCTCCAGGCCCCGGTGACGGACCATGCCCATCTCGCGGAAGACATTGGCCTCGTCGGGCGCGAAATAGGGTTTGCGGACGTCGAAGCCGCCGGCGACCAGCCGCAGGTCGCCCGGAAGAACCCAGCGCACGCCCGCGTCCCACTGGTCGGTCATGATGGCCGGCAGGGCTTGGGTGCGGTTGGCGGCGCTGTCGGGGGCGACGCCGCTTTCCTCCAGTCCGCGCGTGACGCTGCCATAGAGGGCCAGCTGGCGCGTCAGGGTCCAGGAGGCGGCGGCGTTGTAGAGCCAGGCGCTGTCGCGAGTGAGGGCGGCCGCAGCGCCGGGGCGGCGCACGGTCTTGCGATAATCGGTGCGCTGCAGGCCCAGCATCAGCGAGCCGCGACCACGCCAGCGCAGGTCGTAGGCCGCGCCGCCGGTCCACTGCTTGACCTCTTCTGCGGTGCGCGGGCCAAGCACAAAGGTCGGCGGCGGCGTGTCGACGCGATCCTCCAGCCGCACCTGACCGTAGGTCTGGGCGCCGCCCCCGCCGTACAGGCTGTCGCGAGCCCGGCCTCGCACCGAGACGTGCAGGCCGTGGGAAAAGTCGCCCTGCACAAAGGTTCGGCTGAGACGGGCCTCACCGCTGGTGGCGTTGCTGGTCTGTTGGGGATCGCGGCTGATCCGACGTGTCGCCCACCCGTCGGCGGTGATTCCGGTCAGGACGTGGGCGTAGTTGTCTCGGGTGTCGTTTTCCGAGCGGAAAAGGCCCAGCGAAAGGCCGAGCTCGGCGGGTAGCGGCGCCTGGACGACGATGCCGCTGTTGGTGGCGAGGCTGCGGATATCGGCCCAGCCGGGTCCGACATAGCGTCGACGCGCAACCTCGGGCGGCAGCACGCCCGGGCTGGCCACATAGATCGGCGCGGACTCGCGGTTCCAGGTGTCGACGCGACTCCAGAAGGGCATGATCTGGACGCCGGGAGCCGGCCGCCAGCGCGCCCCAAGGGCATAGGAGGCGTAGATAGCGTCGGCGCCGCTGCCATACTCGTCGTCGAAGCTGGCGACGCCGCCGAACAGGCTGAGGGTCTTGGAGACGGGAAGCTGACCGTCGAGCTCCAGGCGACCGCCGCCCAGGGGGCCGTAACCCGCGAGCACGCTCAGGACCGGCTGATCGCCGGACGGCCGAATGCGGTAGTCCACGACCCCGGTCGGGGCAGGGAACAGGTAGTTCTGGGCCGCTAGGCCCACCCGCACCACGTTGCTGGCCACGAGGCGGTCGGTGAAACCGGCGGGGCGATCCACGTAAAGCCCCTCAAGCCGGATATTGCCAGCGGCGATCGGCGAGAAGCCCCGCACCTCACTGGCGCTGTAGAGACCCACGCGTTCGTTGCCGATGCTGGCGCCGAACGCGTCTTCCGCCCCGGCCACGGCGTTATCGCCGACGCGCTGGGCCAGGGCTGCGCCCGGAACGGCGAAGGCGGAGGCCAGCATAAACGCCGTCAGGCGGCGGGAGGGGAAACGCATGTCAAACGCACTCGCTGCGACAGGGGCGAGCGGTTCGCACGCGGCTGGGCGCGTGATCCTGAGGCCTCCCCCGGTCTGTTATTCTGTAACAGGGGCAATGGGGCAATCGCCCGGGTTTGGCAAGGTGCGATGCGCGCCTCCGCGTTGCGCCAAGCCGCCAGGCTGAGAACAGGCAAAGCAAAACCCGCCGCGACCTGTGCCGCGGCGGGTTTTGAAAGCTTGGTACTAACGCGAACTGAAGGGTCGCTTAGCGCGAGACGACAGCGCCAGCGAACGGGTTGGCCGTGTTATAAGCGCTCAGGGCCGGGCTGTTGATCTTCGCAACGGCGTCGTTGACCGAAGCGCGGATGCAGGCCGGATACAGGTAGCCGGCCAGGGCTTCGCCACGGACGTCCTTCCAGCAGACGGTCGAAGCCGCCTTGACGATTTCGGCGCGAACTTCGGCAGCCGGGCGACCGGCGACCTTGATGCGGACTTCTTGAGCCGAGGCCGGAACGGCGACCAGGGTGGCGATGGCCGAGGCGGCCAGAACGAACGAGCGGATCATGTCGAAGTGTCCAAAAAGGAGGTTGTGATCAACCCCCTCCAGACGCGTTCCTCTGACGGCCGGTCCCCGGTCTGTCGCCTGTTGGGCCGTCGCTGAGTCCATAGCAACGCTCTTTTGAGTGATCAACGATTATGTTGCGCTGCACGCGTTGAAATTTTGCGGCGCCGTTATCAGCGCAACTGTCCCCCCGGCGCGGCCGGGTGTGTGAGGCCGACCCGCGAGACGGAGTCCCGCTAGGCCAGCCTCATCAGCGATGGGCGGGCGCTCAGCGCGTCGCCAGCCGCATATAGGCGGCGCGGCCTTGCGCCTTGTTGTAGGCCCGCAGTTCGGCGTTCTTGGCGCGAACCACGGCGTCGCGGGTGACTTCGCGGATGCAGAACGGCGTCAGATCGCTCGCCTGCGGGTTCCCGGCTAGGTCTTCCTTGCAGAGCTGCTTGGCGGCGCTGACGATTTCGGCGTGGACGACCGGCGTGGCGCGGCCGCGAACCTTGACGGTGTTTTCGCCGGCGTTTGCGGCGGTGGCGGCCATCAAGGCGGTGATGGCGATAACAAGCAGACGGATCATGTGGGTGGTCCCGGAAAGGAGGTTGAGTGCAACCGCCTCCCGACGCGTTCCTCTGACGGCCCCCAGGATCTCGCCTCGTCGTCCGTCGCCGTCATTGGTGTATGACAACGTTGTCTGCCGCAAGTGCGAAGGTGCTCGCCTCACGAAAATGTTAGCGGTAACATATCGTTGCCAACGAAACCACTCTCCGGGCTAGCGCTCCGGGCTCAGCGCTTGCGGGTGGGTGACTTCTTGGCGGGCTTGGGCGGCAGGGCTGGCGGTAGCGGCGGCGGAGTCCAGTCAAAGGCCAGCAGCAGAGTGCGCTGGGTTTCGGCGCCGTTGTCGTCCGAAACCAGGTAAAGGCGCGTGCCGCCCGAGGGCGAACGGGTCAGGGCCACGCCCTCGATATTGTCGCGCGTCGTCGAACCTTCCAGCCGCAGGGTGGCCGAAACCCGCTGGCGTGCGGTGGGCACGGTGGGATCGGACACGAAGCGGACCATGGCCCGCCAGCCGCGGACGGGATCAAAGCCGCGATGCAGGGTCGCTACGGCCGGGCCGGCGAAAGGCGCGAAGCCTGAGAGACCCCAGGTGAAGTCGGGTCCGGATTGAGGCGGCAGCGACTTGCAATCGGCCGACAGCCTGCAAAGCCAGACCTCACCCTCCTCGCCGCCGACAATATAGGCGTCGGGTCCGGCGACAGGATAGGCGGCCAGGGCCTCCATGCCTTCGTTGTCGGGAAAGACCGTCGCGGGCTTGGGGGCGGGGCGGGGTGTTCCCCAGCCGCCATCAGGCTGGACAGGATAGAGCCAGATCCGGTGATCGCGCTCGAAGCTCACCAGGCGATCGCCGTTCGGCAGCACCGCCAGGCCCTCGGCGTCGGCCTGCTGCTTGCCTTGCAGGGGGCGTCCGTCGAGCCCAGGCAGGGGGCGCAGCTTGCCGTCGCTCACCCCTGCCAGACGTCCGTTCGCGTCCAACTGGATCCGCGCCTCGAACAGGTCGCCGTCGTCGGTGATGGCCATCAGCTGGCCATCTGCGCCGACCGCCAGGTCCGACAGGCCATGCAGCCGCGTGGTGGTTGCGCTCGTCAACACCAAGCCGCCGGCATAGGTGAAGCCGCCATCCAGCGTGGTCTTGGCCGGGTTGGCGGCGTCCAGCGCGACCGGCGTGGCCGTCACGGTGATCTCGGGGCCGACCTTGACCGGCGCCGGCGGTGTGGCGACCACGGGAGGGCGACGGGGCGCGCACTGGGTGGCGAGGCCCCCCAGTCCGGCGACCATGCCCAGCACGAGCGCCGTACGCAGACCGATCACGCCGGGACCTTGCCGGTGGTCTTGGGCGCCTGCGGCGTCACGACGGGCGGCGGCGCCAGAAGACCGCGCGTGCGGGCGATCTGCCGGGGCTCTTCCTCGAAGAGCGCGGCCAGCTGCTCGACCAGAACGCCGCCCAGCTGCTCGACATCGACGATGGTGACGGCGCGGCGGTAGTAGCGCGTCACGTCGTGGCCGATGCCGATGGCGATCAGCTCGACGGGGCTCTTGCCCTCAATCTCGGCGATGACCTGGCGCAAGTGACGCTCCAGATAGTGGCCCGAATTGACGCTGAGGGTGGAGTCGTCCACCGGCGCGCCGTCGGAGATCACCATCAGAATGCGGCGCTGTTCGGGCCGAGCGATGATCCGCTGGTGGGCCCACATCAGGGCCTCGCCGTCGATGTTCTCCTTCAGGAGCCCCTCGCGCATCATCAGGCCCAGGTTCTTGCGCGCGCGTCGCCATGGCGCGTCGGCGGCCTTGTAGATGATGTGGCGCAGGTCGTTCAGGCGGCCCGGCGCGGCGGGCTTGCCGGCCTTGATCCACTCGTCGCGGCTGGTTCCGCCCTTCCAGGCGCGGGTGGTGAAGCCCAGCACCTCGGTCTTGACCCCGCAGCGCTCCAGCGTGCGGGCCAGGATGTCGGCGCAGATCGCCGCCACCATGATCGGCCGCCCGCGCATCGAGCCGGAGTTGTCGATTAGCAGGGTCACGACCGTGTCGCGGAACTCCTGGTCTTCCTCCTGCTTGAACGACAGCGGCGCGGTGGGGTCGATGATCACCCGCGTCAGGCGGGCGACGTCCAGCATCCCTTCCTCAAGGTCGAAGGTCCAAGAGCGGTTCTGCTGGGCCAGCAGGCGGCGCTGCAGCTTGTTGGCCAGGCGCGAGACGACGCTGGAAAGCGCCGTCAGCTGCTGGTCCAGATAGGCCCGCAGGCGCGTCAGTTCCTCGGCGTCGCACAGGTCTTCAGCGTCGACCATCTCGTCGTGGGCCGTGGTGAAGATCTTGTACTGCGGTTCTCCGCCCTGACCGGCGCTGGTGTCTGGACGGGCCGGCTTGGCGCCGTCGCCCATCTCGGGGCTCTCGTCGGACTCCTCGGGCTCGCCTTCCTGGTCCGACTGGACCATCTCCTCGTCGCCGGCCTCGCTCTCGCGGTCGGTCGCCTCGCTCTCCTGCGGAGCCGAGCCTTCCTGCTGCTCGCCTTCGCCCTCGCCCTGATCCTCGTCGGAGTTTTCGGTAGGGGCGTCGTCCTCGCCGTCTTCCTCGTCGGCGCTTTCGGTGGCGTCGGCCATGTCCTCGGAGAGATCGAGGTCGCGCAGGATCTCGCGAGTCACCTTGGCGAAGGCTGCTTGGTCGTCGATGGCGGCAGCGAGGCGATCGAGGTCCTTGCCCGCCCGGGCCTCGATGTCGTTGCGCAGGATGTCGACCAGCGCCTTGGCGCCGTCGGGCGGGGCGTCGCCCGTCAGGCGCTCACGCACCATCAGGCCCAGGATCTCGGCCATTGGCGCGGACTGGCGGTCGGTGGCGACGGCGCGGGTCAGGCCCTGCTTCTCCAGGCGAGCTTCCAGCGCGGCGGTCAGGTTGGCGCGCACGCCGCCCAGGGCGTTGGCGCCGATCGCCTCCAGTCGCGCCTGCTCGATGGACTCAAAGGCGGCTTGGCCGTCCGGCGAGCTGGGCCGCGCGCGAGCGTGGGCGAGCGGGTCGTGGTGCGCCAGCCGCAGGGCCATCTGGTCGGCCAGGCCGCGGATGCGCGCGGCCTCCTTGCTGTTCAGGTCGCGAGGCGGGTGCGGCAGCACCGCCCGGTTCCCCAGGAGCTGGGGACCATCGCCCGAGAACACGACCTCGAGGTCCGGCGTCTCGGCGAGCGAGCGCGCAGCGTGCGCCAGGGCGCGCTTGAAGGGTTCGGTCGGGCTTTCGGGCTTGGAGGCCATAGGGTTCGAGTTAAAGGCGCCGGGCGGGGAAAACAAGGAACGCCGCGCGCGGGAGCGACGTTGATTTTCTGACCGCGCCTCGTGCGCGCTGCTGGAGGGAACTCAATATGCTCAAGTGGGCCATTATCCTCGCCGTCGTCGCCCTGATCGCCGGCGCGCTGGGCTTCACCGGCGTGGCGGGCGCGGCCGCCGGCGTCGCCAAGATCCTGTTCTTCCTCTTCCTGGTCGGCTTCGTACTGGTGCTGCTCCTTGGCGGCACACTGTTCAAGGCCGCGACGGGACCGAAGTAAAATCCTCCCCCTGAGGGGGAGGTGGCGCGAAGGGCCGGAGGGGGAAGCGGCAGGGTCCGCAGGACTTCCCCCTCCGTCCGCTGCGCGGACACCGCCCCCGCTGGGGGAGGATTTTCATGGACCTCACTTCACCCCGTAGGCCCTGGCCTGTCGGCCCGCCAGGGCGACCAGGTCGCCCATCTGCAGGTTCACGTCGATCAGGTGCAGGCCCCAATCCTTCAGGGTGACCGGCCCGACGACGACGTCGCCGCTGATCTCGTCGGTGCGCGGGTCGGCCGGGTCGGCGTTCACTTTCACCGAGAGATAGGTGAAGTCGCCTTCGGAAACGCACTTGGCCGACAGCAGGCCGGGCATCGATACGAACGACGTCGCGACAGTCACATCCTTGGCCAACGGCTTGGGCGGCTGGCCCGAAACCGCGCCGAAGCCCTTGGCGCTGAGATAGGCGTGCAGCGGGGCGGATTCGGTCGAGGCCTTGCCGGCCAACAGGGCTGCGGGATTGACGCAGCCGGCGCGACGGCCGTCGGCATCGGTCTTGCCAAACCGGCTGTTGGCGGGCGGCGGGCTGGTCTCCCGGAACGAGACGTAGGTGACGAGACAGCCGGCCTGGTCGGCCTTATCGCAGAGCGGGATCGAGCCGTACTTGCCGTCGACGACCGGCGTGTTCATGCCTAGCACATAGGCGGCGATCATCTGTTTTTGGGCCGGCTTGCCGTCGACCTCGCTCTTCAGCAGCTCCAGCAGCATCCGTGAGCCCTGGCTGTGGCCCATGAGGATCACGCCCCGGCCGCCGTTCTGGTTCTTCAGGTACCAGTTCCAGGCGTCGCGAACGTCGCCATAGGCGATTGCTGCGTCGCCGGACGAGCCCTGGCCCATCATAACCGCGCGCAGGGCCGCCAAGGTCACCTGACGATACATCGGCGCGAACACCCGGCAGGTCGAGGCGAAGCGGGCCAGCTGCTGCTCGACCACCCGACGCTCGGCCTCGTCGATGCTCATGTCGCTATTGCCGCCAGGGTCGGTCGACACCGTCGGATAGACGTAGAAGCAGTCGTAGGCCGGCGCAGCCAAGGCCTTGAAGGTCTCGACCGAGGTTTTGCCGTCGGCCTGGACGATGGTCGTGGTCTGGTCGACGGCGCAGGCGTCTGCGCGGCCGGGCAGGCACAGCCACGACTCCGGCTTGCCGTAATCGTTCGGCGCCGGCGCTGCGGTCTGAGCGTTCGCCGCGCCCGCCAGCCCAAGGACCGCCATCGCCGCAAGGCCCGTCAAAGTCCGCTTCATCCCACTGTCCTCCCCGCTCAAACGCGCGTTTGGCGCGACAATGCGGAAAAGAACGACGGTCGCCAAGGGGCTTTGGCCCGATCGTTGCGCACAGGCGAAGCCTCGTCCCGGTTCGGGACGGTGAACAGGAGCGCCGCGCCCGTGATCAACCTCAAAACCCTCTCGCGCATGGGGATCGTGACGGTCGCCGCGTTGTCTGTCAGCGCATCGACCGTGCTGGCCGACGGCTTCCCGGCCACGGTCCGGACCCCCGCGCCTGTTTCAAAACGGGTGACACCCAAGCCGCGCGTCAAGATTGTCTACGTGGATCGGCCCGTCGTCGTCGAAAAGCGCGTACCGGTCTATGTCGACCGCCCCACAACCCAGATCGTCGAGAAGGTGGTTGAGAAGCCCGTGATCGTCGAGCGCCCGGTGGTCGTGGAGAAGCGGGTCGAGGTTCCGGTCGAGAAGCTGGTCGAGGTTCCGGTCGAGAAGAAGGTCTACATCGATCGACCGGTCGAGAAGATCGTCTATGTCGATCGCGTGGTCGAGAAGCGGGTCGAGGTTCCCGTCCAGAAGATCGTGGAAAAGATCGTGGAGAAGCCGGTCTATGTCGACCGACCCGTGCCGGTTGAGAAGCCGGGCGAGGTGGTCGAGAAGATCATTCAGGTGCCGATCTACGTCTATGTGGATCGCCCGGTCTACACGGCGGCGCCGTCGCAGGGTTGCGCCAACCCGTGTGGCTATGTCGAGCGCCCGGCCCCGTGCGCCGGCCCCTGCGGCTCCAACTGGCGCCCCGCTCCGCCGCCGAGCTGCGCCCATCCCTGCGGCGCCCCCCTGCAACCGGCGCCTGGCTGCGCCCAGACCTGTGGCTATCTCGAATGGCCCGCCGCAGCGTCAAAGAGCTGCGCGGTGCGCAGCTGCGGCGAGCTGATCGAGCACAGCGAGGAGCGCTACGAGCAACGCTATGGGAGCGATATCGAACCGCCGCCCTTGCCGATCGGCTATATCGGTCGGGCCTCGGGCGGACGGGGTGGTGGTTATGGCGGGATAGGGTTGGTTGGCGGCGGCGGCTGGCGCAGCGGCGGCTATGCGGGCGGTTCGGCGGCCGCGACCGCTTCGGCCACCGCGTCGGCGACGGCTTCGACTTCAATACGGATCGGCGGCGGCGGCGGCGGTGGTTGCTCGGGCTGCGGGGGCAAGCGCCACTAGGGTTCTACAGCGAAAGCCAGCGACGCGGGTTCTTGTCGCCCAGCGCCCGCGCCTCACCGGGCTTGAGGCCAAGATCACGCATCCGGTAGGCGACGATCTCGCGTAGCGCCTCGACCGGCTCGTGGCCACCCACCGGGCTTGAGGCCACCGCGCCGGCGTTCATCGCCAGATCCACGGCGGTCCACTCGGCCTGGGCCCGGTCGGCCTTGCCAACGGCGAAGTAGTGGCGCACCGGCGTGCGCTCGCCGGCAACCTCTACCATCACGCCGATGACCCAGCCTTGAACAATAAGATCGGCGTCGGGGCGCTGGCGGAACATCGGTGGGATGTAGCGCCGCGCGACGCTGTCTGGAAGGGCTCAGCCGATCAGTTGGAACGCCGCTTGGCTGATCAGGCCCAGCGCCAACCACGCCGACAGCCCCAGGATCACCATCGACGTCCGCGACGGACGACGGCGGCGGTGGTTGGGATACAAACGCACGAACGACATCTGACGCCTCCATGCCTTCAAACCTTGGCCAGAGGTTAACGCCGAATCCGCACCTTGGATGCGCGACCTTTTCGCTCGTCACGGGAGTGTGAAGGGCCGAAGAAAAAGGGCGGGGCCTTTCGGCTCCGCCCTCATCCATTTCAGATCTTGAGCTTTATGGACTTCCTTAGACGTCCATGTCGCCACTCTGGATCGGCTGGCCGATCCAGATCTCTTTTAGAGATGGGCGACTTTGCGGACTTCCTTAGAAGTCCATGTCGCCCATGCCGCCGGGCATGCCGCCCGGGGCGCCGCCAGCCGAGGCCTTCTTCGGGGCTTCGACGATCGCGGCTTCCGTCGTGATCAGCAGGCCGGCCACCGAGGCGGCGTTCTGCAGAGCGGTGCGGACCACCTTGGCCGGGTCGATGACGCCGTCGGCGACCAGGTCGACATACTGCTCGGTCTGGGCGTTGAAGCCGAACGAGCTGCTGTCGTTTTCCAGGATCTTGCCGACCACGATCGAGCCTTCGACGCCGGCGTTTTCGGCGATCTGGCGGATCGGGGACTGCAGGGCGCGGCGGACGATGGCGATGCCAGCGGTCTGGTCGTCGTTGTCGCCGGTGACGCCGGCCAGGGCCTTGGAGGCCTTCAGCAGGGCCGTGCCGCCGCCCGGGACGATGCCTTCGTCGGCGGCCGCGCGGGTCGCGTTCAGGGCGTCGTCAACGCGGTCCTTCTTTTCCTTCACTTCGACTTCGGTCGAGCCGCCGACGCGGATGACCGCAACGCCGCCGGCCAGCTTGGCCAGACGCTCTTGCAGCTTTTCCTTGTCGTAGTCCGACGTGGTGTCTTCGATCTGGCGCTTGATCTGGGCGATGCGGGCTTCGATGTCGGCCTTCTCACCGACGCCGTCCACGATCGTGGTGTCGTCCTTGGTGATCGAGACCTTCTTGGCGCGGCCCAGCATGTCGAGCGAGACGTTCTCGAGCTTGATGCCGAGGTCTTCGCTGACGACTTGGGCGCCCGTCAGGATCGCGATGTCTTCCAGCATGGCCTTGCGGCGGTCGCCGAAGCCCGGAGCCTTGACGGCGGCGACCCGCAGGCCACCACGCAGCTTGTTGACGACCAGCGTGGCCAGGGCCTCGCCTTCGACGTCTTCAGCGATGATGACCAGCGGGCGGCCCGACTGGACGACGGCTTCCAGCACCGGCAGCAGCGGCTGCAGCGACGACAGCTTCTTTTCGAACAGGAGGATCAGCGGCTCTTCCAGCTGAACTTCCATCTTGTCGGCGTTGGTGATGAAGTACGGCGACAGGTAGCCGCGGTCGAACTGCATGCCTTCGACGACGTCGAGTTCGGTTTCGGCGGTCTTGGCTTCTTCGACGGTGATGACGCCTTCGTTGCCGACCTTGTCCATGGCCTTGGCGATCATCTCGCCAACTTCCTTGTCGCCGTTGGCCGAGATGGTGCCGACCTGAGCGATTTCAGCGTTGGTGGTGACCTTCTTCGACGAGGCCTTGATGTCCTCGATGGCGATGGAGACGGCCTTGTCGATGCCGCGCTTCAGGTCCATCGGGTTCATGCCGGCGGCGACCGACTTGAGGCCTTCCTGGACGATGGCTTGGGCCAGGACCGTGGCGGTCGTGGTGCCGTCGCCGGCCTTGTCGTTGGTCTTGCTGGCGACTTCGCGGATCATCTGCGCGCCGAGGTTCTCGAACTTATCCGACAGTTCGATTTCCTTGGCGACCGAAACGCCGTCCTTGGTGGTGCGCGGAGCGCCGAACGACTTTTCGATGACGACGTTGCGGCCCTTCGGACCCAGGGTCACCTTCACCGCGTTGGCGAGGATGTTGACGCCGCGCAGCATGCGGTCACGAGCGTCGGACGAGAAATAGACGTCTTTAGCGGCCATGTTAGAGCCCTTCTAAAAGAGAAACGATGGGAAAGCGGGGGGGAGCGGGAAGCCGATTAGGCTTCGACCACGCCCAGGACGTCGCTTTCCTTCATGATCAGGAGGTCCTGACCGTCGACCTTCACTTCGGTGCCCGACCACTTGCCGAACAGGATGCGGTCGCCAGCCTTAACGTCCAGGGCGACGACTTCGCCCTTGTCGTTGCGCGCGCCGGGGCCGACGGCGACGACTTCGCCTTCTTGCGGCTTTTCCTTGGCGGTGTCGGGGATGATGATCCCGCCCTTGGTCTTGGTTTCTTCTTCGACGCGCTTCACGAGGACGCGGTCGCCCAGGGGACGAAACTTCATGGTCTTCTCCGTCGGAACGGTTTGAAATAAGAACTCGTCGGCATCGAGGAGCGGGGCTGTTAGCAGTCGCTCCCCCTGAGTGCTAACGACGTCGGTGAGTTAGGCGCCAGCCTCCTGGGAGTCAAGAACGCCCCGGATGAAGTTTTTTGGCGCGGTGAACGGGAGCGGCCTCGATGATCGACCATATGGGCGTGACGGTGCGCGATCTCCAGATCTCCAAGGCCTTCTATGACGCTGCTTTCGCGCCGCTGGGGATCGCCGTGGTGATGAGCGTCAGCGCCGAGGAGACGGGGGGCGCCGCCTTCATCGGCTATGGTCCCACCGAAGATCGTCGCGACATTCAGGCGGGCAAGCCCAGTTTCTGGGTCAGCCAGGGCGAGGGCGTGACGGGCCCCATGCATGTGGCGTTCCTGGCGGCGAGCCGTGCCCAGGTCGACGCCTTCCACGCCGCAGCCCTGGCGGCGGGCGGTCGCGATAATGGCGCGCCGGGGCTGCGGCCTCATTATCACCCCAACTATTATGGCGCCTTCGTCCTTGACCCGGACGGCCGGAACGTGGAGGCGGTCTGTCACGCGCCGGCCTGATCGCTGTTAGGAGACCCGATGTCGAGCTACATCCTGTCGCTGCTTCTGGCCGTCATCGCCTGCGTCATCGGCGGCGCCCTGGGCGGCATGATTCTGGCGCGACCGGCGGCCCTGCTGGAGGCGGCGGGTCTCGCCGACGACGACACGCCCAAGCCGTCGCTGTTCGCTGAGGGGCGGGCTCTTGGCGGCATGTTGATCGCCTCGCATGGCGTCGCGGCGCTCTATCTCGGCTATCAGCCCCGGATCGGCGCGGCCATGGCGCTCGTCCTGGCGCTGGCCTGGCTGGGCGCGGCGGTCGGGCGCGCGGTGTCTCTGGGACGGGAGGGCGACGCCGGGCGCTATAATCGCGGCGCGCTTCTGTTCAATGTCCTGATCGGCGTGACCCTGACCCTGCCGTCGTTCCAGGTCGGCAAGGTCGTGCTTCGCGGTGCGCTGGGGCTGGCCTAAAGCGCGCCCTCATGCGCCAGCAGCCAGCGCTTGCGGTCGATGCCGCCTGCGTAGCCGGTCAAGGCGCCGTTCACGCCGATCACCCGGTGGCACGGCGCCACCAGACTCAGCGGATTCGCGCCGTTAGCCGCGCCGACCGCCCGGATCGCCAGAGGCTTACCCGCGCGGCGGGCCAGTTCCGAATAGGTGATGGTCTGACCGGAGGGGATCTTGGTCAGCGCCGTCCACACTGTCTGCTGAAAGGGCGTCCCGCCTGTCCGCCAGGTCAGGGCGGTAAAGGCGTCTGTCACGCCCTCGAAGTAGCGTGTGAACGCCTTCTTGATCAGTGAGGGCGCAGCGCCGGTCTCCAGCGCAAGCGCACCGTAGTGAAGGCGCGCCAGACGCCGCATTCGGGGCTCGAAATCATGGAAGTCGACGGCGCGCAGCAGGCCGGTCTCGTCGGTGACGATCAGGATCTCGCCGATCGGCGAGGGGAGGCGGTCGAGAAGAAGGCGAACAGGGCGGGTCATGGGGCCAGGATCGCCGAGACCCGCGCCGCTGTCCGCCCGGATTTTGCGGCGCGATAAATCCCCCCAGCGGGGGAGGTGGCCGAAGGCCGGAGGGGGAAGTTCTGCGAACTTGCCTCTTCCCCCTCCGTCGTCTCTTCGAGCCGACACCTCCCCCGCGAGGGGGAGGATTTGGGCAGGATCCTAGCGGATCCCCGGCACGTGCAGGGCGGCTTCGCGTTCCGCCTTCTGCTTGTACATCAGGTCGCCGTACTTGCTGTATTCCATGCGGGCGATCGTGCGCTGGTGCACCTCGTCCGGACCGTCAGCCAGGCGCAGGGTGCGGATGCCGGCATAGGCCTTGGCCAGGCCAAAGTCGGTGGTCACGCCGCCGCCGCCGTGGGCCTGGATGGCGTCGTCGATGATCTTCAGGGCCAGGCGCGGGGCCGCGACCTTGATCATCGCGATCTCCAGACGGGCCGACTTATTGCCGGCCTTGTCCATCATGTCGGCGGCCTTCAGGCACAGCAGGCGGCACATCTCGATGTCGATGCGAGCGTCGGCGACGCGCTCTTCCCACACCGAGTGGTCCGAGACGTACTTGCCGAAGGCCTTCCGGCTCATCAGGCGCTGGCACATCTTTTCCAGCGCGACTTCCGCCGTGCCGATCGTGCGCATGCAGTGGTGGATACGGCCGGGGCCCAGGCGGCCCTGGGCGATCTCGAAGCCGCGGCCTTCGCCCAGCAGCAAGGCGTCCTCGATCGGCACACGGACGTTCTTGAGGATGACCTCGGCGTGGCCGTGCGGGGCGTCGTCATAGCCGAACACCGGCAGCATGCGGACGATCTCGATGCCCGGCGCATCCAGCGGCACCAGGACCTGGCTCTGCTGGGCGTGGCGGCTGGGGTTGTCGGGATCGGTCTTGCCCATGACGATGGCGACCTTGCAGCGCGGATCGCCCACGCCCGAGGACCACCACTTGCGGCCGTTGATCACATAGTGGTCGCCGTCGCGCTCGATGCGGGTCTCGATATTGGTGGCGTCCGACGAGGCCACTGCCGGCTCGGTCATCAGGAAGGCCGAACGGATCTCGCCGTTCATCAGCGGGCGCAGCCACTTTTCCTTCTGCGCCAGCGTGCCATAGCGCATCAGCACTTCCATGTTGCCGGTGTCGGGCGCCGAGCAGTTGAACACTTCCGAGGCGAAGCCGACCTTGCCCAGCTGTTCGGCGATCAGGCTGTATTCCAGGTTGGTCAGCTGCACGCCTTCGAACTGGAAGGTGTCGTCGACGTGCGTCTGGCCGCTGTGCGGCGGCATGAAGAAGTTCCACAGGCCCGCGGCCTTGGCCTTCTTCTTCAGGTCCTCGACGACTTGAACGACCTTCCAGCGCTCGGCGCCCAGGACGTTCATCTCGGCCTCATAGGCCGGGATCGCCGGATAGACGTGCTCGTCCATGAACGCTGTGACGCGATCCAGGAACGCGCGTTGCTTGGGGGAAATGTCGAAGTCCATGGCCGTTCCCTCTACCCGCTTCTCTCAGTGTCAAACAGTTGTTTGAAGCAGTTGTAGACCGGCTTTCCCCGAGCGGCAAGCGGGCAGGATTACCTACGTGGGGCCCAGCGCGCGGCTTTCGGTTGTCTTGACGGCGATCATCGTCGACAACGGCCGCATGCTGAATCTGACCGCCGACATCCTGCAGGGCCGCTACGTCCGGCTCGAACCCGTCACCGTCGATCACCGCGACGAACTGAAGGCCGCCATCGACTGCGATCCCGAGAGCTGGGAGATCATGTCGGTCAACGGCTGCGGCGAAGGCTTCGAGGACTTCTGGGGCGCGCTGCAGGGCGAAACCGACCGGGGCGAGCGTATCGGCTTCGCCATTCGCCGACTGTCCGACGGCAAGGTCGTGGGCACCTCCAGCTACCTGAATATCCGCCGCTTGCACGGCGGCCTGGAGATCGGCGCCACCTTCCTCAATCCCGAGGCGCGGTCGGGCCCGGTGAACCCCGAGAGCAAGCGGCTGATGTTGGGGCACGCCTTCGACAAGGCCGGGGCCATCCGCGTGGAGTTTGTCACGGACGTGCGCAACGCCCGCAGCCAGGCGGCGATCCTGAAGCTGGGCGCCAGCAAGGAAGGGGTGCTGCGCAACCACAAGGTCACTTGGACGGGCCACATCCGCGACACCGCCGTGTTCTCGATCACCGACTACGACTGGCCGGCGATCCGCGAACGCCTGGAGTTCCGGCTGAGCGAGACGTTCGCCTAAGAAAAACGGCGATATCTGGGGGCGGTGTAAGACTTCGCCAATCTTGGGCGTCTAGGGTCTTAAACCATGACGGCCATCGCCTGCCTTCGCATCCTGTTCACCGCCGACGGCGACATGCGCCCCGGCGACATGCCCAAGCACAAGGCGCAGGGCGTGGCGGACGCGTTTCTGAAGGCCAAGTGGCGCGCCCCCCGCAAATGCGGCGCGGTGGCGCCGCTGGCCTTTGTTCTGGCCGACCACAGGGCCCAGCACCTGGATCCGCGCGAGGTGCAGGGTCTGGCGGTCGAGCTCGAGAAGGTTCTGTTCCCCAACCGCCCGATCGGCCAGATCGCCTTGATGACCTTCGAGGGCGACGAGACCGCCGTGCTTCACTTCGCCGCGCTGTCGCAAAAGGAGCTGGCGGGGCTGATGGCCGGCGAAGGCTATGGCGGGGAGCCGGGCCGGGTCCACGTGGTCACCGCCGACGCGATCAAGCCGATGCCGGCGACGCGCGAGGAAGCCAAGGCCTACGCGGCGGAGAAGGCCAAGGCCGCCGAAGCCGAAAAGCCGTCCGCCAAGCCCGCCGCCAAGACGGCGCCCGCGACCGCTCCAGCCGCCGCTAAGGTGTCCGCTCCGCAAAAGCCCGCCGATACGGGCTGGTGGGGCGTCTACGACCTGGTCCAGAGCGCCTTTGTCGGCTCGACCATTGGCCTGCGCGCCGATCTCGTCGAACCACCGCCCGAGGACGACGCCAAGTTGCTCAAGCGCGATCTTGTGGCTCTGACCGATGTGCAGGCGGCGTTGAAGGCCTCGTCTTTCGGCGAGATCCAGGCGTCATTCGGCTTTTGGAACCTCATCACGCCGGCCTCGCAAGAATCCTACAAGGCGCGCCTGTCGCGCTATCCGCTGGACGCCCGTCCCCGGCTGGCGGCGTCCATCTACGGCGCGCCGCGCGAGGCCTCGATCGGCATGCTGCAACAGATGCGCGCGCAGTTGTCCGGCGCGTTCGCGGCGATGGACCTGCGGATCATCGATCCGACCTTCCCCGTCCAGGGCCTGCCGCCCGAGCTCCTGGAGAGCGTGACCCTGGTGCTCTCGGGCGAGACTGAGCACGAGCGCCTGAAGCAGATCCTCAAGTTCGTCGAGCGAAAGTCCGCCTACGCCGCCAAGGGCGTGATGCAGTGCGTCGCCAACGTCAACTCGGCGGTCGAACTGGAAGCTTGCAAGGTCGCCGGGGTGGTCCGCGTACAAGGACCGGGGATCACCGACTTCATGGACGCCCCCGTAGGCGCCGCCGACGGCGCGCCACTGGCTTTGGCGCAAAGCGCCGCCTGAGCCTGTAAACACTCCGCTTGACCCTCACGCCACGTCAGACCTGATGGCCTTCTCCATCGAGAGGGAAGGTTGATTTGAGCGTCTATACGGTCAAGCAGATGGCCAAGCTGTCGGGGGTGTCGGTGCGTGCGCTGCACCACTACGACGCCATCGGCCTGCTGAAGCCCCGCGCCGTCGGGGCCAACGGCTATCGCTATTATGATCGCCAGGATCTGCTGCGCCTGCAGCAGATCCTGTTCCATCGCGCCTTGGAAACGCCGCTGAAGGACATCCAGGCCGCCTTGGACCAGCCGGGGTTCGACCTCGCCGCCGCGCTGCGCGCCCAACGCGAGCGCTTGGTGGCCGAGGCCGAGCGTTACGCCCGGCTGGTGGACGTCGTCGACCGCACCCTCGCCGACCTCGAAGGAGACGTGACGATGGATGACAAGAAACTTTTCGAAGGCTTCGATCCGGAAAAGCAGGCGGGCTATGAGGCCGAACTGGTCGAGCGCTACGGCGAGCCGATGGCCGAGCGGATCGCGCAGTCCAAGGCCGGGATGAAGGCCTGGGACAAGACCGACTGGGCCAGCTTCCAGCAGGAGGCCGCCGCGATCGAGCACGACATGGCCAAGGCCCTTGCGCAGGGCTTGCCCGTCGACAGCGGGCCGGTGACGGCGATCATGCGTCGCCACTGGGCGTGGATCGCCAAGTCCTGGAACCGGGAGCCGACGCCCGACGCCTTTGCGGGTCTGGCGCATCTCTATCAGGACAATCCGGAGTTCACCGCCCGTTACGAGGCGATTGCGCCGGGGCTGACCGAGTATCTGGCCGAGGCGATGCGAGCGTTCGCGGAGAAGCGTTAGACGCCTGCCTCAGCATCAAAACGCGTGTCATCCCGGAAGCCTCGTAGAGGCTATCCGGGACCCAGGGGCGGCGCTCGCTGAGCCTCGTCACCCCCTGGGTCCCGGCTCTCCGCTACGCTGCGGCCGGGATGACACAGGATTGCATGCAAAGGGGAGGGGGCGCTTAAGCGATCACCGCCGCCCGAACAGCTTCTCGATATCCGCCAGCTTCAGCTCCACATAGGTCGGGCGGCCGTGGTTGCACTGGCCCGAGTGGGGCGTCGCCTCCATCTCGCGGAGCAGGGCGTTCATCTCGGCCCCGTTGAGGCGGCGGCCGGCGCGGACGCTGCCGTGGCACGCCATGGTCGAGCAGACCTCTTCCAGCCGCTCCTTCAGAGCGAGCGCGGCGCCGTTCTCGGCCAGGTCGTCGGCGATGTCGCGCACCAGGGCGGCGGCGTCGGTCTTGCCCAACAGGGCGGGGGTCTCGCGCACCAGCACCGCGCCGGGGCCGAAGCTCTCGATGACGAGCCCAAGGCTGGCCAGCTCGTCGGCGCGGGCGACCACGCGCTCGGCCTCGGCGGGATCGAGGTCCACGACCTCGGGAAGCAGCAGGGTCTGGCGGGTCACGCCCCCGGCGGCCATCTCGCCCTTCATCCGCTCGTAGACGAGGCGCTCGTGGGCGGCGTGCTGGTCCACAATGACCATGCCGTCGCGCGTCTGGGCGACGATATAGGTCTCGTGCACCTGGGCCCGCGCGGCTCCGAGCGGATAGTCGACTGGGTCAAATGGCGGACTGGTCGCCAAATAGTCCGTAGGCGGACGATCATCGAAAGCCGCGGCGTAGGCCTCGCGCACAGCGCCGCCCAGGTCTCCGCCATAGCCGGGCTCGACCCGCGCCGAAACCTCGTTCAGCCCAGGCAAGTCCATCGGGCGCTGGGTCGGCGGCGTCCAGCCGCCCTCGCGCCAGGCCGAGAAGCCGGCGGGGGAGGGGCCAAGCTGATACTGGGGTTGGTATCCGGGGAACGGGCTCTGCTGGGCCCGGATGCTGTCCAGGGCCTGGGCCGCCACGGTGGTCGAGGCGCGGTGGCCGGCGCCGGCCAGGGCGTGGCGCAGGGCCCCGACGATCAAGCCGCGCACCAGGGCCGGATCTCGGAACCGCACCTCGGCCTTCGCGGGGTGGACGTTGACGTCGACCTCGGTCGGCTCGAGCGTGACATAGAGGGCCGCCGTCGGGTGCCGGTCGCGCGCCAGGAAATCGGCATAGGCCGCGCGCAGGGCGCCTTGCAGCAGGCGGTCGCGCACCGGCCTGCCGTTGACGAAAAGGTACTGGTGGGCCGCATTGCCACGGTTGTAGGTCGGCAGGCCCGCAAAGCCCGACAAGCGGACGCCGTCGCGGGTCTGGTCGATCTCCAGCGCGTTCTCCTGGAACTCACGGCCCAGCACAGCGGCCAGACGGGCGAGACGCCCCTGCGGTCCCGGATGCTCTGGCGGCAGGCGCAGCACCCGGCGCCCGTCGATGTCCAGCGAGAAGCCGACGCTCTCATTGGCCATGGCCTGGCGTTTGATCTCCTCGGTGATCGCCAGGGCCTCGGCGCGCTCGGACTTCATGAACTTCAGGCGCGCGGGCGTGGCGTAGAACAGATCCCGCACCTCGATCCGCGCCCCGTGCGGCCCCGGGAAAGCGGCCGGCGCCACCTCGCCGACCTGGCCGCCCTCGACCAGGATCGAGAAGGCGTCCTTGGCCCCCTTGGCGCGCGAGGAAATCTGCAGCCGCGCCACCGAGCCGATCGAGGGCAGAGCCTCGCCCCGAAAGCCCATGGTGTGGATGCGCAAAAGGTCCCACAGGCCGTCGGCGTCAGGCGCCAGCTTCGAGGTGGCGTGGCGCTCGATGGCGACCGGCAGTTCCTCGGGCGAGAGGCCGCAGCCGTCGTCGGCGACGAGAATCCGGGTCAGGCCGCCGCCATGGGCCTCGACCTCGATCCGTGTGGCGCCCGCGTCGATGGCGTTGTCGACCAGCTCCTTGATGGCGCTGGCCGGCCGCTCGACCACCTCGCCGGCGGCGATGCGGTTGACGGTCTCGGGGGGAAGGCGGCGGATCGGCATCAAGCGGGCTTTCAACGAAGCAGTCCGGTCCGCCTTGAAGCGGAGCCGTACATTGCAACTCCTTAAGTTGACCGGACGAACGCCGATCAGCCAACGAAGAGGCGAGGGACGACTTTAGTGCGATTCCGCGCGCCTTCGAGGAACTCAAGATAGTGACCCTGATCCGTTTCGCCGCCGCCGGCCTGGCGCTTTCCTTGCTGTGCGGCGGTTCCGCCCTGGCTCAGGTTCAGGGCAAGAACGAGGTGTCGATCCACCAGACCAAGCCGGTGGACCTGACCCCCGTCGACAGCCAGGCCAATCTGGTCGAAGAGCTGATCGTCAATGCCCGCTTGCCGGGGCCGGCCTGGTGGAAGGTCAGCGACGGCGACACCAACGTCTATGTGATGGGCGTGCCGGCCTTCGCGCCGCAGAAGCTGGACTTCGACGACTCGGTGCTGCGTCGCCGCCTGGACGGGGCCAATGTGCTGATCATGGGCCAGGAGCCCGAGGTTCGGCTTCTGAGCCTGCTGGCCCTGATCCCCGGGCGCGGCAAGCAGTTCATCACGGATAAGCCGATGCGCGACACCCTGCCGCCCGACCTGCGCGCGCGGCTGGAGAAGCACCTGACCGCGCGCAGCAAGCCGGTCAGCGAGCATGACCAGATCAAGCCGGCCCTGGCCGGCTTCATCATCGCCAACGACAAGGGCAGCGGCGTCTCGATCACCATCGGCGACCTGACCGACCGCATCCAGAAGCTGGCCAAGAGCAAGGACATCGCCGTCCAGCCGCGCGTCAAGAAGCTGGACGACTACGACCTGATCGGCATGGTCAAGTCGCTGGGCGAAGCGCCCCAGCCGCTGCAGGAGTTGTGCCTGGACGCGGGCCTGAAGGAGGTCGAGAACGGTCTGGCGGGCGTGCGCGAGACCGCCGATCAATGGGCCGAGGGGCAGGTTAAGGCGGTGGTCGCCGCCGAGCGCGGCTATCAGCGGTGCCTGGCCTCCACGCCCTGGATCGCCCGCCAGTTCAAGGACGGCCAGGACGAGGCGGTCGGCGCCATCACCCAGGCCCTGAAGAAGCCGGGCAAGGCCGTGGCGGTGATCGAGCTGCGCTCGCTGCTGACCGAAGGCGGCGTGCTGGATCGCCTGCGGGGCAAGGGTTTCACCGTCACCGCGCCTGAATAAGGTCAAGCTTCGGTCACACGGCGAGGCCAAGGTCGAGCGTCATGCGAGGGGGATCCAGATGCGGGCGATAGCGGCGGCCTTGGCCATCAGTCTCACGATCGCTGGCGGCGCGGTCGCCCAGGTGATCGACGACCCTGAAGCCACGGTCGTCGAGGCCCTGGTGGTCAGCGCCAAGCTTCCGGGTCCGGCCTGGTGGCGGATCTCCGACGCCGATACGACCGTCTACATCCTGGGTACGCCCGGCGCGACGCCCAAGGGCATGACCTGGGACAGCTCGGTGGCCGACCGGCGGTTGGACGGGGCCTTCGCCCTGCTGACCCCGCCGACCCTACGGGCTGGCCTGACCGACATTCCTGCGCTGCTGCGTCTGCGCGGCAAGATGAAGGACGACGGCGACTGGGCGGCGGCCGAGCCCGCGCTGGCCGCCCGTGTCCAGCGCGCCTGGACGGCGGTGGAGCCCAAGGACCCGGACGGCTGGCGCGACTGGAAGCCCTTGGCGCTGGGCGGCCTCATCGCCAGCAAGGCCAACCGCAAGGCGGGGTTGGAGTACGGCGAGGTCAGCCGCAGGATCGAGAAGCTGGCCCGCAAGCATCGGGTCAAGACCCGCGCCGCCGAGACCTACAAGGCCATGCCGCTGATCAAGACGGTCGCGCGCCAGGCCGGGGACTCCGCCGGCCTTGTCTGCCTGACCGAGACGCTGGACACGGTGGAGCAGGGCCAGGATCGCTATCGCACCGCCGCTCGGGCTTGGGCCGAGGGGCGTGTCCGCGCGGCCCTCTCCGCGCCCCGCAGCGCCGATCGCTGCCAATACCTGCTGCCCGGCGTCGCCGAGATGAGCCAGCGCTTAAAGACCGCCGAGGTCGAGGCGTTGGCGAACCTTTTGAAGACCCCCGGCCACGCGGTCGCCCTCTACCCGATCCGCAGCCTCGTCGCCGAAGACGGCGTGCTGGACCAGCTTCGCGCGCGCGGGATCACGGTCAGGACCCCGGCGGACGGATAGGCTCTTCCTTGATCGTCAGACCCGGGACGCCGTGACAAGGTTACGAATGCCGCTGCTCGTTCCCCGCAAGATCAATCGGCCTGGCCTGCTGGTCTTCATCGCCGCCGTGGCCTTCACCCTCTATGCTGCGCTCGCCCCAAGCGACGACGGCGCCGGCCTGATCCCGTGGGACAAGGCCAAGCACTTCATCGTCTTTTACGGCCTGACCTTTCTGGCCTCTCTAGCCTTGCCCAAAAGCCGGTACTGGAAGATCGGCCTGGTTCTTCTGGGCTTCGGGATCGCGATCGAGATCCTGCAAGGCCTGCCGATCGTCGGGCGCGACGCCGATGTGTTCGACATCGTGGCGGACGCGCTGGGCATCGGCTTCTTCTTCGGGCCGGTCGTCGTCACACGATGGATGAACGCAAAGGACGCTTAGAAGCTATCCACCCGCACTTCCCAGGGCCTTCTGAGTCCGGCCGCCGCGTCCAGGCCGCCGATCACCCAGCGTCGGGTGTCAGCGGGGTCGATCACCGCATCGATCTCCAGAGCCGCCGCCATGCTGGTGGCCTTTCCCGCCGCATAGAGCCGCGCGACTAGCTGGTCGTAGAGCGCCTTCTGTTTGACGGGATCGGTCTCGGCTTCCAGCTCCTTGCGGTAGCCCAGCTTGACCGCCCCCTCCAGGCCCATGCCGCCGAACTCGCCGGTCGGCCAGGCGGCGATGAAGGCGGGGCTGTGGAAGCTGCCGCCCGCCATGGCCTGCGCGCCCAGACCGTAGCCTTTGCGGGTGACGACCGTGAACAACGGCGAGCGCAGCTTGGCGCCGGCGATGAACTGGCGGCTGACGCGGCGTACGGCGGCGGCGTCCTCGCTGGTGGGGCCCACCATGAAGCCGGGGGTGTCGCACAGCGAGAGCACTGGCAGGGCGAAGGCGTCGCACAGTTGCAGGAACCGCGCGGCCTTCTCGGCGCCCTCGCAGTCGATCGCTCCGCCCAGATGGCGCGGATCGTTAGCGATCAGGCCCATCGGGCGGCCCTCTATCCGGATCAGGCCCGTGACCATCCCCGCCGCGAAGCCGCCGCGCAGTTCCAGGAATGATCCCTCGTCGACGAGGCCGGTGATCAGCGCGCGCACGTCATAGACGCGCAGGCGGTTCTCGGGGATTGCGTGGCGAAGCCGGCGCTGGTCGGGCGCCGTCCATGCCGAGAGAGGCCCCTGGAAGTAAGACAGCGCCTGCTTGGCCAACTGCGTGGCGTGTGCCTCGTCGTCGGCCAGGATGTCGATGACGCCGTTGCGCCATTGATGCCCGGAGGGGCCGATCTCCTCCGGTCGGAAGACGCCCAGGCCGCCGCCCTCGATCATGGCCGGCCCGCCCATGCCCAGATTGCTGTCCCGGGTGGCGATGATGATTTCCGAGAGACCCGCGATGGCGGCGTTGCCAGCGAAGCAGCGGCCCGCGACGATGGCGATCTTGGGAACCAAGCCCGACAGCTGGGCGAAGCTTCGGAAAGTCGGCACGTCAAGCCCGGCCACGGCGGTCGTGTCGGTGTCGCCCGGTCGCCCGCCGCCCCCTTCGGCGAACCAGACGACCGGAAGCTTCTGGTCGGCGATGATCGCCATCAGCCGGTCGGACTTGCGATGGTTCATCGCGCCCTGAGTGCCCGCCAGCACGGTGAAGTCGTAGGCCAGGGCCGCCGTCCGCGCCTTGTCGGGCGGGAACAGTGCGCCGTTGACGGTTCCGACGCCAGTGATCAGGCCATCGGCCGGGGTGTTGAGGATCAGGTCTTCTGTTGATCGGCGACGCTTCTGGGCCGCGATGGCCAGGGCGCCGTATTCCAGGAAGCTGCCGGGATCGACGAGGTCATCGATGTTCTCTCGGGCGGTGCGGTGGCCGGTCTTGCGCCGTTTGGCGACCGCGTCGGGGCGCGCCTCGTCCAACGTGTGGCGATGGCGGGCGACGACGTCGGCGAGGTCGGGGCGAAACGCGTCCAGGTCCTCCTCGATGGTCTGCGTTTCGGCGGCGCCCTGCACCTCCGCCGGTTCCAGGAACACCAGGGGCTGACCCTCGGCGACGGTCTGTCCGGCCTGGGCGGCGATCTTGACCACCCGGCCGCCCGCGATGGCGCAGACCAGGTGCTCCATCTTCATCGCTTCCAGTACGGCGAGGGCCTGACCCGGACGGACGAGGTCGCCTTCACGGATCGTGATCGCGCCGACCGTCGCGGCGAGGGGCGCAGCGATGGGCTCGGCGCCGGTCACGACCTCGAACACCCCGGTGGTCGTGAGTGCGTCCGGCGCCAAGCGCTGCGCCTGCGCCGCCAGCGTTTCAGCATGGTGGGCGATGAAGGTCGTGGTGGCCTCGCCGTTCACCGCCGTCGGATGGGTCAGGATGGCGCGAACCAGAGGCGCGGTGGTCGCTACGCCGGCCACTTTCAGTTCGGCCAAGGCGCGGTCCAGCCGGCTGGCCGCTTCGCTGGGCGTCCGGCCCCGGACGATCACCTTGGCCAGAAGGCTGTCATAGGCCGCGCCGATGGTCAGACCCGCAGCCACCCCCGTATCGACACGCACGCCGGGGCCCCCCGGCGCCGTCCAGGCGCTCAAGGTTCCGGTGGAGGGGCGCACTTGCCCTTCAGGCGTCAGGGTCTCGGCGTTGATGCGCGCCTGGATCGCCACGCCAAACGGTGGCGGGACGTTGGTCAGGCCAAGCTCGGCCAGGCCTCGGCCCGCCGCGAGATCCAGTTGCAGCCGCACGAGGTCGAGGCCTGTCACCTCCTCGGTCACCGTATGCTCGACCTGAAGGCGCGGATTGACCTCGATGAAGAAGGCCTCGCCCTCCAAGGGTGCGTTCGGATCGGCCTCGACCAGGAACTCGACCGTCGCCAGGCCGCGATAGCCGGCGCACAGTCGCTCGGCCCAGCCGGCCAGGGCGGCGCGCAGGTTGTCGGACAGGGCGGCCGGCGCGATCTCGACCAGCTTCTGGTTCCGCCGCTGCAGCGAGCAGTCGCGATCGCCCAGGGCCAGCACCTCGGTTCCGTCGCCGACGATCTGAACCTCGATATGGCGGGCGCGCTCGATCAGCTTCTCGGCGTAGAGACCGCCGTCGCCGAAGGCGGCCAAGGCTTCGCGCTCGCAGGCGGCGAAGGCGGCGTCCAATTCGCCGGGGTCCAGCACCATGCGCATGCCCCGTCCGCCGCCGCCGGCCCGGGCTTTCAGCATGATCGCCCCGTGCTCGGCCTGGAACGCGCGGGCGGCTTCTAGGGTGATCGCGCCGGTTCCGGGGATCAGCGGCAGGCCGCGCTCGGCCGCCAGGGCTCGGGCGGCGGCCTTGTCGCCGAAGGCTTCCAGGTGCTCGGGCGAGGGTCCGATAAAGACGATCCCGGCTTGGGCGCACGCGCGCGCCAAGGCGGGGTTCTCGGACAGGAAGCCGTAGCCAGGATGCAGGGCGTCGCAGCCCTGCGCCTTAGCGGCGGCCACAATCGAGGAGATGTCGAGATAGGCCCGCGCCCCGGCGTCGGGCAGGGCGACGGCATGATCCGCAGCGCTCACATGCGGGCTCTGCGCGTCGTCAGCAGTGTACACAGCGACGCTCTCAAGTCCCGCCTCGGCCGCCGCGCGGGCGATCCGGACGGCGATTTCGCCCCGGTTGGCGATCAGAACGCGGGAGAGGGACATGACGCTTCCTACGGGGCTTCATACGGCCGTTTGAGACAGTTTGGCCGCTCGGGCGCGACTCTCCAAGCCTTGACTCTCCAGCTTGGGAAGATCAGAACAAAAGTGGAACATGGAGTTGGGAATGGCCGGATCGCGCGAGGCGCGTCTTGCGGCCCTGAGAGGCCGGATCGCCGCGATGGAAGCGGGGACTCGGACTCCGACTCCGGTGTTGCCGTTCGGAGACCCCGCCATCGACGGATGCTTCCCGGGCGGTGGACTACCGCTGGGTGGCTGGCATGAGGTGACTGGCGCGGGGCTGGAGGATGAAACCGGGGCCGCGCCGGCCGCCTTTGTCGCGCAATTGATCCGTAGGCTGGCAGATCGAAAGAGCGGTGTGGTGGTCTGGGTGGCGCGGCGCGCCGATCTCTTTGCACCGGGCCTCCTGGGGTTGGGGTTTCCGGCGGCGCGGCTGATCCAGGTCCGGGCCCGCGACGAGGCGGAAACCTTGTCCTTGCTGGAGGATGCGCTGTCGACCCAGGGTGTCGCCGCCGCCGTGGCCGAGGCCGAGGCGCCCGACCTGACCGCTGGGCGCCGTCTGCAACTGGCCTGCGAGAAGCGGGGCGGCTTTGGGGTGGTGCTGCACCGGCGTCCTTACGGCGGACGTGCGGGGGGAAAGCCAAGGCTGGTCTCAGGCTCGGCGTCGTTCAGCCGCTGGCGGATCGCACCTGCCCCCAGCGGCCCGCCGCCGGACGACATCGGCCTGGGGCCGCCGAGATGGCGGGTTGAACTTGAGCGCTGCCGGGGCGGGCGTCCCGGCGGCTGGATCTTGCAAGCTCAGGAGGCCGGCCATGGCCCGCATCCTTTCCGTCTGGTGTCCCAACTGGCCGATCACGACGTGGCGGCGGCGGAGGCCGTGCGGCGCGTCGGGTAAGCCATCCTCCCCCCAGGGGGGAGGAGGCCGCAGGCCGGAGGGGGAAGAGGCAGGGGGCGCTGGACTTCCCCCTCCGTCGCCTACGGCGACACCTCCCCCTCTGGGGGGAGGATCTGTTGAATCCCCCTTCGCCCTTCTCGTTTCCGAACGCGGAACCCGCCGCCTCGCCGCTGTCGATGACCAGGCCCGAGCCCTCGGTCTGTTTCCAGGCCAGAAGGCCGCCGACGCCCTGGCCCTGGTCCCGAACCTGGTCACCGCCGACCACGATCCAGCGGCCGATCGTGCAGCCCTGGAAGCGCTATGCGACTGGTGCGTCCGCTTCTCGCCGGCGGTGGCGATCGACGGTGAAGATGGCCTGTTCCTGGACATCACCGGGACCGACCACCTGTGGGGCGGCGAGGCGGCGATGCTGGTCGATCTGGCCGCCCGTCTAGCGCGCTGGGGCGTGCCGGCCCGTGCTGCGATCGCCGACACGGCTGGCGCAGCCTGGGCCCTGGCGCGGTTTGGCCCCGACCTCACTATTGCGCCGCCGGGTGAGCAGCGGGACGCGATCGCGACCCTTCCCGTCGCGGCCTTGCGCCTGGGCGACGCCGCCGAAGCCCAGTTGCCGCGCCTGGGCTTGCACCGGGTGGGTCAGGTGTTGGCCTTGCCCCGGGCGCAACTGGCCAAGCGCTTCGGCCTGGCGGCGGTCCTGCGGCTGGATCAGGCCTTGGGCCAGGCCGCGGAGGCTCTGACCTTCCGCCGCCCGGCCTCGCCGTGGTTCGATCGGTTGGCCTTCTTCGAACCGATCAGCGCGCCCGAGGATCTCGCCCGAGTGGCGGCCGACGCCCTGACCCTGATCTGCGCCCGGCTGGAGGCCGAGGGGCGAGGCGCCAAGCGGTTCGAAGTGGTCTTCCACCGTATTGATGGACGGAGCTTTCCGGTGCGCGTGGGATTGGCGCGGATCGGCCGGGACGCCCAGCGGCTGGCCAAGCTGGTCAACCCCAAGCTGGACATGGTCGATCCCGGCTTTGGGATCGAGGTGGTCACCGTCCACGCCTTCGCCGTGGAGCCGATGGCGGCGGCGCAGGACCGCCTCGACGCCGACGCGGAGGCCAGCGCCGACGAGACCCTGGCGCCGCTGATCGACCGTCTGGTCAACCGCCTGGGCGAGAGCCGGGTCTGGCGCGCCGATCCGTTCGAGAGTCATGTGCCCGAGCGTTCGGTCGTGCGCGTGGGGCCGCTGGACCCTCCCGCGTCGGCCCGGTGGGACCCCGACCGGCCGCGTCCGGTGCGGCTGTTCAAGCGGCCCGAGGCCATCGTCGCCATCGCCGCCGAGCTGCCCGACTATCCGCCGCGCCTGTTTACCTGGCGCGGGCGCTCGCATCGGGTCCGGCGGGCCGAGGGGCCTGAGCGTATCGGCCAGGAATGGTGGCGGGCCGGCGTAGCGCGGGGGGAGACCGGGCCGGGCAAGGTGCGTGACTATTATCGGGTGGAGGACGACGCTGGCGGCCGGTTCTGGATCTTCCGGCAGGGCCTCTATGGCGGCGAGGACGCGCCGAAGTGGTGGATCCATGGCCTGTTTGGTTAGGGGCAGATCCTAACATGAGCCCGCCCGCCTATGCCGAACTGCAGGCGACCACCAACTTCTCGTTCCTGCGCGGCGCTTCGCACGCCGAGGAGCTGGCTCTGGCGGCCGAGGCGCTGGGCCTTACGGCGATCGGCATCGTCGACCGCAACAGCCTGGCGGGCGTGGTGCGCGCCTGGACGGCGGCCAAGCGACGATCAATCCGTGTACTGACGGGTTGTCGCCTGGACTTCATGGATGGCACGCCCAGCCTGCTCTGCTACCCCACTGACCGCGAGGCGTTTGGCCGCCTGACCCGCCTGCTGACCATCGGTCAATTGCGGGCCGAGAAGGGCGAGTGCCACCTGACCTGGGCGGATTTCCTGGATCATGCCGAGGGGCAGTTGGGGCTGATTGTTCCGCCCAGGGTTCTGGATGACCCGTTTGAGCGAGCCCTGAACCGTATGGCCAGCGACCTGCGGGGCCGTTCGTGGCTGGCCGCCAGCCGGGCCTACGCCGCCCGAGACCTTCAGCGCCTGGCGCGGCTGGAGAGTCTTGGCCGAGCGGCTGGCGCGCCGATGGTCGCCACCAATGACGTGCTCTATCACGGCCCGGAACGGCGCCCGCTGCAGGACGTGATCAGCTGTGTGCGCGAGCATTGCGCGATCCAGGAGGCGGGCTTCCGGCTGGAGGCCAACGCCGAGCGCCACATCAAGTCGCCCGAGGAGATGGCGCGCCTGTTCGACCGCTGGCCACGCGCGGTCGAGCGAACGGTCGAGATCGTCGAGCGCATCGATTTCGACCTGAAGGACATCCGCGAACAGTACCCGGACGAGCCTGTGCCGCCCGGCAAGACCGCGATGCAGCACCTGACCGATCTGACCTGGAAGGGCGCGGCGTGGCGTTATCCGAACGGGGTCAGTGCGAAGGTCACGGCCCAGATCCAGGAGGAGCTGCGGCTGATCGAGAAGATGGACTACCCCAACTACTTCATCACCGTGCATGACATCGTGCGCGAGGCTCGGAGCATGGGCATCCTCTGCCAGGGGCGGGGCTCGGCGGCCAATTCCTCGGTCTGTTTCTGCCTGGGCGTGACGGCGATCGACCCTACCGAGCACCGCCTGCTGTTCACGCGCTTCATCTCAGAGAACAGGGGCGAGCCGCCCGACATCGACGTCGATTTCGAGCACGATCGGCGCGAGGAGGTCATGCAGTACGTGTTCCAGCGCTATGGCCGGGAGTATGCCGCCATTTGCGGGACCGTGATCCACTACCGGCCGCGCAGCGCCATCCGGGACGTCGGCAAGGCGCTGGGGCTGACCGAGGACGTCACCAGTCTGCTCGCCGGCACGGTCTGGGGTAGCTGGGGCGACGGCCTGCCCGAGGAGCATCTGCGCAAGGCCGGGTTGGATCCCGAGGCGCCGGAGATCGCCCGTGCGGTCGGGCTGGCGAACGACCTGATCGGCTTTCCGCGTCACCTCTCCCAGCATGTCGGCGGCTTCGTCCTGACCAAGCGTCGCCTGGACGAGACCGTGCCGATCGGCAAGGCCGCGATGAAGGACCGCACCTTCATCGAGTGGGACAAGGACGACATCGACAGCCTGGGCCTGATGAAGGTCGACATCCTGGCGCTGGGCATGCTGCACGCCATCCAGCGGGCCATGACGATGCTGCGCGAAGACCACGGTCAGGCGTGGCTGAAGGACCTAGCCGATATCCCCAAGGAGGTTCCGGGCGTCTACGACATGCTCTGCGCGGCCGACAGCGTGGGCGTGTTCCAGGTCGAGAGCCGGGCCCAGATGTCGATGCTGCCCAGGCTGCGGCCGCGCGAGTTCTACGATCTGGTCATCCAGGTGGCGATCGTGCGGCCCGGGCCCATCCAGGGCGACATGGTCCATCCCTACCTGAAACGCCGTAACGGCGAGGAGCCGGTCGACTGGCCCAAGCCCTCGCCCCAGCATGGTCCGCCCGACGAACTGCAGGAGATCCTCGGCAAGACCTTTGGCGTGCCCCTCTTCCAAGAGCAGGCCATGAGCCTGGCCATCGAGGCGGCCAAGTTCACGCCCGACGAGGCCGATGGCCTGCGCAAGGCCATGGCCACATTCCGCAATCTGGGCTCGCCGGATGCCTATCGGACGAAGTTCATCGAAGGCATGGTCGGGCGCGGCTATGAGCGCGCCTTCGCCGAGCGCTGCTTCAAGCAGATCGAGGGCTTCAGCCACTATGGCTTTCCGGAGAGCCACGCGGCCAGTTTCGCCAAGCTGGTCTATGTCTCGGCCTGGATCAAATGGGCCTGGCCCGACGTGTTCTGCGCGGCCCTGATCAACGCCCAGCCGATGGGCTTCTACCAGCCGGCTCAGTTGGTTCGTGACGCCCGAGAGCACGGGGTCGAGGTGTTGCCGCCCGATATTCTGGCCAGCGACTGGGACTGCACACTGGAGCCGATCAGCACGGGCTTCCGCGCGCCTTCCATTCGCCACGACAAGATCGCGTGCCAGGAGACCCGGCCGCACTGGAAGGCGGTGCGGCTGGGTTTCCGCCAGATCAAAGGCCTGAAGGAGAAGATCGACATCCCGCCGCTGTTGAAGGCCCGGGCCGAGGGGGCGCGCACGCCGGCGGAATTCGCTCAGGGCGGCGTGCCGCAGAAGGCGCTGGAACTGCTGGCCGAAGCCGACGCCTTCGCCTCGGTGGGGCTCAGCCGCCGCGAGGCGCTGTGGGCGGTGAAAGGGCTGAAGGGCGAGCACAAAGCGCCGGTCCAGGCGCCGCTGCTTGCGGGCCTGCCCTTGTTCGAAGAGCGCGCGGCGCTGCCGGCCATGGCCGCAACCCAGGAGGTGGCCGAGGACTATCGAACCACCAGCCTCTCGTTGAAGGCGCATCCGATCGGCTTCTACCGATCCATACTGACCGCCCGGGGCGTGATCCCCGCTGAGCGGCTGCTGTCGCTGAAAGACGGCGCCAGGGTGTCGGTGGCGGGCCTTGTCCTGATCCGTCAGCGGCCCGGCACGGCCAAGGGCGTGGTGTTCGTCACCCTCGAGGACGAGACGGGCGTGGCCAATGCGGTGGTCTGGAAGGACCGGTTCGAGGCGGACCGCAACGTGGTGATGACCGCCTCGTTCCTGATCGTCCATGGTCGGGTGCAGCGGGCCGAGAATGTCATCCATGTGGTGGCCGAACGCTTCACCGACCTGTCGGCCGAGCTCTCCAGCCTCCGCGACGAGCCGGGCGCGCCCGCGCCGCGCGTGCGCCAGAAAGTGTCTGGCCGCCTGCTCCGCAGCCGCGATTTCCATTGAGGCAAGCGGGGGAAGCGCCTGTGCGACGCCTCCCCTCCCGGCCGTTAGAGTGTCGCCATGTTGATCACAAAGCGATAGCGCACGTCGCTCTTCTGCATGCGCTGGTAGGCTGCGTTGATCTGGTCGATCGAGATCACTTCGATGTCGGCGACGATGTTCTTCTCACCGCAGAAGTCGAGCATCTCCTGCGTCTCCTTGATGGAGCCGATCATCGAGCCCGCCAGGGTGCGACGGCCGGGGATCAGGGCGAAGGCGTTGAGCTGAGCCGGTTCTTCCGGCGCGCCGACCAGCACCATCGTCCCGTCGATCTTCAGCAGCGCTAGGTACGCGCCCCAGTCCAGCGGCGCCGAGACGGTGCAGATGATCAGGTCGAAGGTGTCGGCCAGGGTCTCGAAGGTCTTGGGGTCGTTGGTGGCGTAGTAGTGGTCCGCGCCCAGCCGCAGACCGTCGTCCTTCTTGGATAGGGTCTGGCTGAGAACCGTCACCTCCGCGCCCATGGCGTGGGCCAGCTTGACCCCCATGTGGCCCAGACCGCCCATGCCCAGGATCGCGACCTTCTTGCCGGGACCGGCGTTCCAGTGACGAAGCGGCGAATAGAGCGTGATGCCCGCGCACAGCAACGGCGCGGCGGCGTCCAGCGGCAGGTGCTCGGGGATCGACAGGACATAGTCGTCCTTGACCACGATGTGGTCGGAATAGCCGCCGTAGGTCGGCGTGTCCGAACCCGGTTCGAAGGCGCTGTAGGTCAGCACCAGACCGGGCTGATACTGCTCGCGATCCAGGTCGCGGGCGGCCTTGCAGGTCACGCAGCTGTCGACGAAGCAGCCGACGCCGACATGGTCGCCTTCCTTGAAGCGGGTGACGTTCGCGCCGACGGCGGTGACGACGCCTGCGATCTCGTGACCCGGCACGATCGGATAGACGCTCTGCCCCCAGCCGTTGTCGACCATGTGAATGTCGGAGTGGCAGACCCCGCAGTACTTGATGGCGATGACGACGTCGTCGGGATTGGGGTCGCGACGGTCGAACGTGAAGGGCGCGAGCGGCGCGCCGGCGGCGGGCGCCGCGTAGCCTTTGGCGATGGCCATGGGGAAGTCCTCGATTTTGGGGGAGCGATCGGGGAGGATCACGGGCCACGATATGCCATGCGGGCCGTCTGCGTCGTTAGGCCGATCCTGCAAGTCTTTTGCACGATCCTGCAAACCCTTGGCGACCTTGGTTTCCCGCCGGCTGGTTCCCACCTAGGACGGATTGCATCTGACGCCAGGAAATCAAAGACCTTGAGATCCGCTCCCACCACTGACGTCTATGCGCAGATCGCCGCGCTTGTCGCCCGTTACGCCAGGGATGAAACGCCCGAGTCCGTTATCGGGGGACTTTTCCTGACGCGTCGCTGTGCGCCCAGCCAGCCGCTCCACGCCGACCAGCGTCCGTCATTCTGGCTCGTCGCCCAGGGCCGCAAACGCCTGACCGTGGGCGGTGAGACCCTCGACTATGGCGTGGGCGACTGCCTTCTGGTGGCGCTGGACCTGCCTGTGACCTCACGGGTCGTCGAAGCCAGTGAAGCGCATCCGCATCTCTGCGTGGGCATGGAGATCAATACGCCGCGTCTGGTCGACCTGATCGGCCGCCTTCCGGATGGCGCGACGTCGCCTAAGGGCGGGGTCAGCGGCGCGGCGGTGACCGCAGCCTCGCCTGACCTGCTGGACGCCACGTTACGAATGCTGCGCCTCTTGGAGCGCCCCAACGACATCGCGGCCATAGCGCCTCTGATCGAGGAGGAAATCCTCTATCGCCTGCTGACCGGCCCTCACGGCGCTCGATTGATCAACATCGCCATGGTCGAGGGGCCTGGTCAGAAGATCACGCGCGCAGTGGCCTGGCTTCGCGGCCATTTTGCTCAACCCCTCCGCATCGGGGCGTTGGCCGAGTTGGTGGGCATGAGCGAGTCGTCGTTGCACCACCACTTCAAGGCCGTCACCAACATGACGCCGATGCAGTACCAGAAGCAGCTGCGACTGCACGAGGCCCGGCGGCTGATGATGTCCGAGGGGGTGGATATCGGCGCGGCCGGATATGCGGTCGGCTATCAAAGTCCGTCCCAATTCAGCCGGGAATACCGCCGCTTGTATGGCGCGCCACCGTCGCGGGACCTGGAGTCTTTGCTACCGTCCGCCGCGGCGTGAGGCGGAGATCAGGACGCCCGGATCTTGACCACTTTGGAGGGGCCGACCTGACGCAGGTCCTCGACCAACTCAAACAGGCGCACGCGCACGGCGGCTTCGTCACCGATCTCCGCCAGGCCGTCCAGCTCGGCCAAGCGTTCATCGGCGATGGTGGGCGCCGGCGCCAGGCGGACGGCTTCCATGATGCCCGGCGCCTTGAGGCGGGCGACTTCGTTCACATCGACCAGGGTTTCCGTCAGCTTCTCGCCGGGGCGGAGGCCCGTGATCTTGATGTCGATGTCGCGCCCGGGCGTCAGGCCCTGCAGCTCGATCATCCGTCGGGCCAGATCGATGATCTTGACCGGTTCGCCCATCTCCAGCGTCAGCACGCCGGCTTCTGGTTCAGAGGCGATCATCGACAGCGCGACCGCGCGAAGGACCAACTGCACGGCCTCCGGGATGGTCATGAAATAGCGTTCGACCTCGGCGTGGGTCAGGGTGATCGGGCCGCCTCGGGCGATCTGGCTCTTGAAGATCGGTACGACCGACCCCGCCGAGCCCAGAACATTGCCGAACCGGACGATACTGACGCGCATGTCGCCGCCGCCGCCGTACTGACGGGCCACCGCCTCCGCCACGCGCTTGGCCGCGCCCATGACGCTGGTGGGGGCCACGGCCTTGTCGGTGGAGATCAGGGCCAGGTGAGCCGCGCCGCACGCCTTGGCGGCCAAGGCCACGTTTCGGGTGCCCAGGACGTTGGTCCGCACGCCCTCGCACGGATGGTTCTCGACCAGGGTCACATGCTTCAGCGCCGCGGCGTGGAACACGATGTCCGGCTTCATCTCGGCGAACACCCGCTCGACGCGGGCGGCGTCCCGCACGTCGCAGAGGACCTCTCGCCGCGACAGGATCGGATGGCGCTCGGCGATCTCGCGGTCGATGTGGAAAAGATTGTACTCGGAGGCGTCCACCATGGTCAGGTGCGCGCAGCCGCTGGCGGCGATCTGGCGGCAGAGCTCGGAGCCGATGCTGCCGCCTGCGCCGGTGACCAGGACGCGCCGACCCGAGACCAGCGCCCGGACAGGCTCGGGATCAAGGCGCACGGGGGGGCGACTCAGCAGCTCCTCGATGCTGATCTCGCGCAGCAGCGGCGCATTGGCCGCCGCGCCCATCTCGACCACGCCATAGCGGCGCAGCAGGCGAACGCCCTCGGTCTTGAGCCGGCCCAGCCGCTCGGCGCCGAAGGTGCTCATGGCGCTGTCGGTGAGGAAGAGGATCGCCGCCGGCGAGAGACCGCTGTCGCGCAGGCGGGCCAGCACGCTGTCAAAGTCCGCGATCGAGCCCAGGACGCAGACCCCTCGCAGTTCGTCGCCGGTTTCGCGGTCGAGCGGCGAGACCACCCCGATCGGGGCGTACCGTTCGCCAAGGCCGGCGGGCGCGCGCAGGAAAGCCTCGGCTTCCGAGGCCGAGCCGATGATCAGCAGGCGGGGCAGGGCGGGGTGCAGGGATGCGGGGCCAAGACGAAGCACCGAGTCGAGCAGCATCCGCTCGTGCAGGCTGCGACGGATCACGCGCAGCGCCGACAGTAGCGCCGCCTGGATCAGCGCCGCCCCGGCGACGGTCCGCAGGCCCCCGTCGATACCCGGATGGGTCAGGCGCGTCACGACCAGGAAGGCCGCCGCCGTCAGCACCGCCGAGCGAACGAGCCGCAGATGGTCGGTCGCTGAAACGAAACGCCAGGGCGCGCGCTCCACGCGGAACGCCAGCTCCACGATGAAGGCCGACAAACCATAGAGGGTCGCTTGCAGCAGCGTGTCCCGGGTGAACGGCATGTCGATGACGAGATAGCGGCCGGCGAGCAGGGCCACGAAGGCCAGCAGGACGTGGGTCGCGATCTTTCCTGCATGCCCCATGAAAAGAACCTCTGAAGCGGTGAAGGTCGGGTCTCGCCCGGCGGACTTGAACCGGGCTTAGCACGCGAATGTGTCGCCGTCGCGGCCTCAGCCTCGGCGAAGGGGTAGAACGTCCACGATGTCCTCTTTCGCGGCGGCCGGCGTCCCTGCCCGACGCCGTAGCAGAGCATCGGCGCGCGCGAAGACCCCGACCAGCGAGGAATCCTGATCGGGGAATGGCGTCACGACGGTTCGCCCATCGGGATCGGTCGACAGCGCGGCCCGCATCCAGTGTTCCCGAGGACCGCCGGCCGGAAGCGGCGCGGCGAGGCGGGCCGGGCGAAGGCGGATCTCCGGATCGGCGCCGACGAAGGCCGCCAGTAACGGACGCAGAAAGAGCTCCGCGCAGACCAGAGACGAGGCCGGGTTGCCGGGCAAGCCGAGTACGCGGCGGCCGTCGGCGAGCTGTCCGCTCCAGGTGGGCTTGCCCGGGCGTAAGGCGACGGTCTCGACAACGAGCTCCAGGCCGAGAGTCCGCAGGGCCGGCTTGACGAGGTCATGATCGCCGACCGAAGCGCCGCCGATGGTCACGATCAGGTCGGCGTCCACAGGCGCGATCGCTGCGGCGATGGCGCCGACGTCATCCCCTTGCGCGCTAAGCCGAACCGCCTCGCCGCCCCAGACCTGGATCAGCGCCGCCAGGCTGTAAGAGCCGCTTTCGAAGATCTGGTCGGGCCGGGGCGTAGCGCCGGGCGGCGCAAGCTCATCACCGGTCGCCAGGATCGCCACACGCGGGCGTTTTGCGACGGGAACGCGGGACAGCCCTGCGGCGGCGATCAACGAGAGCCGCCAGGGGTCGATGATCGCACCGGGCTCCAACAGGCGATCGCCGGCCTGAAAGTCGCCGCCGGCGGCGCGCACATTCGCCTTGGGTTCTGGGCCGGCCTCGAACCAGGCGGCGTCGCCGTCCCGTTCCGCCTCCTCTTGCAGAACCACAAGATCGGCGCCGGACGGAACCGGGGCGCCGGTGAAGATGCGTACGGCCTGTCGCGCACCAAGCTGCCCGGAAAAGGCTTTGCCGGCCGCGCTCTCGCCGACGATGACGAAACGCTCGCCGGGCGCGTAGTCGGCGCGGCGGATCGCCCAGCCGTCCATCGCCGAGGCGTCGAACGGCGGCTGCGGGCGCTGGGCCGTTATGGGCTCGGCGAGCGTGCGGCCGACACTTTCGGCGAGGGGAACCGTCTCGACGCCCAGAAGCGCGACGCCCGCGAGGACGCGACGCCGCGCCTCCTCGACAGTGAGGTTCCGGAGACTAGGGGGCGGAGAGTCGCTCATGCGCCGACCTTAGCCGACGAAGGCGCGCTCGATCACGAAATCGCCGGGCTCCGCGTTCGAGCCTTCCTTCAGGCCCTGGGTTTCAAGCAGGGCTGCGGTGTCCTTGATCATCGCCATCGAGCCGCACAGCATGGCGCGATCATGTTCGGGATCGAACTTGCCGCCCTCGATCCCCAGATCGGCGAACAGCTTGCCGCTGGTGATCAGGTCCGTGAAGCGGCCCTGGCGCTCGAACGGTTCGCGGGTCACGGTGGGGTAGTAGGTCAGCTGCGCGCGCGCCTCGTCGCCGACCAGCGGGTCTTCGAAGATGTCGTGGGTGAAGAGATCGCGATAGGCCAACTCCTTCACCTCGCGCACGCCGTGGGCGACGATCACCCGCTCGAAGCGGCTGTAGGCGTCGGGGTCGCGGGCCACCGAGAGCCAGGGCGCCAGCCCCGTACCGGTGCCGAACAGGAACAGTCGCTTGCCCGGACGGACGGCGTCCAGCACCAGGGTGCCGGTCGGCTTCTTGCCCAACAGGATTTCGTCGCCTTCCTGGATCAGCTGCAGACGCGAGGTCAGTGGGCCGTCGGGGACCTTGATCGAGAAGAATTCGAGCTCTTCGGCGAAGGACGGCGAGCCGATCGAGTAGGCGCGCAAGATCGGCTTTTTCTCGCCGAGCTCTTCGCGGGGCGGCAGACCGATCATCACGAACTCACCGGAGCGAAAACGGAAGCTGGCCGGCCGCGTGATCGCGAAACTGAAAAGACGGTCGGTCCAGTGCTTCACCCACAGCACCTTCTCGACGAAGTACGGGGCTTCCTTCACGGCGGCGGTCGCGGTGGCCGTCATCAGAACTCTTCATGTCGCTGGCGCGCTCGGCGCGGGAATGGCGGTCGCGCCACGGGGCGCGCGAGAATGCCGCCCAGGCCCATCGGCGACGCTCGTCTCATGTGAGGAAGGCCGTCTTGATGTCAACGCCGGTTGTCTAATGCCGGCCTTGGAAAAACTCCGCCGGGTGGGGCGGGGCGTTGTTTGGCCTGCGAAGTTGCTGACTGATCGGCGCTCAGGTTTGCAAACGGTTGTTTCATTCGATCAGCAATTTATCCGGTATCGGCAAATTTACTGGCGAAACATCTTCAGATCCGGAGCGGCCTATCGTCCGATTGCTCGTGTTAATCACCGTGTCCGACGGGATGAAAACATACAAACCCATTTTTCAAAAATGGCGAAAATAAGATTGCCGCCCTCCGAAACGAAGCGCAGACTTCGATTTGCTTCGTTCGCGAAGCCAACGATACGGAGGAACGTATGCGGGTTAGGTTCATAGGGGCCGCCGCGGCGGCCGGTCTGTTAGCGTTTGGTTTGGCTGGTTGCAGTGAAGGCGCGAAGTCAAAGGTCGCGCAGGCGCAACAAGTTGTCGTGGAAGGCTCGCCTGTCACCGCGTCGGGCTGCGTCCGACCGGTCGAGAACACCGATTGCCTGGTCGTGAAGGGACGAGGCGGCGGTTACTACGACATCAGTTCGGCGAGCCCGGCCCCCGATCTCAGCAAGGGCGTGGCGATTTCCCTACAAGGCAAGGACATGGGGAAGAATACGCAGTGCGGTCGTGAGCTGACGAACGTGAAGTGGTCGTATCTGGGCATCCAGTGCGGCGCCAGCACTCCATCCAGCACCGCGTCCGCTACGGACAAGGATGCATCGGCCAAGCCTGGCAAGGCTGGCTAGAGTTCGATCGAGGCGCTCCGCCGCGTCTCTGCGACAGGAAGGCTGTTCAGCCCTCGCCGGAGCCTGGATCTGTCCGGGTTTCCGGTGAGCGGGTGCTGTCGGCTGAGCCTTTGGGCTCCGTGGCCGGGCGCGGCGCCTCGCCTGAGCGCGCCGGGCGCATGTTTTCGTGCTCGACCTCGCGATTCGAGGCGCGGTCCGAAGCGGGGGGATTCGAAACAGTAGGCATGGACGCGGAACGCGCGAGAGCCCTCCGGGATCCCCGTGTCCTCATCCATTGCGGCCACCCCACACGCCGAGGCCGCCCGCAAAGTCGTCAATCCGTCGCCCCCCGCTTGCCGGGCGGGTGCGACCCTGCTAAATGGCGCGGCTCTGGCGACAGAGACAGGCGCGCCGAGGCTTGAAAGCTTCCGGCGCGCTGTCTGTCTCCGGATGTCCGTCGGCCCGAAAGGGTGGTCGGTCCGCAGGAGTGTAGCTCAGCTGGTAGAGCATCGGTCTCCAAAACCGAGGGCCGGGGGTTCGAGTCCCTCCACTCCTGCCACTATATGTTTCCGACGGGTCGGTGTTTCGGCCCGATCGTTTTGGCCACCGGGTCGCTTGTCGACCTGGGTCATTTAGAAAGTCGTGAGCCTCAAGAGCATGGCCAGGAAACCGGGATCCAGCCCGTCCGCGATGAAGAACCGCGCCGCCAAGACGGCCGCGGCGATGGCGCCCGCCGGCGCCGGCGCGACGTCCGGCGCGGCCGCCCCCGCCCCGAAGAAGCGCACCAGCCCGGTGCAGTTCTTCCGCGAGGTTCGCGCCGAAGCGCGCAAGATCACCTGGACCACCCGCAAGGAGACCTGGATTACCTCGGTGATGGTCTTCATCATGGTGGTGCTGGCTTCGCTGTTCTTCACCGCCGTGGACGGCGGCATTGGCTTCGCCATCAACCAGCTGCTCAAGCTGGCGACCGCGGGATAAGATAGAGACGATGAGCACCGAAACCGCGTCCAACCCGAACCACAAGTGGTACATCGTCCACGCCTACTCGAACTTCGAGAAGAAGGTGGCCGAGAGCATCCGCGAGCAGGCCAAGAACCAGGGCCTGGAAGAAAACTTTTCGGAAATCCTCGTGCCGACCGAAGAGGTCGTCGAGATCCGTCGTGGCCGGAAGGTCAACGCCGAGCGCAAGTTCTTCCCGGGCTACGTGCTGGTGAAGATGAACCTCTCGGACGAAGCCTACCACCTGATCAAGAACACCCCGAAGGTCACGGGCTTCCTCGGTAGCGGCTCCAAGCCGATGCCGGTCTCCGAAAAGGAAGTTCAGCGCATCGTCGGCGCCATCGAGGAGGGCGTCACCGCCCCCAAGGCCGTGGTGCTGTACGAAGTCGGCGAAAACGTCCGCGTCACCGACGGTCCGTTCGCCAGCTTCAACGGTTCGGTGGAATATGTCGACGAAGAGAAGTCGCGCCTGCGCGTGACCGTCTCGATCTTCGGCCGCGCCACCCCGGTCGAGCTGGAATACAATCAGGTCGAAAAGATCGCCTGACGCGTTTCCGGTCTGCTGAAATCGAAAGCCCCGCGCCTTCCCGGTGCGGGGCTTTTTTTAGCGGTCTGCCCCGGGCCCCTACTGCGCCAGCAGCTTGGCCAGATCCGCCTTCCAGAACTTCGCCGCCGTATGCGTGCCATGGCCCCGGGTTTCAGTCGACGCCGGGATCAGCACGAAGCGAGCCTTGGGCATGCGCTTGACGAGCTGTTCGGCGAGCCCGAGCTCCGGCGGATTGATGAAGTCGTCGGCGGAGTTCACCCACAGCACCGGCACGGTGATCTTCTCCAGGGCCGGGGAGGGATCGTAGTTCCGCGATGCGTCGATGTAGTAGAGCGCGTCATTGGCGTCGATCGCGCCGATCCGCGCGTTGAAGGCCTGGTCCAGGGCCTTCTCGGTCGCCTCGCGGGTCGGGTACTGAGCCTGCTGCGCGACGGGGTTCGCGCCCGCCAGGATCAGCAGGTCGGTGACGGTGCGCAGGCCCGCCAGGGGCTGGGCCGTGTAGTTCCCGCCCATCCAGGCTGGGTCGGCGCGAATGGCGTCGATCGCCATCTTGCGCCACATCCGGTTACGGCCGGCCAGGGCGACGGCGTTGCACGCAAACGGCGCCAGGCGCTCGGCGAAGCCCGGATAGGTCTCGCCCCAGACAAAGGCGTGCATGCAGCCCATCGAGGTTCCGAGGATCAGCTTCAGCCGCTTGACGCCCAGGCCCTCGACCAGCAGCCGATGCTGCAGCGCGACCATGTCGTCGTAGTCATAGCGCGGGAAGGCCATGCGCAAGCCATCGCTCGGCTTGGACGAGCCGCCGTGTCCAATATTGTCGGGCAGGATCACATAGGTGGTCGCCAGGTCCAGGGGCTGCCCGGGACCGTAGAGTTCATCGGCGAACATCGGGACCAGGAAATTGCGGCCCGAACCGCCCGTGCCGTGCAGCACCATCACCGCGTTGTCGATTTCGCCCTTGGCGTTCCGGTGCGGCGTGCCCAGCGTGGTGTAGTGCATCCGCACTTCCGGGAGGGTCTCGCCGGACTTGAAGGCGACGTTCCGGGCGATGAAGTCACCGGTCTTGGTCGGCCACTCGGCGGCCTGCGCGGACCAGGGAAGGAAGAGGGCGAGCGCCACGGCGGCGAGGATCTTACGGGTCATGGGGCGAGCCTAGGCCGGTGGCGCGGTCGGTCAAGATCGAGGCGGGTGACGCTCGGCGTCGCGATCTATGCGTCCGTCGATTTCCTTGCCACCGAAAAGGCTCTAGACCCCGGCCAAGCTTGACCGGAGCCTAGACGCGATGCGCGACTTTCCCGACGACATCTTCACGGAACCGGAAGACGTTGATCCCGACACCCTTGCCAATCTGGGCCCTCTGCGGCGGCTGGCGGGTGTCTGGGAGGGGCTCAAGGGAGTGGACCTGAACCCGAAAGCCGCCGGTCCCGAACGCCGCGAGTTCCTTGAGCGCATCGAGATGCAGCCGATCGACCCGCAGGCCAACGGTCCGCAGCTGCTCTATGGACTGCGCTATCACGTCCACATCGTGGCCTCTGACGAAGAGAGCACCTTCCACGACCAGATCGGCTACTGGCTGTGGGAGCCGGCGACGGGCATGATCATGCAGACCCTGGCGCTGCCCCGGGGACAGACGGCGCTGGCCGGCGGGCGGGCGTCGCCGGACGGAGCCGGTATCCTCGTGCGGGCCGAGCGCGGCGCACCGGGCTACGGCATCTGCTCGACCGACTTCCTGGAATGGGCGTTCCGCACGGACTCCTATGAGCTGGAGGTCCGCTTCGAGGCCGACGGCGGCTGGTCGTATGTCTCGACCACGATGCTCAATGTGCGGGGCCGAGACGAGCCGTTCCAGCATGTCGACCGCAACACCCTGCACAAGGTCGCCGAACCTCGGCCCAACCCCTTGGCGCGGATCGCGACGGGAGAGGCGACTCTGGCCGAGGCGCACGGCTTCGTCACGCTGGCCAGAGGCGAACGGGGCTAGGGCTTTCCGCCGCCTTGCTTCTTCTGAAGCTCGAGGAATTTGGTCGCCCGCTTTTCCAGGTCCTGGTTCTTGCGGATCTCGTCGACCACCGACTTCCGTTCGCGACCCAGACCGTCCTGCTGGGCTCCCAGTACGAACGGGATTTCCTTCATCGTGCCTGGATGGTCCTTGCTGCGGTGATCGACGCCGGGACCCATGGGCGCATCTCGGTAGCGGCGATCGGACTCTTGGCTGGCGGCCTGGGCGTCGAGCATCCGGCGCTTGCCAGGGTCCATGGCGTCCAGCGGTTGGCCCTTGGCCTTGGCCGCGCCGAAGCGCTCGTCGCACTTTTCACGTTCGCGGCGGTTGAGACCGACGGCGTCGGCGCTGACGCAGCCGGTGGCGCTGTTGCGTAAGGCCGTGCGCAGATCGCCGGCGCCTTCGCCTGGCAGGGGCGCGGGGCGGATCGCGACGCCGGGACGCGTCAAGCCCGAGGTCGGGACCTCCAGGGTCGGCGTGCCCACGGGAACGGGCCGGGTGGGCGCGCGAACCTTGAGCGGCGGGGCGGTGGGAGATGGGGCCGACACGACGGACGAAGGCCGGGGTTTCGGCGTCTCCTGAGGGATCGGTCGCTCGAGCTCGAGCGTCATGATCGGCAGGTCGTCGTCCGAAAGCGCCTGGATCAGCGGGGGCGTCGGGATCGCCAGCCAGGCCAGCAGCGCGACGTGCAACAGCAACGAGCCGGCGACGATGGTCGCGCGGCGCCGCCTGTCAACGCTGACTCTGGTACTGACGCTCACCCCTGCTCCTGCCCCTTGCGGGCTTCTTGTCATCTCCCCAAATGGCCCATCCGGCGGCCAAGGCAAGCGACTCCCTCACGAGGCAAGCTGCACAGCTTCAAGTGGCGAAATCAGGGCCTGGATTGGGGCTTTAAGGCGGCGTTAACCGACGCGGGAACAGGCGGTTGACGTTGGCCGCCTTCGCGAGTAAATACCGCGCTCTTTTTCGAGGCGGTCGTTCGCGTCCGTCCTGATGAGCTTCCGTTCCTGCCGGGCTTTTTTGTTTGGCCGGGAACCTGAACCCGCCGGTGTGCTTCCCGCGCTCCGGCGAGTTTCGTGTTTATCGGGTCTCTTAGCTGAGCCTTGAAAAGCCGAAAAACAAAGACAAGGACCTGAAGCGCCCCGGCCGAAAGGCACACGCTTCCATCAGAGCAGAGACTTAATGCCTACCATTAACCAGCTCATCCGTAAGCCGCGCTCTCCGAAGCCGGTGCGGAACAAGGTGCCCGCCCTGAAGGGCTGCCCGCAGCGTCGCGGCGTTTGCACCCGCGTTTACACCACGACCCCGAAGAAGCCGAACTCGGCTCTCCGTAAGGTCGCCAAGGTCCGTCTGACCACCGGCATCGAAGCCGTGTGCTACATTCCGGGCGAAGGCCACAACCTGCAGGAGCACTCGGTGGTGCTCATCCGCGGCGGCCGCGTCAAGGACTTGCCCGGCGTCCGCTATCACATCCTGCGCGGCGTCCTCGACACCCAAGGTGTCAAGGATCGTAAGCAGCGTCGTTCGCTCTACGGCGCCAAGCGTCCGAAGTAAGGAATAGAAGAAGATGTCCCGCCGCCGTCGCGCCGAGAAACGCCAAGTCCTGCCGGATCCCAAGTTTGGGGATCTGGTTGTCACGAAGTTCATGAACTACGTGATGTACGAGGGCAAAAAAGCCGTCGCCGAAAACATCATCTATGGTGCTTTCGACATCCTGGAAGCCAAGCGCAAGGACCAAGGTCCGCTTGAAACCTTCCACTCCGCTCTGGACAACGTCGCTCCGGCGATCGAAGTCCGGTCGCGTCGCGTTGGCGGCGCCACCTACCAAGTGCCGGTTGAAGTCCGTCCGGACCGTCGCCGCGCCCTGGCCATCCGTTGGCTGGTGACCGCCGCTCGCAAGCGCGGTGAGAACACCATGACCGAGAAGCTGGCTGGTGAGCTGCTCGACGCCTCGAACAACCGCGGCACCGCCGTGAAGAAGCGCGAAGACACCCACAAGATGGCCGAAGCCAACCGGGCGTTCTCGCACTACCGCTGGTAACCTTTCTTACCAGCACTCTTTCAGGCGCGGGCGGTTTGAGATAAACCGCCCGCGCCGCACGTTTAATCCCGGTCGTGTCCGTCCTGGGCCGTCCCGTTTCGCAGAGCGATCGCTATGCCCCGCACGCATAAAATCGAAGACTACCGCAACTTCGGCATCATGGCCCACATCGACGCGGGCAAGACGACGACGACCGAGCGGATCCTTTATTACACCGGTAAGTCGCACAAGATCGGTGAAGTCCACGATGGCGCCGCCACCATGGACTGGATGGAACAGGAGCAGGAGCGCGGCATCACGATCACGTCGGCCGCGACGACCGCTTTCTGGAACGAAAAGCGCCTCAACATCATCGACACCCCCGGGCACGTCGACTTCACCATCGAAGTCGAGCGCTCGCTGCGCGTCCTCGACGGCGCCGTGACGGTGCTGGACGGTAACGCCGGCGTCGAACCGCAGACCGAAACCGTCTGGCGTCAGGCCGACAAGTACAAGGTTCCGCGGATCGTGTTCGTCAACAAGATGGACAAGATCGGCGCCGACTTCGACAAGTCGGTCGAGTCGATCCGCGACCGTCTGGGCGCGAAGGCTGTTCCGATCCAATTCCCGATCGGCGCTGAGTCGAACCTGAAGGGCCTCGTGGATCTCGTCCGCATGAAGGCCGTGGTCTGGGACAACGACGGTCTGGGCGCCTCGTACCGTGACGAAGAAATCCCGGCCGACCTGATGGACAAGGCCGTGGAAGCCCGCGCCTACCTGGTCGAGAACGCCGTCGAACTCGACGACGACGCCATGGAAGCCTATCTGGGCGGTGAAGAGCCCTCGATCGAAACGATCAAGAAGTGCATCCGTAAGGCCGTTCTGACCGGCGCCTTCTATCCGATCCTCTGCGGCTCGGCCTTCAAGAACAAGGGCGTCCAGCCCCTGCTCGACGCCGTCGTGGACTATCTGCCGTCGCCGGTGGATATCCCGCCGACCAAGGGCATCGACTTCAAGACCGAAGAAGAGACCACCCGTCTGGCCTCGGACGAAGAGCCGCTGTCGGTTCTGGCGTTCAAGATCATGGACGACCCCTTCGTCGGTTCGCTGACCTTCTGCCGCATCTACTCGGGCAAGATGGAAACCGGCATGTCTCTGCTGAACTCGACGCGCGACAAGCGCGAGCGGGTCGGCCGCATGCTGCTGATGCACTCGAACAACCGCGAAGACATCAAGGAAGCCTACGCCGGCGACATCGTCGCCCTGGCCGGCCTGAAGGAAACCCGCACGGGCGACACCCTGTGCGATCCGCTGAAGTCGCCGGTCATCCTGGAGCGCATGGAATTCCCGGCTCCGGTTATCGAGATCGCCGTCGAGCCCAAGTCGAAGGCCGACCAGGAAAAGCTGGGCGTCGCCCTGCAGAAGCTGGCCGCCGAAGATCCGTCCTTCACCGTCTCGACCGACTTCGAAAGCGGTCAGACGATCCTGAAGGGCATGGGCGAACTGCACCTCGACATCAAGATCGACATCCTGAAGCGGACCTACAAGGTCGAAGCCAATATCGGCGCGCCGCAGGTGGCCTACCGTGAATCGCTCGGCCGCAAGGTCGACATCGACTACACGCACAAGAAGCAGACCGGTGGTACGGGTCAGTTCGCCCGCGTCATGATCACCTTCGAACCGGGTGAGCCGGGTTCGGGCTTCGTGTTCGAAAGCGCGATCGTCGGCGGCGCCGTGCCGAAGGAATACATCCCCGGCGTCCAGAAGGGCCTGGAATCGGTCAAGGACAGCGGTCTGCTGGCCGGCTTCCCGCTGATCGACTTCAAGGCGACCCTGACGGACGGCAAGTTCCACGACGTCGACTCGTCGGTCCTGGCCTTCGAAATCGCCGCCCGCGCCGCTTTCAAGGAGCTGCGCGAGAAGGGCGCTCCGAAGCTGCTCGAGCCGATCATGAAGGTCGAGGTCGTGACCCCGGAAGAGTATCTGGGTTCGGTTATCGGCGACCTGAACAGCCGCCGTGGCATGATCCAGGGTCAAGACATGCGCGGCAACGCGACTGTCGTGAACGCCTACGTCCCGCTGGCGAACATGTTCGGTTACGTGAACACCCTGCGGGGCATGTCGCAAGGCCGCGCTCAGTTCAGCATGGTCTACGACCACTACGATCCGGTGCCGCAACACGTCGCCGACGAAGTGATCAAGAAGTACGCCTAAGCTTTTCTCCCAAGGAAAAGCGCGGGTTGCACGATCGGGAGGGCGCTTCGGCCCCTCCCGCAAACACCCCAGAAGTCCAACCATTGAAGGCCCCTCTGGGGTCCTGGAGCTAAGAAGATGGCCAAGGAAAAGTTCGAACGCACTAAGCCGCACTGCAACATCGGCACGATTGGTCACGTTGACCATGGCAAGA